>Ga0126313_10002302_pt1 | contig 10607 bp, 8 predicted proteins | sample Plot105A_FD_89954 | JGI IMG/M metagenome (GOLD analysis project Ga0126313, IMG submission 89954) | Serpentine soil microbial communities from UC McLaughlin Reserve, CA, USA - Plot105A | ecosystem: Environmental > Terrestrial > Soil > Grasslands | place: USA: UC McLaughlin Reserve, Lake County... | reverse complement strand
CCGGGCGCGTCGTCGGGATGGACGCTGACCGTCGGCGTGCCCGCCGCCGCGCGGAGGGCCGCCGACTTGCCGGTGCGCGTCATCGTGTGCCACTGGTCCGCGAGCCGGCCGGTGGTGAGCAGCAGCGGCCAGTCCTCGCCGACCGCGTCGGCCGGCGCCGCGTGCGGGGTCGGCGCGAAGCGCGCCCGCCCGTCCGGCGTGGGCACGCGCCCGCCCTCGTACAGCCGCACGGTGCCGTCGCGCTCGGCGGCCGGCACGGGCCACTGCACGGACCCTTCGCGGCGCAGGCGCTCGTGCGAGAGCCCCGAGACATCGCACGGGCGGCCGGCGGTGCACGCCGCGAACTCGGCGTAGACGTCGGCGGACGACGACCACGCGAACGCGTCCCCATAGCCGAGCGCGCGCGCCAGGCCGGCCGTGATCTCCCAGTCGGGGCGCGCCTCGCCCGGCGGCTCGACCAGCCTGCGGACCAGTCCGACGCGGCGCTCGGAGCTCGTCATGGTCCCCTCCTTCTCCGGCCACGCGGCTGCGGGGAGGACCGCGTGCGCGAGCGCGGACGTCTCGGTGGGGTGGTGGCAGTCCTGGACGACCAGCAGCTCCGCGCGCTCGAGCGCCTCGCGCACGCGCGCGCCGTCCGGCAAGGAGACGACCGGGTTCGTCGCGGCGATGACCAGCGCCTTGACCCGGCCATCGAGCAGGGCGTCGACCAGCTCGGTGGCGCTCAATCCGAGTCGCCGCGACATGCGCTCCGCCGGCACGCCCCAGTGCGCCGCCATCGCGGCGCGATCGTGCGCGTCGTCCACGCGGCGGTAGCCGGGCAGCAGCTGGGCGAGCCCGCCGGTCTCGCGCCCGCCCATCGCGTTCGGCTGGCCGGTCAGCGAGAGCGGCCCGCAGCCGGGCCGTCCGAGGTTGCCGGTCGCGAGGCAGAGGTTGATCAGCGCGCGGTTCTTCAGCGTGCCGACCGTCGACTGGTTCGCGCCCATCGACCACAGCGTCATCGCCGTCGCCGCGCCGGCGAACCGCTCGGCCGCGCGCACGATGTCGGCCGCCGGGACGCCGCAGACCGCGGCCGCCCGCTCCGGCGTCCACTCCCGCGCCGCGTCCAGCGCCGCCGAGAACCCGCTCGTGTGGCGCTCCACGAAGCCCGTGTCGACGAGGCCCTCGGCTGCGATCACGCCGAGCATCGCGTTGAGCAGGGGCAGGTCGGTCCCGGGCCGGACCGGCAGGTGCAGGTCGGCGGCCTGTGCGGTCGGCGTCGCGCGCGGATCCGCGACGATCACCGTCGCGCCCTCGGCCTGGCGGTCGCGGATCCGGCTCCAGACGATCGGGTGGCAGGCGGCCGTGTTGGTTCCGAGCAGCAGGAGGCAGTCGGTGAGCGCGAGGTCGGCGTACGCGGGCGGCGGGCCGTCGGCGCCGAACGCGCCCGTGTATCCGGCGACGGCGCTCGACATGCACAGGCGCGAGTTCGCGTCGACGTTGTTGGTGCCGAGGAAGCCCTTCGCGAGCTTGCAGACGGCGTAGTAGTCCTCGGTCAGCAGCTGACCCGAGACGTAGAAGGCGACGGCATCGGGGCCGTCGCGGTCGATGATCGCGCGCAGGCGCCCGGCGACCTCTTCGAGCGCCTCGTCCCAGCCGGCCTCCTCGAGCCGCCCGCCCCGCCGCAGCAGCGGCGCCGTCGCCCGGTCGCGCGCATGCACGGCGGCGCCGAGCTCGGTCGGCTTGCGGCACGTCCGCCCGTGGTTGACCGGGTGGCGCGCGTCGCCGCGGACCGCCGCCACGCGCCCGCCGGCGACGTCGACCTCGAGCCCGCAGCCGGTCCCGCAGTACGGGCAGAGGGTCAGCTGCGGGGCGGCCACGGGACGATCATGGGGGCCGGCGGTTTCCCGGACACGACGGCTGTGTTTCGACCGCGTGAACGGCGGCGGGCCACTCGACATCTGGGCGAACGGACTCCGACCGCAGGGCGGATGTGAGCCCGCCCCGGGCCTCATACCGTCACCCCCGACCAGATGGGACCTCGCGACGCATACGTGCTGCGCACGGTGGAGGAGCGGGGCGTCCGCTTCGTGCGCCTGTGGTTCGTCGACGTGCTCGGCATCCTCAAGTCGCTGGCCATCCCGGTGTCCGAGCTCGAGCCGGCCCTCGAGGAGGGCGTCGGGCTCGACGGGTCCGCGATGGAGGGCGCGGCGCGGGTGCGCGAGCGCGACGTCATCGCCTATCCCGACCCCGGCACGTTCGGCCTGCTGCCGTGGCGCGACCAGCAGGTCGGGCGCATGTTCTGCACCGTCCGGCGGCCCGACGGGGAGCCGTACGCGGCCGACAGCCGCTCGGCGCTGACCCGCGTGCTCGGCGCCGCGGCCGACCTCGGCTGGACCGCCCAGGTCGGCGCGGAGATCGAGTTCTTCCTCTTCGCCGACGACCCGGAGAGCGAGCTGCCGCGGCCGCTCGACGACGGCGCCTACTTCGACCTCACCCCGCTCGACGAGGGATCCGACTTCCGCCGCCGCACGATCGACCACCTCGAGCAGATGGGCATCCCGGTGAAGGCGTCGCACCACGAGGTCGCGCCCAGCCAGCACGAGATCCAGCTGACCCACACCGACGCGCTCTCGATGGCCGACGCCATCACGACGTTCCGCCTCGCGGTCAAGGAGGTGGCGAGCGAGCTGGGCGTGTTCGCGACGTTCATGCCGAAGCCGCTCGAGCACCATGCGGGCAGCGGCATGCACCTGCACCTGTCGCTGTTCGAGGGGGAGCGCAACGCGTTCCACGATCCCGGCCGCGACGAGCCGCTCTCGCCGGCCGGCCGCCACTTCCTCGCGGGCGTCCTCGCCCACGCCGGCGAGCTGACGCTGCTCACCAACCAGTGGGTGAACTCCTACAAGCGGCTGCGGACCGGCTTCGAGGCGCCGAGCCACGTGCTGTGGACCCGCACCGGCGGCGCCGGCCTCGTCCGCGTCCCGTCCAGCCGGCCGGAGCGCGAGCGGGGCACGCGGATCGAGCTGCGCTCGCCGGACCCGGGCGCCAACCCGTACCTCTCGCTGGCGCTCGTGCTCGCCGCCGGGCTGCGCGGGATCGAGCGCGGGTACCAGCTCGCGCCCGAGGAGGAGGCCCCGTCCGGCACGGCCCGCCGCCTGCCGTCCGACCTGCGCGAGGCGACCGATCTCTTCGAGGCGTCCGAGCTGGCGCGCGACACGCTCGGGGACACGCTGGTCGACCTGGTCGTCCGCAACAAGCGCGCCGAGTGGGACACCTACCAGTCCACCGTCTCGGCCTGGGAGCTGCAGCGCTTCCTGCGCCTGCTGTGACCCATGGGCGAGGCCTGGATCTACACCGACAGCGCGAGCGACGCCGAGCCGGCGGGCGAGCTGACGCGGCTGCTCGCCGAGCTGGGCTTCGCCCCGCGCAAGGTGGCGGCCAACGGCTCGCTGCGCCCGGAGGGCGACGGGGGCGCGCCCGCGCGCCCGCCCGACCTGGCCCTGGTCCTCGGCGATCCCGCGCTGTGCGCGCGGCTGGAGGGGGACGAGGACATGGGCGACGTGCCGCTCGTGGTCGCCGTCGGCGCCGACGAGCTCGAGCACGGCGGCGCGGTGCACGAGGGCCACGAGCTGATCGTCCTGCCGCTGCGGCCGGGCGAGCTGCGGGCGCGCATCGCCCGCGCGCGGCTGCGGCTCAAGGGCGTCGCCGACGACGACGCCGTCCGCGTGGGGTCGCTGGAGATCAACCTCGCGACCTACCAGGTCTCGGTCGGCGGGCGGCCGATCGACTTCACCTACATGGAGTACGAGCTGCTGAAGTTCCTGGCCACCCACCCCGGCCGGGTGTTCAGCCGCGAGGCGCTGCTCAGCCGCGTGTGGGGCTTCGACTACTACGGGGGCGCGCGTACGGTCGACGTCCACGTCCGGCGGGTGCGGGCCAAGCTCGGCACCGAGCACGCGGGACGGATCAAGACCGTGCGCAGCGTCGGCTATCGATTCGACGGGGAGGAACGATGAGCGCGGTGCAGCAGCCGGCGCGCGGCCGCGCGGGATACGCCGGGTTCCGCGCCGTGATCAAGGCGGTGGCGACCGGGCCGCGGGGCTCGCGCGACCTGACGTTCGACGAGGCCAGGGAGGCGACGACCCTGCTGCTCGACGCCGACGTGTCGCCCGCCCAGGCGGGCGCGTTCCTGATCGGGATGCGCGTCAAGGGCGAAGGGGCCGAGGAGCTCGCGGGCGTCGCGCAGGCGCTGCGCGACCGCGCCCCCGCGCTGCGGGCGCCGGCCGGCCGGCCGCTGGTCGTCAGCTGCGGCGCGTTCGACGGCGTGGCCGAGGCGCCGCCGCTGGGCCTCGCCGCCGCCGCGTGCGCCGCGGCCGCCGGCGCGGCCGTGGTGACGGCGTGCGGCGACCGGCTCGGGCCCAAGCACGGCGTCACGCCGGCCGACGTGCTCGCCGCGCTCGGCGGCCCGGGGCGACCGTCGCCCGAGGACTCCGAGGCGATGCTCGACCGCGCCGGTGTCGCCGTGGTGCACGCCGGCGCCGCGCTGCCGGGCTGGGACGCGCTGGCCGTGCTGCGCGACCAGATCGGCCTGCGCGGTCCGATCCACTCGGCCGAGAAGCTGGTCGACTGGTTCGGCGCGCGGCGCTTCGTCGTCGGCCACACGCACGGCGGCTACGCGCCCAAGCTGCTGGGCGCGCTCGCGCGGCTCGGCGCGCAGCGGGCCTTCGCGGTCCGCGGGATCGAAGGCTCCGACATGCTCCGCCCGGGCCGGCCGACCGCGCACTCCGACGACGGCCCGCTCGAGCTGCCCGAGCGGCTCGGGCTCACCCTGCGCGGCGACCCGGATCCGGAGCTGGCGGCCGCGCTGACGCGCGCGGTGCTGGCCGGCGACGACGACGGCGCCGCGCGGCAGGCGGTCACGCTCAGCGCGGCGGTGCGGCTCGTGGCCGCCGGCGTCGCCGCCGACGGCGCCGACGGTGTGCGGCGCGCCGAGGCGGTCATCGCCGACGGCCGCGGGCTGGCGGCGCTCGATGCGCTCGTCGGCTGACCCACGACCGTCGCGGCGCCGTCACAGACCGGAAACACGGGCGTGACGGACGCGACACCGGCGCGCCGGAGCATGGGCGCCATGACCACGATCGACGAAGGGATCGGCGCCCTCGCGCCGGCGCGCAGGGCGAAGCTCCTCACCCGCGGTCGCTGGATCGACCGCTGGGAACCCGAGGACGAGGCGTTCTGGGAGACGACCGGCAAGCGGATCGCGCGCAAGAACCTCGCGTTCTCGATCTTCGCCGAGCACCTCGGCTTCAGCATCTGGGTGCTCTGGACCATCATCGTGATCAACCTCGCGAACATCGGGATCGCGCTGTCGGTGCCGGAGCAGTTCTGGCTGACCGCGGTCCCCAACCTGGTCGGCTCCACGCTCCGGATCCCTTACACGTTCGCGGTCCCCCGCTTCGGGGGCCGGCTGTGGACGGCGATCAGCACGTCGCTGCTGCTGATCCCGGTGCTGCTCGTGGCGATCGTGGTGCCGAGCGGCTGGCTGGCGAGCCAGGGCTCTGACACGCAGTTCTGGGTGCTGCTGGCCTGCGCGGCGACCGCCGGCTTCGGCGGCGGCAACTTCTCCTCATCGATGGCCAACATCTCGTTCTTCTATCCCGAGGGCAGGAAGGGCCTGGCGCTCGGCCTCAACGCGGCGGGCGGCAACTTGGGCGTCGCGGTCGCGCAGCTGCTGGTGCCGCTCGTGATCATCGTCGGCGTCCCGGCCGCGGCCGTGAAGCTGCCGGTGCACGACGTGCACCTCGCCTACGCGGGGCTCATGTGGATGCCGCTGATCGTGATCGCGGTCGTCGGCGCGTGGCTCTACATGGACAGCCTGAGCCAGGCGAAGACGGACAAGCGGTCCTACGCGTCGGCGCTGCGGCACAGCCAGACGTGGGTGATGTCGATCCTCTACATCGGCACGTTCGGCTCGTTCATCGGCTACTCGTTCGCGCTGCCGCTGGTGATCAAGAACACGTTCCCGGAGTTCCTGGGCCGGCACCCGTTCATCGCCACCTACCTCGCCGGGCTCGGATTCGTCGGCGCGCTGATCGGCTCCGTGTCCCGTCCGCTCGGCGGCTGGCTCTCGGACCGCGTCGGCGGCGCGCGGGTGACGCTGGCGACCTTCGGCGGCATGGGCGCGTTCACCGCCGTGGCGATCGTCGGCGTGAACGAGCGCAGCTTCCCGCTCTTCTTCGCGTCCTTCATGGCGATCTTCCTGCTCGCCGGCATGGGCAACGGCTCCACGTACCGGATGATTCCGGCCATCTTCGCCGCGCTCGGCCGCAAGGAGGCCGAGGAGAAGGGCGTCGACGTCAAGCGCACCCAGCTGGACTTCAAGCGCCAGGCGGCGGCGGTGATCGGCATCGCCGGCGCGATCGGCGCGTTCGGCGGCTTCCTCATCCAGGTGGTCTTCCGCCAGGCGAGCCTCTCGACCAGCGCGCTGATCAAGGCGGCGGAGACGCCGGCGGAGAAGCTGCAGGTCGCGCAGGCGCACGCCGACTGGTCGGTCCCGGCGCTGTGGGTGTTCCTGGGCGCCTATGTCGTGTTCGCCGGCATGACCTGGTTCTTCTACCTGCGCAAGCGCGTCGCGACGAACCGCGTTCCCAGCTTCGCGTACGCCTCGATCTGACCCGTCGCCGGCCATACTCGCGCGATGCGCGGGCACTGGCTCAAGGCGATCGGGCACGCGCGCGGGCCGCTCGCCGAGACGTGGTTCGAGGAGCGTCCGGAGCTGCTGCGCCGCACGGGCTTCCCGCGCCGCCCGCGGATCGAGCCCGGCGACCGGCTCGTCTACTACGCGTCGGTCTGGCGGCGCGTGTTCGCGATCGTCGAGGCGGTGGGGGAGCCCGAGACGCGCGAGCATCCGCGCTGGCCGTGGACGATCGCGGTCGAGCCGCTGCTCGTCGTGCCGGTGCTCGACGCGGCGCCGCCGGTCGAGGCGATCGGGGTCGCGGCGCGCTCGATGAGCCAGCACTCGCACATCCGGATCCGCCCGGAGCACTACGAGCGCGCGGTCCAGGCGCTCGCCTCGATCGCCTGGTAGAACGCCGGCATGCCGAGGACGTCCCGACGCATCGACGGCATGCGCGTCGCCGAGTTCGGTCCGGCCGGCACGGAGCGACGCCGCCGCCTCGTCGAGGAGATCCTCCATGGCGAGAAGACCGCCACGACCGGGCTCGTCGTGCACTACGCGGCGGAGGGAGTGGAGATCCCGGCCGTCGGTGAGCGCTTCGTGGTCGTCGACGACCGCGACGAGCCCGCCGGCATCATCGAGACGACCGAGGTGCGGCTCATCCGCGCCGGCGAGGTCGATCTCGACTTCGCGCGCGCCGAGGGCTTCGGCCTCCGGTCGGTCGCCGAGTGGAGAGAGGAGCACGCGCGCGTCTTCGCGCCCGGGATCCCGCGGTACCGCCAGCACACCGGCGATCCGAGCTGGACGTTCGACGACGACACCGAGATCATCGCCGAGCGCTTCACGCTCGTCCGGACGTGGTAGCGCCGTTGCCGCCGCGCTCGATCGCGTGTAAGATGAGAACGTGTCTCATTTACATGACTGTCTCGTGCTCGGCGGAGGCGTCGCCGGGCTGAACGGCGCGCTCGTCCTGGGTCGCGCCCGCCGTGACGTGCTGCTGCTCGACGCCGGACGCCAGAGCAACCGTCCCGCCCACGCCGTCGGCGGGCTGCTCGCCCAGGAGGGCACCGCTCCGGCCGACCTGTACGCCGCCGCCCACGCGCAGCTCGCGCACTACCCGAGCGTGAGCCTGGAGCGAGGCGACGCCACCGCGGTGGAGGCGCGTGACGACGGGACGTTCCTGGCCCGGCTGGCCGGCGGCGGCGAGGTGGCCGCGCGGCGCGTCCTGCTCGCCACCGGCATGGACTACGTCCCGCCCGACCTGCCGGGCGTCGCCGACCGCTGGGGCGGCGCCGTCTTCCACTGCCCGTTCTGCCACGGCTGGGAGGTCCGGGACGGCGCGCTCGCCGTGCTGGGCGAGGGCGACGCCGGCGTGTTCAAGGCGCTCCTGCTGCGCAGCTGGAGCGACGACGTGGTGCTGCTCGGGAGCGGCTTCGATCCCGCCGGTCGCGCGAAGCTCGACGCCGCCGGGGTGAGGGTCGACGAGCGTCCCGTCGTCGCCGTGCGCGGCGGCGGCGCGACCGTCGTGTTCGCGGACGGCGATGAGCTGGCGCGCGACGGCCTGCTCGTGGCCGCGCCGCTGCGCCAGCGCTCGACGCTCGCCGCCGACCTCGGCGTGGAGCTCGGCGAGAACGGGGCGGTCGTCGTCGACGAGTTCGCGCGCACGTCGGTGCCGGGCGTGTTCGCCGCCGGTGACGTGGCCGGGACGATCGCCTTCGTCGCCGCCGCGATGGGCGCGGGAGGGGCCGCCGGCGCGTTCGTCCACCAGAACCTGCTGGCCGAGGAGCACGACCTGCCGTTCCCTCCGGGCGCTACGGCCGCGTCCGCGGCGCCCGCGGCAGGCGCACGGTGAACGTGGTCGCCCCGGGGCTCGAGCTCAAGCGCAGGTCGCCGTCGTGGCGCTCGCGCACGATCCGGCGCGTGGTGTCGAGCCCGAGCCCGGTGCCGGATCCGATCGCCTTGGTCGTGAAGAACGGCTCGAACACCTGACGCTGGGCGTCCTCCGGGATGCCCGGCCCGTCGTCGCTGATCGTCACCTCGACGCCGCTCTCCTCCCACGGGGCGGTCGCGATCCGGATCGTGCCGGTCTCGCCGAGCGCGTCGATCGCGTTGTCGAGCAGGTTGGTCCAGACCTGGTTGAGCTCGGACCCGTACACGCACACGCGCGGGAGGTCGTCCGCGTAGTCGCGCTCGACGGCGATGCTCGTGTGCTTGAGCTTGTGGTTGAGGATCGTCAGCGTCGCCTCGATCCCCTCGTGCACGTCGACCTCCTGCAGCGACGCCTGGTCCATGTACGTGTAAGCCTTGATCGCCGACACGAGGCCGGACATGCGGTCGGTGGAGTCGCGCAGGTCGTCGGTGAGCGAGTGAGCGGTGATCGAGGCCGCCACCCAGCGGACGGCGGCCGGCAGCGCCGGTCCCGCGAGCCGCGCCACCTCCTCGACCCAGTCGGCGTCCAGGCCGGCCGAGGCGAGCGGCTCCGCGAGCTTCCAGGCGCCACGGACCCCGCGCGCCTCGAGCAGCGCGCCCATCTCGTCCTCGGCGTCGGCCGCGTCGAGCGCGTCGCGCGCGGCCGCCGCCTGCGCGCGCGCGATCGCGTCGCGCTGCAGCTCGACGAGCGCCGCCGCCTCGGTCCGCTCGACGCCCGACGCCACGAACTCGCCGATCACGCCGCCGAGCGCGTCCAGCGCGTCGGCGAGCGACGCCGCCGTCCGCTTGGCGGCGGACACGGGGTTGTTGAGCTCGTGCGCCAGGCCCGCCGACATGCGCCCGAGGGCGGCGAGCTTCTCCCGCTGGTGCTCGGCGCCCTCCATGCGGGAGATCACCGGCGCGAACACGCGGATCACGCGGTCGAACGCGAGCGGGGTGGCGCAGAGCAGGCGCCGGAAGGTCGGCGCGTCGATCGTCGCGATCCGGCTGCGTTCCGAGGGGCGGATCGTCACCCGGGCCTGCGCGCCGCTGAGCGCCCCGATCGCGCCCAGCCAGGTCGGCGCGACGTGGTGGTGGTCGTGCTCCTCCCGGCCGTCGACCGTCACGTAGCCCTCGAGCCGCCCCTCCAGCAGGAGCCTGAACCGCATCGCCTGCTGGCCGGGGGCGATGATCGTCTCGCCCGGCTCGAACCAGCGGTCCTCCGCGGCCGCCGCCCACGGCTCGAGCTGCTCGGGCGCGACGCCCTCGAACAGGTCCATCTGCTGCAGCTCCGCGACGGTGACCGTCATCCGTCGGCCAGGTACTGGTGGATGAACTGGACGCTCATCGAGCCCTCGCCGACGGCGCTCGCGACGCGCTTGACCGAGCGGTGGCGCACGTCGCCGGCGACGAACACGCCGGGCAGGGTGGTCTCGAGCAGGAACGGATCGCGCTCCAGCGGCCAGCGATGGGCCTCCGAGGCGGTGACGTCGGGTCCGGCGAGCACGAACCCGCGCGCGTCCCGTCCGACGCGCTCGCCGACCCAGTCCGTGTAGGGCGCGGCGCCGATGAAGACGAACATCGCGCCCGCCGCGACCTCCTCCTCGCCGCCGGGGCCGGCGAGCCGCAGCGCCTCCAGCCGCCCGTTCCCCTCCGCCGCGCTGACTTCGGTGCCTGTGCGCACCTCGATGTTGTCGATGGCCGCGATCTGCTCGATCAGGTAGTGCGACATCGACTTCTCGAGCGACGCGCCGCGCACCAGCACGAGGACGCGGCCGGCCTGCCGGGAGAGGTAGACCGCGGCCTGGCCGGCCGAGTTCGCGCCGCCGACGACCACGACCGTCTGACCCTTGCACGCCTCCGCCTCGACGAGCGAGGCGCCGTAGTAGACGCCGCGTCCCTCCAGCGCCTCCACGCCGGGCGCGTCGAGCCGCCGGTAGGCGACGCCCGTGGCGATCAGCACGCTGTGGCCGGCGAGCTCCTCGCCGCCGGCCAGCGTGACGACGCGCTGCGGGCCGCGCGCCTCCAGGCCCGTCACCTCCTG
>Ga0126313_10002301_pt1 | contig 10614 bp, 11 predicted proteins | sample Plot105A_FD_89954 | JGI IMG/M metagenome (GOLD analysis project Ga0126313, IMG submission 89954) | Serpentine soil microbial communities from UC McLaughlin Reserve, CA, USA - Plot105A | ecosystem: Environmental > Terrestrial > Soil > Grasslands | place: USA: UC McLaughlin Reserve, Lake County... | reverse complement strand
GGGCTCGCGCGGTGGCTCGACGGGCGGGTGACGGCCGTGATCGGCACGCACACGCACGTGCAGACGAACGACGCGCGCGTGCAGCCGGGTGGCACGGCCGCGATCACCGACGCCGGCATGTCGGGGCCGCACGACTCGGTGATCGGCGTCGAGGCCGACCTCGCGATCGAGCGGATGCGGACCGGCATGGGCATCCGCTTCCGCCCAGCGGAGGGAGACGTGCGGATCGAAGGCGTGCGCGTCGACTGCGACGAAGACGGGCGCGCGCGCTCGTGCGAGGCGATTCGCGTCCTGCTCTAGCGGCGCAATGGCTCGCGATCAGACGCGCTTGGGCTGCCTGAGGGATCCGATGAGCGTCACGAACAAGGCCACGAGCGCGAGATCGCGCACGAGGACGGTCCAGGACGGGAGCTCGTCGAAGCGGACTGCAAGGTCCGGCCAATACCGGAACGGAAACCAGGTCTGGGTCAGCACCAAGGCGGAAGCCAGCAGCGCCGAGGCTGCGAGACCTCGCCGCCCGCGGACGAGCGGAACTAGGGGGATCAGCCAAATCAGGAACTGGGGCGACAGCACCTTCCCGAAGGCGACGAACGCGGCGACGACGGCGGCGGATGCCCAAACCAGCCGCTCGCCGGTCGGCTCCCCGCGTGCATACCAGATCCACACGGCCACGACCGCGGCGACCTGAAGCACCGTCTGGACCGCGGCGATCGTGTCGGGCAGCGATCCGGCCAGGTTTTGGGAGCCGTGGCTTTCCTCCATCCTGATGCCGAGCCCGAAGAGATGGTGCGCCGCGAGCAAAACGGCCGAGCCGAAGCTCTCGATCTGAAGCGGCCGATTCCCCTGCTCCAGGAGGCTGTGCCAGGCGCCTCGCGGCGCGATCGCGGCGAACGGAACCAGGCAAGCGGCGGCGACGACGACGAACGCGGTCGCGCACACGAGCGCTTCCCGGCGCCCACGCCGCTTCCAGACGAAAGAGCAGACGAGCGGGAGCAGCAAAGCGGGGTAGACCTTCGCAGCGAACCCCAGCCCCAGCACGCCGGAGCCGAGTCGCACCCGGCCGGAGAGGACGGCCGCGAGCGCAGCCACGGTCAGCGCGGCCGGCCAGAGGTCGTAGCGCGTGAGGATGATCCGGCCGATCGCGAGCGGCGCGACGGCGGCGAACACGAGCGCGGCCGTCAACCGAGCGGGACCCGCCTGGACCCGAGTCAGCACGATCGCCATCAGCGCCACCATTGCCGCGCCGCAGAGGACCATTAGCAACTCGAACCACCGCCTGTACGCGCTTCCGTCCTCGGTAACAACCGCGGGGAGGATGAACGTGGGCAGGGCTGCCGGTGGATACTCGACCGCGAAATCGCGGTACGGAACCTCGCCGCGCAAGATCGCTTCTCCGTACTGCTGGTACGTGACGGTATCGGAGGACAACTCCCTGTAGAAACCGAAGTGGAGGCCAACACAGGACGCGCAGAACAGCCCGACGGCGAGCGCTGCCATCAGGCCGGCGGCGTTGCGAGGGACGTCAGCCGATCGGGACCAGTAGCCGAGGCGCGTGCTCACTGGCACACCGTTTGCGCTCGCTGGCGCGGAACGAGCAGCACCCCGAGCAGGGCGAACAAGACAAGGTCGCGCGCCAGCACCGTCCACGATGCCACCTCGTCGAACTGGAGCGCGAACAGCCAGTACCGGTAGGGGAACCACGTCTGCGTGAGGACGAACGCGAGCGCGAGCAGGCCCGACGCGACGAGCCCCCGCCGTCCGCGCACGAGCGGCACGAGCGGGATCAGCCAGATCAGGAATTGCGGCGAGAGCACCTTCCCGAGCACGACGAACGCGACCACCACGGCCGCGGAGGCACGCACGAGCCGCTCCGCCGTCGCTTCGCCGCGGGCGAACCAGACCCAGATCGCGATCACGCCCGCCGCCTGCAGCACGCTCTGCACCGCGGCGACACTGTTCGGGAGGCTGCCGCCGAGGTTCTGGGAGCCGTGGCTCGAGCTCATCGTCGCGCCGAGCCCGAACAGGTGGTGGAGCGCGAGGATCACCGCCGCTCCGAAGCTCTCGATCTGAAGCGGTCGATTTCCCTGCTGGAGGACGCTGTGCCACACGCCGCCCGGTGCCAGCGCGAGGAACGGCAGGAAGATCGCCAGAGCGACCGCCGCGAACACGGCGGCGCACACGACTGCCTCGCGCCGCCCACGTCGGCGCCACGCGAACGCAAGCACGAGCGGGAGCAGAAGCGCGGGGAAGATCTTCGCGGCGAAGCCGAGCCCGAGCAGGCCGGATCCGACGCGCACGCGCGCCCAGAGCACCGCCGCCAGCGCACCGACGAGGAGCATCGTCGGCCAGAGGTCGAACCGCGTCAGGATCACGGGCCCGAGCGCGAGCGGCGCGAGCCCCACGAACGCCAGCGCGCCGGTCATCCGAGCCGCGTCGGCGCTCAGCGCCGCCAGCGCGACGGCGACGAGCGCGACGAGCGCCGCGCCGCATAGGAGCATCGTCCACTCGAACCGGCGCCGGTAGGTGTCCTGCAACGGATGTCCCGGCGTCGGGATCAGGAACGCCGGCAACGCCGCCGGCGGATATTCGAGACTGAAGTCGCGGTATGGCACCTCGCCGCGCACCATCGCGTCGCCGTAGCGCTGGTAGAGCGGCGTGTCCTGCACCGGGTGCCGCGTGAAGAAGCCGACGTGCAGCGTCGCCCAGGAGACGCAGAACAGGCCAACGGCGAGCGCGGCAACCCATGCCGCGACCGGCAGCTCAGCCGGTCGCGACCAGCGCTCGAGACGGGTGCTCACGAGGCGACGGCTCCTCCTCCGCCGCCACCGCCCGCACCGCCGGCCGGGCGAGCAGAGCGATCGCGACGAAGGGGAAGAACCACGGGATGTAGAGGTAGAACCAGTGCGTCAGGACGAGCTGAAAGCCGATCAGCAGCGCGGCAGTGAGCGCCGCGAGCTGGAGCGGGCTTTTGCGGCGCGGCCAGAAGTACGCGCCGACCGCCGCCACAAGGAGCAGACCCTCCAGCAACCACTGGACAAGGTGCAGGTCGGGGATTCCCGCCGCGTGGTACTGCCGCCAGTCCCAGAGCGAGAACGGCGACTCGCGTCCGATCTGCCACCCGAGAGTGCGATCCCAGAAAACACGGGCCGCGTGTGCCGGGCTCGGCTCGAGCAGGAGAACCGAGAAGGCCGCGAGCGTCGCGAGCACGAACGCGGCCGCGAACGCCGCTTTCGCGCGCGGCCGGCGCAGACCCTCCGGATAAGACAGCCACAGCGGTACGACGAGCAGCGCGCCGAACTTAGTCCAAGAGGCGAGCGCGGTCGCGGCCCCGCGCGCCCAGGCGGAGGTGCAGAGCCAGAAGCCCCAGATGAGGAACGCGGGCATGATCGCGTCGTTCGTGTTCGACGCGAGCGTGTAGAGCGTGAACGGGTACGCGGCCCAGGCGAAGCCGAGCGTCGCGGCAAGCCGAGTTCCGCCGAACCGCAGCCCGACGAACGCGAGCCCGATCAGGCACAGCACGTCCCACAGGATCGACGTCGCGTGAGCAACCGGCAAGCGATCCCACTTGCCGCTCCAGCCGAACAGGACATATCCGGGAAGGTAGGCCTCGTACGAGACAGGCCCATAAGTGTCGCCCCGCTCGTTCGCGGACTCGCAGCGGCCGTTCGCCTGGATCCGGTCGCGGATCTCGCCTGCCGAGTCCGTCGGACCGCACGGCTTCAGCGAATCCTCGATCGGCATGTGCCCGTAAGGCGCCTGGCCGTCAGCGATCCGCTGCGCGCCGATCACGCCGGAGTAGCCGACGTCGATCACGCTCCGCGGCGACTCGACGTCGATCCCGATCCGGAACCCGATCAGGAACACCGTCGCGGCGGTTAGCACCCACACCGGCCACACGAGCCGCGTCGCCACGCCTGGTCCGCGGACGCCGATCCAGATCACCCGAGCCAGCAGGTACACGAGCGGCGGGTACGCGAGCGGCACGCTCGTGAAGATGTCAGCCTGGTTGAAGAACCACAGCGAGACCGAGAACGACAGGAGCACGAGTAGGTCGACGTTGCGGAGGCTCAGCGGCCGCCGGAGGTTTGCGAGCCCGATCAGGAAGACCGCGCAGAGCACCAGCCAGACCCACGTCTTGTTGATGATCTTGCCGCCGAACGCGCCCGAGTAGCCGCGGGCCATCTTCCAGGCGACCTGCGGCCCGGTCCACGCCTCCGTCACGGTTCCACTGGAGTCGTAGACCGTGCCCGTCGCGATCTCGCCCGCCTCATCCCACCAGACCTTCACGGTCCAGCTGTCGCTCTTCCTGTCGTACTCCGCCTCCGTCGTCCGTCCCTTCTCCGGGTAGCGGTCGAGCCACGTGCGGACCTTGTTCTGGGCGAGGAAGACCGCGGTCGCCTGCGCGCGTGTCAGGTGCCGCTTGTTGCCGAAGGGCTGCTTGAGCGGAGAGCCGCCCTGCGCCAGCGCCGTCGGTGCGATGCAGAGCGCCAGGAGAGCGGCGACCGCGAGCGCCCGCATCGGCTCAGGTTAACGACGGTGCGGCCGGAAGGACCAGAGCTTGTTGCCTAGGAAATTGAGTGGTGTGACGAGCACGATCGCGATCGCCTGCGCGAGGATCTTGCCGACGCCGACGGCGACGAGCAGTCGCAGCACCACCAGGTTCGCGCACAGCGCAAGCACCGACACGAGGAGGAAGCGCAGGCCCTGGTACGCGAAGTGGCCGCGCTGGCCGCGGAACGTCCAGAGGCGGTTCCACGTGTAGTTGTTGGCGACGGCGACGAGGAACGAGCACGCGGCGGCAGCGAGGTAATGGAGCCCGGCGGCGCGCAGGAGCGCGGTGTAGACCGCGAGGTTGATCGCGTACCCGGTCGCGCCGACGCCGCAGAACTTGCCGAGCTGAACCCAGTTGTGCGGCCGACGCAGCGCCGCGCGGGAGCGCGCAGAGAGAGCGGTCGTTGCAATACTGGAGCGTTCCACGCCGCGGGCGAGACTAGCTGACTGCGAAATCCGTTCCGCCCTGCGGCGGCTCCGACTCGACCTCAACCGCGTCCACGCGCGCGCCGCGCGGTCCGTGCCTGCACCACTCGAGCATGCTCTTCACCTGCTCCTCGGGCCCCTCGAACTCGGCAAGGACCGAGCCGTCGCTCTCGTTGCGAATCCAGCCTGCGACCCCGAGCGACCGCGCCCGCGCCCGTGCCTCGTAGCGAAACCCGACGGCTTGAACGCGACCGCGGATCCGCACCCGCGCGCGCTGAATCGAGCTAATCGAAGCCCTCTTCCCCCAGCAGCGGAACGAACCGGCACGGCACCGATCGCACGACCGCAGCCCCTTCCGGGCTCCGCACGACGAGCTGCAGCTCTTGCGACCAGCGGCCGCCGACGGGGATCGCCATGCGGCCGTTCGGCTCGAGCTGCTCGTAGAGCGTCGGCGGCACGTTCGGCGCCGCTGCCGCGACGGCGATTGCCTGAAATGGGGCGCGGTCGGGGATACCGCGCGTGCCGTCCCCGACGCGAACGTCCACCTGCTCGTATCCCGCGAGGGCGAGTGACCCGCGCGCCGCCTCCGCCAGCTCCGGGACGCGCTCGATCGTCACTACGTCGCCCGCAAGCTCGGCGAGGACGGCGGCCTGGTAGCCCGAGCCCGTGCCGACGTCGAGCACCCGGTCCCGGCCCGACAGCGCGAGCGCCTCACAGATCCGCGCGACCATGTACGGCTGCGAGATCGTCTGGCCCGCGCCGATCGGCAGCGCTGCATCGTCGTAGGCGCGGCCGCGCTCGTCGGGCGGGACGAACAGCTCCCGCGGAACCTTCGCCATCGCGGCCAGCACGCGCTCGTCGACGATGTCGCGCCCGCGTAGCTGCCGCTCGACCATCCGTCGTCGCTGCTCGGCGTAGTCACGCATGCGTCGGGATTGGCGCCGCCACCCCGAAGTGCGCGAGGACGAGCGGTGCGAGGTCGACGATGCTGGCCGCGTCGCCCTCGATCCCGACCAGCAGCAGGGGAACCTCGGAGTCACCGCGCGCGAGTGAGCCGTGGCTTCCACCGCCGGCGTGGTGGCGGCCGCCGAGGTCCGCGAACTCGGCTCCGGCCGCGGCCGAGACGACGACGTCGCCCGCGTTGGGGTTCCGGAGCGCCGCGCGCAGGCGCTCCTCCGCAAGCGGGTAATCGTCGTCGTCGAGGCCACTGTCGTCACGACGACGGACGACGAGGTCGTCGCCGTCGAGGTAAGCCGCGACGTCGACGGCCGGCTCGGCGCAGGCGCGCGCAGCCAGCTCCGGCGCTTCGAGGTCACACCCGTCGAGCCGGTAGATCATCCCGGCGCGATTCGAGGCCGTCACGACGACGCCGTGGACATCTCTGAAGGAGCCCTGGAGCCGCGCGCCGCGATCGACCCGCGTCTGCCCGTGGTCGGAGCAGAGCACGACGGCGTAGCGGTCGAGGAACTCGTCGGCGCCGCCGGCCGCTTCGACGAGCGCCGTGAGCCCGCGGTCGGCCCGCGCGAGCCCTTCCTCGCACGCGTCCGGCCCGTTCAGGTGCGACAGGTAGTCGTAATCCGAGAGGTAGTAGGCGAGGAAGTCGAAGCCGTCGCGCGTGACGAGCCAGCGGCCGACGGACGCGGCGTAATCGTCCACCGAGCCGCGGGCTCGGTTGCGGACGGCGAGGCGCGCACCGGTCGCGTCGGATTCGAACAGGTTGTAGTAGAAGAACCGGCGCGGCCCGAAGGCGATCCGTGTCACGCCTGGGAGCAACGGCCGGTGGGGCGTCCGCCCGCGGTAGCAGGGAATGTTGACCGCGGCCGGAGTGAGCCCGGCGTCCTCGAGCGACTCGAACACCGTCGGCACGTCCGGCGCGAGGTGGCGACCGTTCATGTTGAAGACGGCATCGCGGATCGAGCGGCGCGTGCCCGCCCGCCGGATCGCGCCGAAGGACGAGCCGTACTCGACGAGCCGCCCCTCCTCGCGGTCGTACCAGACGAGGTGGGGGATCCGGTGCGCGTCGGGATACGTGCCCGTCACGATCGACGAGACGCAGACCGGCGTGAGCGAGGGGAAGACGGAGACGCCGCGCCGGTAGCGGCCGTGCTCCGCGAGCAGGCTTAGCGTCGGTGCGTGCGCACCGCCGACGGCGTCCTCGAAGACCGACGGCGTCAGGCCGTCGATCACCACGAGTATGAGCTTCTTCCTACTTGGCAAGAGAGCGAAGGCCTGCGTAGCGCTCCGGCGTGCGCTTGCGGAGGCGCGCGCCGAGCCACGGCGCCGCAACGGCTTCCAGGTACCCCACGATCGGGATCACTGCCAGCGCCGCAGCGAACAGCGCCGCCGCGCCGACGAGGATCGCGGTACCCCCGCGCGTTCCGCCGCGCCTGAGCGCACCGCCGACCACCTGCGCAGCACCGGCCGCGCCCAGAACGCCGCCCACCGCGCCGCCGATCGCCTCGTCCCATTCGCCGATCAGCAGGCCGACGAGCAATCCCGCTCCGGCGCCGAGCACCGCCGCCAGCGCCGCGCCGGCCCGACTGCCGCCGAGGATCCCAGCGAAGAGGATCCCGAGGGCAGCACCGAGCCCGGCGACGAGGCCGATCCAGTACCAGTCTCCCATCGTCGGGCCAGTCTAGGGCTTGTCCCAGGAGCGGCCTGACTGGAGCCTGTCGATGACCGCGAGCCCAAACGCGGCGGCGCGTGCGCCGTCGACGACGCGGTGGTCGAACGTGATCGCGACGTAGCCGATCTGGCGAACGACGATCTCTCCGTCGCGGACGGCGGGCCGCGGCGCGATCCGGCCGATGCTGAGGATCCCAACCTCCGGGTGATTGACGATCGGGGTCTGGAGCAGCCCGCCAAGCTTGCCGGCGCTCGTGACGGTGAAGGTGGAGCCGCGCAGCTCCTCCGGTTTCAGGCTGCCGGCACGAGCCGCGTCGGCGAGTCGCGCGAGCTCCTCGGAGAGCTCGTCGAGCGACGCCTCGGCGCACGCCCGCACGACCGGGACGACCAATCCCTGCTCGGTCTGGACGGCGACGCCGAGGTCGTAGCGGTCGAGATAAGCGATCTCGCCGTCCTCGAGGCGCGCGTTCAGCTCCGGGAACTCCTGCAGCGACAGCGCGGTCGCCTTCAGCGTGAGCGGAACGAGCCGCTTCAGGTCGACGTCCGTGAAGTCGCACTCCTCCACCCAGGTCACCGGCGCCACCTCGCGATGAGCGCGCGTCATGTGCTCCGCGATCAGCCGCCGAACACCACGTAGCGGCTCCCGGCGCCCCTCCGAGGGCGCCGACGTCGCGTCGGCCGCGCCGCGCACGTCCTCTTCGGTGATGCGCCCTTGCGGGCCCGTGCCCGCGATCCCGGCGAGGTCGACGCCGAGCTCCTGGGCGACCTTTCGGACGAGCGGCGTCGCGCGCACCTTCGCACCCTCGGGGCGAGGCGAGGCCGCGGCCTGCTTGTGCGGAGCCTCCTCCGCCCGCGTCTGCTCGACCTCCGCGGGGGCCGTGCCGTCGCCGCCGATGACGACCAGCACGGTTCCGACCGGAACGACCGCGCCCTCCGCGACGAGGATGCGCGCGACCGTTCCTGCCGCGGGTGACGGGATCTCCACCGTCGTCTTGTCCGTCTGGATCTCGACCAGCGGCTCGTCCTCGGCGACCTCCTGTCCCTCGGACACGAGCCACCGCGCGACCTCACCCTCGGTCAGCCCCTCCCCGAGGTCGGGCAGCTTGAACTCGTAGGCCATCAGGCGAGATTGTCCCGGAACCGAACCGCGTCGTCGCGCAGGACGGCGTGGACGCCCTTGACCCCGTTCACCATCTGCGTCACCCGCAGATCGACCACGACGCTGGCGAGCGCGAGCGCGTGCCGGCGCGTGACGGCGAGCTCCCGCTCCATCAGGTCGACCATCGTCTCGGTCGCATGCTCCGCCGCCGCCTGCAGGTCGTCGTCGAACCCGAACGCGAGCCAGGCATCGGCGGTGCGCGCGATCGGCCACCGGAGCTCGAGATCCTCGACCAGGTCGAGCGTCACCTGCGCCTGCTCGAGCGGACACTCGATCGCGGTCCCCGACACTTCGCCGTCGCCTTGGGCGCCGTGGCCGTCGCCGAGCGAGACGAGCGCGCCGTCGACCGGGATCGGCAAGAACAGCGTCGTCCCCGGGACGAGGAGCTTGCAGTCGATGTTGCCGCCGGACCGGCGCGGAGGCCCCGTGGGGAAGACACCCGGCTCGGGCGGCGGCATCCCGATCACGCCGAGGAACGGCGCCAGCTCGACCGTCGCACCTGCGTCGTTGCGCGCGACCCCGGCATCGGCGTCAAGCGACCAGGAGAACAGCTCGCCGTCGCCGAACGTGACACCCCAGTCGTGCGGACGCAGCTCGTCGATCCGGACGGACAGGACGCCGCCGGCGCGCGCGCCTGCGACCGTGATCGGGCCGACGAGCGCGTGCCCGTCATCGAGCTCAGGGTCGCGCTCGTCGAAAAAATCGCGGTCGGGATGCCAGCGCCAGCCGGCGTTGAGCACGCGGAACCGAACGCTGTCGCCCGGTGCGACCTCGAGCACGGGCGGGAGGTCGCGCGAGAAATGCCCGTGCAGCGTTTGCCGCTCGAGCGAGAGCTCGTGGATCACAGCACCCTCGTCCCCAGCGCGTCGAACGCCTCGACCTGCGCTCGCGCAGACAGAGTCCCTTCGAGCTCGCTTCGCAGCATCGTGAAGACAACGACGTCGCGCGGCTCGCCTCCGGGCTCGCGGGGCGGCAGCCGCCGGCGCAGCCGCGCTTCCTCACGGAAGCCGAGCTTCCGCGGAATGGCCATGCTCCGTTCGTTGCCGACATCGACGCGGATATCGATCCGGTCCGCGCAGCAGTAGTCGAACCCGACACGCGTGAGCGCCGCCGTGGCCTCCGTCCCGAGGCCCTGCCCGGCGCGGCTCGCCCGGATCCAGTAGCCGATCTCGAAGGCGTCCCCGGCGGCACGCGTGTGAAAGCCGCTGCCGCCGACGACCTCGGATTCGTCGCGGGAAAAGATTCCGAGCACGTAGTCCTGACCGAGGTCGAACTGACCGCGAAACCGCCGCAGCAGCTGCACCTTCTCCTCAACCGACTGCGGCTCGTCGAGCGCCCACGGCATCCAGGGCTGCAGGTGGTCGAGGCTCGCGTCGACCGCCTCCTTCAGCCGCGGCGCATCGCGCAGGTCCCAGCAGCGCAAGACGAGCCGCTCGGTGACGATGCGGTAAGGAGGCTCTTTCAGAACGCGAGCAGCTTCCGCGCCGCGTCCACGACGCGCTCGACCGACGGCATGTACGCGTCCTCGATCTGCCAGTACGGATACGGCACGTCGTAGCCGGTCACGCGCAGCACGGGGCCATGCAGATCCAGAATCGCCTTCTCCGCCAGGATCGCCGCAAGCTCCGCGCCGTAACCTGCGGTGCGCGGCGCCTCCTGCACGATTACGACACGTCCCGTCTTCGCCGCCGACGCAAGCAGCGCCTCCTCGTCGAGCGGCTTCAGCGTGCGCACGTCGAGGATCTCGACGGAGGCCTCGTCCGCCAGCGCCTCCGCCGCGGCCTCGGCCACCGGCACCATGGCGCCGTAGGCCACGAGCGTCACGTCCTCACCCTCGCGGACGACGCGCGCCC
>Ga0126313_10002300_pt1 | contig 10618 bp, 11 predicted proteins | sample Plot105A_FD_89954 | JGI IMG/M metagenome (GOLD analysis project Ga0126313, IMG submission 89954) | Serpentine soil microbial communities from UC McLaughlin Reserve, CA, USA - Plot105A | ecosystem: Environmental > Terrestrial > Soil > Grasslands | place: USA: UC McLaughlin Reserve, Lake County... | reverse complement strand
GGGCTCATAGGTGGGGTTTCTGCGGCCATCAAGCTGGTCCGTCCCGGAGTGCGTGTGGTCGGGGTGGAGCCCGAGCTCGCGGCCGACGCCAGGGAAAGCCTGAAGAGCGGAACCCTGGCCGAGTTCCCGGCGCAGCGGGTCGCCCGCACGATCGCCGACGGCCTGCGCGTGCAGAGGTTGGGCCGGGCCCCCTTCGAGCACGTCCGCGCCTTCGTCGACGATATCGTCACGGTGACGGAGGAAGAGATACTAGAAGCCATGCGTCGCCTAGCGCTCAGGGTAAGGCTCGTCGCTGAGCCAAGCGGGGCCGTGACGTTCGCAGCCCACCTCTTCCACAGGGAAGAGCTACCAGATGCTCGCCTGACCGTCGCCGTGATCAGCGGCGGCAACGTGGAGCCGGACCTGCTCGCCGCGGTCGTCTCTGGTTCTGATCCAGCCGTCAGCAATCAGCCAGAGCCGAACAAGCTGGCGGCTGATAGCTGACCGCTCTAAAGACGTGGCGTGGTCTGGACGGAGTCTCCGACGCGCACGGTGCCCAGGGCGTCGTGGATGAGGTTGCGGCCGAAATAGACTTCCCTGTCGAACTTGCGGTAGGTCGCGAGGGTTCGCAGGGGCTCCTTACCGCGTTCTCCTGTCTCCTGGTCTGTCGTGGTTATGGCGCAGCGCGGGCAGCCTTCGGCGACCCGGAAGGGGACACCCCCGATGTGGAGCCGGCCCCACCCGTCTTCCGCATAAGCATCGCAGCCACTGACGACCAAGTTGGGCCTGAAACGGTTCATCGGGAGAGGAACTTCCAGCCTGCTATTCAGATCATCGAGGGAGGCCTCGGAGATCAGGAGGAATGCGAAGCCGTCGGCGAAGCTCGTCTGGTCCCCGCTCTGTGCGTAGGTTGAATCCACCGGCCTGGGATCATCGTCCGGCTTGCGGACCAGGCGGCAGGGAAACCGCAGGAACTCGCCGAACCAGCGATCGACCTCCTCCCCCACGAGCGCGCCCTTGTTCACGTCGCCCCAGACTTCGACGTCTATCAGGTTCCCGGTCTCCTGCCTGAGCGGTATCAGCAGGTCCGGCATGCCTGGCGCGCTGACGGTCAGTTGCCCGTCGGAGAGGTGGGTGGAGATCAGGGCCATCCTGGGATGGGCGCGCTGGGACATGAACTCGCCGGCCTCGTCGACGAGCATCCATTGACGGTCGTGGCGGAGGCCCGTCGCGATCAGCTCGGCGCTGTCTAGCGAGATGCCGGCGCACGATTTGATCGGGTAGACGTACAACCCACTCAAAGCCAAGTTCTCAGCATCGCGCAAAGTGCATCTCCTCGGATCAGAACGAGACCTATCATCCAACGTAACGCCGGCGGCTTCAACCCAGAGGGTAGTGCATCCATACGTAGTCGACCGGCTGCCCGCGGTTGAACTCCACGCGCTCGGGTTCGGATACCGGCGAGAACCCCGCGCCGCGGTAACAGCCCACGGCAGCCCCGTTCTCGGGGACCACGCGCACGAAGGCATCGGGGAGCCCGGCCAGGGCAGCCCGGTCCAGCAGCAGACGCACGAGCCGGCGGCCCACACCACGCCCCCTCTGGTCCGGACTTACGATGATGCGGGCGAGCTCGACTTCCTGTTCGGGCCCGTCGACCCAGACCTCGCCGTAGCCGATCGGCTCCTCACCGTCGCAAATGGTGTAGGGTCTGACGTCGGGATCGGTATGCCAGCGCCCGAACACCGATACGTCGACGGGCCATCCGGGATCGCTGCCCGCCCACCGCCGCACCTCATCGAGCGAGCTGGGCCAGCGCGCGACCTCCCGCGCGTCTGATGCACGAAACTCGCGCAGCGACTCGGAGTGCGCCATGCCCTACCTGCCCACGGCCCTTTCGGTGCTACGTTCCAGGTCGGCCAGCTTGCTCCGAACTTTCTCTACCACGTCGTCGATGGGGACGATGTAGCTCTCTGCCTCGCCGCGAGCTTTGATCTCCACTCCTCCCCTTTGTAGGGAACGGGGCGTCAGGGTCAGTCGCAGGGGGATACCGATCAGGCCGGCATCCTTGAACTTGGCACCAAGGCTCTCGCGTCGATCATCGTACAATACCTCGACGCCGCTGGATCTCAACTCCTCGAAAAGCCCCTCGGCCTCCTCCCCCGCCTCGGCCGCGACGAGGTGCACGTGATAGGGTGCGACGGAGACGGGCCAGATGAGGCCGTCTTTGTCGCGGTGCTCCTCGGCGATGCAGGCCAGAAGTCGCCCGACCCCTATCCCGTAAGACCCCATCATCACGGGCTTGCGTTCCCCATCACTGTCCAGAAACCGCGTCCCCAGCGCCTCGCTGTAGCGTGTACCCAGCTTGAAGATGTTTCCGACCTCGACGCCCCGCTCTGCGCGCATGGCAGCGCCGCAATCGGGGCAGGGCGAGCCATCCTCAGCCGAGGCCAGGTCGGCTACCAGATCCGCTTGGAAGTCCCTGCCATGGTTGACGTTCATAAAGTGAAAGCCCTCTTCGTTGGCGCCGGCGACCAGGTTAGGTGAGTCCACAATGGCGTCGTCGGCCACGACGAGCGCTCCTTCTACCCCGAGTGGGGAGCCGTACCCCGGTTCGGCGCCTATGGCCCTGATCTCCTCCGGAAGCGCGGGCCTCAGCTCGCTCGCTCCGACGGCGGTCGCCAGCTTGGTCTCGTTCAGCTCCATGTCGCCGCGCACCACGGCGAAGACGAACCGCTCGACATCTTCGATCGTGGCGACCATGAAGACAGCCTTGGCCGTCTGGGTCTTCGATATCCGAAGGAAACGCGCCAGCGCCTCGATGGTGATGGCGTCGGGGGTGGGGATCTTCTCCATGGGATGCTGCTCTTCCGCCTCAGGGAGCGACTTCTGGAAACCAGCGACCTGGCGGTTTGCCCGGTAACCGCACGCGTCGCAGATAAGAACGGTGTCCTCCCCGATAGGGGACAGGTACATAAATTCGTGGGACATGCTCCCGCCCATGATGCCGACGTCTGCGCCAACGGCCATGGCGGGCAGTCCGCACCGGGCGAAGATCCTGAAGTACGTTTCATGCAGCGTCCTGTATTGCTCCTCCAGACCATCTTCGTCTCTATCCAGGCTGTAGGCGTCCTTCATAGTGAACTCTCGGGCCCGGATCAGGCCTGCCCTGGGACGCGGGTCGTCGCGGAACTTGGTCTGGATCTGGTAGACGAGCCGGGGCAACCTCTGGTAGGAGTCAACCTCACCCGCCGCAAGCCCGGCGACGATCTCCTCGTGGGTCATCGCCAGCACCATCTCCCGATTCCTGCGGTCGCGCAGCCTGACCAGCTCCCGTCCCGTAGCAGCATACCGGCCCGACCTCTTCCACACCTCGGCTGGCTGCACCACGGGCATCGAAACCTCCTGCCCACCAACCGCATCCATCTCTTCCCGCAAAATGCCTTCGATCTTCCCGATAGACCGCCTGGCCAGCGGCAAATAAGAGAACACCCCAGCCGCCAACTGCCGAATGAACCCGGCCCGGAGCAATAATTTATGTCCTTCGACCTCCACTCCTGAGGGTGCTTCACGTAACGTCCGGCCGAACATCATGCTCATGCGCATAGCGAACAGGCCTCAGTTATGCTCGGGGAGCCATGCTGTGCCCTCCGCCAACCTCTGCCCTTCTCAGCGCAATTCGACACGAATACTCCTTCCTAAAGCGAACGAACCTTGCGTCGACGTATCCCCACGAGACCTGAAGCCTGACGCCTGAAACCTGAAGCCTTCTCAAGTCGCCAGATACGCCGTCGTGCCGTAGTGGACGAGGCCGTCCTGCGGGGGCGCTTTGGGCTCGCCCAGTTCCATCCGCATCCGGTCCTGCGTGCCCTGGAAGCCGAACTCCTGTAGGAGGGAGTGGGCGTGGCGGTCGAGGGGACCAGGAGCCGTAACCCGGACTGGTGCGCTACCGGCCGCCCGTAGGGCGCCTGTGAGCAGGAGGCGTGCCACGTTGGGGGTGGAGGCCAGGAAGGGGCCGATGCGGATGGCGTGGCCCATGGAACTCCGGATCAGATATCCCTTTATCCTGCCCGTCGCGTCGCGGGCGACGAGCCCCTGTCCGGGATGGAGTTTGAGGGTGGCGAGGATCAGGGCCGATCGTTCGGCCCCATAACTCCAGAAATCTACCCCGTAGAGCTCGGGCAAATCCCCGAACGTGAGCGTCTCGATCCTGTGCCCATCCACCTGCCCCGGCACGCTAACCTGCCTGGATTCCTCCTCCAGCCAGTACACGGTGCGCGGCGCGACCTCCCTGAAACCGAGCGAGCGGTAGAGTCCCTCGGCCTGCTCCGTCGAGTAGAGCCTGATGGTCCGCGCGCCACGGCTCTTCAGGTAGGCCACGGCCCAGTCAGAGAGCATGGCGCCGAGCCCCGAACCCCTGTGCCCATCATGGACGGCGAGGTGGCAGAGGATGCCGATCTCCTCTAGGGGCACGGCGCCGACCATACCGACCAGGGAGCCATCCGGCGCTTCCGCCACGGCCCAGCGGGCGCCACGCACTCCCCGCAGCAGGTCGAAGGCCCTGGGGTCTGCCGACCACCTGACGACGCTCCTCAGCTCCAGGATGCGGTCGAGGTCCGCGTCGTTCATCCGGCGGACGCGAAGACCCGCGGAAGTCTCGGTCACGTCCCTAAGTCTTCTCCCGACGGTGGCTTCCTCGGTTTCAGTTTCTTCTCTTGCGGTGAAGGCCAGCACTTATTCCCTCGATCCGTTCAGCATTGTTATCTGGCGACTCTTCCGCGCAGGAGGCTTGCGTAATAACCTCAGGAAACGCGGATGCCCCGAGCGACCCCTAGAGGGACGGTCGGGGCAGGAACGGTCGAGGGGGCCGTCCTGTAAAGAAGTTCAAGGTAAACGCTATGTGATCGCTTTCCACGCCCACCATGCTACACCGGACGACGCGGTTTGGGAAGGCCATGGAACGACGCATCAGGCTATCTCTAGAATGGGGGGCTTGCATCGGCGTCGCGATAAGGTTTGAGGGAGGAGCCGGATGGCCAAATTGTTGCTGACCAACGCCCGCGTCCTGGATGGACTTGGTGGGGTGATCGAGCGCGCGAACGTCAGGGTCGACGGGGAACGTGTGGTCGAAGTCTCGCCCGATACGGGCACGTCACCGGAACCGGGGTTCGAGACGATGGACCTCTCCGGCAGGACGTTGATGCCGGCGCTCGTGGACGCGCACGTCCACCTTTCTTCTTACCAGATGCTGCCCCCGCTCTTGCGAGGGCAGGAGCCACGCGCGGACGCGGTGCACTACTTCGAGCTCGCGAACTCCGCCAGAAATCTGGTAAGGATGGGCATCCTTACGGTGCGGGACGTGGGCAGCATGGAAGATCACGCGCTCCACCTCAGGCAGGCTATCCGCCTCGGGCTCGCTCCGGGACCGCGTATCCTTACCTGTGCCCGCATCATCTCGGCCACGAGTCCCGGTTGTCGTATCTTCACCACCATGTACCGTCCCTCCGACGGACCAGACGAGATCCGTAAAGCCACGCGCGAGCAACTAGCGATGGGCGCAGATTTCGTGAAGATCATGGCCACCGGAGCCCGAAGTGTGGTGCTGGAAGACCCTGAACCCGCCCAGTTGACCCGCGAAGAAGTCCGCACGGTCGTCGAGGAGGCGCACCGGCTCGGGAAGCGCGTCGCGGCCCACGCCGAGGGTCAGGGCGGCACGCGCATCGCCATCGAGGAAGGTGTTGACACCATCGAACACGGCCTGTCCCTCCATCGAACCCCGGAGCTACTCGAACTGATGGCTGAGCAGGATCAGACGCTAGTCCCGACCCTCTCCACCTTCCACGACGTCTCGGAGGACCACGCAGAGAAATACCCCTGCTCCCTGGTAGAACAGGCCAAGAGGCAGCGAGAGGAAGCCTACAAGACGCTCATCGCGGCCACACAGGCTGGCGTAAGAATCGCGATGGGCTTCGACTCGTACCCCCTAGGCGAGAACGCGCGCGAGCTGGTGCGCATGGTGGACGGCGGCCTGACCCCCATGCAGGGAATGGTCGCCGCCACCTCGGGGGCCACTGCGGCCCTAGGCCTGGAAGGAATCGGAAGGATCCAGATCGGCGCGATTGCCGACCTACTCGTTATCTCCGGCGACCCGCTGAAAGATCCCTCCGTCCTGCTTGACCCTAGACGCATCGATGTGGTCTTGCAAGCCGGCAGTCTAGTGGACGCTGCGTGAGGACTCTACTCGAACCGGGTGACGCCGCCCAGGATGCGGTCGATCTCGGAGATCGCGCCTTCCGAGAGTTTGACGCCGGAGGCCGCCGCGTTGTCCTCGACCTGCTCGGGACGCGAGGCACCGATGATGGCGCTGCTCACGTTCTCCTGGCGCAACACCCAGGCGAGGGCGAGCTGCGGCATGCTCAGGCCGGCGTCGGAGGCGACGGAGCGCAGCCCGTCCACCGCGGAGAGAACTTCCTCGTTCATGAGCTGCTGCATGAACACGTTCGACTCCGGGTCGGCGGCGCGGGTACCCTCTTCAGGGGCGTCGCCTGGACCGTACTTGCCCGTCAGAACGCCCTGGGCGAGCGGCGAGAAGACGACCTGGCCTATGCCTTCGCGTTCGCACAGGGGTATCACGTCGGTCTCGATGCGGCGTTGGACCATGTTGTACTGCGGCTGGTTGGAGACGATCCGGTCCAGGTTCATCTCCTTCGCGATTCTCAAGGCGTCGGAGATCTGATCCGCCGTCCACTCGGAGACACCGACGTAGAGCACCTTACCCTGCCGCACGAGATCGTCGAGCGCCCTGAGGGTCTCTTCTAGCGGTGTGTTCTCGTCGTAGCGGTGGCACTGGTAGAGGTCGACGTAATCGACGCCAAGCCGCCTGAGCGAAGCGTGGCACTGCTCGGTTATGTGCTTGCGCGAGAGCCCGCTGTCGTTGGGTCCCTCGCCCATCGGGAAATACACCTTGGTCGCCAGAAAGTAAGAGTCGCGGTCGAAATCTTTCAACGCCCGCCCCACTATCTCCTCCGCGGCCCCACGCCTGTACACGTTGGCCGTATCGAAGAAGTTGATCCCGATCTCGTACGCCCTGTTGATGCAGGCCGTCGCCTGCTCCTCGGCGACGCTCCCACCGTAAGTGAGCCAGCTCCCGAGCGAGATCTCACTGACCTTCACCCCACTGCCACCCAACCGCCTGTACTCCATCAAGACCTCCCTCGCGAATACCGACAAACGCTAATGGTACACGCCGCGGGCCGACTAGAGTTCGCTACAGCCCGGACGTTTCGCACCGAGGTCATTCCCCCCGTTCCCACAGCCGCTGCGAGGGGATACGCAAGGCGCGGTTGAACTTGCTCGACGAGTTCTCCCAGGCGATCGTCGCCGTAAGTTCGACCACCGCGTCCTCGCCAAAGTGGCCATGCACCTTCTCGAAGAGGTTGTCGTCGACGTCGCGGTCCGTGAGGGTGATAGCGTCGGCGTACTCTAGGGCCACCCTCTCCTTCTCCTCATAGAGCGGGCTCGTGGCGTACTCTTCGAGGGCGAGTATCTTCTCGTCCGAAATCCCCAGCCCGCTGCCCACGGCAGCGTTTAAGTCCTCTCAGAACACGCAGCCATTGAGAGTGGCGACCCTACGGTTGACGAGGGCGACGAGCCTGGGATCCACGAGGCCCGAGGCGTCCAGCCCTCCCCACATCGCCCTGACGCCCCTGAAGATGGTCGGACGGCGGGCGTAGGCCAGGTGGTTGAGAAGCGGACCTCCCCACCTCTTCGCCTGCGCCTCCAACACCGCCCGGACCCGTTTCTCGGTTCTCCCCGGGTCCACTCCTTCTACACGTGCCATCTACGGACCTCCTTCCCTGCCGGATGACTGGGGCTGGCCGGCTCGGCGCAATCTGCGTGCCGCCCAGCTTTCGAAATCGCGAAATGCGGCCTGACGAAGAGTCGCACCACCAGGGTGATCTCGCCGTTGATCGTGCCGAACCTACGTGCACGTCTTGAAGTCGCGGGGTGCCTCCTGACAGCTGCTTTCGCGATGCCTCAGTGGCAAGCGAAGGTGGCAAGCGCCGCCGGAGAAGGTGATACGGGATTCGGGGAAGGCGCGCCGCAATATATCCCTCATACGATGGTTTTCTCCGAGCGTGGTGCAGAGCAGCGTCTCGACGCCGTCCCGCCTGGCTTCTTCGCGGATTCTGGCGAATAGCCGCCGGCCCACGCCCCTCGAAGCCCATGCGTCCTCGACGACCACCGCGGTGTCCGCCTCCAGGTCGCCCTCGTACTCTCTGGCGTACATCGCGTGGCCGATCACCTCGCCATTGATCTCGGCAACAAAGGCCTTGCCGAAGCGGGGGCCCACATCCGCCATTCTGTCAAGCATCTTCCGAGGAATCCTCGGGTAGGGTGAATGGAACCTCAGGTAGATCGTTTCGGCAGAGCAACGTGAGAACATCAGTCCCAGATCCTCCGTATCCCGCGGCACGGCCGCCCTCACGGTCACCCCGCACCCGGGGACGGGAGTCGCCTTTGCAGCCGCCACCGCCTTCACGCCCATCATCCGGCCACCCGTCAAGATCGCGGTTCGCGGGTTAGCGAGCGCAGGTATTGGGTCACGTGCCTCTCCGCGCGCCGGAGCTGTTCGGGATCGTCGAGGAGTTTGCCGAGCATCAGGGCTCCCTCCAGTGTCGCCACCACCACGGTGGCCGCCTCCCTGGGGTCCGCGTCCGCCTTAAGCTCCCCGCTCGCCACGCCTTCCTTTACGAGCCCCCCCACGAGCCTCAGCCAGTCGGTGGCCACCCCGGCCGCTCTCTCCTTGAGCGCCGGGTGGGCGTCGTCGGACTCCACGGCAGTATTGAGCATCGCGCATCCGCCCGCCACCGGCGGGTCGTCGATCAACCGCCCGAACTCGTCGACGATCGCCAGCAGACGAACCAGCGCCCCTTCCTCTCCCTCGAGCGCCTTCTCGAAACGCCGCCGCATGATCCCGGTCGAGAAATCGAACGCGGCGAGCGCCAGATCCTCCTTGCCAGAGAAGTGGTTGTAGATCCCCGCCTTCTCCAACTCCGCCTCGCGCGCCACATCGCCCACAGAGGTACCCGAGTACCCCCTGGTGTTGAATATTGGCGCGGAGCGCTCCAGGATCCGCCGCCGCGTCCTCTCGCCCTTGCTCATCGTCTCACCCATCCACTCCTCCTCGTAACAGCCCCCATAGATCACTCCCTATACCTCGAGCTTTAGCAAGTATATTACCGAACGTTCGTTAATAAATCAATGTGGGGCGCTGGTGCTCGGGGGCCCCGCGTCCGTGCCGTCGGTAGATTTTGAGAGTGTGCTAACATATGAAAGTAGACTTTCATATTGATCACGGGGGTGAAGGATGCGGACCATCGCGTTGGAGGAGCACTTCGCTACGGAAGCGTTCATGGAGGGTCCTGGGCGGGAGCTTCGGGCCATGGCGGAGGCCACCCGGGCCCATCCGAAGGTGGCGGCGGGCTATAGTAGGCTCCTGGAGGGGTTGAGCGACCTTGGCGAAGGCAGGATCGCGGCGATGGACGGGGCGGGTGTAGACGTACAGGTGCTGTCGCTCACCTCCCCTGGGGTGGAGCAGCTGGACTCGGATGAAGCGGTGGCCCTGTCGCACGAGTCAAACGACCGGATGGCGGAGGCGGTGAGACGCTACCCGGAGCGCCTGGCCGGGTTCGCGGCGCTTCCGACCCCGGCGCCCGAGGCTGCCGCCGAGGAGTTGGAGCGGGCAGTACGGGAGCTCGGGTTTGTGGGGGCGATTATCAACGGCCATGCTGGGGGCCGCTACCTGGATGACCACTTCTTCTGGCCAATCCTGGAGCGGGCGGATGCCCTAGGGGTGCCGGTCTACCTCCACCCGACGCCGCCTCCGCGGCCGGTGGCAGAGGCCTCCTACGCGGGCGACTTCGCGCCCGGAGTGGCGGAAGGCCTGGCGTCCGCGGCCTGGGGCTGGCATGTGGAGACCGCGACGCACGTCTTGCGCCTCGTGCTCGGCGGGGTGTTCGACCGATTCCCCGGGCTGCAGCTCGTGATCGGACACATGGGAGAAGGCCTGCCTTTCTTCTTGCCGAGGCTCGAGCTGGCGCTGCCTGAGATGCTGACAAAGCTGGAGAGGCCAGTAGGCGACTACCTGCGTGAGAACGTCCACTACACCTTCGGCGGCTTCAACTGGGCACAGGCGTTCCTCGACCTCGTGCTGCAGGTCGGCGCGGAGCGTGTAATGTTCTCGACCGACTACCCTTACGCGTCGATGGCCGAGGCGCGGGCCTTCCTGGACAGGCTGCCGGTAGGCCCCGCCGACAGGGAGAGGATCTCGCACGGCAACGCCGAGCGCCTGCTCGGGATGTGAGCGCCGGGAGCTAGCCACGCGGGTGTACGTTCTCCGAACGGTGGGGGCTGGCTCGTTCCCCAAGCTATCATGGGCTGCGACGTGCGACCCGGGTGAGGACCTCGCGCCACACCCGGGTCATCGCCCTAACCCGATGGGACCCGTTCCTCCTGAATTCCGCACTCTTCCCGCCGACCCCGGTGCACGCGAGGCCGGGCGGTTTCTGGGGGGTAGGGCGGGGAACAGCTAGAATCCGGGTATGGAGTCGTCGCCCGACAGCAGACCGAAGGTGGGGTT
>Ga0126313_10002297_pt1 | contig 10623 bp, 10 predicted proteins | sample Plot105A_FD_89954 | JGI IMG/M metagenome (GOLD analysis project Ga0126313, IMG submission 89954) | Serpentine soil microbial communities from UC McLaughlin Reserve, CA, USA - Plot105A | ecosystem: Environmental > Terrestrial > Soil > Grasslands | place: USA: UC McLaughlin Reserve, Lake County... | reverse complement strand
TGCACTTCGACGACACGCGGCTGCCGCCAGCGATCGACCTAGCCGTCGCGATCGTGCCGCCCGGCGCGACAGTTTCGCCGCCGCCCAAGGGGACGCTCTGGGGACGGATCGCCTATGTGACCGTCGTCGCCGCGACGATGTCGCAGGCCCAGGCGGCGCTCGACGGCGCCGCGGCGGCCTTGCAGGTCACCGTCGGCGCTGAGGTCGCGCCGGCATGACGCGCTACGCCGTGATCGTGGACCCGATCTCGACGGGCCGCGAGTATCCCCTGGCGTTCCGCGAGGCCGGCTGCCGGCCGGTGGCCGTGCTGAGTATGCCTGCGGTGGCCGAGCAGCCGACGTGGCATGCCGAGCGCTTCGACCGCATCCACCGCTTCGACGGCGACCTCGAAGGGCTCGCCGCACAAGTGCAGGCCTACGAGCCGGAGTACCTCGTGCCCGGCGCCGAGAGCGGTGTCGAGCTGACGGATGCGCTCGTCGAGATCGTCGCACCGGGCAGCGGCAACCGCCGCGAGCTGACCGCTGCGCGGCGCGACAAGTGGGCGATGGCGCGCGCGCTCGCTCGTGCCGGTGTTCCGCACCTGCGCCAGCTGTGCACGGGCGACCCGGAGCAGGTCGCCGCCTGGCTGCACGAGACGGGGCTGGATTCGGCGCCGCTCGTGCTCAAGCCGCCCCGCAGCGGCGGCGCCGACCACATTCACCTCGTCCCGGCCGGCGCGGACTGGCGTCCGGCGTTCGACGCGATCCTGGGCATGGAGAACCTGTTCATCGAGATCAACGAGACGGTGCTGGTGTCCGAGTACGCCGAGGGCACCGAGCTGCTTGTCGACACCTACTCGGTCGACGGCAGGCACGGCCTGGTGAACGTCTGTCGCTACACCAAGCGCCAGTTCAGCGACCGCATCGGCATCTACGACTGCGTCGAGTTCCTCGCACCCGACGATCCCGCCGTCCAGGCGGTGTGGCCCTACGCGCGGCAGGTGCTCGACGCCGTCGGCATCCGCAACGGTGCCAGCCACACCGAGGTGATGCTCACGCCGCACGGCCCCCGCCTGATCGAGATCGGGGCGCGGCCGGCCGGCGGCGAGCATCAGCTCTGCAGCGAGCTCGCGACCGGCGACAACCAGATCAAGCGCACGGTGGCGCACCGCGAGCGCGGGGAGTTCAAACCCGGCTACGAGCTGGTCAAGCACCTGCGCCTCGTCGTCGTCTCGGCGCCGCGGGCGGGCGTGTGGCACAACGCGGAGATCTTCGACGGGGTCGAGTCGCTGAGTTCGTACTACGCCAAGCACGTGTCGTATCACACCGGCGATCATGTTCCTGCCACGAGGGACATCGTCAGCTACCTCGCATGGTTCATCCTCACCTCAGACGACCCCGGCGCCGTCGAGGCCGACCACCGGCAGATCAAGCGGTGGGAGGCACTGCTTGACATCCGACCCGTTCACCAACGTGTCTACTGAGGAGTCTGTCATCACCAGTCACCTGATACGATCGTTTGACGATCTCACCGATCGTCTCGACCCGTGCCGCCCGGTGATCACCCTCTTCAGTGGCGGCTTGGACAGCAGCTACCTGCTGCTCCGTCTCCGACAGATGGGGTTTGGCAACGTCCACGCTCTTTCGGTGGATGTCGGAGGAACCGACACGACGCACCAGAACGAGCACATCGCCGCGCAGCTCGGCGTGCGCCTCCATACACGGCTTCGGCACGACGCGTTCGCGCGCGACTTCGTCACGCCGGCGATCAAGGCCCACGCCGTCTACCTGGACACCCATCCCGTGAGTTCCACCCTCAGCCGGCCGCTGCTGGCTCAGACGGCGGTGCAACTTGCGGACGAGCTCGCTGCGTCGTGCATCCTGCACACGGCAAACCGCTCTCAGAACACGCTGCGCCGCCTCAACGGCGCGCTGTCGCTCCTGGCCTATTCAGGTAGCTACGGCAGCCCGTATGACCTGCATCCCGTCACGCGCGAGGAAAAACTGTCCGCGCTCGCGCGGGCTGGCGTGACGTTCACAGAGGACCGGACGATCAGCGGCGACTCCAACCTTTGGTGTCGCGAATTCGAGTCTGGGGCGCTCGATGACCCCGAGCATCACGCGGTCCCCGAAGCGATATACCGGTGGAGCGCGATGGGACCGGATGTCTTCAGTCGCCGGGACGACATCTCGCTCACGTTCGAGGAAGGAGTGCCGGTAGCGGTCGACGGTCAGCGCATGGACCTCGTGTCCCTGATCGGGCACCTGAACCCGAGGGTCGGCACCTTCGGCTTCGGGCGCTATACGGGCCTCGAACACCTTGAGCACGGCGAAAAGGTGTTCGAGGTACGGGAGATGCCGGCAGCGTGGTTGATCCTGCGGACCGCGCGGCACCTGGATGGGGCGTGCCTGCCGGCCGAACTGCTGCGGGAGAAGTTGGCCATGGAGCAGCTCTGGGCCCGTGAGGCCGTCGAAGGCCGGTGGTTCGGCCCGACCAAGGCTGCCGCCGAGGCCTTCATCGATCAGTGTGCCGTCCATGTCACGGGGACCGTCCGCTGGGCGCTTCGCGCCGGCGGTGCCACCACCCGAGCCATCATCGGCGAGACGCCGTTGTATATCCGCGACCGCGAGCAATGGGAGTGCGACGCGATCGACGCCGAAATTCATCCTTTCGGGGCGTCCGGGCGCTTTGGTGGTGAAGCGGCGAACGGCCGGCCTGATCTGATGGCTGCTTAATGTCACAGAAGCGCTTTCATGTATCACCGCGCTCGTCTGCGACTCCTATTCCCGAACCCACCACGCTTTAGGAGACTCGACGATGCCGGAGCAGCTGTTCATCCAGACCAACGCGGTAGACGACAACGAGGTCGTCGCGTACGACCGCACTTCCGAGGGCACGCTTGAGCCGACGGGCCGCTTTCGCACGGATGGCTTCGGCACCGGCGTGGCTCGCGCGGCGATGCCCATGTCGAGCGAGGCGCGGGGCGTCGACTCGCAGGGTGCGCTGGCGCTCAGCGGCGATCGTGAGTTCCTGTTCGCCGTCAACGCCGGCAGCAACGACATCTCGACCTTCGCGTTCGTCACCGGTGGGGGGCTGCGACTTGTCGGCAAGACGCCCTCCGGCGGACCCGGTCCGGTGAGCATCGCGGTCCACGGCAACCTGCTGTACGTTGCCAACCGGTTCGGCTCCGGCGAGATCGTCGGCTTCACCATCGAGCCCGACGGTCAGCTTTCACCGCTGCAGGGCTCCACGCGGCCGCTGAGCCTTCCGGACGCCGCCCCCGCGCAGGTGTCCTTCACGAACGACGGGCGCTTTCTCGTCGTCACCGAGTTGGCGACGGATCGCATCGTCACGTACCGCGTCAACGGCGACGGACGCGTCGGGCGCGCCCGCAGCGTGCCCTCCTCGGGGCCGGTGCCGTTCGGATTCGCTGTCGACCCGTCCAACCGGCTGATCGTCTCGGAGGCCTTCAACTCCGCCCCGGACGGCAGCGCGGTGTCGTCCTACCGCCTCGGCTCGTCCGGCGCGCCGGTCGTCATCAGCGCCAGCGTGACGACCCATCAGACGGCGGCCTGCTGGGTCGTGACCACCGCTGACGGCAAGTACGCGTATACCTCCAATACGCTCAGCGATTCGATCACGGGCTACCGCATCGACGCTGAGGGCCGCCTCAGCCTGCTCACCCCTGACGGGCGCACAGGGGTCACGGGATCCGGCAGCTTCCCGTCCGACATGGCCATCAGCCGTGACGGCAAGAACCTGTACGTCCTGAACCCCCGTACGCAGACCATTGGGGTGTTCGCCCTGCAAACCGACGGCACGCTGGTGCTCCAGCCCTTCGTCGGTGGCGTTACCAGCAGCGCGGTGGGGATGGTCATCCGCTGACGTCCTCGCGTCCGTGAGGACGTGCCCGACTGCAGAACCTCCATGGGCCCTCGAGCGGTTAATGATCCGCTTACGTATCAATACCGGCCCCTAGTGCTCCTACTCGTGATCCCACCAATTGATGACAGAACCTCGCAAGGAGATGGCTGATGCCTGATGCAGTGACCCACTGGAACGACGTGCTACTTGACGTGATCCGCGATGTCGGTGGCTCGCCTTGTCCCATCGCCCGCGGCGGTGCGATGATGCACGGAGCGATCTATGACGCCGTAAACTCGATCGTTGACACGCATGAGCCGTACCTCGTCAAGGTGCCGGCCAGCCCGATCGCCTCTCTGGAGGCGGCGATCGCCCACGCCGCTCACGACACGCTCGCCGCGGCGTTCCCCGCCACGACGGTCGATCTCGCGCTGGAGCGCGACGATACGATCGCCGCAATCACCACCGGGGCGGCATCGATCGCCGCCGGCAAGGCCGTAGGACGTCAGGCGGCCGAGGCGATGGTTCGGGCGCGCGAGGACGACGGCGCCGACGACCAGACGCCCTACGTCCCGCCGGCGGGCCTGGGCGAATGGCGCCCGACTGAGCCCGGAACCACCGCGGCCAACCCCTCCTGGGGCAAGGTCAAGCCGTTCTGCCTCACCACCGGGCCCCAGTTTCGCCCGCCGCGCCCAGGTGGCTACCGCTCCAGGACGGAGATGCTGCGCAGCGCCGAGTACGCCGCTCAGGTGGAAGAGGTCAAGGAGCTCGGGCGTGACAGCTCGACCACTCGCACCGACGAGCAGAGCAAAATCGCGTTCTTCTGGGCCAACGATCTGGACGGCACGTACAAGCCGCCCGGCCAACTGTACGAGCTGACGAAGATCGTCTCCGACCAGCGGGGCCTGGACATCGTCGACAACGCGCGGCTCTTCGCGCTCGTCGCGCTGGCCATCGGCGATGCCGCGGTCGTGGCCTGGGACGCCAAGTACTCCCGCGACCTGGACCTGTGGCGCCCCGCCTCGGCGATCCGGGTGGGGGACGCGGACCTCAACCCGGGCACCACGGACGATCCAAGCTGGCAGCCGCTGAGCCAGACCACAAACGGCACGCATTTCACACCGCCGTTTCCGGCCTATGTCTCCGGGCACGCGACGTTCGCCGCCACCCACGCTGCGATCATGCGCCAGTACTTCGGGACCGACAACGTCAACTTCGTTGCCACGACCGAGGACCCCCATCCGAGCGTGCAGGGCCTCACCCGCAGCTTCAGCAGCTTCACCGAAGCCGCCCTGGAGAACGCCCGCAGCCGCGTGTATCTCGGCGTGCACTTCCAGTGGGACGCAGACCACGGGTTCCACTCGGGCAACGCGCTCGGAGAATTCGTCTATGCGACGCAGCTGCGGCCGCTCGCCGCTGCGCTCGCCGCGTGACAACGCCATAGTTCGATCAGTGCCGTCGCGGGACGTGGCATGAGCCATGCCCCGCGTCGGCAGTGATGGCTGGTGACGTGGCGGCGGTGCGCCGCGCGATGTGGCGCCGACGAGCTGGGCGCACACGGTCGCGTGCGTGTGGGTGGCCGCCTGGTTTGAGGTCGACAGCGGCCGTGGGTGAGCAGCCGCGAGATAGGCCAGCGCGACGGGTGGACGGACCGAGTGGTCTACGAGGACGGCTGTGGGCGCACGCAGCGCGTGCGCCACCGTCCGGACGTCGGGACCTATGTGCGGGCTCTTCGTCGCGCGCGACGAGATGGCGAGCTGGCTGCGCGCCGTGTCCGACGTGCTGCCGTTGACGTACTCCTACGACGCGCTGCAGCGCGTCGCGCTGAGCGGGGAGCTCGGCAGCGACGGCGCGATCGACGTCGTGGTGATCGGCGGCGCCACCGCGCTCGCCCTCGCGCTCGGCGCGGCGACGCTGCGGCGCCGCACGGCGTAGCGCGGTCAGCCCAGTGCGCGGCGCAGGATGTCACGCAGCGCCCGCTGGTCGGCGGCGCTCAGCGTCGTGAGCTCCTGCGGGACCTCGTGCATCACCTCGAAGAGGCGGTCGCGCACCGCCGCGCCGCGCTCCGTCACGACGAGCATCCGCACGCGGCGGTCGTGCTCGCCGGGCCGGCGCTCGACGAGCCCCTGCGCCTCGAGGCCGTCGACGAGGCCGGTGACGTTGGAGTTGTCGCAGTGCAGTGCCGCCGCCAGCCTGCTCATCGGCACGGGGTCTTCAGGGTCGAGCGTCCGCAGCGCGAAGAGCTGGGGAGGACTCAAACCGAACTCGCCCGCGACGCGGACCATGCGCGGGCGCATCTGCCAGAACAGCTGGCCCATGAGCGCCCAGGCATCCTCCAAGGGGGTGCGCTGCTTGATCCTGGACGCCATTGACCTAGACAATAATAGATCTTCACGACAGTTGACAACCTCAACCTTTTCTGCGTAGGCTGCGTTCATGACCGAAGAGCGTGCAATCGACGTGGCGGGCCTCGTCCGCGACTTCAAGGGCGGCGTCCGCGCCGTCGACGGCATCGACCTGCATGTCGGCGCCGGGGAGATCTACGGCTTCCTCGGACCCAACGGCGCCGGCAAGTCGACCACCGTCAAGGTCCTGACGACGCTGCTGCCGCCGACCGCCGGGCGCGCGACGGTCGCCGGCTACGACGTCGCGAAGGACGGCGCCAAGGTGCGCGCCGCGATCGGCGTCGCGCTGCAGGACGTGGCGCTCGACCCGATGCTCACCGGCCGCGAGCACATGCGCCTGCAGGGCGGCCTGCAGGGCATCCCGCGCGCCGAGCGCGGCCGCCGCGGCGACGAGCTGCTCGAGCGCGTCGGGCTCTCCGACGCCGCCGACCGCAAGTCGTCGACGTACTCGGGCGGCATGAAGCGCCGCCTCGACCTCGCGCTCGCGCTGCTGCACAGCCCGCGCATCCTCTTCCTCGACGAGCCGACGACCGGCCTGGACGTGCAGTCGCGCACGGCGCTGTGGGACGAGGTCGCGCGCCTGGCCCGCGAGGAGGGCACGACCGTCTTCCTGACGACGCAGTACCTCGAGGAGGCCGACGTCCTCGCCAACCGCGTCGGGATCATCGACCGCGGCAGGATCGTCGCCGAGGGCACGCCGGCCGCGCTGAAGGCGCAGGTCGCCAGGCCGACCGTCGAGCTCGTCCCGCACGACATCGGCGAATGCGCGGCCGTCGGCGCCGCGCTCGCGCCCTTCGGCGCGCGCGTCCCGCCGCGCACCGCCGGCTCGATCGCCGTGCGCCTGGACTCCGGCGCCGACCAGCTCGCCGACATCGTGCGCGCGCTCGACAACGCGAACATCTCGGTCGCGAACCTCGCGCTGCACGAGCCGACGCTCGACGACGTCTTCCTCGCGAAGACCGGGCGCAGCCTCGAGGGCGCCGCCGACGTGCCGGAGGAGGCCGCGCCGGACCGCGAGCGGGTGCTGGCGTGACGGCGCTGGCCCACAGCGCGCTGCCGACGCAGGTCGGCCTCCTGGCCGGTCGCGCCGTGCGCCGGATCGTGCGCCAGCCCGCGCAGCTCGTCTTTCCGATCCTCTTTCCGCTCATCCTGCTCGCGGTCAACACATCGGGCCTCGACGCGGCCACACGGCTGCCCGGCTTCCCGACCGCGAGCTATCTGGACTTCGCGCTCGCGATCCCGTTCATGCAGGGCGCGCTGTTCGCGGCGCTCAACGGCGGCCAGGACCTCGCCCGCGACATCCAGGGCGGCTTCCTCGACCGGCTGGCGATGACGCCGATGTCCGGCGCCGCGCTGCTCGCCGGCCAGCTCGGCGGGGCGCTCTTCATGGGCGTCGTCAGCGCCGTGCTGTACCTCGTCGTCGGGGTCGCGTTCGGCGCCGGCATCGCCAGCGGCGTGGGTGGGGCGCTCGTCCTCGTCGCGCTGGCGATCGCGATCTCGTTCGCGTTCGCCTGCTTCGGGACGTTCGTCGCGCTGCGCGCCGGCACCGGCGAGGCCGTCCAGGGCTTCTTCCCGCTCTTCTTCGTGCTCCTGTTCCTCAGCTCGGCGTTCTTTCCGCGCGATCTCATCGAGCAGGACTGGTTTCGCGTCGTCGCGACGTACAACCCGGTCTCCTACATGGTCGAGGGGATCCGCAGCCTCGTGATCACGGGCTGGGACTGGCAGGCGCTCGTGCAGGCCTTCGGCCTCTCGGCGCTGGCGATCGCCGCGTTCCTCGCGCTCAGCGCGCGGGCGCTGCGGACCCGGCTGGTGCGGACATGAGCGCGCTCGGCCGCACCCGCTCGGTCGCCCTCGCCGTCGCGTGGCGGGGCATCCACAACGCGTTCACGAACCCCGCCTTCCTGCTGCCGAGCGTCCTGTTTCCGCTGTTCTTCTTCGTCGCGTTCGCGGGTGGCCTGTCGGGGGTCCAGAACGCGCCGGACTTCGCCTTCAAGTCGGGCTACACGTCGTTTCAGTTCGCGTTCGTCTGCGTGCAGGCGGCCGCGTTCGGCGGCGTCTTCACGGGCTTCGCGATCGCCGCCGACTTCGAGTTCGGCTTCGCGCGGCGGCTCATGCTCGCCGCGCCCAACCGCGGCGGGATCGTCATCGGCTACATGATCAGCGCCGCCGTGCGGGCCGTCTTCGTGCTCGTGGTCGTGTTCCTCGCGGGGCTCGTCTCCGGGATGCGGATCGACGGCTCGCTCGGCGACTTCGCGGCGCTGCTCGTGCTCGCGCTCGCCGTCAGCGCGGTCTCGACGCTCTGGTCGGCCGGCATCGCGATGCGGCTGCGGACCATGCAGGCGGGCCCGGTGATGCAGATGCCGGTCTTCATCCTGCTCTTCCTCGCGCCGGTCTACGTGCCGCTGAACCTCGTCGCCGGCTGGGTGCACGACATCGCGCGCTTCAACCCGGCGACGGCCTTTCTCGAGGCCTCGCGCGGGTTCGTCTCGGGCGAGCCGACGAAGGTCGGCATCACGGCCGCCTGCCTGGCCGCGATGTTCGTGCTCGCCTCGCTGTGGGCGCGGGGCGGCCTGCGCAGCGCCGAGCGGGCCGGCTGACGCGGGCGTGGTCTGGGCCGGGCGAACGGGCAGTGGCCTGACCGCCGGGCGTCGCGCTGAGGCGCGAGCCCCGCGTGCAGGTTTGACGGATCGACCGGCGCCCCTGATCGATCCGTCGTTGCTGCCGCACCTGCGTGCAGTGTCGACGGATCGACGTGGGGGCCGGGTTCGATCCGTCACATCTGCATCACCGCGTGCACGAGCGCCGAACGTGGCGCGCGCGACGAACGCGTTCGTCGCGCGTGCATCTCCAACAGCAGCGCAACCGGACGCCCCGCTGAACACCCGAAAAGCACTCGGGGATTACCGAGTATGTAGCCTTCGGGTCGTGACCTACGCCATCGTCGGCAGTTGCATCAAGGACGACTCGTGCATCGAGGTCTGTCCGGTCGACTGCATCCACCCCAAGCCTGGCGCCCCGGACTTCGAGACCGCGGAGCAGCTCTACATCGACCCCGCCGTCTGCATCGACTGCGACGCCTGCGTCGAGGCGTGCCCCGTGGACGCGATCTACGCCGAGCCGGAGGTCCCTGCCCAGTACGACTACGCGCTCGACCTGAACGCCCGCTTCTTCGGCGAGCTGAGCACCGCGGAGCGCACCGCCGGATGACGGCCGCCGGCACCCGGCCGCGTGTGGCGATCGTCGGCGCCGGCCCCGCCGGGGCGTTCACGGCAGCCAGCCTGCTGCGCGCCCGCGGCGACGCCGAGATCGACCTCTTCGAGCGGTTGCCGACGCCGTGGGGCCTGCTGCGCGGCGGCGTCGCGCCGGACCACCAGGAGATCAAGCGCCTCGAGGACACGTTCGATCGCCAGACGCTCAAGCGCGGCTGCCGCTTCCTGGGCAACGTCGAGGTCGGCGTCGACGTCTCGCACGCCGAGCTCATGAGCCACTACTCGGCCGTGATCTACGCCACGGGCGCGCAGACCGACAAGTCGCTCGGCATCCCGGGCGAGGACCTGCCCGGCAGCTGGGCGGCGACCGAGTTCGTCGCCTGGTACAACGGCCATCCGGACTACCGCGACCTCGAGTTCGACCTCTCGGCCAGGCGCGCCGTCGTGATCGGCAACGGCAACGTCGCCGCCGACGTGACGCGGATCCTCACCCGCAGCGTGGAGGACCTCGAGCGCACGGACGTCGCCGACCACGCCCTCGAGGCGCTGCGCTGCAGTCGCATCGAGGAGGTCGTCGTGCTCGGCCGGCGCGGTCCGGCCCAGGCGGCGTTCACGAGCGCCGAGCTGCGCGAGCTCGGGCGCCTCGACGGCGTCGATCTGCGCGTCGACGCCGCCGGCGCCACGCTCGATCCCGTCTCGCAGGAGTGGCTCGCCGCCGAGGGCACGTTCACCGCGCGCATCAACGTCGAGCTGCTGACGCACTTCGCGGCGCGGCCCGAGCGCGCGGACGCCGGGCGGCGGATCGTCCTGCGCTTCCTGCGCTCGCCGGTGGCGATCCGCGGCGAGGACCGCGTCGAGGCGCTCGACGTGCGCCGCAACGAGATCGTGCGCGACGACGACGGCATGCTGCGCGCACGCGCAGCCGGCGAGGACGTCGAGACGATCGACTGCGGCCTCGTCCTGCGGTCGGTCGGCTATCGCGCGGTGCCGCTGCCCGGCGTGCCCTTCGACGAGCGCAGCTTCGTGCTGCCCAACGAGCGCGGCCGCGTCCTGACGCCCGACCGCGAGGCGCTGCCCGGCGTCTACGCCGTCGGCTGGATCAAGCGCGGCCCGACGGGGATCCTCGGCACGAACAAGCGCGACGCCGACGAGACCGCGGCGTGCCT
>Ga0126313_10002296_pt1 | contig 10624 bp, 14 predicted proteins | sample Plot105A_FD_89954 | JGI IMG/M metagenome (GOLD analysis project Ga0126313, IMG submission 89954) | Serpentine soil microbial communities from UC McLaughlin Reserve, CA, USA - Plot105A | ecosystem: Environmental > Terrestrial > Soil > Grasslands | place: USA: UC McLaughlin Reserve, Lake County... | reverse complement strand
CCACGCGCGCCGCCTCGAGGATCGCCACGCTCGCGCCGTCGCGCTTGAGCAGCAGCGCCGCGGTCAGCCCGGCGACCCCGCCACCCAACACCGCCACGTCGACCTCAAGGTTGCCCGCCAGCTGCGCGCGCTCGATACGCGGAGCCGTACGCAGCCAGAGCGATTCGGCGGCCGAAGTCGTCTCGGGCGTCGCTGCGGCCATACTCGTAAGGCTACGTCGCGCGGCTCGAAGCCCGCTTCACCGAGCGCCCACCGGCGCCGATTCCCAGCCCGGGTGTCGTCTACTGAATCTCGCCGGTAAGGAAGCTGGTCTGGCTGACGCCAACCCACTGTGCGGAACACCCAACGAGTCCGTGCAACAGCCAGGCGGTCCACCGTTCAGGAGGTGTCACGAATGAACCGCATCCCTCTCGCCGGCCGGCGAGTGACGCTCGGTCTTGCAGGTTTGACCGCGGTTGCCAGCACGATCATCATCCTGGCGGCTACCGACATCGGCGATTCTCATGCCGCCGGCGCCCGCGCCCACGGAGCCGCGGTGCCGGCACGCACGGCCAAGGCGATCGCCTTCCACGACAAGATGCGTGGGCTGTGGGAGGCCCATGGCTCGTGGACGCACATGGTGATCGTGAGCTTCGTCGGCAACCTGCCCAACCTGTCGCCTGAGGAGCGGGTGCTCCTACACAACCAGGTCGACATCGGCAACGCCGTCAAGCCTTACTACGGCCGTGCCGCGGGCAACAAGCTCACGAAGCTCCTCGAGGAGCACATCCTCGGTGCGGTGAAGGTACTTGAGGCGGCGAAGTCCGGCGACGAGAGCCAGCTCACACAGGCGGAGGCCGCGTGGTCCGCCAACGGTCGCCAGATTGCGGACTTCCTGCATGCCGCAAACCCGCGCTTCCTGCCGCGTCCGGCCGCGCGCCGGATGATGAAGATCCACATCGACCAGGTGATCGAGCAGGCGGTCGATGAGCTCAAGGGCAACTACGCCGCCGGCGCTCGCGCCTTTGGTCCCTACATCCGGCACATCCTCGACATGGCGGACATGATCTCCGGGGGGATCATCCGGCAGTTCCCGGCCCGGTTCCGCTGAACGTGCAAGGTTCTACGGAAGCTTCGAGAGCACGATCTTGCCCGCCGGCGAGCGGGGCAGTGCCTCCAGCATGGTGATCTGCTCGGGCTGCTTGTAGGACACGAGATGCCTCTCGCAGTGGTCCCTCACGTCCCGGTCCGTGACGCCGTCGGTGGCGACGACCGCCGCCCTGACGGAGTTGGAGCCCCAGCGATTTGGAGCCGAGTAGACCTTGACCTCGGCGACGTGCGGTAGGAGCGAGATGACCTCCTCGACCTCAGAGGGGAGGACCTTGTTGCCGAAGACGTTGATCACCTCGGACGCCCGCCCCAACAGCGTGACATCACCCCGATCGCCGATGCGCGCCAAATCGCCCGTGTTGAACCAGCCGCCGGCAATCTGCGAACGATCGATGCCCGCCGACGAGAGGTAGCCGGCCATGAGCGAAGGCGAGCTCACCCACAGCTCCCCGACCCCCTCTTCCAGGCTTCCCTCAGGGTCTTCAACCGGTCGAACGTCCACCGATACTTCCCTCATGGGAGGGCCGACGCTGCCTGCGGCCCGGGCGTCGTGGTTCGGCCGTGCGACCGTGATCCCGCCCGTTTCCGTCGTGCCGTACAGCGGCCGCACCGCTGTGCCCCAGCGCTCCTCGACCCGGGCGGCGGTACGCTCGCGCAGGGGGGCGCCCGCAGAAGTTATGCAGCGAGGAGCGACGAGCCCATCCGCGACCGAGACCAAGAGGACGTCGAGGAGCACGGGCACCGTGGGATAGATCGTGACGCGCCGCTCGGCGAGAGCGTCGACGACCGGCTTGGCGTTGAAGCGACGCATGGACAGGACCGTTGCCCCGCTCAGCAGCGGCACCATGACGCACATCCCGTAGCCATAGGCGTGGCTCATGGGGATCGTGCAGAGGATCGTGTCGCTCTCGTCGATGCCGATCGTGTCGATGTAGTGCCGCGCCTCGGCGACGGCCGCATTCCCGGGGCGTACGGCCAGCTTGGGCTGTCCCGTCGTACCGGACGTGGGATGCAGGGGCACCCCGGCAAGGTCCCCTCCGTCATCGTCCGGCGACGGGCCGGTGCGGGCCCATGCGCCAGCGGCCCAGTCGGAGCAGGAGAACTCCCGTCCCTCGACGCCGGCGGCGGCCAGCTCGACCGCGGTCAGCGAGTCCGTGATGACGACGTTGGCCCCGAACCGCTGCGCCGTGCGCGCCAGCTCGGCTGCGGGGCTGTCGGCGTGAAGCAGGAGAGGCGAACCCCCGGCCCTGAGGATCGCGCCGAGGGTGGCTATGAACGTCGGGCCGTTTCCGATGGCGATGACGGGCCGATCGCCGGGACTCAGACCACCGGCGCGGAAGAGCTTCTCGAGCTCGTAGCTTCCTTGCCGGAGCTCGTCGGCGTCGACGACCTTCCCTCGATCGAGGTCCACGATCGAGCCGCCGAACCCCTCGACTGCATCGAGTATCGGGGTGGGTGCCAGCGCGCCGCTCATCCGAGGGACCGCTCGGCCGCCACCTCCACCCGCTCCAGCACCGCGAGGACGTCTTCGCTGGTGTGGGCCGTCGAGAGGAACATGGGCTCGAACATGTTGGGATGGAAGAAGACTCCCGAGCGCTGAACCTCGTGCTGGAAATCGATGAAGCGGGCGAACTCGCCGTGGGCGCGGACGTCCCGGTAGCTCGCGAGCTCGACGTCGGGCTCGTCCACCAGGAAGAGCGAGAGCATCGGACCGACGTTCTGGACGACGTGCGGCACGCCGCAGTCGGACAAGATGTGCCGCAAGCCGGCGGCGAGCGCGTCGGCCGTGTCGTGGAGCCCCTTGTACATCGCGTCGGGGTCCTCGAGGACCTCGTCGAGCACGGCCTCGGCCGCGGCCATCACCACCGCGTTGCCGGAGAACACCCCGCCGTGGAAGACCTGACCCTCCACCACGAGCTGCATGACGTCCTTTGACGCGCCGAAGGCCGCAACGGGATAGCCGCCGCCGAGCGCCTTGGAGATCACGGTGATGTCGGGGCGGACGTCGTAGTGCTCTTGGGCACCGCCCGCACCGACCCTCATCCCGGTGATGACCTCGTCGAAGATGAGCATCGCGCCGTGCCTACGCGTGGCTTCGCGCACCCCTGGCAGGTAGCCGGACCGCGGCGGGACCACGCCGCCGTTGCCCATGATCGGCTCCATGATCACGGCCGCCACTTCCTCGCCGTGCTCGAGGAGCACGGCCTCGAGGGCGTCCAGGTCGTTCCAGCGGCAGACGATGACGTCCTCCAGGGCCCGGCTCATGCCCGACGTCCCCGGAATGGCAGGACCGCCGTCGCCCGCGGGCAGCTCCTCGAGCGGCGCGTGGTAGCGGTTGAACACCGCCTCGCTCCAGCCGTGATAGTGCCCCTCGAACATCACCAGCTTCGGGCGGCCGGTGTAGGCGCGCGCCAACCGCACCGCCGACGCGATCGCCTCCGTCCCGGAGTTGGCAAACCGCAGCAGCTCCATGCCCGGGAAGAGCCGCCTGACCTTCTCGGCGACGCGGATGCCGATCTCGGTTGGAAAGCCGAGCTGACTGCCGGCGTCGACGATCTGCCGGGTGACTGCCTCCACCACGCGGGGATGCCGGTGGCCGAGGATGAGCGGGCCATACGCCATGTTGAGGTCGATGTACTCGCGGCCGTCGACGTCCCACAGCCGGCTCCCTTCGCCACGCTCGGCGACGAGGGGCAAGGCATAGGGCTGTACCCGCATCGTGCTGCTGTCCCCCGCCGCGAGGCTGGCGCATGCCCGCTCCATGAGCCGCGCCGACCGCGCGGCGGTCCCTACCGCATCCGGATTCATGATGTCTCCCTTGGTCAGCGTCTCCCCCAATCAACGATAAGCGCGGGTGCGCGCTTTCGCCAATCGGGCGGAAGACCCCGGCGAGGGCCCGGCGGCGACCAGCGCGGCGATTTCCAGCCGCCTACCTGTGGATAGCAACGTCGTAGTGGTCGACGATCGGCGTGCGCGACGGCCCGGCCGTGGCAACCGCCTGCTCGCGCGCCTCGGCCGCGAGCTCCTCGCTCCGGCTCATGTCCGCCTCGGTGTCCCACAGCGCAAGCACAACGGCCTGGCCGGTCTGGTGATTCACGCCGACCGTGATCCCCCGAAAGCCTGGCTGCCGCTCGAGGCGAGGGAGTGCCTCCTCCTCGAACTGTCGGACGGTCGCGTCGATGCGCTCCGGATCGAGACCCGCGAACCTGCTGAGCCGAGCATTCATCTGACCCTCCTCTCCGACGGCCCCGGTGCCGCGCCCGATCGCACCGGCGGGACATCGAAGATGCCGTTCAGATCGTGTCCCGCCAGTATCGCCTCCGAGGGGAAGCAGTGCTGCGCTAGCGTCCGGTCGTGGCCACTCGCTCACGCATCCTGGCGTTCGGGTCAGCGGGCATGCTCGTCGTCGCGGGCGCGGCGTGCGGCATGCTCGTCGGCGGATTGGCCGGCCAGGTGCTGGCGATCGGCCTGATCTTGGCGGGGCTGGGTGGCGCCCTGCTCTTGGCGTTCCTCGAGGTCGGCCTGAGCGAGGACCGAGAGCGGGAGAGGGAAGAGCGGAGCCGTCGGCCGCGACGCCCCGGCTGACGTGGAGCAGCGTCACCCACGCTGCACGGCCAGGCGCCCGGCCACCGCGGCGCCGGCGGTCCCGGCGGCGAGGATCCACAGCAGCGTCGTGTAGCCACCCAGCGCCACGAGCAGCGAGGCGCCGACGGGAGCTGCGGCGCGAGCGAGGTTGTACGGGGCGGAGACTGCGGCGAGCATGGAGCCGTATCGCTCGCGTCCCCAGAGGTCGGCGACCAGCGTCGCGCGCAGAAGCGTGGCCATCCCATTGCTCGCGCCGAAGCTGACGGCGAACACGATCACCGCCCAGTCGCCGCGTTCGCGCGCGAGGAGCGCCAGTGCCGCACTGCCCAGCCCGAAGGCTGCGAAGGGTAGGAATGCCTCGCCGAGCCGGCGACACACGACCCCGAAAACGAGCCGCCCCGGAAGCTGCGAGATGCCGAGCAGCCCGGCTGCGAACGCCGCGAACGCGGCGTCGCTGCCGCTGCGGATGAGCAGCGAGACGAGGTGGACGACGACCGCATAGGTCGAGAACGAGGCGAGCGTGAAGGAGCCGGTCAGGAGCCAAAACGAGGTTGACCTGACCACTCGCAGAGAGCCGTCGGCGTGCTCGGTCGGCGCCGCAGCCGTGGTGGCGGGTGCCCGGCGCAGCACGAGTGCATGGAGCGGGACGGCGACCGCGCCGAGGATGGCGGCGAGCACGAGCAGCGTGTCGCGCCAGCCGAGACTTGCCTGGAGGCGCTCTGTCAGCGGCGAGAAGATCAGGCTCGCCGTCGCCCCCACGACGGTGACCGTGGTGAGAGCCGCCTGCCGCCGGGCGGAGAACCACTTCGTGACGACCGTGAAGACGGGCTCGTAGAGGACCGTGGCCATCGTCAGCCCGAGTCCCGCGAAGGCGAGATAGAGCTCGGCGAGCGTGTGCACGCGCGACCATGCGGCAACCAGCAACGCCGCCGCCGCCGCGCCCGCCGTCATGAGGAGCCGCGGGCTGTGCCGGTCGAGTATCCGACCCACGGCGAGGCCGGCGACCGCGGACACGAGCAGCGCCACCGAGAAGGCGCCGGTGATCTCGGTCCGGGTCCACCCGAGATCCCGATGCATGAACGGCAGGAGGACGCCGAATGCGTACTGGAGCACGCCGTAGGCCACCGTGACGGTGATCGAGAGCGCGCCTGCGATGAGCCAGCCGCGGCGACGGTCGGCTGGGCCACGCTGCGCCTCTGGGGTGTGGCATAGGCCCGCGCACGCCAGCATCACGCTCGCGCGCCGATCACCGGCCACGCGAGCGCCTCACAGGTCAGCCGACGGAGTCCGGTGTGAGCAAGTGTTCGTGCAGTTGCTGCACGGTGGGCGAAGGGGCGGCGCCCAACTCGTCGCGCAGCATGACGCGCAGGCTCTCGTAGACCCGCAGGGCCTCTGCCAGGTTGCCCTGTCTCTCGAGCGCCGTCATCAGCAGCGCGTAGCCGCTCTCCCGGTAGGGGGACAGATCGATCAGCCGCCGCGCCGTCCGGTCTGCCACGGCGACCTCGGGTCCGCCGATGCCGAGGCTCCGCCGGGCTGTGCATTCCAAAGCCTTGACCCGAATGTCCTCCAGCTCTCGTCGCAGCTCGTCGATCCACGGACCCTCCTCACCCGCCAGGAAGCGACGCTGACTTATGTTGTGCGCCACAAGGGTGGGGCCAATCGAGGCGTACCACTCACGAGCGGCGATCAGTGCCTCGCCGCGATGGATTCCATTCCGCGCCGCCTCGACGTCCACTCTCGCCTGGGCCCCCAGCTCCAGCCGGAGCGCCCTGCGGCCCTCGAGGGAGCCGTCGGGGAGCAGGCGCCGGAGCTTCGATAGCAGCGCCGAGAGCGCCAGGTCGGGAGCCGAGGGCAGCCCTCGCGGCCAGAGCGCCTCGGCGAGCTCGTCGCGACCAGCCACTCGATCGCGATTGACGGCGAGATACGCGAAGAGGAGCCGTCCCTGCCGGCCGGGCAGCTCCCGCTCGATGCGCCGACCAGCCACCCGGGCGGCGAAGCGGCCGCAGAGCTGAATCCGGGTTCGAGGCTGGCCGTCGGACACTGCCTCAAGCTAGCGCCAAGGCCCACGAGTGACAATCTGGCTTGCGGCGCGACCGTTACCGGCAAGGAGGGCACCGATGGCCTATGTGATCAGCTGCGATTGTGGCTACGTCTCTCGGGGTGAGACCGAGGATGAGCTGGTGGAGGTGGCCAATCGGCACATCGAGGAGGTTCACCCGGACATGGCAGGCAAGCTGTCCCGAGACGACTTGCTGGCGATGGCCGAAGAGGTCTGATCGCGGGGACATCACGGCGCCCGGCCGCTTTCATGCGCGACGCCAACCTCCCACCAAGCGCGTGCCAATGCGATGGAAGCGCCCGGGGGCGAACGTTCTTGCGAGCGCCGAGGGCGCGGGAGGTCGAATCTGGTCAGCAACCGCCACACGGAGGTGCGTCATGGCAACGTTCGCCGTCATCGCCGAGCATCCGCCTGAGCTCTGCCCAACTTCCAACGCGCGTACCCGGCAGATGTTGAAGGAGGGTGCCGCTCAGATCCCGCAGCTGGCCGAGCAGCTCGGTGTGGACGTCGTCACGCTGCGCATCTTTGGACCCGATCACATCGTGCTCGCGGTTGTCGAGGCGAACGACATCGAGGTGGTAAGGGACTTCGTCTTGAAGAGCCGGCTGATCCAGTGGAACACGACGAATATCCACGCCACCTACTCGATTGACGAAGCGCTCGCGAAGGCCGATGACCTGGAGACGATCTTCTAAGGGCGCCGGAGCGGCCGGAATGCTCACTTCGTCCGCATCGTCGGCGGCTCAGCCGGACGAGCTGACCCTCGAGATGGAGCGCGTCCTTCCCGCCGGGCGTCCTGTCGTGTTCCGGGCCTTCATCGATCCGAACGAGCTGGCGAAATGGTGGGGGCCGGAGGGCTTCAGCACCCCGAGCCTGGCATTTCGAGCTCGAGTCGGAGAGAGCTACCGGATCGAGATGCAGCCGCCGGAGGGCGACCGCTTCTATCTGACCGGGGAGTTCCGCGAGGTCGACCCGCCCGCCCGCCTCGCCTACACGTTCGTTTGGGAAGACCCTCATCCCGACGACGTCGACACGATGGTCGACCTGTCATTTCGGGATCTCGGCCAATCGACCGAGGTTGCCCTTCGGCAAGGCCCGTTCAACACCGACGGGCGTTGCACGCTTCACCGGAACGGGTGGACGGACAGCTTCGCCAAGCTCGAACGCCTCGTGTCCGTCCGAGCCTGAGGGTGGTCTGGTCCGCTGGCGCCAAGCTCTGACCAAGCGCCTGGGAAGACAACGGAAGCGTTCGGGCTCGATCCTCCGCCCGGACAGAGTCGGCAACCCGCGGAGGGCAACGATGGCACAACGCTCTGAGCGTCGGGATCGACCCGCCTCCTCCTACGCCTCTCCAGAGGAGGCGGGGAGGGCGGCCCCGCCCGAGACGCTGCCGCACCTCGCCTGTCTGCACCGGGGCACCGGTGGCGAGCGGCCGGACTTCATAGCGGTCGTCGATGCCGATCCCGAGCCGGACAGTTACGGGGAGGTCGTTCACGAACCCCCGGTGCCGAGCATCGGCCACGAGCTCCACCACTTCGGCTGGAACCGCTGCAACTCGGCCTGCCACGGGCCCGATCACTCGCACCTGATCGTTCCCGGCTTCCGCTCGTCCTGGATGCCGCGAGGAAAGTGATGGTCGTTCGAGTCTTTCGCCCGCGTCCGATGCCGAGGATCTCGCCGCTGATCCCCGTCCTCTTCGCGCCGATGCGCATCCGCCGCCTGCGGCGGCTCCTGAACGTGTTCGGATGGCTGTCGACGACGAGAGTCGATCCGGTGGTCGCGGCAACAGTGACTGGGATGTCCGCGACCTCCAGCCGCACGCAGGAGGAGCGCTCCGAGGCGACCACCTCGGAGCGCTTGCCGCCGCGCGCAGGCTGTTCGCCGCGCAGGGTTATGCCGGCACGTCGTTGGACGCCATCGCAGCCGAAGCCGGCGTCACGAAGGGCGCGCTGTACCACCACTTCGACGGCAAGCGGGACGTCTTCCGGGCGGTCTATGCCGCCGAGCAGGAGCGTCGGACGGAGATCGAGTCCGCGGCCTACGCGCGCAAGCGCGACCCTTGGGAGGGATTCCACGCGGCGTGCCTGGCGTTCCTCGAGGCATCCATGGACCCCGGCGTACAGCGGATCACGCTGCTGGACGCCCCGGGTGCCCTCGGCTGGGAGACGATGCGCCAGATCGAGTCGGACTCGCTGGCGATGACGCAGAAGGGCCTGCGGCGCGCGATGGACGCCGGCTGGATTCCGCGCCGTCCCGTCGAGCCGCTGGCGCAGCTGCTGTTCGGCGCGCTCTGCGAAGCGGCAATGGCCATCGCCCGCGCCGACAACCAGAAAGGTCGCGCTACGGGAGACGGCGAGCGAGCTGCGGCGGCTCCTCGACGCCCTGGGCCGGTCCGAGGGATAGCCGGATGGGCGGACAGCCAGTGTCGTTGACCGACGAGGTCCGATCGCTCGAACAGCGGATCGCGAAGCGGATGCGGGAGCTCGAGCCGGCGGTCGCCAAGCATCGCGAGCTGGAGCCGCTGGTCGACGAGTACCGCGAGCTCGAGCAGCTGGCGAGCCGCATGGGGATCGATCGATCGGCGTCCGCCCGGCGGACCTCGGCTTCGTCGCGCCCGTCCTCCAAGCGCCGCGGCGCCACGCCGAGAGGGCCTGGGAGGCCAGGGTCGCGCAGACCGCGGCGCAGCGCGCAATCCGCCGACCGGGCGGAGCAGCTTCAGGCGTTGGTGCGGCAGCGGCCCGGCGTCACCGTCGCGGAGGGGGGCAGGGCGCTCGGCGTCGATCCGACCTCGCTGTACCGGGTCGTCCGCCGCTTGGAGCGGGAGGGGACGCTCAAGAAGGACGGGCGCCACCTGCAGCCTGCGGCGTAGCGTCACCGGCCGGCGTCAATCGCTCTCAGGAGGACGGAGGACGCGGGATCGTCAGCTCGCGAAGCGGGTCGCCGCCGTCGACGAAGAGCCGAGAGCCAGCCGTCGTCGCCGCCGCGATGCGCTGGAGCGCCCGCTCGCCGACCTCGGGATGGCGCCCGTCGAGCGCCCCGACGCGAACCGCGAACACGAGCTCGTACGGCTCTTCGTCGGGTTGCAGGACGAGATCCTCGACCCTGACCTGACGGACGCTCATACGACCCGCGGCGATCGCGTCGGCACTCGCGGCTTGGGCTTGCGCGATGGCTGAGGCCGAGCGGTCGATCGCCAGGATGTGCCCGCTGACGAGCCGGGCTGCGACCGCTCGTGCGGCGGTGCCCGGCCCGCACCCGATCTCGAGGACGCGCGAGTGCGGTTGCACGGGAAGCGCGTCGACGATCGCGGCGAGGCGAGGCGAGAGGCCCGGCGACACAGGCGGACGGTAGCGGCCTATTGCCAGGCGGGCGATCACGACGTAGCTTATGGCGGCCGCAGAGGGAGGTGGAACGGATGCGCAAGTCGATCGCATGGCTCGGGGGCGCCGCGTGCGCCGCGCTCCTGCTCGCGACGCCAGCCGGGGCGAACAGCGACGGCGAGCGGCACGAGGTGGGCTCGCGACCGCCCGGACCGCCCGCGGTCGATCACACGTGCGATCCGATCGATCCCTCGCTCTGCCTGCTGCCGTGGCCGAACGACTTCTTCACGGTCCGCGATCGGTCGACCCCGACCGGGCGTCGCCTGAGCATCGACCCACTGGCGACGCCGAGGAACGCGGCCGGTGCGCCCATCGACCCGATCGACTGGAACCGGCTCGACGGCTTCAGCCCGGGGTCGCCGATCGTGACGCACGTGCCCGCGGCGCCGGTCAAGACGCAGCGCGACACGCTCACCGTCATGATCGTCGACGACAGCCCGAGCGTCCGCCGTGTCATGAGCAACCTGATCAAGGGCGCGAGCTGGACGGCGGTGACGGCGAAGGACGGCCT
>Ga0126313_10002295_pt1 | contig 10626 bp, 9 predicted proteins | sample Plot105A_FD_89954 | JGI IMG/M metagenome (GOLD analysis project Ga0126313, IMG submission 89954) | Serpentine soil microbial communities from UC McLaughlin Reserve, CA, USA - Plot105A | ecosystem: Environmental > Terrestrial > Soil > Grasslands | place: USA: UC McLaughlin Reserve, Lake County... | reverse complement strand
CGCGGCGCTCCTCGCGGATGCCGTCGGCGCCGCGGAGGCAGGCGGCGCCAGCGAGGAGACCTTCTGGGCCGTGCGCCGGTTCCTCGAACACCTCGCGCGCGAGCGTCCGCTCATCGTCGGGTTCGACGAGCTGCAATGGGCCGAACCGACGCTGCTCGACCTGATCGAGTACCTCGTTGGATGGACCGCCGACGCGCCCATCCTCCTCCTCGGCCTCGGACGGCCGGAGCTGACCGAGATGCGGCCGTCGTGGCCGATGACGATCTCGCTGGAGCCGCTGACCGCACCCGAAACCGAGCGCCTCGCTGTCACCCTTGGTGCTCCCCCGGGCGAGTGGGCACGGATCATCGCCGCGGCCGAAGGCAACCCGCTGTTCGTGGAGCAGCTGCTCGCGCTCACCGAAGAGGGGCGGGATGAGGCAATACCACCCTCCATTCACGCGATCCTCGCCGCGCGGCTCGACCGGCTCGAACCGATCGAGCGTGATGTACTCGAGCGCGGGGCGGTGATCGGGCGCGAGTTCACGCGCAGTGCGGTCGCCGCGCTCTCGAACGAACAGTCCGTCGGCCAGACGCTGCTCTCGCTCGTGCGGCGCGAGCTGATCGAACCCGATCCCCTCGCGGCGCATGGTGAAGACGGCCTCCGTTTCCGCCATGCCCTTATCCGCGATGCCGCGTACCTGGGGCTCCCCAAGGAGAAACGGGCAGAGCTCCACCTTCGCTACGCCGAACACCTGGACGCTGCAGGTGAGCTCGACGAGCTTGTTGGCTATCACCTCGAGCAGGCATTCCAGTACACCCGCGAGCTCGGTCCGGCGGACGACGCCTTGGCGACGACGGCCGGAGAGCGTCTGGCGCGCGCGGGGCGCAGAGCTCTCGGGCGGGGGGATCTTCCGGCCACCGTGAGCCTGCTGACGCGGGCCGCGGCGCTGCTCCCCGACGATCACCCGCAGCGGCGAGAGCTCCTGCCGGTCCTCGGCAGCGCCTTGATGTCATCAGGCGACTTCTCCCGCGCGGAGCGCGTCCTGACAGAGGCGCTCGAGGGTGCGCAGGCGGTCGGTGACCGGCGGCTCGAGTTGCGGACGCTGATCGAGCGCGAGTTCTTCCGCGTGTTCACGAGCTCGGAGGAATCCGTGGAGGAGATCGTCGCCGTCGCCGACAACGCGATCCCGCTCCTCGAGGAGCTCGGCGACCACCTCGGGCTGGCGAAGGCGTGGTGGCTGAAGAGCGAGACGCACTTGAGCGCCGGTCGCTGGGGCGCGCGAGCCGAGAACCTCGAGCGCGCACTCGAGCACGCGCGCACAGCAGGAGACCAGAGTGAACAATCGAGCCTTGGCTCCCAGCTCGCATTGGCGCTCTACTGCGGGCCGACGCCGGTCCGCCAAGCGATCGAGCGTTGCGAACGCCTGCTGGCCGAGCTTCCCGACGATCGGTCGCTCCGCGCCTCTGTGACGGGGTCGATCGCGGGGCTCCGGGCGATGCACGGCGACTTCGACGAGGCACGGCAACTCCAGGTCGCCGCGCGTGCCCTCCACGAAGAGCTTGGTCAGCGGTTCCGGATCGCCACGCGGTCACTGATAGCAGCCGAGATCGAAGCGCTTGCAGGACGTCCCAGCGAGGCAACCGCCATCCTCCGGTGGGCATTCGGCGAGCTTCAGGAGATGGGCATAACGAGCCCGATGTCAACGATGGCAGCCTTCCTCGCGGACGCGCTGGCCGCCGAGGGTTCGATCAACGAGGCCATTCACTACTCGAAGATCAGCGAGCAGCACGCCGCGGCCGTGGACGTCGCTACTCAGGTGATGTGGCGAGTCGCCCGCGCGAACGCGGTTGAGGACGTCGCACTCGCCCGGCAGGCCTTCGAGCTCGCCGCGCCCACGGATTACCCCGAGGTGAAGGCCCGAGCGCTGCTCGCCGTCGGTGACGCCGACGGAGCGGCTCAAGAGTACGAGCGGAAAGGCAACACGGCGGGGATCGCGCGGATTGCAACCGCATCCCTGCGATCGTCATAGGATCCTGCCAACGCGATAAGGAGGTGGGCATGTCCGTCGAGGGAGAGATGGGCTCGTGGGAGCTCTGGGGAATCGCCCAAAAGGACTGGGAGAGTGGCTGGAGACGTACGCTCGAGGCCGCCGTCGACGCCGCGCGGCTTCCACTCGACGAGCCGACTCAGATCAAAATCCTTGTGTGGAAGCGCAGCGACAACGCCGTTCACGACTACAAGGTTGAGCCCTAAAAGGGGCTTCATCGAAGGGAGGATGAATGGCAGACATCGCCAAGGTCATCACCGTGATCGGCTCATCGCCTGAGAGCTTCGCGAAGGCGGCCGACGCCGCGGTTCAGGAGGCGTCGAAGACGCTGCGGGGCATCTCGGGAGCCGACGTCGTGTCGATGAGCGCGGTTGTCGACAACGATCGCATCAGCGAGTACCGCACCACCGTCAACATCGCATTCGCCGTCGAACGGTAAGAGGCCACGCCGGCAAAGCGGCATGGTGTCTTTGCGCTACGTCAGGAGCGCGCGCGCGAAGTCCTGCGGGTCGAACGGCCTCAGGTCCTCGATCCCCTCGCCGACGCCCACGAGCTTGACCGGGAGACCGAGCTCGTGGGCGATCGCCAGGGCGACGCCGCCCTTCGCCGAGCCATCGAGCTTCGTCAGCGCGACGCCCGATACGTCGACCGCGTCGCGGAAGAGGCGCGCTTGCTGGAGGCCGTTCTGGCCCGTAGTCGCGTCGATCACGAGCAGCGTCTCGTGCGGCGCCCCCTCCAGGCGGCGCTCGATCACGCGGTGGATCTTCGCCAGCTCCTCCATCAGGTTCGTCTGCGTGTGCAGCCGCCCGGCCGTGTCGACGATCACGATGTCGCGGCCGCGGGCGGTCGCGGCTTCGATCGCGTCGTAGGCGACAGCCGCGGGGTCGCCTCCCCGCTCCGAGCCAACGAAGTCCGCTCCCGCCCGCTGCGCCCAGATCTCCAGCTGCTCCTCCGCCGCGGCGCGAAAGGTGTCGGCGGCGGCCATGATCACCGAGTGCCCGCGCTCCCCCAGGCGATCGGCAAGCTTGCCGATCGTCGTCGTCTTCCCGGTGCCGTTGACGCCCACGACGAGAATGACCGTCGGGCGCGGCGCAACGTCGAGGCGGGCGGGCTCTCCTAGGAGGTCCGCGGCCTCGGCGGCTAGCGCCTCGCCGAGCTCACCCAGCTCGCCGCGCGCCTCGAGGCGCCGCACGAGCTCGGCTGTCGTCGGCACCCCAACGTCTGCGGCGATCAGCGCCTCCTCGAGGCGCTCCCACGCCTCGTCGTCGGCGGGGTCGAAGGCCGCCGCGGCGAGTTGTTCCGTCATCGCGCGGCGCGTCTTCCCGAGCGAGTCGCGGAGGCGCGCGAAGAAGCCCTCGCTCTGCTCCGGCGTCTCGTCTGGCGCATCGGTCTCGCCGAGAAACTCTCCCCAGCTCCTGGCCACCGCGGGAGGCTAGCCTCCGCCCGCCGGGACGGGGCCGGGTGCCAGGCACGCGGACGTGGCTCGCGGCGACATGGCTTCGGGCTCCGCGATTCGGTGCGGCTGTGAAAACCTCGTTCCTTCGGACGCGGCTCGATGCGTCGGTCCGCAGGATCTTTCGCTTGGCGGTTCTGGCCTTGGCTTACGCGGCGTCGGCCGTGGCGGCCTCGCGCGGCAGCCGCCGCGACACGACCTGCGAGACGCCGTCTGCGGCCATCGTGACGCCGTAGAGGACGTCGGCCGCCTCCATCGTCTTCTTCTGGTGCGTGATCACGATGAACTGCGCCCGTTCGGCATAGCGCCGCAGGACCTGAACGAAGCGGCCGATGTTCGCGTCGTCCAGGGCCGCCTCGACCTCGTCGAGGAGGTAGAACGGACACGGACGGGCCAGGAAGAGCGCGAAGAGGAACGAGATCGCCCCCAGCGCCTTCTCGCCGCCCGAGAGGAGCGAGAGCCGCGTGACGCGCTTCCCCGCGGGCTGCAGCTCGACCTCGATGCCCGGCGGTGCCTCCTCCTCGTCCCCCTCCTGCTCGCCCGTCAGCCGCAGGCGACCCCTCCCGCCGGGGAAGAGCGTCTCGGCGACCTCCTCGAAGTGACGGCTCACGGCGTCGAACGTCTCCGCGAACCGGCGCTCGACCGTCTCGTCGAGCTCGTCGCGCAGCTTCGCGAGCTCGTCGAGGCTCTGCTCGAGGTCTTGGCGCTGGGTCGTCAGGTCGGCGAGGTGCTCCTTCTCCTGCGCGTACTCCTCGGCGGCGAGCGGGTTGACCCGGCCGAGCTCCTCACGCCGCCGGCGAAGACGCTCGGCGCGTTCGACCAGCGCCTCGCGATCGTCGCCATCCGCCGGCTCGGCGCCGGCAGCCTCGAGCCGTCGCTCCGCTTCGCGCCGCTCAGCCTGCAGCCGTGCCAGCTCGACGTCGATTCCGTTCGCACGCGCCGAGGCCTCCGACGCCTCGCGTCGGAGCTCCGCCTCGGCGGCGCCGAGCTTTCGCAGCTCCTCGGCGAGGTCGGCGGTGCGCGTGCTTCCGGCGTCGACCCTCGCGCGGAGTGTCGGCTCCGTGCGCACCGCGGCTCCCCCGCCGGCGGCGAGCGCAGCCTCGAGGCGCTCCGCCAGCGAGATCAGCGGCCGGTACCGCGCCTCATCTACGACATAGGACTCCGGCGGCTCGTCGCGCTCGAGCTCGGCCACCTCGTCCGCGAGCTCGCGGCGCCTGGCTTCCAGCTCCAGCAGCACCGCCTCTGCCGCCTCGCCGGCAAACCAAAGCTCCTTGCGCTCTGGGTCGAAGGCGATCCCGTCTCGCGTCACCGCGAGCTTTTCCGCCGCAAGGAGCTCGTGCTCGTCGACGATGGCGAAGTCCTCGAGCCGCCTCCGTCCCACGACGATGGTGACGCTCCCCAGGCCCCGGCGCCGGGCCTCTTGGACGAGCGCGAGCGCCGTGGCCTCGTCGGGCGCGACCACAGCCGCTCCGCGACCTCGCAACGCCGCGGCGATGGCGCGTTCGTCTCCGGCTGCCACGTCGAGCTCGGAGAGGACGAGCGGGTGGCCGGCCTCCGCGAGCGCCCGCGCAGCAGGCGGGACGCCCTCGCGCTCCGCGAGCATTCGCTCGAGCGCAGTGAGGCGCTCTCGCGCCTCGTCGCGGCGCCGTTGCCGACGCAGATCGACGACGAGGCGAGGCTTCGCGGCGGCGTCCTTGAGCGAGGTGAGTAACTCGTTCGCGCTCTCTCGCCGCAGCGCCACGCGCTCGCCGGCGCTGCGGAGGCGGTAAAGCGCGGCCGTCGCCTGCTCGCGACGTCCCGCGGCGTCCGCAAGCTCCTCCTCGCCCCGGTGCCGCTCGGCGAGAAGATCCTCCAGCTTGACGTCGCTGCGCTTCGTCGCGTGGCCGGCCGCCGCGCGGCGCTCGTCGGCGGCGGCGATCTGCTCATCCACGACGGCGAGATCGAGCGTCGCGATCGCAGCCTCCAACCCGACGATCTCTCCGGCCAGCTTCTCCGCGCGCTGCGCGGCCGTCGCCTGGAGCGCCAGCGGCCGCAGGCGCTTGCGCACCTCTGCCTCGACGTCGCGCGCACGGGCCACGTCCTGCGCGACGCGCGCAAGCTTCAGCTCCGCGCGGTGGCGCCGCCGCTTGAACTTGCCGAGCCCGGCGGCGTCCTCGACCAGCGCCCGCCGCTCCTCGGGCTTCGAGGCCAGGATCTCCTCGACCTTCCCCTGAGAGATGACGGACCCCGCCGCGCCGCCGAGGCCGACGTCTGCGAGCAGCTCGACCAGGTCGGTGCGGCGCACGGCCGTTGCGTTGATCAGGTACTGCCCCTCGCCGCCCCGGTGGAGCCTGCGCGCGATCGAGATCTCCGAGTACGCGAGCTCCGCCATGCCGCCGTCCTCGTTGTCGAAGACGAGCTCGACCTGACAATGGTCGGCTGCCTTGCGGCCGCCCGAACCGGCATAGAGGACGTCGTCGGGCTTCTCTGCGCGCAGCTCGGTCGGGCTCAGGCTCCCCGACGCCCACAGGAGCGCGTCCGCCACGTTCGACTTCCCGGAGCCGTTCGGCCCCACGACCACGGCGACGCCCGGCTCGAGGCTGACCTCGACCGGATCAGGGAACGACTTGAAGCCGCGGATGCGGATCGCGCGTAGGTGCACGCGCGAAGAACGCTAGTGACTCAGGCGGATGGAGCCGCGGTGCTGTCCTCCCGAGAGCCGCGGACCTTCGCGAGCGCCTCTTTTGCGGCTTCCTGCTCCGCCGCCTTCTTCGACGGCCCCACGCCGACGCCGGCCTGGTCGCCGTCGATCACAGCGGCCGAGGTGAAGCGCCGGTCGTGCGGCGGGCCCGCGACGTCGAGAACGGAGTAGCTCACCTGACGCCCGATCGCGGCGAGCTGCTCCTGCAGCTCCGTCTTGAAGTCGACGTGAGTCGTTGCCGCGTACTCGATGCGGCCGGAAAATGCCTCCACGATCGGCTGTTCGATCGCCTCGAAACCGTGCTCGACGAAGAGCGCGGCGAGGGCTGCCTCCAGTAGCGCCGCGAGGACGTTGCGGTTCCGGGAGAGCCGCTCGAGCTCGTCTTGCGGGACGGTGCCCGCCCCTGCCTCGATCAGCTTCGGGCCGAGATCGAGCTCTCGTGCGACGACCGCGCAGCTCGCACGCGAGACGACGTGCGAGCGGATCTTCGCGAGGCGACCCTCCGAGAGGTCGGGATAGCGGTCGTAGAGGGCCCGCGCCACGGCGAGCTCCAGCACGCTGTCACCGAGGAACTCGAGGCGCTCGTAGGACGCAGCCCGATCCGAGGCCCACGAGGGATGGGTGAAGGCGTTCGCGACGCGCTCCCGAGGGAGCTGCTCGATCAGCGCCGCAAGTCGAGCGGGTGTCGCCGCCTGGGAGCCGCTGCTGCTACTGGTGCGACGTGACGTAGTCGACAGCTTGCCCGACCGTCTGGATCTTCTGGGCGTCCTCGTCCGGGATCTTGATTCCGAACTGATCCTCGAGCTCCATGATCATCTCGACCAGGTCGAGCGAGTCGGCGTCGAGATCCTCCTGGAAGTTGGCCTCCTCGGTGATGTCCGCCTCTTCGACGCTCAGCCGCTCGGAGAGAACTTCCTTGATGCGCTCGAAGACTTCGTCTCGGGACGCTGCCATGTCACCTCGCTTGCGTTAGGGGATGAGAGCGCGCCGATTCTAGGGGACCGGGGCGCGCAGCGGCTCGACCTCGCGTCCGCGATAGGTCTTGCAGTTCGGGCAGACGCGGTGTGGCCGCTTCGGGCGGTGGCAGACCGGGCACTCGTTCAGGCGCGGGGCCTCGAGCTTGTGCGTTGCCCGGCGCTTGTCGCGGCGGGACTTGGACGTTTTTCTCTTGGGGACTGCCATCGCGGCGCGCCACTATAGCTACGATTCGTCGCGAGCCTGCGGGCTCGAGCTATGCGCGTTTTCTGATCGACAGTCGATTTTCCTTCTCCCTCGCGATCAGGAGGACCGCATGCGAATGAGCGGCGGCACGCTTGCCGCAACGAACGTCACGAAGAGCTTCGGCGCCGACGTCGTCCTCGACGGCGTCTCCATCGTCGTGCCTCCGCAGGCACGGATCGGCGTGATCGGGCCGAACGGCGCGGGCAAGACGACGCTCCTGCGCGTGCTTGCGGGGCTCGACGCGCCTGATTCCGGGCGGGTCGAGCGGCGTCCCAGCTCGCTGACCGTCGGCTATCTGCCACAAGAGGGCCCGGTTCAGTCGGTCGATGCTCCGGAGTGGGAGCTGCGGCGGAGGGCGGCGCGACTCGGCCTCGAGTTGGATGCGCGGCGCCAGGCCGACGAGCTCTCGGGCGGCCACCTGGCTCGGGCGAAGCTGGCGGCGCTCCTCTCGGCGGAGCACGAGGTCCTCCTCCTCGACGAGCCGACGAACAACCTCGACTTCGCGGGCCTCGGCGTGTTGGAGCGCTTCGTCGACGAGACGCCGAGCGCGCTCGTGATCGTCTCGCACGACCGAGCGTTCCTGGAGCACGCGGTGGACTCGATCGTCGAGTTCGAAGCAGAGACGCGGAACGTGCGCGAGTTCACGGGCTCCTGGGACGAGTACGAGCGCCTCCGCGAGCTCGGGCGCCGGCGGGAGGAGGAGGCATATGCGCAGTACGCCGACGAGCGAGACCGCTTCACGGCGCTGCTCCGCGAGCGCCGCCGCCAGGCGCGCGCCGCAGGGAAGCTGGCGAACCGGCGCGGTACACACGCGGTGATGTCGAAGGTCCGGGCGGCGGAGCGCCGGCTCGAGCGTCTGGAGCGCGTCGAGAAGCCGTGGCAGCCGTGGCGGCTCGAGCTCGACCTCGACGCCGGCCGTCGCGCCGGCGACGTCGTCGCAAGGCTCGACCGCGCCGTGATCGAGCGTGCGGACTTCCGGCTCGGTCCGCTCGACCTCGAGCTGCGTCACGGCGATCGCCTCGCGGTCGTCGGGGCGAACGGCAGCGGCAAGACGACGCTGCTTCGGGCAGTGCTCGGAGAGCTGCCGCTGACCGAAGGCCGCCTGCACGTCGGCGGCGGCGTTCGCTTCGGCGAGCTCGAGCAGCGACGCACGCGATTCGCGGGGCCGGAACCGCTGCTCGAGCGGTTCTGCGACGCCAGCCGGCTGCAGCCAGGCGAGGCGCGGACGCTCCTGGCCAAGTTCGCGCTCCGGGGCGATGCCGTGCTCCGGCCTTCGGCCTCGTTATCTCCGGGCGAGCGCACGCGGGCGGGGCTCGCCCTCCTCGCGGCACAACGCGTGACTGCGCTCGTCCTGGACGAGCCGACGAACCATCTCGACCTCGAGGCGATCGAGGAGCTCGAGGCGGCCCTCGGGGGCTACCGAGGCACCGTCGTGCTCGTCACGCACGACCGCCGGCTGCTCGAGAACTTCGAACCAACCCAGACGGTGACGCTCTAGAGACGTTCTTTGAGCTCTTCGAGCGCGGCCCAGCGCGGGTCCGTGCGCTCGTCGGCGTGCTCGTGCGGGTGCTCGTTCAGGTCCTCGCCGCAGATCGCGCACAGGCCGGCGCAGTCGGCGCGGCAGAGGATCTGCTCCGGCAGGTCGCCGGCGATCGCGTCACGCGCCCAGTCGGAGAGCAGCAGCTGGTTGTCCCGCACGTACGGCGTCCTCAGCTCGTCGGCCTCGCCCGGGCTCGTCGCCTGGTACTCGCGCGCGTGCACGGAGAGGTCGAGCACCGCGTCCCTGAGGCAGCGGTAACAGGGGCCGTGCAGGCGGACGGGGAAACGGAGCTCGAAGGTCGTCCCGCTCGTGCCGCGGGTGATCGCCAGCTCGGCGGTGACGTGCTCGGGCACGGGCAGGTAGCGCTGGCCACCGAGGTCGTAGGGCGAAAGCGCAATCTCCTGCTCGGCCCGGTACTCCTCGCCGGGACGGAGCTTTGCCTGTCTCAGGTCGAACGTCGTCACGAACGGCCAGGTTAGCGCTGGGCATGCTGCTCGGCCGCGATCGGCTCGAAGAAGTCGAGCACCTCCTGCTCGCTCGGGTAGTTCCGGATGTTTTCCTCCGCGAACCGCTCGGCTATCGACCACTCGAGCGTCTTCACGCGCTCTGCGAACGCCTCGTTGTCGTAGGGCGTCTGGCGGTGCTCGACGTCCGGTCCGAGCAGGGCCCAGTGCGCGCCGGGCGCGCCGTACGCGAGCCCGACGCTGCCGGCGTTGACGATGCGCCACCGATCGAGGCGGCGGTCGAACTGCATGTGCGTGTGCCCGCAGACGACGACGTCGGCCTCGACGTCCTCGAGCATCTCACGAAGCCACTCGTCGGGCGTCGTCCTCAAGATCATCTCCTCGTCGGAGCGCGGCGAGCCATGGCAGAACAGGACGCGGCCGAGGCCGTCGACGTCGAGCTCGATCTGCTCCGGCAGCGCGGCGATGTAGTCGCGGTGGCGGTCGTCGAGCTGGTCGATCACCCACTGGTCGATCAGGCCGCCCTCGGGCTCCTCGAGCAGCGCGCGATCGGCGTTCCCGCGCAGCACGAGCGCGTCGAGCGCCATGATCCTGTCGAGCGTCTCTGCTGGCAGCGGGCCTGCAGCGAGGTCGCCGCCGAAGACGAGCTGCGCGTGGCGGGCTTCGGCTACGACCGCCTCGAGGGCGGGGAGGTTCCCGTGGACGTCGTAGAGCGCCGCTACGCGGGCGACCGTAAACGGCTGCGCCGGCAAGGCCGCCACAGCCTCCTATGGTCGGCGTCGCCTAGTCGACGCCTTACGCGTACGGCTGGTCGTCGTTGGTCGAGCCCGGCGCCGCGACGCCCGCGACCACCGTCTCCTGTGAACGCTCGTGGAGTCGCTCGCGCCCGCGCTTGACGGCGCCGAGGAACTTGTCGAGGTTGACCTCGAGCGTCGAGAGGATGCTGTCCGCCCAATCCTCCATCTCGAGACGCGTCTCGCGGGCCTGCCGCCGCGACTCGTCGATGATCTCCTGGGCCTGGCGCTCCGCGAGCTTGACGATCTCGGTCTGCGACGCCTCGCGGGCCGCCTGCTCCCGCGCCTCGCCGAGGATCCGGTCGCACTCGCGCTTGGCCTCGGCAAGCATCTCCTGCCGCTCCTTGACGATCCAGCGGGCCTGCTTGATCTCCTCGGGGATCGTCGCGCGCATCTGGTCGAGGATCTCGTAGATCTCCTCGCGGTCGATCCGCACCTGGTCGGT
>Ga0126313_10002294_pt1 | contig 10627 bp, 11 predicted proteins | sample Plot105A_FD_89954 | JGI IMG/M metagenome (GOLD analysis project Ga0126313, IMG submission 89954) | Serpentine soil microbial communities from UC McLaughlin Reserve, CA, USA - Plot105A | ecosystem: Environmental > Terrestrial > Soil > Grasslands | place: USA: UC McLaughlin Reserve, Lake County... | reverse complement strand
TTCGTCCACGACGAGCACGGTCGCTTCGTGGACTGCAACGCCGAAGCGTGCCGAGCACTGGGATACACACGGGAAGAACTGCTGCAGCTCTCGGTTGCGGACGTAGCGACGCACCTGATCTCGGAAGAAGAGCGCCGGGAGAAGAAGGGTGAGACGCTCTGGAAGCGAGCCATGCAGGGCGAGCCGGGACGGATCGTAGGCTTTGAGGAGAACGAGCTGCGGCGCAGGGACGGCACAACGTACCCGGTGGAGGTGGGAGTGGGCGCCATCGAGTACGAGGGGCGGCGCCTGATCTTCGCCTCCGCCCGCGAGACCACCGAGCGCAAGCGCGCCGAGGAGGAACTCCGCCAGCTTAACGAAGACCTAGAGCAGCGCGTCCGGCGACGCACCGCCCAGCTCGTGGCCTTCAACAGCGAGTTGGAGGCCTTCAGCTACTCGGTCTCTCACGACCTGCGCGCCCCCTTGAGAGCCATCGACGGCTTCAGCCAGATATTGCTGGAAGACTACGAAGACAGGCTGGATGAGCAAGGTAGGCTTTACCTGAAGCGCACCAAGGACGCCAGCCAGCGGATGGGGCATCTCATCGACGACCTCTTGGATCTCTCCCGCATGACACGTAGCGAGATGCACCGGGAGAGGGTGGACCTCACCGCCCTGGCCAGGGTGGTCGCCGAGGAGTTCAGGCGTACCCAGCCGGAACACCAGGTGGAGGTCGTCGTAGAGGAAGGGCTCGTGGCGGAGGGGGACGGGAGGTTGTTGAGGGTGGCGCTGGAGAACCTGCTGGGCAACGCGTGGAAGTTCACCAGGCACCAGCCACACCCGAGGATAGAGTTCGGGATCCTAAAGCATGAGGACACGCCGGCGTACTTCGTGCGTGACAACGGCGTGGGGTTCGACATAGCCTACGCGGACAAGCTATTCGGGGCTTTCCAGCGCCTGCACAGCGAGCGCGAATTCGAGGGCACCGGCATAGGTTTGGCCACGGTGCAGCGTATCATCCACCGGCACGGCGGCCAGGTGTGGGCCAAGAGCGAGGTCGGGAAGGGTGCCACCTTCTTCTTCAACCTCTGGCGTAGCGCGCCTCGTCTATGAGACGCTCGCCAGAAGTCCTGAGGCGAAGCCCATGCTGAAGAATGCCGTCACCGGCGCAGGACGTGACGTTCTATCGCGTCGTGCGCGGCGTTGATCTCGGCCGTGATCCGCTCGGCCCGGACGCGCTTCTCGGGGTCGGAGAACCGGTCGGGGTGGTAGCGCTTGACCAGCTCCCGGCGCTTCCTGTCGACCTCTTCCATGGAGGCGCCGGGCCCCAGACCGAGCCGGTTGTAGGCGGCGAGGACGTTCGGGGGGTACCTCCTGGGCGGGAAGGTCGTCGATGAAGGCCGCGGTCGACGCCCGGCGTTGCGCTGTCCGTCGGAACGCCCCTCCGACACATTCTCTTCGGCGGCACGCCGCTCTTCCGCGCGGCGCCATTCTTCGGAGGCTCCCCTCAAGGCGGCCTCGAACGCCCCCCTCAGGGCTTCGCCACGTTCGCGGACGGGGCGCAGGGTCTCGCGGAAACGCTCGTCTTCCTGGAGGTTAGAGACCAAGCCCCGGGCGATGCGCCCCAGGCGGCGTGGGAAGCTCACCTATCGCGACTCTCCCCGCTGTTCCAGTAGTCTTCGGAGAGCGGACCGGGCTGGCGCAGAATCTGGGTGTCGTCCTCCTCGTCCACGCGCTCCATCACCTGCGTCTCTTCCCCGGAGGCGGGGTCTGTCGTCGTGTCTGCGTCACCTCGCGGCATGGCGAAGAAGTTGCGCACCATCTCGACGTCCCCGAGGCCGGTTCGGGCCTCGGAGATCTTCCTCTCCTGCTCGGCGACGCCGGAGTCCTCCGCCTCGCGGGCCTTCCTGATCTCCTCCTCGAGGGACTGGATCACCTCTTCGGTATCTTCCTTGAGCTTCTGTATGCGGCCCTGGCTCAGCTCTATCTCGGAGTTGAGCTTCGACTCGCGGGCCCTGGTCGAGGTCGCCAGGTCGGCGAAGTCTATGCCGGCCGCCTCCAGCGTCCCCCGCACGATGCGGACCGCGGCGGGCCGGGGCACCTCCGGCGGCAGGTTCTTGATGACCTCGGCCGCCCGCTCGACGGTGAAGCCCCGCGGCTCCTGGATCTCCTCGATGCCGACCTCCTCGGAAGAGTAGATCGCGGTCCCCTCCTCACCCGGCGCGAACATCCGGGAGAAGAAGCCCTGCCGCGTCGTCGGGCGCTCCTCGCTCATTTCGTCGGCAGCTGCTCTGTGGCGGGCTCCGGCAGGGTTTCGACGCGCCGCGTCACCTCGTCGAGGCCGTGGCGGAAGTAGGCGACGCGCTCCTTGAGGTGTACCAGGCTCGGTTCGATCGAACCTGGCGAGAGGCTCGTATCCACGGCGAGCAGCTCCGAGCGCAGGTTGCCGAGCAGGCTCTCGGCGCCTTCGAGCTGGGCGTTGATCATGCTGATGCCGTTGAGCACGTCCTCGCACGAGGCGAGCTCCCCACGCCGCCCCTGGAGCGCGGTCTCGAACGGCGCCCTCAAGGGTGAGCCCTCCTCGAGGTCGGCGAGGTCCTTCATCAGACCCTTGATGCGGCGCGAGATCTCACGCCGATTCATGCCCTCCAGGTGCCGCCTGAGCGCCGCCCGACGCCGCGCGAGGCGCGCAGCGCCTTCTACCTCGTCGACGATGGTGAAGATGTCCCCGTCCAGAAGCGGCCGGTACTCCTCCGGCAGAAGCTCCCAGCTCTCGAGCAACCCCTCCTGGAGCTCCGCGAGCCGCTTCATCTGCGGCGCCGCGATGCGGTCCTCCCTCGCCACCCGGCCGAGCTCCCGTTCGTTCTCCCGCGTCCGCCGCCAGAGCTCCTTGCGCCTGTTCCTCCGCCGGTCCAGGAGGCGCTTGCCCGAAACCGCAGCACCGATCCCGAGCAGCCCCGCCAGGAAGACTTGCCCATCCACCGCCGCCAGCGCCCCGAGCCCGGCGAAAGACCCGAAGGGCGCGAGGCGCCAGAAGTGCTGCGAGACGCTCCGCCGTCTTCTAGCCACGGGACTCCTCCTCGCCCGGCCGCTCTGGCTGAGCCTGGGTCTGCTCCTCGGCGGCAGGAACCTCTTCAGCTGGAACCTCTTCAGCTGGAACCTCTTCGGCGGGAACTTCTTCGGCGGGAGCTTCTTGAGTCTCCTGGGACGGCGCGGCCTCCAGGGAGTCGGCGTCCCGGAGGCCCATCTGCAGCTCGATCATCTCGAGCTCCCGCTCGGCGTCGAGGCGCTTTATGTCTATCTCGGCGGCGGCTATCTGGCGCTCGGTCTCGCTGGTGCCGAGCTCGCGGACGGCCTCGGCTTCGTAGGAGGACTGCCGGATCGCCTGCCGGGCCTTGTCCAGGTCGCGCGAGGAGTCGGAGAGGGAGATGCTCGCGCGGGCCTCGTTGGCGGTCCTGAGGGCGCGGGCGCGCTGGTGCTCCTCCATGAGGGCGGCGCGTTCGCGCACCACGTCGTTGTAGCGGCGCTCCTGGTCCCTAAACGCCTGCTCCATCTCCTGGGAGTTGCGACGGGCCTCATCGAGTCGGCCCTCGATCTCCGCCAGGCTCGCCTGCGCCTCCTGCTTCTGCTGGACGACCTCCACGGCCGCCTCTCGCTGTCCTCGGGAGGCGAGTTCTCGGGCCTGGCGCTCCCTGGCGACGATCACCTTCTGCTTGGAGGCGGCGTCGTTGGAGAGCATCTTCTCGTAGGCCATCGTTCGGGCCGCCGCCACCTGGAGCTTCTTCAAGTTGTCCAGCTCGTCCTGGACTGCGTTCTCGAGGAGGATCTCGGGGTTGCGCTGCTCGACCCCGGTGAGGAACCTCCCGAAGAACCCGCGGATCGCCCTAAAAAATCTTCCCATGTGAGCCGTCTACCCCCCGGCAGTCATGTGTCCGTGAAATACGCCGACGATTATATCATCGGTACGAAAGCTCCCCGAAGAGGTTTCAGCGGGCGGCCCGGTAGCGGCCCTCGGCGCGCGGCGCGCCCCGGCCGGCGAGGACGATGGCGCTCGGGGATTCGACCTCGAAGGCCGCCTCGAGCGCCTGCCCCGCGGCGACCAGGAGGTCCTCCGCCGAGCGGGCGTCGCGCGGGTAGATCGCCGCCCCCGCCCGGGTCTCCTCTGCCCCCAGAGAGCTCGCCGCAGCTAACGCTCGCCGCGCCGCGCTCTCGATCGCCCGGTCGTCCTCCCCGCTGACGACGACCCCGAAGACGGTGCCCTCCCCGAGCAGTACCGGCTCCCCGATGCGCGCCCGTACCCTCTCCAGGAGCAGCTCCACGTCCTCGACCTCGCGCCCCGGATCCACCAGGATCACCGCGACCGGCACCCCCCTGCGCGCCGCGAGCTCGTCCTCGACACGCTCCAAAAGGACCGAGCCGTCCTCGTCGGTGGCGTAGTCTTCGGCGTCTTCCGAGCCTACAACTCCCCGGGCGACGGAGGTCATGAAGACGCCCGTGAGCCCCAGAGTGCCGAGCCTGTAGAAGATCAGCGCCGCATCCTCGCCCTCCGCCCCTTCGTTCAAGAGGCCCGGTATCATCGCCAGGGCGTAGCAGAACAGGACGGCGGAGAGGACCGCGAGCACCAGCCTCCAGGAGCCGTGCAGCGCCGAGGCCAGAAGCAGCGGGAAGAACATCACGTACAGCTCGCTCGACACCCCGCCGGAGAAGAAGACCATCATGGCGATGACGGCCGCGTAGAGCAAGTACGCCCCACCGGAGAAGCCGGCGCCGAACTGGGCCGTCGGTAGCAGTACCAGCGCGACCGCCGCCGTGATCCCCACGGAGGCCACCAGGTAAAGGAGGATGAAGGAGACCGCGGGCTCGTAGGATGCGGCGTGCACCAGCAGCAGCGAGGCGGTCACGAGACCCAGGTACACGAGCGAGAACCCCTTGAGGCTCCGCGCGTTTCGCCGATGGCTAACTCTGCCGTTCACGTTCGGAGTATCATACGCACATACGCGTACCCACGCCACCGGAGGAGAACCGTGGATGAAACGAATCACAGCGCCGACAACCCTTACACGGTGATGGAGGGTTACGGTGTCTACGACGCCTCTGGTGCCGAGATCGGAGAGGTCGAAGGCACGGTCTACGACGCCCCGAGCGACGTCCTGAAGTACATCGTAGTGGGCGGACGCCCCATCCTCGCCGAGGAGGTCGACGTTGACCCCGACGGGCGACGCGTCTCCATCCCCTACGACAGGGAGACCGTCGAGTCCGCACCGGAGATGGAGGAGCCCTCCGGCTCGTTCGACGAAGCCGTCCGCGAGCACTACGGAGGGCGTGCCTAGATCGAGGCGCCACTCGGGCGCGCCGCAACTTTCGTCAGGAGGGGAGCAAACTTAGGTCCACTTGCTGGAGGAGCAGCAGTTGGACGCACAACAGCAGCGTCGCCGTCGGAACAGGGACCCCTACGCGGGCGAAGAAACGCTGCCCGAGCTCCTCGTCGATGCTCACCTTTAGAGGGAGGATCTCTCCGGCTAGTCTCCGTGTTATTTGTCTTCTTGTTCTTCTTCTATTACCTCACCTAGGGTTTTGAGCATCTCGTGGGAGAAGCGCACTATGCCGCTGTCCTTGCCCCTGACCTCGAAGTAGAGAGCCTCATCATCGTGGTAGACGAGAGCTTCAGAGAAAAGCCCTTTGTTGTAGTAAAGTCCCTGGGCCCATTCTGGGATGGCTTCGTTTTTTACCTTGCGCGCTTCCTCACTCATCTGCACGCCCTCCTATCTTGGCTAGACCACATTATGCCACGAAGGTGCTATGGATGTCCCAGGAGGCTCAATGCACTATACGCCCAACGGCATAGAAGAAGAGAGTTTTTCGGAAGTTGGCCTCTTGTGCACCGATTCCTCGCCTATTCATCCCAGGTTCATCGCTGCTGGCTAGGATGTAGACGAGGCAGGGTTATACTACGGGGCTTCCTTTCCCCTCCGGGTGTTCCCTGCCTCCTTATTCACCGAAGCTCGGAGAAAAAGCGTTCTCGGAGATTCGCGTCCAGCGTAGGCAGGAGTCCGAGACCCTTGTTCCACTTGACATCGGTCTCTCTGCCGGGAAGGTCGCACCCCAACGTTTAGCGGGCGGGATACGAGGCGGCGCGTGGATGAGCAAGACCTGCTGGCTCGTTCCGTCGTCCGCAGTCAGTCCTTTTCAGGCGGTGCCTGATCTCGTTTTGCGCTGGCGTTCGTTACTCTATATGATGCCGCAAGAGGAGTTATCGATAGCAAGGGGCCGACCGCCCGGTGGGGCTTCGAAGGGCAGTCTGCAAAGAGAAGGAGGTCGCGTGCGCACCAGGATAGGTTTGATCTCGCTGCTCCTGTCCCTGTCGCTGGTCATAGCGGCCTGCGGGGGCGGCGGTGGGGGCGGCCAGGGCGGAGGTAGTACCGAGATACGCCCCGCGCTCGTGCTGGACGTCGGCGGCCTCGGCGACCAGAGCTTCAACGACTCCGCCTTCGCCGGTCTGCAGCGGGCGAAGAAAGAGTTCAACGTTGAGACCGAAACCCTCGAGTCGAGCTCCCCGACCGACTACGTGGACAACCTGACCCAGTTCGCCGACTCCGGCTACAACCCTGTCTTCGCCGTCGGGTTCCTCATGACCGACGCGGTCAACGAGATAGCCCCGCAGTACCCCGACACCAACTTCGCCATCGTCGACTCTGTGGTCGAGCCCAAGAACGCGGCGAGCCTGGTCTTCCGGGAGCAGGAGGGCAGCTACCTCGCTGGCGTGGTGGCCGGGCTGATGACCCAGGAGGACACCGAGTACACCAGCCCAGACGAGAAGGTGGTCGGCTTCCTGGGCGGGCAGGAGTCAGACCTCATCGGCAAGTTCCAGGCCGGTTACGAGGCCGGCGTGGAGTCCGTCTGTCCGGACTGCGAGGTCCTGGTTCAGTACGCGGGCTCGACGCCCGACGCCTTCAACGACCCGGCGCGGGGCAAGGAGATCAGCCTCCAGCAGATAAGCCAGGGCGCGGACATCATCTACCACGCCTCGGGCGCCACGGGCGCGGGCCTCTTCGAGGCGGCCACGGAGAAGGGGATCTTCGCCATCGGCGTCGACGCCGACCAGGCGAAGCTCTTCCCCGAGGCCCCCATCCTGACCTCCGTGGTCAAGCGGGTGGACAACGCAGTCTTCCAGACCATCCAGGAGGCCAAAGAGGGCAAGTTCCCCGGCGGTCAGGTCGTCGAGTTCGGCCTCGACGACAAGGGCATCAGCCTCGCCCCCTTCGGCCGCTTCGACGGCCAGGTGCCCCAGAAGGTCAAGGGCGAGGTGGACAAGGCCCGCCAGGGGATCATAGACGGTGACATCAAGGTCCCCGACAAGCCGCAGTAGGGGATCGGAGATGACCGAGAGGGAGTCTGCAGGGACGACCGGGGCCCCGGTCGTCCTCGAGATGCGCGGCATCACCAAGACCTTCGGCCCCGTCAAGGCCAACGACGACATCTCGATCACGCTGAGGCGCGGGGAGATCCTGGGGCTACTCGGCGAGAACGGCGCCGGCAAATCCACCCTGATGAAGATCCTCTACGGCCTCTACAAGCCGGACGCGGGCTCCATCTTCATAGACGGCGAGGAGGTCGAGATCCACGACCCCAAAGACGCCGTCGAGCGCGGCATCGGGATGGTCCACCAGCACTTCACCCTGATCCCGCCGCTGACCGTGGCCGAGAACATCGCCCTGGGCGCCGAGCCCCGCAAGGGCGTCACCCTGGACCTGGAAGGGGCGACAAAGGCCACCGAGGAGTTGAGCGAACGCTACGGGCTCAGGGTCGATCCGCGCGCCCGCGTGGCCGACCTCTCCGTCGGCGTCCAGCAGCGGGTCGAGATCCTGAAAACCCTCTACCGCGAGGCCCGCATCCTCATCCTCGACGAGCCCACCGCCGTTCTGACCCCTCAGGAGACCGAGGATCTCTTCAGCACGCTGAAGGACCTCGTCGCCGACGGGCTCTCGATCATCCTGATCACCCACAAGCTCGGCGAGCTCCTGGGCGTGAGCGACCGTATCACGATCATCCGCGACGGACACGTGGTGGACACCGTACAGACCGCCGAGACCAACGAGCGCGAGCTGGCCCGCCTCATGGTCGGGCGCGAAGTCCTGCTGCGCGTCGAGAAGGAGGACGCCGAGGTGGGCGAGCCTCGCCTCGTGGCCGAGGGGCTCGTGGTCCTGTCGAGCACCGGCGCCGTGGCGGTGGACGGCGTTACCCTCTCGGTGCGAGCCGGGGAGATACTGGGCGTCGCTGGCGTCGACGGCAACGGCCAGACGGAGCTCGCCGACGCCCTGGCGGGGGTCCGCCACGCCGAGAGCGGCCACGTCAACCTCGACGGCGAGGACGTGACGAACCTCGGCGCGGACGACCTCCAGGAGCGGGGGCTGGCCTACGTCCCGGAAGACCGGGGGAGCAAGGGGCTCGTGCTGGACTTCGCCCTCTACGAGAACAACACCCTGAAGTCCTACGACGAGCCGCCGTTCTCGCGCTACGGTTGGATCTTCCCGAAGGTCTGGCGCCGTCGCGCGGGAGAGAACCTCCGCGCCTACGACGTCAGGCCGCCGAACCCCGACGCCCGGGCTGGCTCCCTGTCGGGAGGGAACCAGCAGAAGGCCATCCTCGCCCGCGAGCTCTCCGGCGAGCCGGGGGTGATCATCGCCTCCCAGCCGACGCGCGGCGTGGACGTGGGGGCGATAGAGTTCATCCACGGTCAGCTCCTGAAGCAGCGCGCCGAAGGCAAGGCGATACTCCTGATCTCGCTGGAGCTCGAGGAGGTCCGCTCCCTCTCCGACCGCATAGTGGTCCTCTACGCGGGCAGGATCGTCGGCGAGGTCGGACCCGACGCAACCGACGAAGAGCTCGGCCTCCTGATGGCCGGACGAGGAGCCGAGGAGAAGAGCGCGTGAGCGAAGATCGCCGGGAGCCGGAGCAAAGTCCGCGCGGCTCCACCCTCCGCCGGCTGCTCTCAGACGCCGCCAGCGCCCTGGTCTTCCCCCTGATCGCCATCCTGATCTCCTTCGTCATCGGGGCCGTCATCATGCTGGCGACCGGCCACAACCCGCTCGCGGCCTACGTCGCCCTCGTCCAGGGCGCGTTCGGCTCGCCGACGGCGCTGGGACGAACGCTGCTGGGTGCCACCCCCCTGATCTTCACCGGCCTCGCCGTGGCCGTCGCCTTCCGCGCCGGGCTCTTCAACATCGGCGGCGAGGGCCAATTCTACATAGGAGCCATAACGGCCGCCGGTCTCGGCGTGGCTCTGGGCTCTCTCGGTCCCCTTGGTACGCTCCTGGTCCTGCTGGGCTGCCTCCTCACCGGCTTCTTGTGGGGCGCGATACCGGGCTTCCTCAAAGCGTACTTCGGGGCGCACGAGGTCATCACCACGATCATGCTGAACTTCGTCGCGATACTCCTGGCGACCTACCTGGCCCTCAACCCGCTGCGTAGCGAGGGGCTCGTCCCCGGCACAGAGACGATAGACCCCGCGGCCCGGATCCCCTTTATCGGCCTGGGACTAGGGCGGGCCAACTACGGCTTCTTCCTGGCGCTCCTGGCGGCGGTGGTCTTCTACCTGCTCCTGTGGCGCACGCGGCGCGGGTTCCAGATCCGGGCCGTCGGCCTCTCCCCGGGCGCAGCGAGCTACGCCGGCATGGGTATCGGGGTGAACACGGTCCTCGCCCTCGCCATCGGCGGAGCCTTCGCTGCCTTAGGCGGCGGGGTCGAGGTCCTGGGCGTCTACGGCAAGATGTCCATCCCGTTCGTCGAGGAGCTCGGATTCACCGGTATCGGGGTCGCGCTCCTGGGGCGTAACCATCCGATCGGAGTCGTGCTCGGTGCCCTACTCTTCGGCGGTCTCACCTCGGGCGCCCAGGAGATGCAGTTCGCCACCGACGTGCCTCTGCAGCTGGCCAGCGTGCTGGCCGCCATCATCTTGCTCCTCGTTACCGCCACCAAGCTCGTCGAGTTGATCGTGGGCAAGCGAGCCCGCGAGCTCGCCTCGGGCACCCACCTGGAGAGGGAGACGGGCCTGTAATGGAAGACCTCCTCGGCTCTCTGGGTTCCCTCCTGGCCTCGACGATCCGCAACGCAACACCTCTCGTCTTCGCTGCCCTGGGCGGTATGTTCAGCGAGCGCTCGGGGGTGGTCAACATAGCCCTGGAGGGCCTCATGCTCATCTCTGCGTTCGCAGGGGTCGTCGGGGCGTGGCTCTCCGGCAGCGCCCTCGTCGGGCTCCTGTTCGCGCTGGCGGCGGGGCTCATCTTCGCCCTCATCCACGCGCTCATGTGCGTCACCTTCGAGGCGGATCAGATAATCTCCGGCACCGCCATAAACCTGCTGGCTCTGGGCGGCACGGGCTTCCTGATGGTCCTGATCTTCGGCTCCGGCGGCACCTCCCCGCGCGTTTCGGGCTTCAAGGAGGTCGCCATCCCCCTGCTCTCCGACATCCCAATCATCGGACCGGCACTCTTCAACCAGAGCTTGCTCGTCTACCTGATGTACATCCTCATCCCCATAACGTACTTCGTCATCTTCCGCACCCCCTTCGGCCTCCGCATCAGAGCCACCGGCGAGGTCCCCGAAGCGGTGGACACCGCCGGGGTGAGCGTGACCCGGATGCGCTACTACG
>Ga0126313_10002293_pt1 | contig 10628 bp, 8 predicted proteins | sample Plot105A_FD_89954 | JGI IMG/M metagenome (GOLD analysis project Ga0126313, IMG submission 89954) | Serpentine soil microbial communities from UC McLaughlin Reserve, CA, USA - Plot105A | ecosystem: Environmental > Terrestrial > Soil > Grasslands | place: USA: UC McLaughlin Reserve, Lake County... | reverse complement strand
CGGGCCGATCGAGGACCTCTCGGAGCCGCCCCACGACGACGTCTTCAACCTGGTGAGGGACCCGCGCGAGGCACCGGACGAGCCTGGGGAGCTGACCGTCGAGTTCGAGCGGGGTTGCCCCGTGGCTCTGAGCGGGGAGCGGCTCGACCTGGTGGAGCTGCTGCAGCGAGCCGGCGAGATCGGCGCCCGGCATGGGATCGGGATCGTGGACCACATCGAGGACCGGATCGTGGGCCTCAAGGTGCGAGACCTGTACGAGGTCCCGGCCGCGGAGCTGATACTTACCGCGCACAAGGACCTGGAGAAGCTGGTGGGCACGATCCACCAGAACACCTTCAAGCCCCAGCTCGACGGCCACTGGGCCTACCTGGTCTACGCCGGGCTCTGGTACGAGCCGCTGCTCCAGGACCTGAACGCCTTCATGGACTCGGTGAACGAGCAGGTGACGGGCTCGGTGACCCTGCGACTGTTCAAGGGGAGCACCCGGCCGCTGGCCCGCGAGTCGCCGAACGCGCTGTACGACCCGGCGCTGGCGGGGTTCGGACAGTCCGGCGGTCTCTTCTCGCAGCAGGCATCGCCGGGCTTCATCGAGCTATGGTCGCTGCAATCGCGGATGGCGTACGGAATTCGGAATCGGGGTAGGGAGGAGTAGCCATGACGACCCGCGGATACACCGTCCTTGGCTGGATCACCTGGCAGATCGGCACGCGCGTGGCGAAGCGAAAGATGGCCAAGAACCGGGTGAAGCTGGGCGCGGCCGGCGTGGTGCTGCTCGTCCTGCTCGGCGGCATCATCGCCGCGCGCTCGGGCGGCGGCGAGTAGCACGCCGGCGATCAGCCCCCGGCCCGCCCCGCTATCGACCTAGAGAGTCACTTAGCCGGGCTCCTAGCCCGGTTAGGTGACGCTGTACCGGTTCCGCTCTGAGCGGAAAAGCGCTGTCGGGCGCCGCCGGCGCCGCGGTCGAGCCGTCGGCTCCCGCCCGTAGACTCGGATCGCGGTGACCTGCGTCCACCTGCACGTGCACTCGGAGTACTCCGTGCTCGACGGCGCATGCAAGATCGGGGCCCTCGCGGAGCGGGCCGCGGCCTTCGACCAGCCCGCCCTCGGGCTCACCGACCACGGCGTCATGAACGGCGCCGTGGAGCACTACAAGGCGTGCACGGCGCACGGAATCAAGCCGATCATGGGCCTCGAGGCCTACCTGGTGGACGACATCCGCCTGGACACGATCCGCTATGAGCGCAACCACCTCACGCTGCTTGCAGAGACCGACGAGGGGTTCCGCAACCTGGTCAAGCTGAGCTCGGCCGGCTACCTGGACGGCTACCGGCGGGGCAAGGCGAACGTCGACACGGAGCTCCTGTCGCGCTACTCGCGAGGCGTGGTCGCGCTAAGCGGCTGCCTCCAGTCGCGCTTCTGCCAGCGCATCGTGGACGGCGCCCCGGCGCAAGCCCGGGCTCACGCCGACGAGCTGGTGCAGATCTTCGGCCCCGAGAACGTCTACCTCGAGGTCCAGCGGAACGGCCTCGCCGAGCAGGATCGGGCCAACGAGGGGGCCCTGCGGGTGGCGCGCGAGCTGGGCCGGCCGATAGTGGGGACCGCCGACGTGCACTACCTCCGCCGCGAGGACTATGACAACCACCGCGCGCTTCTCTGCGTCCAGACCAAGAGCACGCTGGCCCAGCCCAAGCTGAGCTTCGAGACCAACGAGTTCTACCTGAAGGACTCGCACGAGATGGAGGCCGCCTTCGCGCCCTGGCCGGAGGCGCTTGCGTCGACGGTGGAGATCGCGGAGCGCTGCTCGGTGGAGATGGAGCTCGGCAAGATGCTCCTGCCGCGCTTCCCCACCCCCGACGGCGAGGCGGAGTGTGACTACCTGCGGCGGCTGGCCCACGACGGGCTGCGGCGCCGCTACGGCGACCCACCGCCGGCGCACGCCGTCGAGCGCCTCGATATGGAGCTGGACGTGATCTCGAGCATGGGCTTCGACGCCTACTTCCTAATCGTCTGGGACTTCGTCAAGTTCGCCAAGGACAGCGGCATCGCGGTGGGACCCGGGCGCGGCTCGGCGGCAGGCTCGATCGTCTCCTACTGCCTGGGGATCACCGACGTCGACCCGCTGGCCTACGGCCTCCTGTTCGAGCGCTTCCTCAACGCCGAGCGCAAGTCGATGCCCGACATCGACATCGACTTCTCGGTCAAGGGGCGCGACCGCGTGATCCAGTACGTCGCGGACAAGTACGGACGCGAGTCGGTGGCTCAGATCGTCACCTTCGGCCGCATGTTCCCGCGTGCGGCCACCCGTGACGCCGCGCGGGTGCTGGGTTACGACTACGGGACCGGGGACCGCATCGCCAAGCTGATCCCGGAGCCCGTGATGGGCCGCTCCAAGAGCTTCGACGAATACCTCGGCGAGGAGCCAGAGCTGAGGCGCGTCTACGACAGCGAGGGCGAGGCACGCCAGGTGATCGAGGCCGCCAAGGGGCTCGAGGGAATCGTGCGCAACTCCTCGATCCACGCGGCGGCTGTCGTGATCGCCGACCGTCCGCTCACCGACATCGTGCCGCTGCAGCTGGCGGAGGACCGGCCGGTCACCCAGTACCCGATGGGCCCGATCGAGGAGATCGGGCTGCTGAAGATGGACTTCCTCGGGCTCCGCAACCTGGACGTGATCGAGGCCGCGCTCGACATCGTGGAGGAGTCCACGGGCGAGCGGCCGGACATGGCCGCGCTGCCGCTCGACGACGCGAAGACCTACGAGATGCTCGCCCGCGGCGACTCGGTGGGAGTGTTCCAGTTCGAGTCCGACGGCATGCGCGACGCGCTGCGGAAGGTGGGGCCCACCGAGTTCAACGACCTGGTGGCGCTCGTGGCGCTGTACCGGCCGGGCGCCATGCGCTACATCGACGCCTACGCGCAGAACAAGCGCATCCCGGAACGGATCCAGTACCTGGACGAGCGGCTCCGTCCGATAACGGAGTCCACCTACGGCGTGATCCTCTTCCAGGAGCAGTCGATGGAGATCGCCAAGGAGATCGCCGGCTTCTCCGGACCGGAGGCGGACGACCTCCGCAAGGCGATCGGGAAGAAGCTCCGCGACAAGATGGCCTCGCTGCGGGACCGCTTCTTCGAGGGCGCGCGGGCCAGTGGCACGAGCGAGCGGGTGATCCAGGAGCTGTGGGCGGTGAACGAGGCCGCCGCTGACTACTCGTTCAACCGGAGCCACGCCGCCTGCTACGGGCTGATCGCCTACCGGACCGCCTGGCTCAAGGCCAATTACCCGGCCGAGTACATGGCGGCGCTGATCTCGTCCGTCATGTCGACCAAGGACAAGGTGCCCTTCTTCGTCTCCCGCTGTGAGGAGATGGGGATCGAGGTGCTGCCGCCGGATGTGAACGTCTCCGGGCACGCCTTCCGGGTTGTCGGCGGCAACATCCGGTTCGGGCTCGACGCCGTAAAGAACGTGGGCGCCGCCGCGGTCGACGCGATCCTCGCCGCTCGCGACCAGGGCGGCCCGTTCGGCTCGATCTGGGACTTCTGCCGGCGCGTGGACGCGCGCACCGTCAACAAGAAGGCGACCGAGGCGCTCGTCAAGTGCGGCGCGCTGGACTCCACGGGCGCCGGGCGGCGGGGAATGCTGGCGGTGCTGGCGCAGGCGCAGGCGTCGGGTCAGAAGGTCCAGCTCGACGCGCAGCTGGGGCAGGGCTCGTTCTTCGACGCCGCCGGCCCGGGGGAGGCCGACGGGGGCCCGGAGCTGCCCGTGCCGCCGCTCCCGGATGCACGTGAGCAGCTGAACGCCTGGGAGAAGGAGACGCTCGGCTTGTTCCTGTCGAGCCACCCGCTCAAGGAGGTGCGCCCGGCTCTGCGCGCCCGGGTCGACTGCTCGCTGGCCGAGCTGAGCGGCAGGCCCGACGGCGAGTGGGTGACGGTCGGCGGGATGATCGCGGAGTGCAAGCGGATCCGAACCAAGAACGGCGACCCGATGATGTTCGCCACCCTGGACGACCTCGAGGGCCAGGTCGAGCTCCTCGTGTTCAACTCCACCTATGCGCAGAACGCCGACAAGATCGACAGCGATCGTGTGGTGATCGTGCGCGGTAGGGTCGATCACAAGGAACAGGGCGAGACCAAGCTGGTCGCCCAGGAGCTCGAGCCGTTCGAGCCCGACCCGGCCGAAGTAGCCCGCGCGGCTGAGCGTGCCGCGACGCCACCACCGCCGAAACGGTTGACGCTCCAGGTGCCGTCCGGCATTCCCGAGTCGTTCCTCGATGAGCTCAAGGAGGTCGTGCAGAGCTTCCCCGGGGACTACGAGCTCCAACTCGCGGTGGGAGAGCGCCTCCTCTGTCTCGGCCCCGACTACCGGGTGTCCGCCGACGGCGCCTGCAGGGCCGAGCTCGGCGCCCTCCATGGCGCGGCGCGCATAGTGGCGTAGCGCCAGCCGCGGCCCCCTCTCACTTCTCCGTGGGCGGAAATGCAGCTGGGTAGGGAGCGGAACCCGAATCTCACCGGTACCCTCGCCCGCCGGTCGGGCTTCGTCAGCCGCTCGGCCGCAACGATGCCACCTAGCCGGGCTGTGGGCCCGGCTAAGTGGCACGGTAGGCCCGAGCTCGTGGGCGCTGAGCGTTCGAGCCGCGGCTGACCCACCGAAGCCGGCCTTTCGCCCAGCGAGATGCGAGAGGGGGGCCGCGGCTACACTGGCCCGATGAATAGCCTGGCCCGGACTGAGGCGGAGCTGCACGAGTGCAGGCAGTGCTGCAGCTTCTGCGATCGCGTCGTCTACCCATCGGGCTGCGTCCAGTCCGGCTGCCAGTACCTCTACCTGTACGACGACGAGCACAGCGGCCGCCGCTACATGGGTTGCATGCACAAGGTGTTCCGCGGCGAGATCGACGTCGAGCTGTTCGAGCAGGCCGAGCGGACCCGCCAGGGATTCGGCGGCGTCAAGGTCGCTGGGATACCGCGTCCCCAGTGCCGGGTCGCGGTGGAGCGCGCCTACGACGGCAACGGCGAGCCGTTCGACTGCGTCAATCCCGACTTCTTCGCAACGCCCGCCGTCACGGACCCGGCGTTCGACCTCCGCGAAGGACTGTAGCCGGGCTGTAGGGCCTCCTTACCCACCTACACGGTTGGGCAAGTGACATTGCGCCGGGCGCGGCGGTTCGCTAGCGGCGCCGCCTGCGGGCGCGCCGCCCCGACGCCCGGAGCTCCTTCGTCCGCTGCACATCCGCCTTGGCCGGCGCCTTCCCCTCCACGCCCGGGCCCTCGAAGATCGCCGGCAGCCCCTCGAAGCGCGGCTCCGAGAGGAAGGCCGCGCAGCCGCGGGCGCCGAGCTCGCCGTCGCCCGGCGGGGCGTGGCGGTCGCGGTTCGAGCCGAGCGCGGTCTGCGAATCGTTGATGTGCAGGCAGGCCAGGCGATCGACGCCGACGATCTCCACGCAGCGATCGATCACCTCGGAGAGCTTGTCGGCGGTGGAGATGTCGAAGCCGGAGGCGAACATGTGGCAGGAGTCGAGGCATAGTCCGAGGCGCTTGCTTTCGCCGGCCTTGCGGATCAGCCTGTTCAACTCCTCGAACGAGCGACCGAGCGTGTCGCCCGTGCCGGCCGTGTTCTCGAGTAGCAGCCGGCAGCCGTCGGACTCGTCGAGCCCCGCCCTCAGCATCTCGGCAACCCGGGGAAGGGCCTCCTCGTGCGGCTCCCCCTTGGCCGAGCCCGGGTGCAGCACCACTCCCAGTGCGTCGATCGCATCGCCCAGCTCGAGGTGATGAACGAGAGAGTCGAGCGATTTGCGGCGCATCTCGCGGTCCGTGGTCGCGCAGTTGATCAGGTAGACGGCGTGGATCACCACCGCCTTGATCGGGCCGTCCGCCATCAGCTCGAGGAACTCATCGATGTCGTCCTGCTTCCAGCGCGTCGGCCGCCACTGCCGCGGGGATTGACCCCAGATCTGGATCGATTCGCAGCCGAGCTCGACGCCGCGTCCGTGGGCCTCCACGAGACCTCCGGCAGTAGAGACGTGTGCGCCGACTAGCATTGATTACCTCCGCGGGGCTTCCAGCCCCGCGTTCTGATGCTGCTCTTCGACATTACGTCTCAGATCCGATGAGGGTCAGATTCGCACCGTCACCGACCGGGGAGCTGCACGTCGGCGGCGCGCGCACGGCACTGTACAACTGGCTCCTGGCGCGCAGCTCGGGTGGGGCGTTCGTGCTGCGGATCGAGGACACGGACCGGGAGCGCTCGACGCCCGAGAACGTCGAGCAGATCCTCGACGGGCTACGCTGGCTCGAGCTCGACTGGGACGAGGGCCCCTACTCGCAGGCGGGAAGGCTCGACGCGCACACCGAGGCGATTGACCGGTTGCTCGCCGAGGGCCGCGCGTATGAGGACGAGGGCGCCGTGCGGCTGCGCGTCCCGGACGAGGGCGAGACCGTGGTCGAAGACGTCATCCGCGGGGCGGTCCGCTTCCCGCACGCGTCGATCAATGACTTCGTGATCCGCCGCTCCGACGGCAGCCCTCTCTACAACCTCGCGGTGGCCGTGGACGACCGCGACATGGGCATCACCCACGTCGTCCGCGGCGAGGACCACCTCTCGAACACCCCTCGCCAGGTGATGTTGCTACGGGCGCTGGGCGAGGAGCCGCCCGTCTACGCCCACCTGCCGCTCCTCCACGGGCCCGACCGGAAGAAGCTCTCCAAGCGCCACGGCGCGGCCTCGGTTCAGGAACTGCGAGCGGCGGGCTACCTGGCCGAGGCGGTACGCAATTACCTGGCTCTGCTCGGCTGGGGCCTCGACGAGACCACCACCTTCCTATCCACTGAAGAGCTGATCCGGAACTTCTCCCTTGAGCGGGTCTCGCGGAACCCCGCGGTCTTCGACGAGCAGAAGCTCCGCTGGATGAACGGCCGCTATCTGCGCGAGCTCGATCCCTCGGAGCTGAAGGCGCGCATCGAGGCGCTGGTGGGACGCGAGGTGCCGGAAGAGGCCGTGGCCATCTCCCAGGAGAAGATGCAGACGCTCGCGGACTTCTGGCCACTCGCCGGCTTTCTCGTTGAGCGGCAGGCGACCGACCAGCGGGCTTGGGAGAAGGTCATGCGCGACGGGGCGCCCGAGCGCCTGCGAGCCGCCCGCGAAGCGCTCGCCGCGGCGGACGCCTTCGACGAGCATGGCGTGGAGGGCGCACTGCGGGAGGTCGTGGAGCGACTCGACGTAAAGCCGAAGGACGTGTTCCAGCCGGTCCGCGTCGCGATCAGCGGCACCACGGTCTCACCGGGGATCTTCGAGTCACTCGCCGCGCTCGGCAAGGACGAAGCGCTGGCCCGAATCGACGCCGCGCTGGACAGATCTCGCCCGCAGCGGTGACGATCCGGGGGCAGATTTCCACTTGATCCTGCTGATGGGTCCAGGGACGGACGCGAATGTGGCCCGGGATGGGCCGCGGCGAGAGCTCCCCGGACACAATCGCAGGAAAGTGACGTCACGATGACCACTCCCGCTAGCCGGCCCGGAGCGGCCATGCCGCAGCACGGCGAAGGCCAAGGGCGCCGTCTCACGGCCGCCTTCGAGGCGCTGGAGGCGTTTCCGGCGGTGGCCGAGTCGCGCAACCGCGTGCTCCGGTTGGTCCGCGAGGAGCGGGCGTCGCTCAGCGACGTGGCGGCAGGCGTCGAGTCGACGTGGCGCTCGCGATCGCCGTGCTCCGCATATCCAACCGCACCGGATCGCGAAAGAAGGGAAAGGTCGCGAGCATCCCCGAAGCGATCCAGGTCCTCGCCGCCGACGGTGTCGAGACCCTCGCGGCAGGTATCGCCACTTCGACTTCTTCGAGCGCACCCCCGGCTGGGACCTGATGCCCGAGCGCTTCCGGCTCCACGCGGTCGCCTGTCAGGCCGCCGCCGACCGGCTTGCCCGGCAGCTCGACTACCTAGATCCAGCCGCGCTCAGTAGCGATGAGGACCGCCTGCCCGCGGTCTATGGCGCCGAGCTTGGCGTAGCCGTTGTGGAGGTGCGTCCGCGCCGTGCTCGTGGAGAGGCCCAGGTCGTTCGCGATCTGCTTGTCGACCTTGCCCTCCGCGAGGCGCTCGAGCACCTCCGCCTCCGACGCCGCCCACCACGGCGTGGTCGACGCCCAGCTCGAGCCGCTCCGCGTCCACGCGCTCGTCCGGGGTGCGAGCTTCCCCGTGCACCCGATCCGGGTAGCCGGGGTAGGCGTGGCAGAGCACGAGCTTCACTATGTCGTGCAGCAGCGCGGAGCAGAGCAGCTGGCCGCGAGCGAGGTCCCCTCGCGGTGAAGACGACGGGGTTCCGCCTGATGGTGGAGGCCCCGAAGCTGAAGTGGCGCCTGCCGGGCCGCAATGTCGCCCGCGCCGCGTTCGTCCGAGTGACCACGGCCCGTACGATCTAGCCGTGCAGGTGCGGCTCGATCCCGACCGGCCGCTGCGCGAGCAGCCGGGGCTCGGTCACAACCGCTGGCACCCCGCCCTGGCGCCGGTCGCCGCGGTGGCCCCGGGCGACGGGCTGACCCTCGAGCTGCGCGACTCCATGGACGGGCAGGTCACGGCGGACACCACCCACGACGACCTGCTCGAGCTGCAGGCGGTCTCCCACGTCCTCACGGGCCCGGTTGCGGTCCGTGGAGCCGAGCCGGGCGACCTGCTCGAGCTCGAGATCCTCGGCTACGCCACGGCGGCATTTGGCTGGACGGCGGTGCTTCCGGGGGCCGGAGCGCTCGGGGACCTCGTCGAGCGGCCCTATCTCGTGCGCTGGGAGCTGGCCGGCGGGGTGGCGCGGTCGGACGACCTGCCTGGCGCCCAGGTACCCGCATGCATCCATGCCGGGGTCATCGGCGTCGCTCCCTCGCCGGAGCTGTTCGACGAGGTCCTGCGCCGGGAGCGGATTCTCGCCGAAGCCGGGCACCCGGTACGGATGCCGGATAGCGACACGGCGTTTCCCGACGGGGCTCGCGAGGGGCTGCGCACCATGCCTCCCCGCGAGAACGGCGGCAACCTGGACGTGCGCGACCTCACCGCCGGCGCCCGTCTGCTCCTGCCGGTGCATGCGCCGGGCGCGCTCCTGTCTGCGGGGGACCTGCATTTCGCGCAGGGGGACGGGGAGGTGTCGCTCTATGCGATCGAGACGAGCGGCGCGGTGACATTCCGGATCGAGCTGCGCAAAAGGCCCGCGTGGTCGCCGCGCTTCCCGGCCTACGAGGCGCCCCCGCGGCCGCCACGGGCCGCCTTCGCCACCACCGGCATCCCGCTGACCGACAAGGGGGAGAACGCCTGGCTCGACCTCGGCCTCGCGACGCGCCGCGCCCTGCTCGAGCTGATCGCCTGGCTTCAGGCCGAGCACGGCTTCGGCTTCGAGCAGGCCTGCGCGCTCGCGTCGGTGGCCGCGGAGCTGCGCATCTCGCAGGCGGTGGACCTACCGAACCCACTCGTCTCGGCGGTGCTTCCGCTCGAGGTGCTCCGGGGCTAGCCCGCCGGATAGCGCAAGCCAAACGGAGGGATGGCGAGCTACGCCGCGGCGCGCTTCTTTCGGCGGATGCCCAGCACAGCACCGAGCGCAATCACGGCTGCCACTAGAGCCGTCAGCGCTGTAACAAGGCTCTCCGCGACTTTGAACGTGGTGCAGCCTCGACATTGTCTCCTGCGGTCGCTCCGTCAACGGCACCATTACGTGGGCACTCGTCTCGTACTCCTGCACATTCGAGTTCTCGGCGCTCACGGAGGCCTTGGTTGTGCGGTCCTCCCGTTGCACCTTGACGATTGGGCGAAGCTTGAGCGTAAGGGTGTGCGTGCCACCGACTTTGGGGGTGACGTACCGCGACCAGCGCGCCGTATCGGCCGTATACAGCGAGCGCTGCACCCAGCCCGTCTCATCCAGCTCGAACTGATACTTCGACGCAGTCAATTCCGCCTGGACACGGCACGACACGACAAGGCCCGGTTCCTCGGCGGCCCCGGTGCGATGCAGGACGCGGTTGGGGGAGTGGACTGGTTGAGCGTCACAGCCGCCCTGACGGCCTCCGAGTCACCCCGTGTCATTTCCGTCCGTGGCTCGTACAAGACCCGAGCCCGCCCCCCGCGTAGGTCGAGCTCCTGACACCTACGTTTGTACGTGTCGAGCCCAGCCCATTCCGGCTCCGGCGACGGGGCTTGCGGCGACTCCTCGCCCGTGGGCGGCGGCGGGCTCTCCGCACGCGGGTGCGTTGCCGTACCCGGCGCCTCACCAGCGTTCTGTGTGGCCCCGCCGCAGCCCGCGAGAAGTAGCAAAGCGACGCACAACAAGCCACCGCCACTTGCGACACGGCATGTAAGAAGGCTACGCCCAGCGACAGACATCCGCACGGGCTCTGGGTGGTCCTCTCCGGACGAACGCTTCCGTGAGACGAAGTTCTTCCCGCCGACGTTCTCCCGCGACATCCCCTACTCCCCTAGTTCAACCGCTTCGAGGGCTTCTTCGCGGTCGAGGAAGGCGCGTACGCGTCTGATCTTGCCGTCGACGAGGTCGTAGACGTTCGCGGTAGGGATCCCGCCGGCGGAGATAGCAGCGGCGGGGTTAGCGGCGCCAGCGGGGATGCCGCTGGCTCGCCCGGTCGCGCTGGCCCGCAGGAAGGCGAGCACCTGGT
>Ga0126313_10002292_pt1 | contig 10629 bp, 13 predicted proteins | sample Plot105A_FD_89954 | JGI IMG/M metagenome (GOLD analysis project Ga0126313, IMG submission 89954) | Serpentine soil microbial communities from UC McLaughlin Reserve, CA, USA - Plot105A | ecosystem: Environmental > Terrestrial > Soil > Grasslands | place: USA: UC McLaughlin Reserve, Lake County... | reverse complement strand
GGTCGAGGACTTCCCCGTTCTCTCCGCGGGTCCCACGCCCCGCACGCCGCTCGCGGAGTGGGACTTCTCGATCGTCGGCGAGGTCGACGAGCCCAGAAGGTGGACGTGGGACGAGTTCCAGGCGCTTCACTCCTAGTTGATCACCAGGGACATCCACTGTGTCACCAAGTGGTCGAAGCTGGGGACCAGGTGGGACGGGGTGTCCGTGGACACCCTGCTCAAAGGGGTCGAGACCGCCGCCGAGCACGTGCTCGCCTTCTGCGATGGAGGCTACACCACCAACCTGCCGCTCGAGGACGTCACGGGTGGCCGAGCCTGGATCGCCTACTCGTACGACGGCGCGCCGCTCGAGCCCGAGCACGGCGGCCCCGCCCGCCTGCTCGTCCCTCACCTCTACTTCTGGAAGAGCGCCAAGTGGGTCAGGGGCCTGAGGTTGCTGAACCACGACGAGCCGGGCTTCTGGGAGTCGCTCGGCTACCACAACTACGGCGACCCGTGGCGCGAGCAGCGCTACTGGGGTGACTGAGGTGGCCGGGGAGGTTCGGAGCAGGCTGGTCTGGCGCATCGGCGAGGTCATCGAGACCCGACCAGCCACACCGCGTACCAGGAGCCTCTCTCTGGAGGTGCCCGGCTGGGAGGGCCACAGGGCGGGCCAGCACGTCGACGTCCGCCTCACCGCCGAGGACGGCTACCAGGCCCAGCGCAGCTACTCGATAGCGTCGGCGCCGGAGGAAGAGAGGGTCGAGCTCGTGGTTGAGCGCCTCGATGACGGCGAGGTCTCCCCGTACCTGACCGATGAGCTGCGGGCCGGCGACAGGTTGGAGCTGCGCGGGCCAATCGGCGGCTGGTTCGTCTGGGAAGCGGAGGACGGAGGGCCGCTGTTCCTCGTGGCCGGGGGCTCCGGCGTCGCGCCGCTCATGGCAATGATCCGGCACCGCGCCGCCGCCGGGAGCGAGGCCGCGTGCCGCCTGCTGTACTCCTCGCGCTCGCGCGAGGAGACGATCTTCGCCGACGAGCTCGACCGCCTCGCCGCCTCCGGCGGCTCCCTCGAGGTGGTCCACACCCTCACCCGCTCCCAGCCCCCCGGCTGGACGGGCTACAGCCGCCGCATCGACGATGAGATGCTCGCCGAGGTCGCGCCCTCCCCCGCAGAGAGGCCGCTCACCTTCGTCTGCGGCCCCACACCGCTCGTGGAGTCGGTGGCAACGGCGCTAGTGGGGCTCGGGCACGACGCCGGGCGCATAAAGACCGAACGCTTCGGACCGACGGGAGGATGACGATGGACGAACGCAGGCTCGACGGCAACGCCGTCGGCGGGCTGCTCGGGGAAGTCTTCGCCTTCGAGGCGACCACCGCCGAGGGTGCCTGTAACCGGTGCGGTGCGGTCGCGCACGTGGGCCAGCAGATGGCTTACGTCAGCGACATCGGCACGGTCGTGCGCTGCGCCAGCTGCGACAACGCCCTCATACGCGTCGCGCACAATCCGAGAGGCTACTACCTCGACCTGCGGGGCTTCCGCTATCTACACTTCGGGAGGTAGCCTCGACCCAACCCCTCACCGCAGACGAGAAGAGGAGCCGGCGAACCCTTTACACGGTGTCGGAGGGCTTGATGAAGAAGGCCGGGTCCCCGGTGGCGAAGGCCAGCCATTCATCATCCGCTTTGTCCTGCGCCGGCTCGGGTACGCCCCCGGGGCCGCCCTGCCCTACAGCGGGCGACGCGTGTGTCACTGCACGCCCCTGCTCTTCACCGACCTTGCCGCGTACGTCGCTCTCCTTCATGTGCTACCCCCTTTTCACACCTACGAGAAGGGGGCCGTACCTCCAGAGCCCCCTGAAGCCTACTTAACGAACTGCTCGTCCTCGGTGGAGCCGGTGAGAGCCGTGGTAGACGCTGTGCCGCCCGCGACGACCTGGGCCACCTCGTCGAAGTAGCCGGCGCCGACCTCGCGCTGGTGCTTGGTCGCGGTGTAGCCGTACTTCTCGGCTGCGAACTCGGCCTGCTGCAGCTCGGAGTAGGCGGCCATGCCCCTCTCGCGGTAGTCCCGCGCCAGCTCGAACATGCTGTAGTTGAGAGAGTGGAAGCCCGCCAGGGTGATGAACTGGAACTTGTAGCCCATCGCCCCGAGCTGCTCCTGGAAGGTGGCGATGTCCTCGTCGGAGAGCTTGAGCTTCCAGTTGAACGACGGCGAGCAGTTGTACCCGAGGAGCTTGCCGGGGTACTCGGCGTGGATGGCTTCGGCGAACTCTCTAGCCTCTTCGATGTTCGGCTCGGAGGTCTCGCACCACACCACGTCCGCGTAGGGCGCGTAGGCGAGGCTGCGGGCTATCGCGTAGTCCAGGCCGGGCCTCACCCGGTAGAAGCCCTCCGGTGTCCGCTCGCCGGTGAGGAACCGCGCGTCCGCCGGATCCACGTCGGAGGTGATGAGGTTGGCCGCGTCGGCGTCAGTCCTCGCCATGAGGACCGTAGGCACCCCCAGCACGTCCGCCGCCAGCCGCGCCGAGATGAGGTTCCTAATGCCCTGGGCCGTCGGCAAGAGGACCTTGCCTCCCATGTGCCCGCACTTCTTCTCGGAGGAGAGCTGGTCCTCTAAGTGGACGCCAGCGGCGCCGGCTTCGATCATCGCCTTCATGAGCTCGAAGACGTTCAGCGCACCCCCGAAACCAGCCTCGGCATCCGCCATTATGGGCGCGAACCAGTGGATCCCGTTGGTGCCCTCGGCGTGGTGGATCTGGTCAGCCCTCTGGAGCGCCTGGTTGATCCTCTTGACGACGTGCGGCACGCTGTTGGCCGGATACAGGCTCTGGTCAGGATACATCTCCCCCGCCAAATTAGCGTCGGCCGCCACCTGCCAGCCAGAGAGATATATCGCCTCCAGCCCCGCCTTGACCTGCTGCACAGCCTGGTTGCCCGTCAAAGCCCCCAGAGACCGCACGTAGTCGCGGGTGTGCATAAGCTCCCACAACCGCTCGGCGCCCAGCCGCGCAAGCGTGTACTCGATCTTGATGGACCCCCGCAGCCGCGCCACGTCCTCCGCCGAATACGGACGCTTTATGCCCTCCCATCGCCCGGACTCCCACTCCCTGGCTATCTCCATAGCCGCGCTCTTGCCGTTCAACATCCCTCTCTCCTTTCCACCTGACGTCTGCTAATCACTTACGTGCTTTGCAAACATACGTGCAGTTTGCACTCTACCATTGTGTAGACCTTCTCGGGTCGTGTCAAATGGTGCACGGGTGGGGCGATGTGGGGCAAAGGATCGAGGACTGGCGGCTTGTAGGCCGCGCCGCCGGTGTGGGTGTCGGGATGTTCGAGTATCTCCTGTGCCTCCTAGTCCAGGTATTCGTATCCCGGGAGGGTCAGGAACTCGACGAACTCATCCTGGGTCGAGATCCGGTCGAAGAGGTCGGCGGCCTTACCGAACTCGTCCTGCTCCCAGCGCTCGGGACCGACTATATCGTTCTTGATCTTCTCCAGCTCCTCGTCGAGGACCTGCCGGAAGAGGTCCACCGTCACCTCGGTGCCGTCATCCAGGATGCCTTTGGGGTGGTGGATCCACTGCCACACCTGCGCCCGGCTGATCTCCGCCGTCGCCGCGTCCTCCATCAGGTTGAAGACGGGGACCGCGCCGCGGCCCGCGAGCCACGCCGCGAGGTACTGCACGCCCACCGAGATGTTGTTACGGAAGCCATCCATTGTGATCTTGCCTTCAGGCTTCTCCAGCAGGTCCGCCGCCGACGGGTTCACGTCGGGTATCTTGTCGAGCTGGTTCGGCCCCGGCATGTACTTGTCGAAGGCTTCCTTGGCGAGCCCGACCATTCCGGGATGGGCCACCCAGGTCCCGTCGTGCCCGTCTTTGGCCTCGCGCTCCTTGTCCTCGCGGACCTTGTTGTTGGCGAACTCCGTCCACTCCGGGTCGTCGCTGCGCGGGATCTGGGCTGCCATCCCTCCCATCGCGTGCGCGCCGCGCCGGTGGCACGTCTTGATGGTCAGGAGCGAGTACGCCCGCATGAACGGCACGGTCATCGTCACCGAGTTGCGGTCCGGGAGCAACATGTCGTGCTCGCGGAACTTCTTGATGTAGCTGAAGATGTAGTCCCACCGGCCGCAGTTGAGGCCCGCCGAGTGCTCGCGCAGCTCGTAGAGGATCTCGTGCATCTCGAACGTCGCCAGAATCGTCTCGATCAGGACCGTCGCCTTGATGGTGCCGCGCGGGATGCCGAGCTCGTCCTGCGCCCTGTTGAAGACGTCGTTCCAGAGCCTGGCCTCGAGGTGGCTCTCCAGCTTCGGCAGGTAGAAGTACAGCCCGGAACCGTTGTCCAGGAGCCTTCTGGCGTTGTGGAAGAAGTACAGCCCGAAGTCGAAGATCCCGCCCGGGACCTGTTTGCCGTCCACGAGTATGTGCTTCTCGAAGAGGTGCCACCCGCGCGGGCGGGCCAGGATCACGGCGACCTCGTCGTTCAGCTCGTAGTGCTTGCCGGTCTTCGGATCGTCGAAGGAGATCGTGCGCTCGATGGCCTCTTTCATGTTGAACTGGCTCTCCAGCATGTTGTGCCAGGTGGGGCAGTTGGCGTCCTCGAAGTCCGCCATCCAGCAGCTCGCCCCGGAGTTGAGCGCGTTGATGGTCATCTTGCGGTCGGGAGGGCCGGTAAGCTCCACCCGCCTATCCTGTAGGTCGTCGGGGACCGGCGCGATCTTCCAGTCGCCCTCCCTAACGTCCCTGGTCTCCGATAGAAAGTCCGGCATCTCGCCGGCGTTGATCCGCTCCTGCCGCTCGGCCCTCTTCGCCAGAAGCTCGTCCACCCGCCCGGAAAACTCCCTCGAGAGCCCCGCAACGAAAGAGACTGCCTCCGGCGTCAGGATCTCCGCGAACTCGTCAGGGATCGGGGCATTGACCTCTACCCCTTCTTCAAAGGTGCGCGTCTCTGCCATGACTTATGGTCTCCTCTCTCCCGCTCTCTGCGACGATCGACTAAAGCGAAAATACTCTAGCAAGCCGCCGCACGTTCCGCTCGGAGAGAGGAACGCCAGCCCCTAGGCCGCCGCTTCGGCGGCCGGAACCTCTCTCGGAACCCGCCGCACGTAGACGATGCACGAGGTCGGCACGCAACGCCACCTGAAGAGAACCTGGTACTCGTCGAACCCGAGCCTCACCCGCGCCCCGATCGCCGGCGCCCCATCCTCGTAGCGGCGCTCCAGAATCTCCTCGGTCTCCGGGTCCCTGTACTGTACCGGAATCATGTGCGAACTCCTCTCGAACTCTCTTCGACGTGACGGCAAGATACCAACGCTCTTGCTATTAGTCCAATCATTTGCTTGAATTGTTGGTATAGAGAAAATTTATATCGGGAGGCGGATGTGCTCTTCGGGCAGTTGGAGTGCTTTCTGGCGGTAGCGCGGCTCGGGAACCTGAGCCGGGCGGCGGAGGAGATGTTTCTGACGCAGCCCACGTTGACGGCGCGTTTGAAGGGGCTGGAGGAGGAGGTTGGGGAGCAGCTCTTCGTGAGGACGAGCCGGGGGATGCGGCTGACTGAGGCGGGCAAGGCGTTCGTGCCTTTCGCGGAGCGCTCCGTCGGGAGTTTCGAGGAGGGCAGGCGGCATCTGGCGGAGTTACGGGAGGCGTCGGGCGGGCGGCTGGTGCTCGGGGCGTCGCCGGGTGTTGGTACGTATGCGTTGCCGGGTTTGTTGGAGAGGTTCACGGCGGCGTATCCGAAGGTGTCGGTCTCGGTGCGGACAGGGCACTCGGAGGACATTCTCGAGATGACGTTGAGGGAGGACGTACAGCTCGGGCTGACGCGGGAGATGCGGCATCCGGAGATAGAGAGTTTACATTTGTATGAGGACGAGCTGGTGCTGGTGGTGGATCCCGGGCACAGGTTCACGAAGAGAGGTACTGCAGACCTGGCGGAGATCGGGGAGGAGCAGCTCATCTTCTTCGACCACGACTCGAGCTACTTCGAGCAGACGCACGCGCTGTTCAGGAACGCGGGCATCCGGGAGCTCAAGACGATGGAGGTGGACAACATAGAGGCGGCCAAGCGGATGGTCGAGCACCGCCTCGGGGTGGCTTTCCTGCCGCGGACGGCGGTGGTCAGGTCGGTCTCGGCCGGGAACCTTTCCCTGATCTCGGTCGAAGAGAACCCGGAGATGAGCCGCTCGATAGTCGCCCTCAAAAGGAGGGACGTGCCGGCAAGCGGTCCCGTAGGCGCGTTCCTCGAGGTGGCGAGCATGCTTGGCGACAAGCAGGACCGGGCCCAGCTCTCCCCCACCCTGGCTACCGAGTTCGAGAACCTCCAGCTCATAGATTTATTCACCTAGTGAGGGTGTGCCCGGAGGCTGGCGTCTGAGCCGTACGCGGGGTCGTATACTAGCGAGGTACGCATAAAGAGACTGACCAGGGGTGCGACAAGTGGACCGTAAGGCCATCGTGGTAATGGAGGGCGACCAGACTGGGCAGGAGTTGCTCGAGGAGTCGCTGCGGGTGCTCGACCCGGGGGTGACGGGGTTGGATCTCGAGTTCACGCGCTACGACCTCTCGCTCGAGAACAGGCGGGCCACGGACAACGGGGTCGTGCACGAGGCGGCGGCGGCGATGAAGGAGTCGGGGTACGGCATCAAAGCGGCGACCATCACGCCGGAGGAGCATGGTGACGTGGGCTCGCCGAACGCCCTTTTGCGGAGCGACATTAACGGGACCGTGATCGTACGCACGGGCAGGCGCATCCCCGGCGTCAACCCGCTGCCGGGGATCCATGCGCCCATCTCCGTGGTGCGCATGGCCGTGGACGACGCTTACGGGGCCGAGGAGTGGCGCGAGGGCGAGGGGATCGAGGAGGTGGCTTACAGGACCGAGAAGATCTCGCGGGGCGTCTGCCGCGGCGTCGCCGAGTTCGCGTTCATCCAGGCGCGCAGGATGCGGGCGACGGTCTTCGGCGGGCCCAAGTGGACCGTCTCTCCGGTCTACGAGGGGATGTTCAAGGAGGAGATGGACCGGGCCGCCGAGAACAGCCGCGACGTGCGCTACGACCCGCAGCTCATAGACGCGACGTATGCTCTGCTCCTCTCGACGCACGGCGAGCCGCTCGTCATCCCGACCCTCAACCGCGACGGAGACTGCCTCTCGGACATGGTGTTGCAGATGTTCGGCTCCATAGCCGGGGCCGAGTCGCTCCTGATCGCGCTGGATGAAGACGAGAACCCGGAGACGGTCATGGCGGAGGCCCCGCACGGCACGGCGCCGTCTCTCCAAGGGAAGAACGTCGCCAACCCGATGTCGATGATCCTGGCCGGGGCGGCGCTCCTCACGTTCTTCCACGACGAGGACGCCAGCCGCGTCTCCCGCGCCATCTACGAGGCTACCTTCGAGTCCGTCCTGGACGGGATAAGGACGGCGGACCTCGGCGGGGCCGCAGGCACCACCGAGTTCACCGACGAGGTCATCCGGCACGTCAGGAACAAGCTCGAGGTCTGGAGCGCGCTGGCCTAGAGGCGGGCGCGGGAGAGGGGCACGCGTGGGTGATTCGCATCTCGTCTTGAGGGTCCTGGGGCTGGGCGCCATCTCCGGACTCCGCTCTATGGCGGCGCCCGCCGCGCTGAGCAGGGCCATGGAGCGGGGCGACGTAGATGGACTGGGGGATACGCCCTTCGCCGCGCTCGGCTCATCGAGGGTCTCGACGGCGTTGCGGGTGATGGAGATCGGAGAGCTGATCGCGGACAAGCTGCCGGTGGCGCCGAGCCGCACGTCGCCGCTACCCGTCCTCGGGCGAGCGGTCATCGGCGCCTTCGTGGGCGCGGCTTTGTTCGCCTCCAAGGGGCGGCGGACGGCGACGGGCGGCGTCCTGGGAGCGGTCTCGGCGCTGACGGGCGCCTACGCCGGGGAGCGTCTGCGGATGAAGATCACACAGGACCTCGGGGTGCCGAACGTGGTGGCCGGTCTTCTGGAGGACGGCATCGCCCTCTTGGGCGCGTCGCGCCTGCTGCGGTAAGGCTCAAATACCGAACCGGCTCAGGATGCTCCGCACGGAGCCCGAGTAGCCGCCGCCGAAGAAGTACACGTGCACCAGCAGCGGGTAGAGGTTGTACAGGTCGCGGCGCACCTCGAAGAAGCCGGGACGAATGGGACGCATCTCTCCGTAGCGCGCGAAGAAAGCCTCTCCGAAGGAGTTGAAGAGGCTTATGAAGGCCAGTTCGATCTCCGGGTCTGCGTGGTAGATCGCCGGGTCGAGGAAGGCGGTTATGCGGTCTCCCTTTGCCAACACGTTGGCGCTCCACACGTCGCCGTGTATGAGGGAAGGTTGCTCGGGCTCCTCGATGAGGTCATCGAGCTTGCCGGCCAACGTCTGTATCCTCTTCAGTTCTTCGGGCGGCAGTCGGCCGGCATCGTGGGCGACGTTCGCCAGATACAGCAGGCGATACTCGCGGAAGAACTCGATCCAGCGCTCCGTCGGGGGGTTCGGCTGATCGAGGCTGCCGATAAGCGTGTCCCGCTCGTGGCCGTAGGCGTCAGAAGTAATCTCGTGCAGCCCGGCCAGAAGCTCCGCGGCATGGCGCTCGGCGCCTTCGGAGAAGCGGCTGCTCCCCTCGACGAACTCCATCAACAGCAGCGTCTCAGAGCCGTGGTAGACCTCCGGGACGGGAAGGTCGCTCTTCTCGCGCAAGTACCGGAGCATGTACGCCTCACGTTCCAGGTGTGAGGCGCCTTCCCGGTCGAGCTTCGCGACCAGCGACGTCCCGTCCGTGAGCTCCACCCTGTAGACCTCGCCGATGCAACCACCGCCCATCGGCCGGGCGCTCCGGAGCCGTTCACCCAGGGACGCCTCGATCGCTTCGGCCAGGATCTTCTCAGCCACGACGGGATAGGTGGCGCTCGCGGATATCCTCGAGGAGCCCCTCCGAGGCTTCTTCCACGAGGTCCAGGACGTGCTCGAAGCCGTCGGGGCCGCCGTAGTAAGGGTCCGGGACCTCTCGCTCCGGTGAATTGGTGGCGAAGTCCAGGAAGGGGCGGACCACGGCGCTCCCCCGGCAGAGGGAAGAGACCATCCGGTAGTTGTCCTCGTCCATGGTCAAGATGTAGTCGAAGTCCTCGCAGTCGTCGCGTGAGATCTGGCGCGCCAGCTGGGCGCTGAGGTCCAGGCCCCGCAGGCTCGCGCTCCTCTGCGCCCGCTCGTCGGGCGGCGACCCCACGTGCCAGTTGCCCGTCCCAGCCGAGTCCACGAAGATTTGGTCCTCCAGACCCTCTCTCCGGGCGACGTCCTCGAAGACGCCCTGGGCGATCGGGGACCGGCAGATGTTTCCCATGCAGACGAACAGGATACGTACCATGAGAACGGATTTTAGAGTATCGGAAGGCAGCGGTCAGATAAAGCTGAAAGCCGATGGACTAGAGGCTAGACTGGACCTTTCGAAGGCACCGAAAAAGGAGGAGGCAAATGGCCGAGGTGCGCAGGGTCGGGATGTTGACGGGCGGCGGCGACGCGCCGGGGTTGAACGGTGTGATCCGGGCCGTCACCACGCGCTGCATCGAGGACTACGGCTACGAGGTCGCCGGCATCAGACGCGGCTGGAAGGGACTCCTGGAGCCCGAGGATGATTCCGTACAGCCCCTCGGCATCGACGACGTCCGCTACATCCTGCAGGAGGGCGGCACGATGCTCCTCTCCTCCCGCACCAACCCCTACAAGAACGAGGGCGACGCCGAGAAGGTCGTGGAGAACCTGAAGGAGTTCGGCATAGACGCCCTCGTCGCCATCGGCGGCGACGACACTTTAGGGGTTGCGAAGAGGCTCTACGACGACTTCGGGGTGCAGGTCGTCGGCTGCCCGAAGACCATAGACAACGACCTCTCGGCGACCGACACGACGTTCGGGTACGACACGGCGGTCTCGATAGCCACCGAGGCCATAGACAGGATCCGGACGACGGCCAAGAGCCACGAGAGGATCATCGTGGTCGAGGTCATGGGCCGGCACGCCGGTTGGATCACCTGGGGCGCCGGCGTCGCCTCCGCCGCGAACGTCACCCTTATCCCCGAAGTGGAACCGGACCTCGACCGGATAACAGACCTCTTCAAGAAGCGCGCCGAAAGAGGAGAGAAGTGGGGCATCGTCGCCGTGAGCGAGGGCGTCACCTTTAGCGAGGACTTCGTGACCCAGACTGCCGAGAAGGACGAGTTCGGCCACGTAAGGCTCGGCGGCGTCGGCGAGGGCCTGGCCGGCGAGTTGAAGGAGCGCACCGGCATAGACACCCGCCACGTGGTCCTGGGACACCTCCAGCGCGGGGGTACCCCGACCGCCTTCGACCGGATCCTCTCCACCCGCTACGGCCTGCGGGCCGCCGAAGCCGTGAAGAACGGCGAGTGGGGCCAGATGGTCGCGCTACGCGGCGACGAGATCATCACCGTCTCCCTGGACGAGGCGACCGCCGAGACGAAGACCGTCCCCGACGACCTGTACCGCGCCGCCGAGACGTTCTTCGGATAAAGCGGTGTTCGAGGGCTTCGAGAGAAGCCGCGTAGAGACCGGGGAGCCGAGATAAACGTGGTCCGCGGGGGCTGCTGTCCCCGGTGCTGCTCCTGCACGGTTACCCGCAGACCCACGCCATGCGGCACCTCGTCGCCCCGCGCCACGCCGG
>Ga0126313_10002290_pt1 | contig 10632 bp, 8 predicted proteins | sample Plot105A_FD_89954 | JGI IMG/M metagenome (GOLD analysis project Ga0126313, IMG submission 89954) | Serpentine soil microbial communities from UC McLaughlin Reserve, CA, USA - Plot105A | ecosystem: Environmental > Terrestrial > Soil > Grasslands | place: USA: UC McLaughlin Reserve, Lake County... | reverse complement strand
TCGTCGACATGGACGCGGTCCACTGGAAGAAGATCCAGCGCGTCACGCCGTGGCTCATCAACAGGGAGCCGATCCCGGAGCGGGAGTACATCGTCCCGCACGAGAACATGGTCGACGTCACGCAGTCGATGGCCTGCATCCAGTGCGGGGCGTGCGTGTCGGACTGCCTGTCGATGGAGGTCGACCCGCAGTTCATCGGCCCGGCGGCGCTCGCCAAGGCGTACCGCTTCGTCGGCGACCCGCGCGACGCCCAGCAGAACGAGCGCCTGCGCGACCTGGCCGAGGACCCGGCCGGCATCTACGACTGCACCCACTGCTTCAAGTGCATCGAGGCGTGCCCGAAGGGCGTCGCGCCGATGAACCAGATCATGCGCCTGCGCCGCCGCGCCGGCAGCGACCACCACATCGTCGACCGCAACAACGGCACGCGCCACGAGAAGTCGATCACCTACCTCGTGCGCGACTACGGCCTGCTGCACGAGGCCGAGATGCTGCCGCGCTCCTACGGCGGCTACTCGTGGTTCGCGAAGTTCGCGCCCGCCGCCGGCCTCGAGCTCATGGACTCGCTGCCGGTCATCACCAAGGCGCTGCTGCGGCGCAAGGTCACGCCGGGCAAGGCGATCTTCGGCCACAAGATCCCCAGCCAGGATCTCAAGGCCGTGAAGCGGATCTATCAGACCGTCGAGGGCCGCGACGACCGCTACGAGCTGAACCTGTACATCACCGGCTACGACGAGGACGAGGGCGGCGCCCAGACCGGCCACGCCTCGGCCGTGACGAGCGGCAGCGGCCAGTCCGGCGCCGAGGCCGGCCAGCCGGGCCAGAGCCCCGAGGAGTCGCCCACCCGATGACGATGAAGGTCGCCTACTGGCCCGGTTGCGTGAGCCGCGGCTTCACGCCCGAGCTGCACGGCGCGATGGCGAAGATCGCGCCGCTGCTCGACATCGAGATGGTCGAGCTCGACCGGGCGTCGTGCTGCGGCGCCGGCGTCATCGCCGAGCACAACCAGGAGCTCGCCGACACCCTGAATGCGCGCACCTTCGCGCTCGCCCAGCAGGTCGACGCGGCGGCGATGATGATGAACATCTGCTCGACGTGCCAGGGCGCGCAGACCGAGTGCCAGGAGCGCCTCGACGCGAACGCCGAGTACCGCGGCGTCGTGAACCGCAACCTCACCGAGGAGGGCCTCGAGTACCAGGTCGGCCTCACGAACAAGAACCTGCTGTGGCTGCTGGTCGAGGACATGGGCCTCGACGAGCTGCGCTCGCGCGTCACGCGGCCGCTCGAGGACCTGCGCGTCGGGCCGTTCTACGGCTGCTACATCGTGCGCCCCACCGACCGGCTCGGCATCGACCGCAGCCACCCCCGCGACACGTACCTGCACCTGGTCATCGAGGCGCTCGGCGGGACGGTCATCGAGTACGCGGGCCAGTACAAGTGCTGCGGCTTCCCGATCATCACCATGAACAAGGACGCGTCGCTCAAGCAGGCCGGCCGCCACCTCGGCGACGCGGTCGACGCCGCCGCCGACTGCCTCGTGACGCCGTGTCCGCTGTGCCACCTCAACCTCGACCTCCAGCAGCCTCTGGCCGAGCGGATCGTCGGCCGCGAGCTGAACATGCCGGTGCTGCACCTGCCGCAGCTCATCGGGCTCGCACTCGGCCTCGAGCCCAAGGAGCTCGGGATGCAGCGCCACGTGGTCAAGCCGGCGACGGTCATCGACTGGACGACGTCGGTGGTCGGAGGGGTCGAGGCGGCCTGACGGCCGCGACGACCGCCCGCGGGTCATCCGTGAGCTGGCGATAGCTGAAGCGCAGCGTCCGGTAGCCCGCGGCGCGAGCATGGCGTCGCGCGCCCGGCCGCGCTCGAATGCGCTGCGCGTGCGGTGGTGGCGATAGCCGTCCGTCTCCACGACTAGCCCTTCGGCGGCGAAGAGGAAGCCGACCTGCGCCCCGCGACCCGCGCGTTCACGCGCGGGCGGTCGAGCCCGTGGGCCGCGCAGAGGTCGAGAAAGCGCTCCTCGAGTTCGCTTCGGGTCAGGGTCGTGCCCGGCCTGTGCGTCGCAAGCGGTTCCGAGGAGCCTTCGTGCTCCGCGATGGCCCGGGTGCGCTCGAGCCATGGCGTCGAGGTCGCGGACGTCCGCGAGCTCGCGACTCTCGGCCTCGTCGAGGACACGCTCCAGGCGGCGCGGCTGCAGTGTCGCGGCGAGGTCGAGGATGGTTCGCGCCACGGAGGTGACCGGGATGCCACGCATCGTCGTGACCTCCGCCGGCGTGAGGCCCGGCACGCGATGAATGCGGATCATCCGGTGCGCCCGCGTTCGGACCGGCCCACGAGATCCAGCTCTCGCACGGCACGCGCGCCCGCGCGCGGGCGCACACCACCCTGCGCTACGACGAGGGCCGACCGGACACGGCGACGATGCGCAACCTGCCCACGACGACGACCGTGGCCGCGTCGGTCGACGGCGTGGACCGCGACGCGCGCACCACGACCACCGCATACGACTGGCGGCATGGCCTGCCCGAGGCCGTGGTCGTCGATCCCGGTGGGCTGGACCTGCGTACCACGACGGAATACGACGCCGACGGGCTGATCGTCAAGCAGTCCACTCCGCGGGACCCGCCAAGAGCAGGCCGGGGACGCGGCGCACGATCTACTACGCCGCCTCAGGCTCCGGCGACGCCGCGTGCGACGGGCGGGCGGAGTGGGCCGGATTGCCGTGCAAGACGCTGTCCGCCAGCCACCCCGCAAGCGCCGACCTGCCCAAGCTCCCCGAGACGACGTACCGGTACAACGTGCTCGGCGAGCCGGTCGAGCGCATGGAGCGTGTCGTCACCCCGTCGGGCACGAAGACGCGCACCACGACGACGACGTACGACAGCGCCGGTCGCGAGATCGAGAGCGCGGTCGCGGGCGACCACGGCGACCCCGTGCCGCGAATCACGACGAGTTACGACCCCGGCACGGGCCGCGAGACGAGGACGACCAACGCGGCCGCCGAACCCGGTGGCACGACACGCTCGATCACCAAGGCCTACGACTCGCTCGGTCGTGTGACTCGCTACGAGGACGCGGACGGTGGCGTGGCAACGTTTGAGTACGACGCATTGGACCGGCCCACGCGCACGCGCTACGCCGACGGCGTGCAGGCCCCGTTCGCCGAGCAGCTGCTTCGCTACGACCCCCTCACGGGCCGGATCGCTGAGCGGAGTGACACCGACCTCGGAGACGTGCGCGCCGAGTACTACGACGATGACGAGATCGTCGCTGAGACGTTCGTCAAGTCGGGCCTGAAGCTCGAAGTCGGCTACGGCGAGACTGGCGCCGCGGTCCGCCGCCGCTACGTCAAGACCACGGACTGCGTCACGGCGTGTGTTTGGCATGACTCACAGGCACGCGAGTCCATCCACGGGCAATGGCTCGAACACGTCGGAAGCGACGGGACGCAGCGCTACGTATATGACGCGGCGGGCCGCCTCACGCGGACCGACGACGCTCCGGCGGGACAGGCTTGCGTCGTCAGGACGTACGCCTACGACGCGGACAGCAACCGAGTCGCGCAGAGCACCCGCACGCCCACCGCCGGCACCGCGTGCGACACGACGGCGCCCGCAACGGAAGAGCAACAGAGCTACGACGAGGCCGATCGGATCACCGGCGAGGGCTTCACGTACGACGACGCCGGCCGCCTGCTGACGGTTCCGGCCGAGGCGGCGGGCGGCGCGAAGCTGACGGCGACGTATTACGCCAACGATTTGGTTCGCTCGCTGGAGCAGGGCGCTGACCACATCGAGTTCGAGTACGACCCAGAAGAGCGCATTCGCGTGCGGACGCCTCAGCAGGGCGTCGCCGAGCGCAACCACTTCGCCGACGAGACCGACGAGCCGGCCTGGCGCGAGTCCAACGGCGTGCGGACGCGTGACATCTCCGACATCGCGGGCGAACTGTCCGCGGTCGTGACGGGCACGCGGGCGCGGCTGCAGCTGACCAACCTGCACGGCGACGTCGTCGCCGAGGTGGATAACGCGGCCGACGCCCGCCCGCCGGCGACGTCGCTGGCGACGGACGAGTTCGGCGTACCGCGGCCGAAGACCGCGCCGAAGATCAAGGTGGTCGGCTCGAACAGCACCGCGCTGACCAACGGCGCGACGTCGATGACGATCTCGGTTCCGGCCGGCACGCAGGCCGGAGACCTCTTGTGGGCCGAGATCGCCTCATCGAGCTCGGCCACGATCACGCCCCCGGCGGGCTGGAACAGCGTTATGGGCGGCCAGGTCGCCAACGGCTCCAGCCGGTACGCGGTCTACTGGCGCGTCGCGGCCACGAGCGAGCCGGCCTCCCACGGGTTCACGTTCAGCAGCTCCGGCCGCCATCGCGGCGGCATCAAGACGCTGCGCAACGCGAACACCGACGCACCCGTCGACAAGATCGCGACCGCCACGGGCACCACCTCGAACATCAGCGCCCCGGCGGTCACCCCCAGCCTCAACGACGTCGCGATCAGTCGCTTCGTCGGCAACGACCGCGGCGACGGCAACGACGGCGGATCGTGGGCCTTTCCGACCCCGTTGATCGAGGACTGGGACGTGAGCACCGGCGACCGGAACGCCGCCAGCGCGACCGAACTCCTCGCGGGCGGCGCGAACACCAGCACCGGCACCCGCGCGGTCACCAACCAGACGGGCGCCAGCGCCGACAAGTGGGCTGCGATCACCGCCGCGATCGCTCCCGCCGCGTTCGACAGCTCCACCCGCCGATACGGCTACGTCGGCGCCAAGCAGCGCAGCACCGCGCTGCCGAGCGGAGTCATCACCATGGGGGCGCGCGTCTACGTGCCACAGATGGGCCGCTTCCTGCAGCCCGACCCCGTGTACGGCGGCTCGGCCAACCCGTACGAGTACGCCTTCCAGGATCCGGTCAACGTCTACGACCTGGACGGTCGCTGCCCCCTGGCATCGCTGTCGGCGCCACTGTGGTCCGGTGGGCGGTCCGAAAGTACGGCCGACGCGTGGTCGCGAACGTCATCAAGAAGGCCACGTCGCGGAGCGCGCAGATCCGCGCCAAGAACGCGCCGATCAGAGGAATCACGAATGACGGCATCACTCGACTCATCGAGCGCAAGATCACCGTGCGAACCGTCCGCGAGGCGGTCCGCAAGCCAGCCGTCGTGTACCGCACGGTCGACTCGAAAGGCCGGCCGGCGGTCGAGTACTGGGCCAAGAGCAACGATCTGGTCGTCCTCAATTCACGGGGCCAGATCGTCACGGCGCGCCGAATGAACCGCCGAGAGATCCGCAACATGTTCGGACCGAACGGATGAGGGGTGTATTGATGCGAATCCAGAGAGAAGAGCTTGTCGCCTACATCTACGTCACTGACCGTGAGCGTCCGCATTCCGCGCACACCGTCCCGCTCGGTGCGATCGGTCCAGACGAACTCGACGACGTGCCAGCGCTCCGCGCACTCACGCTCGACTTCGACGACGATGGGCGCCTAATCGGGATCGAAGTGTTCGATCCCGAGCGGTGGCTCCCGCCCGATGCGCTGGAGGGCTGAGGGAGGGCCAGCACGGTGGGCAGATTCCAACGGACGTATGCGCCCGGTGCGCGAGTTTCCGCTGGCGCTGCGAAAAACGCGGGCCCAGGGCCGCGTTCCCGTCCAACCGACGCGCAAGGGCTGCATTACAGCCGGGACCGTCGACTCTGGAGTCGGTCGTGGCGTATCGAGGGCGAGGCCCGACGCCGGCCGGACGGCCCGCTCGCTTAGCGGCCCCACGTCAGCTCGCGCAGCACCGGGCTCTGGCCGGGGGGCACGTGCGCGCCTTGACGTCGCCGTCGGCGCGCTGAACGCGAACGTCGGGGCGGTGGACCTGCGTCCCTGGCGATGCGACAGGAAGCGCGGCGCCGACGAGGCTTCATGCGTCTCAGCGAGGCGCTAGCTTCGCGCGGTGGGCGAACGGGTTCGTGTTGACCTGACGGATGACGAGCGCGAGCTGCTTGCCCGGGGTCTGTTCGAGTGGGGCGGCCCGGCGTCACCGACCAACGAGATCGCACGGCTGCTCGGCTTCGCCGACGTCGAGGCGCTGAACGACGCGGGCGGCTCTATCGCCCGGAACATCCAGTCCGGAGAGCCGTTGACCCCCGCGGACTGGCGTCGGGCGCTTCTGGCGACAGAGCTGGTGTTCGCGAGCGACCTCATCGGATCCGGCGTGGACTGGCCGATGACCACTGGGTTCACGGACGAGGACTCCATACGGCTTCTGCGTAGCGTTCAGCGCAAGCTCGCGCGCTTAGCTCGAGAGGGGAGCGCGCCTCCGAGTCCCGCCTGAGACCATGCGCGCCCACCGCCCGGCCAGCGTGCTGCCTTCGTCACAACGGTCCCGACAACACGGGCGCCGCCGGGACCGAAGTCCGGACGCGGCAAGATCAGGCGGATTCCCGCGGCCCATGGAAGGTTCCCTGGCACAGGTGCGATCAACGTGGGTGACGCGGACAGACGACAAGAGCTCCAGCGTGCCGTCAACACGAGGCTCGAAGACACCGTCGCGCGCGGCTGGGACGCTCTGCGACACCACGTCGACGAGCACGAATACGAACACGTCACGATGGGCGACCGTGGCTACACGCTGGAGTCCCGAGTGTTCTGGAACGACAAGCGAGACGGCGATCTCCGAGTGATCGTCGACATCTACGAGGATCCCCCGGCGCCGCTTCGCGCTCTCGCGATCGCGGACACGATCGTGAAAGGCCACTCGCCCACAACCGCGGGGGATACCAAGCCAATCCGAGACCGGCTACGCAGCTGGGCGCTCCGCCGCCGCGCGGAGAGCCGACGAGAGCGCTAGCACCTCAGCTCGTCAGTCTCAGACCAACCCCCGGCCACGCGTGCGGTGCACCGTCGAGCAAGTCCAGGTCGACGTGCACGAACGCGAGCCTGAGGCAACCAGCGCCGCAGCCCCCGCAAAGCGCTTGCCCGACCGCGACCCCGTCGCATCCAGCCGACCGCCCTCGTCGTACCGACTGCAGCCGGCGAGTTGCCGTCGGATGCGACTGGTTCTCGTCGCGCGCACACTCGAGTCGCCGAGGCGCTCGAACGACGACTTGCCGTGGGTACCCGACTGCTGCTCGTCGCATGGCCGGCGCCGCGCGTCGGCACAGGACCTCATTCGATCGGATGACGACGTCTCCCCCACGCCTCGCGCCGGAAGAAGGGTCAAGCGCGGGCGCAGCGGCGCCGATGTTGCGGACAGATCCCACGGAAGGCACTCCCCCAATGCCCGCTCACAGCTCCCAGCCCTCGCCGTCCTTCCCGCTCACCCAGCGCGAGCTCGTCGGCCTGGCCCTCCACCGCGGCGCCCGCCGCCCGTCGGTCGCGCCGGCCGCGCCCGGCTCGCAGCGCGACCGCGTGCGCCAGTCGCTGGCGCTCGGCCTCGGCGGCACGCCGAAGGCCGGCAGCCGCCGCGGCGCCCACCGCTAGCAGCGCGCCCGCCAGCCGCGACTCAGCCGCCCAGCACGTGGCGCTCGAGCCACGCGTTGCGAAACGCGCCGCGCGGGTCGAGCCGCTCGGCCAGCGCGGAGAAGTCGCGCACGCGGGCATAGAGCGGCGCGACGCTCGCCGCCTCCGCGAGGAACAGCTTGCCCCAGTGCGGGCGCGCGCCGAACGGCTCCAGCGCGCGCTCGAGGGCCACCAGCGCCCGGCGCACCGCCGCCGGCTCGCGCCGCCACGTGAAGTGCACCGCGACCGTGTCGCGGTCGTGCGCCCCGCTCATCCACAGCCGGTCGGCGGCCACGGTGCGGATCTCGCTGACCAGCAGCATCGGCCGCACGACCTCGGCCACCCCACGAACGGCCTCGATCGCGGCGATCGCATCCGACCGCGCCACCAGGTACTCGGACTGGATCTCCTCGCCGGCGCTCGGCGTGAATCCCATCCGGAAGTGCGGCAGCCGCTCCGACCAGGCACCCGGCATCCCGCGCTGCGGCGTGCAGTTGACCGCGTCGAGGCCCAGGATCGGGTGGCGGTCGACGGTCGCCGCCACCGCGCCGAACAGCTCGCCGCGCACGTCCTCGGGCCCGTCCCCCACGCGGCTCTTGACCCACACCTGGTCGGTGGTCTCGCCCCAGCGCGTGAAGACGCTGACGCTGTCGCCCGCCCCGAAGACCGCGTCGAAGTGCGCGAACAGCGCCTCCCACCGCAGCCCCTCGAACACGCGCTGGCGGATCGCGTAGGCCGGCTCGGCGTCGAGCGTGATCCTGGCCACCGCCCCGAGCGCGCCCAGGCCGACGACCATCCCCTCGAAGTCCGGGTCGCCCCGCGCCGCACGCACGATCTCGCCGCCCGAGGTCACGAGCTCGAGCGCCGCGACGGCCGTCGCGAGCGTGCCGCTGCGGTCGCCCGACCCGTGCGTCGCGGTGGCGACCGCGCCCGCCACCGAGATGTGCGGCAGCGAGGCGAGGTTGTGCAGCGCCAGCCCCGCGACGCCGAGCGCCTCGGCCACCTCGCCGTAGCGCAGCGCCGCCGCCACCGTCACGGTCCCGGCCGCATGGTCGAACACGACCTCGGCGGGCAGCCCGTCGAGCGAGACGAGCTCGGCGGCGTCGGCGATGTCGGTGAACGAGTGCCGCGAGCCGAGCACGCGCACCTGCGGCGCGGCCGCGACGATCTCCTGGAGCTCCTCGACCGACGCGGGCCGGTGCAGCGCCGCGGCGCGGTAGGCGTGCGTGCCGGCCCAGTTCGTCTCGGTCACAGCGGCCCCACCCTACGGCGGGGCCGTCGCTCAGGCCACGCGCGCACCCACCAGGCCGCGCTCGTGCAGCGCCTCGCAGAGCTGGATCGCGTTCGTCGCCGCGCCCTTGCGCAGGTTGTCGGACACGATCCACATGTCGAGCGCCTGGTCGTGGCCGGGGTCGCGGCGGATGCGCCCGACGAACACGTCGTCCTTGCCGTCGGCCTCGATCGCGAGCGGATAGCCCGCCGCGTCGGTGTCGTCGACGACCGTGACGCCCGGGGCCGCGCGCAGCAGCTCGCGCGCCTCCTCGGGCGAGAGCGGCGAGCGCGTCTCCACGTTGACCGCCTCCGAGTGCCCGTTGACCACGGGCACTCGCACGCACGTCGCGCTCACGCGGATCGACGGGTCGCCGAGGATCTTGCGCGTCTCGTTGATGAGCTTGCGCTCCTCGTCGGTGTGGTCGTCGCCGGCCGCGAAGTTGCCCGCGTGCGGCAGCGCGTTGAACGCGATGCGGTGCGCGTACGCGCGCGGCGCGGGCGGCTCGTCGCCGGCCAGCAGCGCGCGCGACTGAGCGAGCAGCTCGTCGACCGCCTTCTTGCCGGTCCCCGACACCGCCTGGTAGGTCGAGATCACGAGCCGCTCGATCCCGGCCGCGTCGTAGAGGGGCTTGAGCGCCACGACCATCTGCATCGTCGAGCAGTTCGGGTTGGCGACGATCCCGCGGTGGCCGTCGAGCGCCTCGGGGTTGACCTCCGAGACCACGAGCGGCACGTCGTCGGCCATGCGCCACTTCGAGGAGTTGTCGACGACGACGGCGCCCGCCTCGACGAAGCGCGGCGCCCACTCGCCCGACGTCGAGCCGCCGGCGCTGAAGATCGCGAGGTCGAAGCCCTGGATCGTGTCGTCGGTGAGCGGCTGCACGACCAGTCCGCCCTCGAGCTCGCGGCCGGCCGAGCGCTCGGAGGCGAATGGGACGATCTCGCGCGCGGGGAACGCGCGCTCGCGCAGGAGTCGCAGCATCACGCCGCCCACCTGCCCGGTGGCGCCGACGACGGCGACGCGGTAGCCCTCGGCGGCGCTCATCGCGAGGACCTCCGCACGAAGGTGCCGACGGCGACGGTCGAGCAATGACGCGCTGTCATGCCGCGAACTCCCCGAAGGGCTGCTCGGGCCGGATCGTGCCCTCGCCCGAGAGCTCGAACGCGGCGTGCAGCGCCTTGACGGCGTCGGGCACGCGCGCGCCCGGCACGACGCAGGAGATGCGGATCGGCGAGGTGGAGATCATCTCGATGTTGATGTCGTTGTCGCCCAGCGTGGTGAACACCTTGGCCGCCACGCCGGGGTGCGTCTTCATTCCCGCGCCGACGATCGAGACCTTGCCCATCGAGTCGTCGGCGACCACCGTCATGCTCAGCTCGCTCGCGAGCGCCTCGAGCGCCCGCCGCGCGGCCGGCACGTCGTCGCGCGGGACGGTGAACGACATGTCGGCCGCGGCGCCCTCGGACTCGGGTTCGTTCTGGATGATCATGTCGATGTTCACGTTCGCCTCGGCCAGCGCCGTCGTGACGCGGCCGGCGATGCCGGGCGTGTCCGGCACGCCCATGAGCGTGAGGCGGGCCTCGCCGAGCGAATGCGTGACGGCGGTGATCAGCGGCTGTTCCACGGTGTCCCCCTCGGAGACGACAACAGTACCCGGCGCCTCGTCGAAGCTCGACCGGCAGTGGATGCGCACGCCGTGGTTGCGGGCGTACTCGACGCTGCGCAGCTGGAGGACGCCGGCGCCGGAGGCCGCCATCTCGAGCATCTCCTCGAACGACACCACCGGCAGCTTGCGAGCGTTCGGCACGATCCGCGGGTCGGCGCTGAACACCCCCGGCACGTCGGTGTAGATCTCGCACACC
>Ga0126313_10002289_pt1 | contig 10635 bp, 13 predicted proteins | sample Plot105A_FD_89954 | JGI IMG/M metagenome (GOLD analysis project Ga0126313, IMG submission 89954) | Serpentine soil microbial communities from UC McLaughlin Reserve, CA, USA - Plot105A | ecosystem: Environmental > Terrestrial > Soil > Grasslands | place: USA: UC McLaughlin Reserve, Lake County... | reverse complement strand
TCGACCAGCCCCGGCATCGAGCCGCCCTCGCGCAGCGGCATCACGTAGCGCGTGGCGCTGACCGACCGCGGCACGATGGCGGTGGGCAAGCCGTTGCTCACAGGCGGTGAGACCATACTCAGCGTCGCCACGGAGCAGGCGCCCGGCGGTATCGTCGCGCCATGGAGACGCCGCGGTGAGCGCGCTCGGGATCGGATTCGGCATGGGGCTGCTCGTCGCCGCCCAGCTCGGGCCGATGTCGCTGTTCCTCATCCGCTCCGTCCTGCGCGGGTCGCTGCGCATCGGCCTGGCGATCGGCGCCGGCATCGCGGTGATCGACACGCTCTACGCCGCGGCGGGTGCGGCGGGGGCCGCGCCGGTGCTGAGCATCGAGAGCGTGCGGATCGTGTTCGGGCTCATCGGCGCCGCGGTCCTCGCCGTCCTCGCCGCGCGCACGCTGTACGGCGCGCTGCGGGTGCGCCTTGGCGGCGAGGCCGACGAGGAGGTCGCCACGGCGCGGCGCGCCTTCGTGACGGCGCTGGCGGCCACCGCGTCGAACCCGCTCACGATCGCCTCGTGGGCGGCGCTGTTCGCCGCCGCATCGGTGGCCGGTGCGGCCGACACCGCGCCGTCGGCGATCGCCCTGCTGCTCGGCGTGGGGCTCGGCAGCCTGACCGCGGTGACCGCGCTCGCGGTCGGGGTGTCGCTGTCGCGGCGCTGGGTCGGCCCGCGGCTGCTGCGGGCGGTCGACACCGCCGCCGGCGCCGGGCTGCTGGGGTTCGCCGGCGTGCTCGGCTGGCGCACCCTGCGCGAGGGCTGACCGGCCGTGCTCCACGTCACGAACGGCGACTGCGCCGTGAAGAACCTCCAGGACGCCGGGATGGAGGGCGACATCATCGCCTGGCGCGACGCCCTGCACGAAGGCCCGGTGCCGGCCGGGCTCGACGCCGGCGCCCTGCGCGCCGTGCGAGCCGAGTTCCTCGCCGGGAACGGCTGGGGCGACGCGGCGCGGATCGAGGCCGAGCTCGCCGCCCGCGACGAGCGCCTCGCGGCGGCGCTCGGCCGCGAGCCGGTGATCCTCTGGTTCGAGCACGACCTCTACGACCAGCTCCAGCTCATCCAGGTCCTCGACGCGGTGAACGGCACGGCCGACGTCGCGGCGATCCTGCCCGACCGCTTCCTCGGCGAGATGGACCCCGAGCAGCTCGCCGCGATGTGGCCCGACCGCGAGCTGGTGCGCCGCGACCAGGTCGCGCTTGCCCGGCTGGCCTGGGACGCCGTCCGCGCCCCGGACCCGGCGGCGATCCACGCCCTGCTCGACACCCACACGGCCGCGCTGCCGCACCTGGCCGCGGCGCTGCGGCGCCATCTCGAGGAGCTGCCTGCGGTGGGCGACGGGCTCGGCCGCGTCGAGCGCGAGGGGCTCAAGGCGCTGGCCGCGCTGGGCCCGCAGACGCCGGCCGAGGTGTTCCTCGCCGTCCAGCGCGCCGAGGCGGCCCCGTTCCTCGGCGACGCGTGGATGTGGAACCGCCTCCACGACCTCGGCCAGGGCGACCGGCGCCTCGTGCAGACGACGGCCGGCGAGCCGCTGGGCCCGCCGCCGTCGCGCCCCGGCAGCGAGCGCTTCGCCGAGCAGGAGCTCGAGCTCACCGACACCGGACGCGCGGTGCTGGCCGGCGAGGCCGACCGCGCCGCGCTGCTGCCGCTCGACCGCTGGGTGGGCGGCATCCACCTCACCGGCCCCGAGCCCGCGTGGCGCTGGGACCCCCGCGCCGGGCGCGCCGTCAGCGCGAGCGCCGGCGCACGATGAGCGCGCCGATCACCGCGCCCAGCAGCGCGCTGACGCCGATGACGAGGATCAGCGGCGAGTCGCGCGTCGCGACGAGGTAGTCGACTGCGACGCGGTCGTCGTTGGACACGCCGAACGCGATCAGCAGGAACGCGACGGCGATCGCGGCGACCGTCTTGGACGCGATCGCGCGCTGCTTGCGGACCGGGCGCTCCGAGCCGGTCCGTACGGGGCGGCCGGGGTCGACGTCGGGCATGTCGAGGGCAGCCTAGGGCACCGATCCGCCATGATGCGCCGCCCCGATGCCCGCGGCGGTGATCTTCGACAACGACGGCCTGACGCTCGACACCGAGCACACGTGGACGCGGGCGGAGAGCGCGCTCTACGCGCGCTACGGCGTGCAGTTCACGCTCGACCACAAGCGCGAGATGCTCGGCACGTCCGGTCCGAAGTCGGCGCTGCTCATGGAGGGTCACCTCGGCCAGCCGGGCCGCGGGCGCGAGCTGCAGCATGAGCTGCGCGCGCTCGTCCACGACGAGATCGACGGCGCCGGCGTCACGCCGATGCCCGGCGCGCGCGAGCTCATCGCGGCGCTCGGCGACCGCGGGATCCCTCTTGGCCTGGCGACGAACTCGGGGCGCGAGTTCGCCACCCGCGCCCTGCGCGGGGCCGGCCTGCTCGAGCGCTTCGACGCCGTCGTGAGCGCCGAGGACGTGGCGCGTCCCAAGCCTGCGCCGGACGTCTACCTCGCCGCGGCGGCCGCGCTGGGCGCCGAGCCGGGGAGGTGCGTGGCGCTCGAGGACTCCGAGACGGGGGTGGCGGCGGCCCTTGCCGCAGGCATGACCGTGGTCGGCGTGCCCTCCTTCCCGGGCATCGACCTGGCGGACGCCGACCTCGTCGCGCGGTCGCTCGCCGACCCTGCGGTCTGGGCGCTGCTCGGGCTCGAGCGATCCGTACCCTAGGCCGCGTGCCCCTGGCGGCGATCGGCGATGACATCTCGAACTTCTTCGGCGCCGTCGGCGACTTCTTCGGCCGCGTCGCCGAGATCCAGCTGGGCGCGCTGGCACTCGGCCTGGCGTTCTTCGGGCTGTACCTCTCGATCCGCTCGCGCGCGTACTTCCACGTCCTGCGCGCCGCCTACCCCGACGAGCGGATCGCCTTCCGCCGGATCTGGGGCGCGTACATCGCCGCGTACGGGTTCAACAACGTCATCCCGGCGCGCGGCGGCGACGTCATCAAGCTGTTCCTGGTCAAGAACTCGATTCCGGCGTCGACGTACTCGGCGGTCGGCGCGTCGATGGCCGTCGAGCTGGTCTTCGACGCCGTGATCGGCGTGTTCATCCTCGCGTTCGCGTTCAGCCAGGGCGTGTTCCCCAAGCCGCCCGACTTCGCGAGCCTGAACGCGTTCGACCTGTCGTTCTTCGCGGGGCACCCACGGTTCACGCTGTTCCTGCTCACGCTGCTGGCCGCGCTCGGGCTCGTCGCGTTCGCCGTGCTCTCGCGCCGGGTGCGCGCGTTCTGGGCCCGCGTGCGCCAGGGCCTGACGATCCTGCGCGACCGCCGCCGCTACCTGCGCGAGGTGTTCGCGGTCCAGTTCGCCGGTTGGCTGTGCCGCTTCACGGCGTTCTGGTTCCTCCTCGAAGCGTTCAACATCGGCGGCTCCGTGCGCAACGTGCTGCTCGTGCTGGGCGTCAACGCGGTCGCCGCGGCGGTTCCGTTCACGCCGGGCGGCGCCGGCGTGCAGCAGGCGTTCCTCGTGAAGGTGTTCGCCGGCACCGCGGCCGCGTCGACCGTCGCCGCCTACTCGGTCGGCCAGCAGATCGCGATCGGGGCGTTCTCGCTCGGCCTCGGGTTCGTCGCCCTGTTCACGATCTTCCGCTTCCGCTCGTTCAAGGACGTCATCGCCGCCGGGCGGGCCGACCGCGAGGCGGAGCGGGTGGCCGCGAAGGCCTGAGCGTCAGCCCTCGAGGACCCGGACGGCCGCGCGGCCGACCGGGACGCGCAGCGCGTGGAATGTCGCCATTGCGGCGAGGGCCCCGGCGGGCACCGCGACGATGCCGTCCAGCGCCACGACGACGGCCGCCGCGCTCAGGAGGCACAGGACGCCCAGCAGGGTCATGAGGGCGCCGGCGAGGTGGTGGCCGATCTGGCTCACGTCCCTCGGGCATCCTCCCGAAGCGGGGCGACCGGCCCTGGACGTCTGTACGAGGCGCGGTTACTGCAGGCCCTGACGCGCCTCGCGCACCAGCGTGACGGCCTCGGGGAAGACGGTCGCCATGACCGCGCGGATCTGCTCGGCCTGCTCCTGGGTCGTGCCCTGGATGTTGACGCGGTTGATCGCCGCCACGGTGAGGTCGACCGCGAGCTTGATCGCGTTGTCGGCCCACGCCAGCTTCTGCTGGCCCTGCATCTGCTCGGCGAACTCCGCCATCCGCCGCTGCAGCTCGTCTGGGTCGCCGAAGAGACCGCCGAAGCCTTCCATGAGCTGATCCTAGCCCACCGGCCTGCGCGGCCCGCCGCGACCCGGACTAGGCTTGCCCGCCGATGCCGACCGTCGAGGGAGCCGGCGTGCCGCTCGCCTATGCCGAGCGCGGGGACGGGCCGCCGGTGCTGCTGATCCACGACCTGGCGTCCGACGCGCAGGCGCAGGCGCCGCTGGCCGAGGCGCTCGCGCCCCTCGCCCGCGTGATCGCCTACGACCGCCGCGGCTACGGCGCCAGCGGGGCGCCCGAGCCCTACGAGGGCACGACCGTCGAGGAGCAGGCCGAGGACGCCGCCGCGCTCCTGCGCGCGCTCGACGCGGCGCCCGCGCTGGTGGCCGGCGAGGGCTTCGGTGCGCTCGTGGCGCTCGACCTCATGAAGCGCCACGGCAGCCTCGTGCACGCGGCGCTGCTGTCGAACCCGGCGCTGTTCGCGCTCGTGCCCGAGGCGACCGAGGTGCTGTCGCTCCAGCGCAAGCAGATCGAGGAGGCCGTCCGCGCCGGCGGGCCCGAGGCCGGGGTGGAGGTGTGGCTCGGCGGCCGCGCCGACGCCGGCGCGCTGGCCCGGGCGCGGGCGGCGCATCGGGGGTTCTACGCCGACTACGCCGGCCTGGCGACGTGGTCGGTCAGCCGCCGTGAGCTGCGCTCGTTCGCGCAGCCCGTCGCGGTGGCCACCGGGCCGTCGTCGCCACCGCACGTCGTGGCCGCCGCCGACGCGCTCGCCGGCCTGCTGCCCGCGGCGACCCGCGCCGCCGACGGCGACCGCGCCGCCGCGATCCGCGCGCTCGCGGCCTGATCCGCGCTCAGCCGCCGCGGTCGTGGAAGTAGAAGTTCGGCAGCGCGGCGCGCGTCACCTGCGCGGTGATGTTGGCCGCCAGGCCGGCATCGCCGATCCGCGCCGCGAGGTCGTCGAGCGTCACGATGCCGGTGAGCCGGCCGCCGTCGAGGATCGGCAGGCGGCGGATGCCGTGGCTGACCATGAGCTGCGTGGCCTCCTCGACGTCCATGTCCGGCGCACCCGTGACGACCGGGGCGGAGGCGTGGTCGGCCGCCGGCGCGCCCCCGTCGTGGCCGTCCGCCAGCACGCTGACGGCGAGGTCGCGGTCGGTGATGAAGCCGGCCGCCTCGCCGTCGGCGTCCGTCAGCACGACCGAGCCGACGTTGTGCTCGCGCATGATCTCCGCGATCTGGCGGACCGCCGTGTCGGCGGGCGCGGTGACGACCGAGCCGGTCATGACCTCGCGGATCTCCATCGCGTGCGCCACTCTACCCGTAGGATTCGCCGCCGTGGCGCCGCCGTCTCCCACCCAGCTCGCCTGGCGCGGGCGCATCGAGGCCGTCCTGCGCGTCGCCGCGCCGGCGCTCGACCTGCTCCTCGCCGCCGGAGACCGCGTCTCGCGCGCCCTCGATCGCGAGGAGCCCGACGCCGCCCTGGCCGGTCCCGGCGCCCCCGCCGGTACCGTGGTGCCGCCGCACCGCCGCGTCGGGGCGGGCGGGACCGCCGCGCGCCGGGGCGGGGCCGATCCCGCCGACCAGCGCTAGGCGCCACCCATGGCCGACGACGACACGCGCACCACCACGCCCGAGGACCCCCTCGCTTGGGAAGCCCGCAACGCGCGGCCCGCGGGCTACGCGGCGTTCGGGGCCGGGATCTGCACGATCGCGGGCGCGGTCATCGGCGCGGCCAGCCAGAGCGGGGCGCCGCGGCGCGACGAGCGCGTGGTCACGATCGTCGATAGCCTCGCGCGAACCGCCGCCGGCCAGCCGATCCCCTCCGGTCACCAGGCCGCGCTGGCCGAGTACCTCGGCACGCACACGGCCGGGTTCCTCCTCAGCGCCGTGCTGCTCGGGATCGGCGGCATGCTGACGTTCCCGCCGCTGGCGTACCTCTTCCGCGCGACCCGCGCCCGCGTGCCGCTCGCCCGCCTGGGGCTGATCGTGGCCGCCGTCGGCGCCGCCGGCTACGGCCTCGGCCAGGCGGTGTCGCTGGGAGCCACGGCCCTCGGCGCGGCCGACTTCGCCGACGGCGCCGACCGGTCCAACGCCGCGGCCACCGACGCGCTGGCCAACCCGACCGCCTCGACCGCGCGGCTCGTCGCCGAGCTCGGCGGCCTCAGCCTCGCCATCGCGTTCGTGATCATCGGCCTGGGCGCGATGCGCGCCGGCCTGCTGAGCCGCTTGATGGGGATCCTCGGCGCGATCGTCGGCGCGTCGCTCGTGCTCCCGCTCGACCAGCTCGGGATCATCCGCTCGTTCTGGCTCGCCGCGCTGGGCGCCCTGATCCTCGGCCTGCGCGTCGTCCGCCGCCCGCCGGCATGGGCGGTGGCCGAGGCCGTGCCGTGGCCGAGCCAGCAGGAGGTGCGCGAGCAGCGCGAGGCGGCGCGCCGCGCCCGCGAAGCCGAGCGCGGCCGCCAGGGCGCCGCGGCGCCGTCCAAGCCCGCGTCGCGCCGCGCCGAGCGCGTGCCGCAGCCGCGCGCGCCGCAGCCGCGCCGTCCCGAGCCGGCCGGCGCGCGCCCGCACTCGGCGTCCAAAAAGCGCAAGCGCAAGCGCCGCTCCTGAGGGCGGCGCGGGGCGCCCGCCGGCGCGGGCGCCCCGGTCGCGAAGGCCGCCGGCCTCAGTGCAGGGGCAGCGCCTTCTCCGCGCCGAGCCCCGTCTCCGACCGCACGAACAGCTCGTGGTACGTGCGCTCGGTCGCGCGCTCGCTGCTCAGCAGCGTGCCGACGATGCAGCCCAGGAACCCCAGCGGGATCGAGATGATGCCCGGGTTGTTGAGGCTGTACCAGGAGAACGCGCCGGTGCCCGGCTCGCCGGGCGGCCCGGTCCACACGATCGGGCTGATGATGATCAGCAGCAGCGCCGAGCCGACGCCCGCCGCCACGCCGCAGACCGCGCCCGTCGTGTTGAAGCGCGGCCAGCTCAGCGCCAGCAGGAGCGCCGGGAAGTTGGCGCTCGCGGCGATCGCGAAGGCCAGGCCGACCATGAACGAGACGTTCAGGCCCTCGCCGCCGGCGATCGCGATCACCATGGCGATGACGCCGATCCCCACGGCGGCGAGCTTGGCGACCCAGACCTCCTCGCGCTCCGAGTCCTTGCCCTTGCGGATGATGCTCGACCAGACGTCGTGGGCGATCGCGCTCGAGGCCGACAGCACCAGCCCGGCGACCACCGCGAGGATCGTGGCGAAGGCGATGCCGGCGATCACGGCCAGGAACAGGTCGCCGCCGAAAGTGCCCTCGCCGCCACCGAGCTCCTGGGCGAGGTTCGGCGCCGCCAGGTTGCCGCCCGTGCCGGCGGCCTCCTCGCCCTCGGGGCCGAGGAGCGCACGGGCGCCGAAGCCGATGACCGTGGTCAGCAGGTAGAAGAAGCCGATGATGAACATCGCCCATACGACTGAGCTGCGCGCCGCCTTGGCGTTGGGCACCGTGAAGAACCGCATGAGGATGTGCGGCAGCCCCGCCGTGCCGAGCACGAGCGCGAGCCCGAGCGAGATCGTGTCGATGTCGCTCTTGAGGAATGTCCCGGGGCCGAGCGAGAACGTCGACTCCTTGCCGACGTTCTTCTCGGCCTGGTTGAAGAGCTCGATCGGGTTGAAGCTCGTCTTGGCGAACACGAAGATGGACATCACGACGATGCCCGTCATCAGCAGCACGGCCTTGATGATCTGCACCCACGTCGTGGCGAGCATCCCGCCGAAGACGACGTAGCAGAGCATGAACGTCCCGGTGATGATCACCGACAGCGTGAAGTCGATGCCGACGAGCGCCTGGATCAGCACCCCGGCGCCGACCATCTGGGCGATCAGGTAGAAGCCGGCGACGGCGAGCGTTCCGGTCGCCGCAGCGACGCGCGCCGGCCGCTCGCGCAGGCGGAAGGAAAGGACGTCGGCGATCGTGTACTTGCCGGCGTTGCGCATGCGCTCGGCCAGCAGGAACATCACGGTCAGGAAGGCGACGAGGAAGCCGATCGAGTACAGGAAGCCGTCGAAGCCGAAGAGGTAGATCAGGCCGGCGATACCGAGGAACGACGCCGCCGAAAGGTAGTCGCCGGAGATGGCCAGCCCGTTCTGCGAGCCGGTGATCTGGCGCCCGGCCGCGTAGAACGTGGACGTGCCCGTCATCCGCTTCGACGCCCAGTAGGTGATCCCCAGGGTGATCGACAGCACGATCGAGAAGACCACGACCGCGGTGACGTTGACCTCTGCGACGACAGTCATCGGACCGCCTCCCGCTCCGTCGCCGTGCCGCCGGTCGATGTGTCGAAGCGCGAGCCGGGCCGCCCGGGCACGTCATCGGGATGTTCCTCGACGTAGCGGGCGATCGCCTTCTCGGCGAGCGGGTCGAACTCGTTCTCGGCCTTGCGTAGGTACATGATCCCGAGGACAAGCACCATGAGGAACTGCGTCAGCGCCAGCACGTAGCCGACGGTGAGGCCCTCGTAGACGCGCTCGCCCATGAAGTCCGGCGCCACGGCGGTGAGCACGATGAAGCCCATGTACCAGCTGAGGAAGAAGATGGTGCCCGGAATGACGAACGACCGGCGCGTGCGGACGAGCTCCTGGAACTCGGGCTCCTGCTCGATCGCCGCCCAGTCGATCTTTGGCTCCTCCCGCGCGGCCGCCGTGGATCGGTCGGCCTCGTCCGTGCGAGGTGTGAGGGGTTCAGCCATCACCAATCTCCTCCGTCGTGTGACTGTTCGTCGCCTGACATACCCGCTGGCGCACGCGCCCAAATCCAGGTGCCGCGAGCCCTGAGGCGGTCCGCCGCCGGACCGCGCGGTTCGTCGCCGGACCCGCGGCGCGGATCACCCCGGCGGCGCGGAGGAACTGAGAAGGGGGAGTCCCGGGTGTGGCCGGGCCGGCCGCACCTCCCTCTCCAGCGAGGAGTGACCATGGAAGCCCGTACCGCGCCGGCGCGCGGCTCGCGCGTCGCGGCCGATCCGTCGGCCGGCACCGACGCCCAGCGCGTCGCGTTCGTCCCCAGCCCGATCGCCGATCCGGGGCCGCTCGGCCTGGCGGCGTTCGCGCTCACCACCTTCGTGCTCAGCATGTTCAACGCCGGGCTGGTGTCGGCCAAGGGCGAGCCTGTCGTCTTCGGCCTCGCGCTCGGCTACGGCGGGGTCGCGCAGGTGCTCGCCGGCATGTGGGAGTTCCGCACCGGCAACACGTTCGGGGCGGTGGCGTTCACGTCCTTCGGCGCGTTCTGGCTCTCGTTCTGGGCCTTCGTGCCGTTCTACGAGACGAAGGTCCCCGCTGCGGACGCCGGCCATGCCGTCGGCCTGTACCTCATGGCGTGGGGCATCTTCACCGTGTACATGCTCGTGGCGTCGCTGCGGACCACCGCGGCGATCGCGCTCGTCTTCGCCCTGTTGACCGCGACGTTCATCGCGCTCGGCGTCGGCAACGCGGGCGGGACGACGGGCATCGTCAAACTCGGCGGGTGGCTCGGGCTGGCGACCGCGGCCGCGGCGTGGTATGCGTCCTTCGCGGGCGTGACCAATGCGACGTTCGGGCGGGTAGTGATGCCCGTGCGGCCGCTGGGCCGCTAGCCCGCGCCCCCGACGAGAGGAGAGAGACATGGCTACCGAGGAAGGGACGCTCGAGCGGGAGCTGGAGGACCTGCTGGAGCACGAGCGCTTCGAGCCGCCGGAGGACTTCGTGAAGGAGGCGCTCGTCACCGACCTCTCCCTCCACGAGGAGGCCGAGAACGACTACGCGGGCTGGTGGCTGAGGCAGGCCACGGAGCTGCTCGACTGGTTCGCAGAGCCTACGCAGGCGCTCGACGACTCCAACCCGCCGTTCTTCAAGTGGTTCTCGGACGGGAAGATCAACGTCTCGCACAACTGCCTCGACCGCCACGTCGAGGCGGGCAACGGCGACCGGGTCGCGTTCCACTGGCGCGGCGAGGAGGGCGAGGAGCGCGACGTCACGTACGCCGACCTGCTGCGGGACGTCAAGCGGTTCGCCAACGCGCTCAAGGACAACGGCATCGAGAAGGGCGACGTCGTCGGGATCTTCCTGCCGATGATCCCCGAGGTCGTCGTCGCGATGCTCGCGTGCGCGCGGATCGGCGCGCCGCACAACGTCGTGTTCGGCGGCTTCAGCGTCGAGTCGGTCAAGGAGCGCATGGAGGTCTCGAACGCCAAGGCGCTCGTCACCGTCGACGGCGCGCGGCGCAAGGGCAAGACCGCGCCGGTCAAGCAGCAGGTCGACGAGACGCTCGGCGATCTCGAGTCGCTCGAGCGCATCTTCGTGGTCCAGGCCACGAAGGCCGACTGCGACATGCAGGACGGCCGCGACGTCTGGTACCACGAGGCGCTCGAGGCGGCCGACGACGAGTGCGAGGCCGAGCCGCTCGACGCCGAGCACCCGCTCTACATCCTGTACTCGTC
>Ga0126313_10002288_pt1 | contig 10635 bp, 6 predicted proteins | sample Plot105A_FD_89954 | JGI IMG/M metagenome (GOLD analysis project Ga0126313, IMG submission 89954) | Serpentine soil microbial communities from UC McLaughlin Reserve, CA, USA - Plot105A | ecosystem: Environmental > Terrestrial > Soil > Grasslands | place: USA: UC McLaughlin Reserve, Lake County... | reverse complement strand
TGCGACGCGTCCATCGCTGAATTCGAGGTGAATGGTCGAGGTGTCATCGGCTCCCGTGTCTGATCGACGGTGAACGGTGGCCCACACAGTTGCCGGCTCTACCGCCATAAACCACAAGGCAAGATCGATCAGGTGGCAGCCGACAAACAGGAGCGGTCCACCGCCGGACTCCGGCTGGGCAATCCAACCATTGTCCAGCCTGGGCGTGCCGATAGAGCCGGTAATGGCCCGGACCTCTCCAACTGCACCTTGCGCCAGCAAGTCATGGACGTAGCGCGCCATGCCGAAGCGGAATGAATAGCCAACCATGCACGTCACATCCGCGCTCGCGGCAGCGAACTCGACCTCCCTTGCTTGCGGCTCGTTGGTCGCCATCGGCTTCTCAATGAGAACGTGCTTGCCAGCTCGGATCGCCGACAACGCCAGTGGTGCGAGTACGTCATGTGGCGTTGCGATCAGCACCGCATCTACGTCAACCGAATTGAGCAGGTCAGCGAGCGATTCGTGAGTGCTGACCCCGTCCTCGAGCGCCGCCATTCGGCGCCTCGCTGCGGCGTCAGGATCGGCACCCGCAACCAGCCGGAGCTTCTCGGAGCGCATCACCGCCTCGGCGAGCGCCCCACCGTGATTGCCACAGCCGACCACTCCGATGCGTAGCGCCTCCGGGTTGTCCATCGAGCACCTCCTTCGTTAGGAAGCTATCGCTCGCGGAGGCATCGTTACAGGCGCGCGCGGTACGCACTCTGTACGCAGTCGGAGTCAGCGCGAGCTGGTCTCGACCAACCCCATGAGGCTCGCAGCCGCCAGCTCGACGGCCTCATTGATCGGTAGGGCCCGGCCGCGACTCCAGGTCGCTTCGAACACCGAGGGAGCAAGGGCGCTGCGAGCCCCCTGCAGCACCCGATCGATCTCCGGTTGCTCAATATCCGGCCGCGGTGCGCCGAGCTCTTCGCGGCGTCGGGTGGCCGCGGCGAGGACACTAACCGCCGTGGCAGTCGACTCCATTGACCCAAGAATCTGCGCCGCAATCTCGATGCAACGCACGGTGGTGGCCGAGCCGTCGTCCCCTATGTTTTGACTGAGCTCGAGGCTGTCACGTGCCAACTCCGCGGAACGTACGATCAGGCCGCGCTCCAGAGTCACAAGCGCCAGATTCATGATCGCCGAGCGCTCTCCCATTCGCGTGCCGGTTTGACGCCACAGCACATGGCATTCTTCGAGGAGCGCCTGGGCTTGCTCAAGCTGCCCAGCTCGTCGCGCCTGCTGCCCCAGCTCGTTCAGCACGCCTGCGACTCCCCAGCGATCGGCGAGCCGTCGCTCGATCGTGAGCGCCTGCTCCAGCCAGGCGTGAGATTGCTCGACGTCGCCGGCCAAGCTCGCCGCGCGACCGAGGCACATGAGCGCTTGGCCTGTCTCTTGTGCGCTGTCCGCCGCACGCGACGCGTCGAGCGCCTTGCGAAAGAGGTCCAACGCCTCGCCGTAGTTACCGTGATGGAGCGCGACGTCACCCAACCCGCATAACGCGCGCGCAGAGACGGTCGCGTCGTCATGGGCGACGCTGGTCGAGAGGCTGCGTTCAAATAGCTGGCGCGCCCGATCCAAGGCCCCGGCATATTCCGCGAGTCGGCCCCAGGCGTGGAGGCCCTCGGCAAATTCATGAAATGGCACGTCTTCGGGACGCGCAAGAAAGCGCGCCAGCCACTCTTCGCCTTCTCGCAAGAATCCCTGCGCTAGCCAGAACCCGCTCAGCGCCTGGCACATACCCAGGCCCTGGTCAAGCCTTCCTTCATCCAGCAGCCAGTGCAGCGCGTTGCGCATATTGGCATGCTCGAGGCTTACTCGCGCGAGATCGCCCGAGTAACGGACGCCGAGCCGCGTCACCGCTCCTTCTTCGGCGATGGCGCGGAAGTAGCTCGCGTGGCGAGCGTGCGTCTGTTCGCTGCCACCGGATGCCGTGAGCCGCTCGACTGCGTATTCGCGGATGGTCTCCAGACAGCGGTACCGCCGCTCCCCACCAGCGTCTTCGGCAACCACAAGAGACTTGTCAACCAGGCCGACAAGGCCATCCAGGACGGCAGCGGACGTGAGGCCGTCCCACCCGCACACTTCCCGCGCGGCCGCGAGATTCCAACCGCCGGCAAAGACGGATAGACGTGCGAACAGGCGCTGTTCGCTGGCATCCAGCAACGTATAACTCCAGTCGAGTGCCGCGCGCAGCGTCTGATGCCGCGGCGAATCGAGCCGATTGCCGCTCGACAAGAAGTCGAGTCGATCCGCCAGGAGGTCGGCAACCTGCGGCACACCTAGGGCCGGTACGCGCACAGCCGCCAGTTCGATCGCCAGCGGGATGCCCTCGAGTCGGCCGCAAATCTCGCGGATTGTGTCGACGTCGGTAGAAGTCAGGCTTGTCGCCGCCGCTGCGGCCTGCGCACGTTGGATGAACAGCGCAACCGACTCCTCGGCGCCCAGTGGCGGAACCAGCCAGACAATCTCTCCGTGGATGTGCAACGGTTCCCGGCCGGTGACGATGAATTGCACGCTCGAGCAGGTCCGTATCAGCACGTCGACCAACGGGGCGCAGACGCCGATGACATGCTCGCAGTTATCCAGCACGAGCAGCACCCGTCGGGGCTGCAGGTGCCGGCCCACGCTATCGGTCACAGTTTCACCCGCCATGGCGCTCACGCCCAGCGTCGCCGCCACAGCGTGCGGCACTAACGCGGCATCGAGCACCGGCGCCAGATCGATGAACGTGGCGCCGTCCGCGTACTCGGATTCGACCTGATGCGCCAGTTCCAGTGCTAACCGAGTCTTGCCAATTCCACCAGCACCGGTGAGCGTGAGGAGTCGCGAGCCGACGAGGAGCTGGGAGATCTGGCCAAGCTCGCGTTGTCGTCCGACAAGCGGCGACGGTTCGATCTGAAGCGTGTAGCGCCGGGCCGCCCCACTCCGCCTTGGCCGACAGGCGGCCATGAAAGCCGCCCGCTCGGTCGCGCCCAGCTCAAGTGCCGCTGCCAGACGCGAGGCGGTGTCGGGATACGGAAAGCGCCGGGCGCCGCGTTCCAAATCGGCGATGCCGCGACGGCTGATGCCGGCGCGCTCGGCGAGCGCTTCCTGGGAGAGGCCCGCAAGCGCCCGATACCGACGTAGCAGGTTGCCGAATTCTTCCTGCCCTTCAGCCGACCGCCGTGCGTCGACCTGCACGACTCGAAGACTAAATGAGCAGTCGCCTGATCGCTACAGCAGCCGCATAGTGCTGTCCATGGACATTGAGAGACCCGAGTGGCCGCGTGACTGGACGTGGCCTGCAAGACCAAAACTGTGGCTCGGCGATCGTTGCGTTCGTGGCAAAAACGGTCTCCATGGCCAGTGCGCGCCCAGCGGGAAGATCGCTGGCGGCTACCAGGCGTAGTCCTCGGGTGCGGTCTTGTGGCCGGGGAAAATCTCATCGAGGCGGCGAAGATGCTCCGGCGACAGGCTGAGTTTCAGCGCAGGCAACGCGCTCTCCAACTGATCACGAGTTCGCGGACCAATGATCGGTGCGGTGACCGCGGGCCGGGTTAGGAGCCAGGCGAGGGCCAACGTGCCGGGTTCCGTTCCGACCTCCTCTGCCAGGTCCTCGTACGCCTGAATCTCATCGCGATGTTCAGCGAGGCTCTGCGCCGCCCGGCCCTCGAGGCGCCGTACGCCGGTGTTCTCTTTCTTGATCACTCCACCGAGTAAACCCCCCTGCAGAGGTGACCATGGGATGATCCCCACGCCGTAGTGCTCCGCGGCTGGTACCACCTCGAGCTCGATGTCACGGACGAGCAGGTTGTAGAGCGATTGCTCGCTGACCAGGCCCATCAGGTTTCGCCGGGCAGCGGCGGCCTGCGCGTCCGCGATGTGCCAGCCGGCGAAGTTGCTACTGCCGGCGTAGAGGATCTTCCCCGCCTGCACCGCCACCTCGATCGCCTGCCAGATCTCCTCCCACGGCGTGTTCCGATCGATGTGATGGAACTGGTAGAGATCGACATAATCGGTCTGCAGCCGTCGCAAGCTCGCATCCAGCGCCCGGCGGATGTTGAGCGCCGACAACTTGCCCTCGTTGGGCCAACTCCCCATCTCGCCGTAGACCTTGGTGGCAATGACGGTCCGCTCCCGCCGGCCGCCGCCGCTGGCGAACCAGTTGCCGATGATGGTTTCGGTCTCACCTGGCTCGCCGCCGTAACGGTTGGCGGTGTCGAAGAAGTTGATCCCCACATCATGAGCGACGTCCATGATGGCGTGGGAGTCTTCCTCGGAGGTTCTCGAACCGAAGTTCATCGTGCCGAGACACAGTCGGGAGACTTGAATGCCGGTACGGCCGAGATAGGTGAACTCCATTCAGACAGCCTCCCACCTTCTCGCAGCGGGGGCCATGGAGGTGGCCGGGGAGTCACCAGGGGTGGCGTGGGTCAATCCGGTGACAAATTGCCGAGACCTCGCGTCGAGTCCTAGGTCCCCCGGCAGGTCACCGGCTCCCGGGGTTCATAGATACACGTAGGCGTCGAATGGATGGAGCCACTGCATCTCAGGTCAGGGCATGGGCTTACGCCGCGGTGAGGTCCTCATGCGTGGCGTCTGATCTCTGTAGGTTCCCCGTCGAAGATCCGTGCGGCGTAGACGTACGGTTCGACGCCCGCAGCGGCGGCGTCGCGGACCAGCAGTTGATGAGCTTGCTCAATGTCGTGACCTTGATCAACAAGCGTCCCGATTGCGCGATTTAGCACCGTGAGTTCTGCGAGCCCCGCCAGCCCGGACTTGCGAGAGAGCAGGGGAAGATCTGCGTCGAGCTCGATCGCTCTTCGCTGACCGTCTACGTGGGTCCCTCTATGATCGCGGCTATCCGCCGCGGGCGTTTGCTCCACGGGGACACCCCCAAGTGCGTAGCTCAGGTCAGCGGCGAGATCGGTGAACGCGCCGGGGGTGATGGCGAAGATGACGGCCCTGCTCTCTGGATCGACCACCGGCGAGACCAGCTTGAGGGGGAAACGCAGCGACGTCCCAACCGGTATGTCGGGACCGTCGGTGAAGACCGCTAGCGTGACCGGACACTGGTTCTCGACAATCGTCAGCTGGAATCCGCAGTAGGAGCTGGCCGTCGAGCGCAATGCCGCGGTCAGCGCCCCCAGCGTGTCGTCCAGATCCTGATCATCTTCGCCGATGCTGACCGTGAGATCTTGAAGGTGCGCAAATGGGGCCGTTGCGAGATCCACACTCTCGCTCCGAGGAAGCGGATCCGCCCGCTCGTAATAACTGCATGAACTGGCTCGGCAAATCGCCGAAACCACTGGCAGCGGCCGCGCGGACCGGGGAGTCAGATAGCCGCGTCGATTTTGACTCTACCCTCGGAAGTTGACGGCGCCTAATCAGGACGATTCTCGACTTCGTCGGTTGCGGGCTCGCGCCCGAGCGACGGCCTCGTCCACGATCCGGCGTGCTATCTCCACGAGCTTGCGATGCTTGTGTTGGCTCAGCGAACGCAGCCGCTCGAGGGCCTCATGTTCGGTGCTGCCGCTGCGACTCATCAAGATCCCGACAGCCCGATCGATGACGCCGCGAATTTCCAGGGCCGACTGCAACTGGTTGGCAAGCCGTCGGGTCTGTGCCAGGACATGGGCATTGTGCACCGCGATCGCGGCCGGCGCGGCGAATATCTGGCCGAGTTCGGCGGCCCGGTCGTCGAAAACGTTCTTGTCGTGGGCGTAGACATTCATAGCGCCGACCACACCGTCGGGGGCGATCAACGGCAACGACACTACGCTGTGCACGCCGAGCCGGGCGACCTGGCCGCCGAAGCGCGGCCACCGCGAATCTCCGCCGAGTGAGCCCGACATGACGGTCCGACCCTCACGCGCGGCGCTGATGCACGGACCCTGCTGCATGCCGTATTGAATGTCATCGATCTCAGTGACAAACGGGGCGGTCGCCACGGTGGTGTCGGCCCTATCTTGCTCGAGTAGCGTCAACCCCGCGCCATCGGCGCCAGGAATGGCCTGCACGGCGAGTGTGGCCACTTGGGTCAGCAGATCCTCCAGCGGAAGCCGGTCCGACGCCAACCGGGACAGGCCCGCCAGACTCTCGCGGAGGTACTCATCCTCGGCGGAGCGGCGCTCAGCGGCTTGCTCTGCGGTCCCACCGTCAGCGTCAGGGCCCGATGGCCCGATCTCGGCATTGTCGTCGGAGTCCATGGTCCTCTTCGATACTCACGGCTAAAAGCCAGCCCTGCCTTCGACGGCTATCGCGGAAGCCTATCGGATGGCGCCACGCCGGCGCTGACGTTCGAGCGACGCTCAGCGCGGATTAGCTCGGGGCGTTTATGGGTAGAATCGCTTTACTGCATCACAGTCGGCCTGGGGCCGGAGCCGCCGTGTACATCTGCCGCGGCTTCCGAAGCGATCGCGCTGTCGCCCAGACTCATCCCGGGATGTCCGTCATGAACGGCTCTCCCTCGTATGACTACTACGTTCATCTCGCAACCGAGCGAACAACCCTTGCAGCCGGTGGGCATGAGCCCCCGTTTGCCCGGAATTGCCGGCACCGACACTAATAACCGAGACGTGAGCTCGTTCACGGCCTTGACGCGCAGGGTTCACGACCTGGGACTCATGCGTCGCCGGTACGTGTACTACTGGACCAAGCTGGTCGGCTCCTTGCTCATCCTGCTCGCTTGGGTACTTGGCTTCATCTGGATTGGAAATAGCTGGTGGCAACTGGTCACCGCCAGCGTGCTGGCCATCATCATGGCCCAGCTAGGGTTCCTTGGCCATGACGCAGCCCACCGCCAAATCTTCAAGTCCGGCCGGTGGAATGACTGGACCAGTATGATCATCGCCAACTTACTCGTGGGAATCAGCTACGGCTGGTGGCGAAGCAAGCACAACCGACACCACGCCAACCCGAACAAGGTCGGTTTCGATCCCGATATCGACGAGGGCGCCCTCGCGATGACCCCTGAGCAGGCAACCCGGGAGCGTAGCCGCCTCATTAAGTGGCTGGTGTCCCACCAAGGCTGGTACTTCTTTCCCCTCCTGCTGCTTGAAGGCCTCTCACTCCACTCAGAAGGGTTCCGCCGCGGCCTGACCCGCGGCCCGGTTGAACGGCGATGGGTTGAGCTCACCTTACTGACCGTCCGCCTTGGCGGCCTCGTCACCCTCTCGTTCCTTGTGTTGTCGCCCGGCAAGGCTGTGGCCTTCCTCGCCGTCGAGCTGGCTGTCTTCGGCTTCTACCTGGGCTCGTCGTTTGCGCCGAACCACATCGGCATGCCGCTAGTCTCCCCGAGGCTGAAGTTGGACTTCCTGCGCCGCCAGGTCTTGATGAGTCGCAACGTACTCGGCGGACGCTTTATGTCGATCCTCACGGGCGGCCTCAACTACCAGATCGAACACCACCTATTTCCTTCGATGGCGCGCCCTCACCTACGCAAGGTGCAGCCCCTGGTCGCCGCCTACTGCGCATCCCAAGGCTTGCCGTACACACAAATGACGCTGTGGCAGTCCTACCGTGCCGTCATCAGTTACCTCAATAGCGTCGGCTTGCGGGGCAAAGACCCCTTCCTCTGCCCACTCATCGCTCAGCGCCGTGCCTTGTGACTGTGGAAGTCTGGCATCGGAGTTAGACCGTTCCTTGACTGCTCCGTCTCGCCTCAGGTCATGGACGAGGTCTAAGCCCGATGAATTTAGCGAGCGAGCCAGGTCTCAATCGCATCGCACCAACAAACGATGACAGGAGCCTCACGTGACCACCGACTGGACGACTGAGACGACGGCCATCGGCGAGTATGCCGAGGTCAACGGCATCAACCTCTACTACGAGACCCACGGGTCGGGGCGACCAATGATCCTGCTGCACGGTGGGCTCGGATCCGGCGAGATGTTCGGGCCGACTCTCCCCGCGCTGGCGGAGCGCCACCAGGTCATCCTGGTCGACCTCCAGGGGCACGGGCGCACGGTGGACATCGACCGGCCGATCGACATCAAGCTGATGGCCGACGACATCGCGGCCCTCATTGACCACCTCGCACTGGAGAAGCCAGACATCGTCGGCTACTCGCTCGGCGGCGGCGTTGCGCTCTTCACTGCGATCAAGTATCCAGAGAAGGTCGGCAAACTCGTCAGCGCGTCGGCAAACGTCCGGCGGGACGCCATTCCGCCCGAGATGCTCGCCCAGCAAGCCCAGGTCAACGCGGCGGCGCTTCCATTCATGAAGGACACGCCGATGTACCAGCTCTACCAGCGGGTCGCGCCGCGCCCGGAAGATTTCGGGCGGCTGCTGGCCAAGGTCGGCGAGTCCATGGGCAAGGACTTCGACTTCAGCGACGAGGTTCGAGGATTGCAGGTACCGACACTCATCGTCGCTGCCGATGCCGACATGGCACCGCCCAGCCACTACGTCGAGGTTTTCAAGCTGCTCGACGGCGGCCTCCGCGATGGCGGCTGGATGGGCGAAGGCCGGCCGAAGGGCGGACATGCGCTCGCGATCCTGCCCGGCTTGACCCACTACAACCTCGCCGTCTCGCCCCTCTTCGCGGCCGTCACCCTCGACTTTCTCGACGCTCAGAGCGGGGGCTGAGCCGCCTCAGCCGGCCACGAGGTTCAGCTGCCGAGACGCCGAGCCGGTCCTGCACCCAGCCGAACCGCGCGCTGAAGGGATATTCGGTCAGGCTGCATGAATTCAAGTGCGATCTCCAGCACCCGCTTGGTCGGATGGTTCAGCAACCCGCCTGGGCCGACCAGCTCGACGCCTTGCTTCTTCGCCTGCGCCAACAGCTCTCGGCAAGCTGCTGCTGATCCACCCCTCGGCCGGCTCCCCCGGCACCTGCTCTGCTGCAACGACAGCGATCGTGTCAGTCATGGTGTGACTTCTCTCGGGTTTTCAGACCAGCCAGTTCAACCGTTCAGCCGACAGTCCCATCGAACGCAGTAACGGCTAGAACATCGCCCGGACGTATCCAAGATGTCGAGCACAAATCACGACCGCTGAGCGCCTCGGATGAGCCGGAGACGGCCACCGCAAACGATCCGTCCGAGAACCGGTACGTCCGAAGAGAGATCGCGTTCTGCCTCCGCCGCCATGAACGCCACGATCAGAGCCAAGGTTCCGGCCAGGTATCGGGAGTTTCGCGCCGGATCTGGTTACACCGTCTGGGCCTTGACCCATATCGCGTAGTAGCCCTTGCCATAGGAAGTCCGAAAAGGAATCCTCCCTAGCATTCGATATTTGTTATTAGCTCGCAGCTCTTTAGCCAGTGTGTCATCCAGTTCCTTCGTTACCGTCCAGTTGAGGACGATGACGTCGAAATAGCCGTCGCTAAGTGCGGCGCGGTAGCCGCGCTCTCCGGAGAGCTGCCCACCGCTACGATCCAGATAATTAATAGAGTACGTGGAGGTCCACTGCTCCGGCGCCGTCTCGGTGCGAAAATAGTATTTGGGCACTGCATCATTCTCAACAAGGTAGCGCCCTTTTGGTTCGAGCTTGGGCCTAAGCGTGGCAACCATTTGCGCGGAGTCAGCCCAACCATGGTAAAGATGCTGGGATTGGTTTATTCCTAGTGTCAACAGCGTGACCCATGAGACGATCGCCAGCTGTGGGTACCGGAAATGTGCGCCCATTATCCTGCTCAGGCCCACACCGGCCATCGGTGCTGCAAATAGCAGGCCGTAGCCAATGTGCTTGTGCAATGACACGCCGGTGTGCAGATGCATTTGGTAAGCCGGCGCGAGCAAGGCGGTGCTGCACAACGACAGGCCTAGGGCCAGTCGCCACGGCCGGGCGCGATCGTCATTTCGCCTCGGCCGCGGCACCTCGCCTAGGCGTTCCCGCCAGAAATATGACGCGCTGCCGAACAGCCCAAGGGCAAACAGGCCGCCACCCCACTGCAAGCAATCTATGATCAGATCCACGGGATTGGCATTGCCGTGCGCTCGGGCGGTAGTGGTGACGCGGAGAGCCTCAACGTAAGGCTCTCCAGCGACTGCCAGAGCTCCAGCGAGCACGGCACCGGTAAATGTGCACAGCAAGACGCCCCGTAGCACCAAGCCTCCCCATCGGCGGTGTATGAAGGCGGTTAGCGCAGCAAGCGCCACAATGCTGGGAACAAACATAAGTGTCGCGTACTTGACCGCCACGCCAAGCGCCATCATGAGGGCGGCAACGATGCATGCCGGGATGGTGGAGCTCTGAGCGCTACGGACGACGACCCAGGCGGCAAGGGCCAATAGGAAGATCGCCGTTGCGTCGTAGGTTGCAAAGTGGCCCAAGAACAAGGTGGATTGTGTCGTGCCGAATAGGGCGGCCGCGCACAGGCCTGCGCGTTCGTTGAACAGCAGCCGGGATAGTGAGTAGAGCAGAGCGGTTGTCCCGAGCATAAAAACAAGGCTCAGGGCTCGCGCCCCGGCGAGACTAAACGCAGTGTCGACTACGGCGGCAAGAGTGGGATAAAGCACAGGGGAGCCCGAGAAGTATCTGGTGAACTCGGTTGGCAGTGGCTCTCCATGCTGGAGCCGGTCGACCTGGACGTGACCGGCGGACAGATAAAGCGCCTCGTCCCCGAAGGCAGTGTTCTGCAGCTGGAGAGACAGCAGGGCCTGGACAATCAGAACTCCGAGCAGAACG
>Ga0126313_10002287_pt1 | contig 10638 bp, 11 predicted proteins | sample Plot105A_FD_89954 | JGI IMG/M metagenome (GOLD analysis project Ga0126313, IMG submission 89954) | Serpentine soil microbial communities from UC McLaughlin Reserve, CA, USA - Plot105A | ecosystem: Environmental > Terrestrial > Soil > Grasslands | place: USA: UC McLaughlin Reserve, Lake County... | reverse complement strand
TGCTGATCAGGCAGGACGGCGGCCGGCGCCTCGAACCCGAACTACAGCCGATGCGTGCGATCCCGAGGAACGCGGTGCCGGCCGGCGACTGGCTCCACGAGGTCGCGTGGGCGGGAGAGCGAACAATCGGTCGCCTGCGAGAGGGCGACGTGACGCTGCTCGGCGACCGCGGTCAGGACCTGACGGAGCGCTACGGGGCGGTCGCGAAGCGGCTCGGCCGCGGGCTTCGCGTCTTCGACTGCGTCGTCGACGGCGAGATCTGCGCGCTCGACCCGCAGGGACGCCCGAGCCCATCGCTGCTCCGCCGCCGCGAGGGGACGCTCGTCTACTACGTCTTCGATCTCCTCGACCTCGAGGGAACGCTCCTGATCGGCCGACCGCTGTCCGAGCGCCGCGCCGCGCTGGAGCGGCTCCTCGACCCGACGGAGTCGACGATCCGACTCTCGGACACGTTCGACGACGGCCGGGAGCTGCTTCGCGTCGCCAGCGAGCAACGCCTGCGGGGAATCGTCGCCAAGCGGCGGGGTTCCCGCTACGTCCCAGGCGCTGACTCGCATGACTGGGCGCTCGTGCCGGGCGAGGACGTCGAGGAGCCTGCGAGCGGGAGGAAAGAGGCGCAGGCGGAGCTGCGCAAAGGGCGCCACGTCGTCGGGCTCCACCGCCTCGACTATCTCTGGTGGCCCGAGAGCGGGATCAGAAAAGGCGATCTGATCGACTACTACCGCCGCGTCAGCCCCATCGTGCTGCCTCACCTGCGGCAGCGTCCGTTCACGCTCAAGCGCTACCTGAACGGCCCGAACGCCCCGTTCGAGTGGATCAAGGACGCTCCGGCGGAGCTACCCGATTGGATCCCGCGCTGTCCGCTGCCGGCAAAGTCTCGCTCGGGCGAGCTGGTGGAGTACCCGCTCGTGAACGAGGAGCTGGCCCTGCTCTGGATGGTCGACTACGGCTGCATCGACCTTCACCTCTGGTACTCGCGCTGCGACCGCCCCGGCCGTCCGGACTACGTTCTCTTCGACCTGGATCCCGCCGGGGTCGGATTCGACGCGGTGATCGAGGCTGCTCGACTCCTGCACGACCTGCTGGCGGCGATCGGCCTCGACTCCTTCGTGCGCACGAGCGGCGGCGAGGGCCTTCACGTTCAGGTGCCGGTCGCGCGTCGGTACAGCTACGGGCAGACGCGGGAGTTCGCGTCGCTCGTCGCCGACGCACTCGCGCGGGCGCGGCCCGAGCTCGTCACCACGGAGCGAGATCTTCGGCGACGCCGCGGCGTCTTCATCGACACGAAGATGAACGGCGAGGGGATGACCGTCGCATCGGTCTATTCGGTCAGGCCGCTGCCGGGGCCGCCGGTCGCCACACCGATCGCGTGGGCGGAGCTCGACGACGACCTCGACCCGACGGCGTTCACGATGGACGTGGTGCTGGCGCGGGTGGCGGAACACGGAGATCTCCACGCACCCCTCCTGAGCACGCCGCAGCGGCTCGAGCCCGCCCTCGCCCGCGTGGGCGCCTGACCGGTCCGGCTAGGGCTGCTCTCGTGCGTAGGCGGGCCGGGGGAGAGGAGCCGCCGCACCGACCTCGTCGAGTGCCCGAGCGTGGACATGGCCGCGCGCGCGCGGGATGGCAAGGGCCGCTGCGCCGGCGCAGGCGGCGATCACGCCGGAGAACGCGAAGGCGTGGGTGAAGCCGGCGTCGGTGGGGACTGCGGCGATCGCGCTGGCCGCGAGGATCGTCGCAGAGACCTGAGAGCCGAGCGAGGAGCCGACGGAGCGGACAAGGGCGTTGAAGCCGGTGGCCTCCCCGGTCTGGTGCGGCGGCACCGCTTCGATGATCAGGTTCGGCATCGCCGCGAAGGCGAGGCCGATGCCCGAGGACATGACGAGCCCGAAGACGATGATCTCGGTCGGGCTGCCATGGGCGACGGCGAGTAGGCCGAGCCCGATCGCCGTGAGGGCGCTGCCGACCGCGAGCGGGATCTTGTTCCCGACGCGGCTGCCGAGGATGCCCGAGAGCGGGCCGAGCGCGAGCATCGCGAGCGAGCCGGGGAGGAGGAGCAGGCCTGCGCCGGTGGGGTCGAGCCCGAGGCCGTAGCCGCTCGAGGTCGGCGCCTCCGCGAGCGGGGGGAGCAGGAGGAAGGAGCCGAACATGCCGAACCCGACGAGCAGGGTCGTCAGGTTCGTGATCAGCACGGGCGGCTTCGTCAGCGCAGCGATGTCGGCGAGCGGCTCGCGCGTCCGCCGCTCCAGCCAAACCCAGAAGATGAGCACGACGAGCCCGACAGCGATCAAGCCGAGCGTGCGGACGCTGCCCCAGCCGACGCTGTGAGCCTGTGAGATGGCGATCAGCGGCAGCACCAACCCGACGGCGAGCACGAGCGCCCCCCGGATGTCGAGGCGAGACGGCGTCCGGATCGGCGACTCCGGGACGAGCAGTGCGGTCGCCACCGCCGCGCCGAAGCCCATCGCGGCGCCGAGCCAGAAGATCCAGTGGTAGGACGCCTGGTCGACGAGGACGCCGCCGAGGACGAGGCCGAGCCCGCCGCCGATCCCGGCGATCGCCGACAACAGGCCGATCCCGCGCGCGACCCGCTCGCGAGGGAACTCGTCGCGGATGATCGCGAAGCAGAGAGGGAAGATGCCGCCGCCGACACCCTGGACGACGCGGCCGCCGACCACGACCCACAACTCCGACGAGACGGCTGCGATCACCGATCCCGCCGCGAAGGCCGCGAGCGAGATCACGAGCATTCGGCGCTTGCCGTAGATGTCGCCGAGCCGTCCCATCAACGGCGTGAAGACGGCCGCGGCGACGAGGTAGCCGGTCAAGGTCCACGTCACGCCGCTCGCGTCCGTGTCGAGCGCTCGCATCAGCTCGGGGAGGGCTGGGATGAGCGTCGTCTGCGCGAGTGCGAACGCGAGAGCTGCGACCCCGAGGATCAGCAGGGTGCGGTTGGGGTGCTGCCGGTCGCGGTCCCGATGCGTCATACGCGAACTCCCGTTTCTGGATGCGGAGGAGGAATCTCCGCTTCACGTTAGCAGAAGTGGAGGCAAGACCTCCGCTTCCAGGTACATTGGTACGCGTGAGAGCAGGAGCCCCGGAGACGCCCAAGAAGCTGCGCCGTGACGCGCAGCGGAACCGCGAGCGGATCATGGCCGCGGCACGGGAGCTCTTCGCACAGCGGGGAGTCGACGCGACGCTTGACGGCGTCGCGGAGCGAGCGGGCGTCGGCGTCGGCACCGTCTACCGCCGCTATCCGAACAAGGACGCGCTCCTCGACGAGCTCTTCGAGGAGCGGATCGCCGAGCTCGCGGCGCTGGCAGAGGCGTCGCTCTCCGACGACGACCCGTGGGCCGCGCTCGTCCGCTTCCTCGAACGGGTCGAGGAGCTGTTCGCCGCCGACCGCGCCCTCGAGCACCTCGTGCTCCATCCCGACGCGAGCCGGCGGCACCTCAGCCGCGCACGTGAGCGTCTGGAGGCTCCGATCGCGACCCTCGTCGAGCGTGCGAAGGCAGGCGGCCGTCTCCGCGCAGACTTCGAGCCGGCCGACATCCGGATGATCCACCGGATGCTCGCCGCGGTCGTCCAGGACACGCACGCGATTTCGCCGGACCTTTGGCGGCGCTACTTCGTCATGCTCGTCGACGGCCTCGCCACCACCCGATCGGCTCCCACCGACACACGCGTGCCACCGCCGGCCCTGCCGGACCTGCCCTAGCGGGCGTCTGCGTCCTCGTAGGGCCGATAGCGGCGGTGGAGCAGGATCGCGTTGCCGTCGGGATCGCGAAAGCCGGCGCCGTTGCAGACGCCGGAATCCCATATCTGGTTCACCTGCACGCCTGCGGCCTCGAGCTTCGCCCTCGCCTCGGCGACGTCGGCGACCCGCAGCGCGACCGTGCCGGGCGGCAACGGCGTGAACTCGTAGTCGTGCGTGTGCGGCGTCATCACCGCGAGGGTCACGTTCCCCGTCTCGTACTCGACCCAGTCCTCGTCCGGCGAGTGCGGGTTCCGCTCGAGGCCGAGAACCTCACCGTAGAAGTGGACCGCCCTCTGCATATCGGTCACCGGGATGCGGATGTAGTCGACTCGCTGGACACCGATCACGATGCACACCTCCTGTCGGAAGAGCCGGAAGCCACACGCTACGGTCTCGGCATGGCGAGCGCAGCGAGCCGGACGCGATGACGAGGTTCGTCGTCGACGCCGGCGCCGTGCTCCGCCTCGTGGGCGAACGGATCGAGGTCGCTGACGAGCACGAGCTCCTCGCGCCGACGCTCCTTCGCTCCCAGACGCTGTCGGAGCTGCACGAGGCCGTCCGGCGCGGTGAGCTTCCGGACGACGTCGCCCGGGAGCGGCTTACGCTCATCGGCCGGATGCCGATCAGGCTCCTCGGCGACGCCGTGCTCCGGCGCCGCGCGTGGGAGCTCGCGGATCGACTCGGCTGGGCCGAGACCTACGCCGCCGAGTACATCGCGCTCACGCAGCTCCAGGCGGACGCGTTCGTCACTCTCGACGCGAAGCTGGCCCGTCGCGTCGAAGGGATTGTGCAGACGGCGGCGATCGACGCTCTCCGCCGCGCCTAGCCTTCGGTGGCCGGGCGGTACGTCGAGACGTTCACGCCCTTGTCGGTGGTGTCGCTGGAGACGAGCTCGAGCGTCTGCTTGCCACCGTCGTCGGGAAAGATCGTCTTCCCGCCACCGAGGACGACCGGCATCCGCACGAGCCGGAGCTCGTCCACCAGTCCCTCGGTGAGCAGCGAGCGCACGAGCGTCGCGCTCCCCATCACGACGAGATCGCCCTCGGCGGATCCACGCAGCTCCCGGATGCGCTCGGCGGCCTCGTCGCCGGGGATTGCAGTGCTGTTCGCCCACGTCAGCTCGTCCTCGCCGAGCGTGGAAGAGACGACGTACTTGGGGATGGAGTTCATCCTGTCGGCAAACGGATCGCCTGCACGACCCGGCCAGGCCGCGGCCATCGTCTGCCAGGTGCGGCGCCCGAACAGGAGCGCGCTCGCGCCGGTGAGCGTGGCGTCGAAGGCGCCACCGACCTTCTCGTCGAAGAAGGGATGCGTCCAGCCGCCGTGGGCGAAGCCGCCGTCGGTGTCCTCCTCAGCTCCGCCCGGCGCCTGCACGACGCCGTCCAAGCTCATGAACTCGATGATCACGATGCGCATCCCGACGCTCCTCTCGCTCGGGTACGGCGGTGTAGACGACGTCTGTGCTCCGCAATCATCGCCGGACCTGCGCGTCTACGGCTCCTGCTCGACGAGCGCAGTCCGTCGGCGTCACCCTGGCGTAGCCTGGGAGAAGACGTGGACGAAAAGCACGACGTCCGGCTGAGCGACCGGGTCCGGTGACGCGGTGGCCGCCGACACCTACGAGCTCGAGCGGTTCGTCAGGGCGCAGGAGGCGGGCGGCACGTACGAAGCCGCACTCGCGGAGTTGCGCCGCGGATCGAAGACCGGCCACTGGATGTGGTTCGTCTTCCCGCAGATCGCGGGGCTCGGACTGAGCGAGATGTCGCGGCGCTACGCGATCTCATCTGCGGACGAGGCACGTGCCTACCTCGCGCACCCGATCCTCGGCCCGCGCCTCGAGGCGTGTGCGCGGGCTCTCCTCGAGCTCGAGGACGCGACGGCGACGGAGATCCTCGGCCCCGTGGACAGCATGAAGCTGCGGTCGTCGATGACGCTGTTCGCGCGGGCGGCACCGGAAAACGCACTCTTCCGTGGCGTGCTCGCCCGCTACTTCGCCGGGCGCGCGGACGAGGCGACCGACGCGCGGCTCGCCGACTAGGAGCCCGCCGCGCGGGCGTCGATGTTTTTGCCGATCCGGGGCGGGTAGCCGCTCGGCATGACGCGAATCGCGCTGGCGCTGCTCGTCGCGCTCGCCCTGGCAGGCGGAGGATGCTCGGCGTCGGAGGACCAGGCGGCCGGGACCGGTGCGGCCGTGACCACGGAGCCTGCGACGACCGAGACCAGGACCACCGTGGACACCACGGCGACCTCCGTTCCCACTCGGGACGCGTTCAGCGCCATCCCCGACGTGCTCGACGAGGTCGAGCCGTCCGTCGTCACGGTCTTCGTCAGCGGCAGCCAGGGCTCCGGATCCGGCAGCGGCGTCATCTGGGACGACCAGGGTCGGATCGTGACCAACAATCACGTCGTCGAAGGCGCCGACAAGATCGAGGTGCAGCTCGCGACGGGTGTGCAGCTGCCGGCGCGCGTCGTCGGGACGGACGAACGCACCGACCTCGCCGTCGTCGAGGTCGATCGCGAGGGACTCCCGGCCGCGGAATTCGCCGAGACGCTGCCGCGCGAGGGCGAGCTCGCGATCGCAGTCGGCAGCCCACTCGGGTTCGCGAACACCGCGTCGGCCGGGATCGTCTCGGCGCTCCACCGCGACCTTCCCTCAGGCGGCCAGACGCCCGCGCTCGTCGACCTCCTCCAGACGGATGCCGCGATCTCACCGGGCAACTCCGGCGGCGCTCTCGTCGCCGGCGACGGCAGCGTGATCGGGATCAACGTTGCCTACATCCCGCCCGAGGCACGCGCCGTCTCGATCGGCTTCGCGATCCCGGCCCCTACCGTGCGCGCGATCGTGCCGGAGCTGATCGAGTCGGGCCACGTGGAGCACGCCTACCTGGGGATCCAGCCCGCTCCGGTCACCGACGAGCTGAGCAGCTCCTTCGACCTGGACGTCGACTCGGGTGTGCTCGTCCGCACGGTGCCGGCGAACACGCCTTCCGATCGCGCGGGGATCAAGCGGGGCGACGTGATCGTGGCGCTGGAGGGAGAGCCGATCCAGACCGTCGAGGATCTCTTCGCGGCACTCCGGGACTACAAGCCGGGGGACAGCGTCACCGTGACCCTCGTCCGGGACGGGAAGCGGCGAGACCTCGACGTGGAGCTCGGCCGCCTGCCGGGCTAGGACGCGTCCGCGGCGGCCGCGTACTCGTGGTGCCGCGGATCCGTGGCGACGGCCACGTCGCGGCCGGCCTCGATCTTCTCGACGACCGTGTATCGCTCGTACCGCGCCACGACGACCTCGACCACACCGAGCTCGTGCCCGGGGGCGATCGCGAACCTCGCCGGCCCCTTGCGCACCTGCTCGTATTCGTCGTGCGTGAGCTCGATCTGGCTCGCGCAGCTCAAGTCCGAGCACTCGCAGACGAAGCTGTGCCGAACCCCGGCGTCGAACCGGTCGGAGAGCAGCTCGACTCGTTCGTTGACCGCGCGGAAAAGCGTCTCGTTCCTGGCCAGGCGTACCTGGCTGACATCCTGAGCTTCAAGCGACATGCAGCCCTCCTCGGACAACCCGCAAATGGCTGGGGTCTGGGCCACGGGAGGCGCAAGCGCGTCCGCCGTACAGCCACAGTACTCCTTCGAGTGGCTACTCCGTGGGCTCAGCGCCGCGGCCTGCGCGACCCTGCTCCTGGCGCAGGCGGTCGAACTCGTCCGCGATCTCGGCGAACTCCTCGTCCGAGAGATGCTCGAGTCCGACGAGGTGCGTGCGCGCCTCGGTGAGGCCGCGGATCAGCTCGTCCAGTTTCAGTTGCATCGCCGCGGTGTCCCGGTTCTGGGTGTACTGGATCAGGAAGACGACCAGGAACGCGCCGATCGACGTGGCCGTCGCCGGGAACACGAGCCACGCATCGGAGAAGTCGACGAGCGGCCCGATCGCGAGCCACACCAAGACGGACGCGATCGAAAGCAGGAGTGCCCACGGTGATCCCACAACATCGGGTGATCGGCGGACGAGACGCAGCAGCAGGTTCACACAGGTCCTTGTCGGCGTCGGGCGGGCCGCTCAAACGTCGCCCGCGACTGCCCGCAGTGCCGACTCGAGCTCGGCGCCGTCCCGCGCCTCGCCGGCGGGCCGGCAGATCCAGGTCTCGTGAGCTGGATGCGAGAAGGGCTCGATTCCCGCCGAGCGCGCCATCGCCTCCACGCCCGCCGCGTTCGGCGCCCACCAGTTGGTCTCGTCGCCGGCGAGGCCGTGCTCGATGAACGCTGCCTTGGGCCACCCGGGCTCGAGCAGTCGGGAGCGCCGCTCGAGCGGCAGGTCATCCGGCTGCTCCGCGCGCTCCTCGCCGGGCATCGTCAGCGTCTGGAGGACGAGGAGGCGCCGGAAGCGGCGGCCGACGACATCGAGCGCGAGCAGCGGGTGGCGGAGGTGGTAGAGGACGCCCATGAAGAGGACGAGATCCCAGCGCTCGTCCGTCCGCGCGAGGTCGTACACCGTCGACCTCCGGAACTCGACCCGCTCTTCGAGCCCGAGCCGCGCGGCCGCCCAGCAGGCCTGGCGAAGGTATCGCTCGTCCACGTCCACGCCGGTCACGCGTGCGCCGCGAGCCGCGAGCTCGAAGCTGTAGTAGCCGGCGTTGCACCCGATGTCCAACGCGCTCCAGCCGGTGAGGTCCTCCGGGAGGTGGGGGGCGATCTGCCTCCACTTGAAGCGTGGGAAGTCGCCGAGCGGATGGTCCGGGGCAGTCTGGCGGCCGTCGGGCAGGTGGAGGTTGTGAAACCAGGGGCCCAGGGCGGCGATCTCCGGATCGTGGAGGGAGGTCGACTGGAGCGTCATGCCGCCGCGCTTTCGAGCTCGTGAACGAGCCGCTCCAGCTCGGCCGCACGCCTCACGGCGGTGTGCTCGCGCAGGACGCGGACTCGGCCGCGGCCGCCGATCCGCCGACGCTCGTCCTCGGGGACGTCGGTGAGGAAGCGGAGGACGTCGTCCGCGTCGTGGGCGACGAGCAGCTCGCGGTCCGGCTCGAAGAAGGTGTCGAGGCCCTCCCACCAGTCCGAGATGATCGGAACGGCACACGCGGCGGCCTCGAACAGCCGCACGCTCGGCGACCAGCCGGCCCGGATCATGTCCGCCCGCGTCAGGTTGAGCGTGAAGCGCTGCGCCGAGTAGAACGCCGGATGCCGGCGCGGCGGCACGTTGTCGATCAGATCGACGTTCACGGGCCACTCGATGCTGTCCGGGTACATCGGGCCGGCGACCGCGAATCGCCAGCCGCGACTGCGCCGGGCGGGGCGGAGCAGGAGCTCCTCCAGCGCCGGCTGCCGGTCGGCGGCATAGGTGCCGAGGTAGCCGAGCTGCCAGCGCGGCTCCCCGGCGACCGGCGCGTAGGCGTCCGCGTCCACCATGCACCAGAACGCGTGTGGCCGCCGGGCCCCCAGCTCGTCGAGGAGCGGCCCGCCGGTGAAGGAGAGGTAGAGGTCGAATCGTGGCACGAGCGCCGGCGTCAGGTACTCGCACTCTCCGCGCCCCAGCGCCGCTGCGGTGACCGGCGTGTCGATGTCCCAGAAGGCCACCGGGCCGCGCGCCGTCTCGAGCGCCCACTCCGCCACCGCGACCCCATCCGGGACAAACGAGCCGACGACGACGAGGTCGGCCTCGCGCACGTCCTCTGCCCACGCGGAAAGATCCTCGACCGCGTCGTAGAGTCGGACCCACTCCGGGCTGAAGTCCCGGCCGGACGCGTACCAGGGCTTGTCGCGCTCGAGGAAGAGGACGTCGTGGCCGCGCTCGCGCAGCGCTGAGCAGAGCGCGCGGTAGTTCGTCGCGTGGCCATTCCCCCACGACGAGGTAATCGAGAGTCCGAGGAAGACGAGCCTCATCCGGTGGCTCCCAGCAGCTGCTCGACCTGCTCCGCCCGCTGCGCGTAGGTGTGCTCGCGGAGCACCCGCTCGAGCGCGGCGGCGCCGATCGCGCGGGCGCGTTCCGGATCGAGCGTCTCCACGTGAGCCGCGACCTCGTCGCCGTCCCGGGCCACGAGCACCTCCCGGTCGGGCTCGAGGAAGAGCTCGACCCCGGCCCAGGCGTCGGTGATCAGGCAGGCGCCCGCACCCGCCGCCTCGAACACGCGCGTGGCCGGTGACCAGCCATTTGCGACCATCGAGTCGCGGGTGACGTTCAGGACGGCGAGCGGCGTCGAGTTGACCGCGTTGTGCTCGCGGGTGCCGACGTGGCCGAGGAGTCGGACATTCGCCGGCAGCGGCTTGTCGCTCCAGCCCGAGCCGCCGAGCATGAACGAGCGGTGCGGCGCCCGCTCCGCCGCAGCGAGGAAGAACTCCTCCACACGGCGCTCGCGGTCGGGCAGCCGGTTGCCCAGGAAGACGAGATCGGCCTCGAACCGCTCGTCGGGCTCCGCGGGGTGGTGCGTGTCGGGGTCGACGGCGTTGTAGACGGGGACGCAGCCTCGGGCTCCGAGGGCGCGGTAGCGCTCGACGACCGCGTCGCCGCCCCCGTAGGTGAAGACGAGGTCGTACTGCGGCACCAGCCGGCGCAGGGGGTCCTCCGGGTCCTGCTCGAGGCGCGCCAGTGTGGCGGGCGCGTCTACGTCCCAGAAGACCCGCGTCGGCCCCGCGAGGGAGGCGACGGCTGCTTCCAGCTCCTCGTCGAGCACGCCGACGCCGCTCGCCTTCGCGACGACGTCGTGATCGGCGACCGAGCGGACGAGCTCCCGCGCGCGCTCCGGCGACGGCTCCCAGACGACCACCTCCGCCCACGGTGGATCCTCGAGATCGCGGTGCTGCTGCCGCTCGTAGGCATTCGGCTCGAGGAAGACGACCTCGTGCCCTCGCTCCGCCAGGGAGCGGACGATCCCGCGGTAGTACGTGGCGGCGCCGTT
>Ga0126313_10002286_pt1 | contig 10639 bp, 11 predicted proteins | sample Plot105A_FD_89954 | JGI IMG/M metagenome (GOLD analysis project Ga0126313, IMG submission 89954) | Serpentine soil microbial communities from UC McLaughlin Reserve, CA, USA - Plot105A | ecosystem: Environmental > Terrestrial > Soil > Grasslands | place: USA: UC McLaughlin Reserve, Lake County... | reverse complement strand
GTCGGCAACGCGAAGTGGACGGGCGTCCGGCTGGCGGACGTGCTCGAGATGGCGGGTGTGCTCCCCGAGGCGACCCAGATCGTCCCCCGCTCCGTGGACGGCTGGACGGCCGGGTTCCCCACGTCCTGGGTCACGGCGCCGGAACGGCCGCGGGACGCGCTGATCGCCGTGAAGATGAACGACGAGCCGCTCCCGGCCGCCCACGGCTTCCCGGCCCGCCTCATCGTGCCCGGGCTGTACGGCTACGTGTCCGCCACCAAGTGGCTGAGCGATATCGAGCTCACGACGCTGGAGGGGTTCGATGCCTACTGGGTGCCGCGGGGCTGGTCCAAGGAGGCCCCTGTCCTCACCCAGTCGCGGATCGACGTGCCCGCCGCGAACGCCGACGTCGCGGCTGGCCCGGTCGCGGTCGCGGGCGTCGCATGGGCGCCCGACCGCGGGATCAGCCGGGTCGAGGTCCAGGTCGACGGGGGCGCGTGGGAGAACGCGACGATCGCCTCGCCGATCGGACCGGCGACGTGGGTGCAGTGGAAGTGGACGTGGCAGGCGGCGGCGGGCGACCACACGATCGCCGTGCGCGCGACCGACGGCACGGGCGAGGTCCAGACCGACCAGGTCACGAGGCCCGATCCGGACGGGGCGCGTGGCCACCACTCGATCGCCGTCCGCGTGGCCTGACGCAGCCATCCGGTACGCTCTGTCCTCTCCGGCGCGCCCGCGCCGATGCCTCCCCTCCGCACGCCTCCTTGGATGACCCGACGCCGCTTCCTCTTCGACACCCCTGACCGCTTCGTCGCCGGCACGGTCGGCGAACCCGGCAACCGCACGTTCTTCCTCCAGGCCCGCGACGGCTCGCGGATCGTCTCTGTCGCCCTCGAGAAGGTCCAGGTCGCCGCGCTCGCCCAGCGCCTGACGGAGCTGCTCGACGAGCTCGAGCGGCGTGGCGTCGAGGGGGCCGATGCTGACCAGCCGCTGGACGGCGCGACGCCGTCGCTGGACGAGCCGATCAACGAGGCGTTCCGCGTCGGCACGCTGTCGATGGGCTGGGACACCGAGGACGAGCTCGTGCTCGTGGAGGCCCGCGAGGTCCTCGAGGACGAGGACGAGGAGGACGAGCCCGAAGGGTTCGACGACGACGACGAGGAGGGGCCGGACTTCCTCCGGGTCCGCCTCGAGACCGTCGCGGCACGGACCTTCGTCGCGCAGGCCGTCCGGCTGGTTGGCGCCGGCCGACCGCCGTGTCCGTTGTGCGGCCAGCCGCTCGACCCGCAGGGCCATCTCTGTCCGCGCCGCAACGGCACCGCCCCGCTCCTGAACTGACCGGCGATGGACGAGCGTCCGGACGACGACCTGCCGGCCTCGCGATGGGAGGACGAGCCACCCGACGACGGCGAGGGGCTCGACGACGGCGAGGACGAGAGCGACGACGACGGGGAGACCGAGTCGATCGAGAGGCTCGGCCTGCCGATGCCGGTGCTGGCCTCGTCCGACGCGCTCGACCTGCTCCACCACGGCGAGCTCCGTGTCGTGGGTCGGCTGTGGGCATCGTCCAACAACGCGCTCCTGTGCCTCGTCACGCGCCCGTGCCCCGACCCCGAGCCCGACCTCGTCGCCGCCTGCATCTACAAGCCCGTCATGGGAGAGCGACCGCTCGACGACTTCCCGGACGGCACGCTCGCGCGGCGAGAGGCGGCCGCATACGCCGCGTCCGAGGCGTCAGGGTGGGGCATCGTCCCGCCAACCGTGTTGCGCGAGGGACCGTTCGGCGAGGGCATGGTCCAGCTGTGGATCCGCACCGACGACGCCGTGGACCCTGTCGAGCTCGTCGTCAACAACGACGAGCGGCTTCGGCGCGTGGCGGTGTTCGACGCCGCGGTCAACAACACCGACCGCAAGGCGGGCCATCTCCTGCCGGTCCACGGTGGCCACGTCTACGGCGTGGATCACGGCGTGACCTTCTCGCCGGTTCCCAAGCTGCGGACGGTGCTCTGGGGCTGGCGCGGGGAGCCGCTCGCGGATGGGGAGGTGGACGTGCTGCGTAGGTTGCGTGCGGCCATCGACGGGTCGCTCGGCACGACCCTCCACGAGCTCCTCGACCCGATCGAGGTGCGCGCGACCGCTCGTCGCATCGACCGGCTGCTCGAGGCGGGAACGTTCCCCCAGCCCGATCCGCGGCGCCCGGCGCTTCCCTGGCCGCCCGTCTGACCCGCGCCGTCGCCCGTCGGCGTCCGCGCCGCGCACCGTCACTCGTCGCCGGCGTTCCCTGTCGATCCTCGGGCCGGCTCGTCCCTGATCAGCGACAGCTGGTCGGAGCCGTGGCGGCTGCCGTCACGCCCACGCCCCCGAGTCCGGCCCTCCTGGCCGCTGGACATCCGGCGTCGCGTCTCCACCTCGACCCGGGCGCCATCCCGCTCGAGCGCGGGGTGCTCGACGAGGGCGACCACGCGCGAGGCCATGAACCGGCCCGTGCGGACGGGGGTGCCGCCCCTGGTGACCTCGGTCACCTCGACGACGCCGCGCGCGGTGGTGACCTCGAGCCGGCGCCCGTTCCGGCTCGCGGTGATGTCGAACGTCTGGGTCCCGTGGCCCGTGTCCACGACGACCTCCACTCGATCGCCCTTCATCGCGCAAGCGTACGACCCCGCGGTTACGCCCGTCCCGGCTCGCGTTCGGCCGAGAGGATCAGCCCCGCGGGACCGGTCGTGACACGCACCCAGCGGGTGCCCTGAAGCGGGCGGTCGCGGTTCGCGTTCTCCTCGTCCTGGAGCGTCATCGTCGTGCCGTCCTTTGTGAGCGTCAGCGTCGTGTCGTCGAGCACCGCGGTCGCACCCGGAAGGAACGCGGCCAGCCACGTGTCCTGGGCCATCAGCGGCTCCTCGCACGCCATCTCGGTCATGGCCATCGGGCCGACGTTCAGGATGCCCTCGACGACCTCGTACTCGCCACTCATCTGATTGCACCCGGCCGAGGCCCCGATCCTCGTGGCCTCGAACGTGAGACGCACCTGGGAGCCCTCGACGAGCTCGGTTCCCTCGGTCCCCGTGGCCAGGAACGTGCGGCCGCTGAGGGCTTCGGTCGTAGCCGGCATGCCGCCGGCAGGCGCCGCGGACGCGACCGGGGACGAGGTTCCCCCATTCGAGCCGCCGGCGCCCGTCGAGCACGAGGCAACGAGGACGGTGGCGGCCACGAGCAGGCCGAGGATCGGGAAGCGACGCATCTGGGGGTCACCTTGGAAGCAGGAGGGGACGTGGCGCGAAGGGCGCGTGCCGTCAGACGGCGCGTTCTCCGCTTCGGTTCCGTTCGGCGCCCCGACGCCGAGCGTCAGCCGTCGACCGTCTCGAACCGGACGGGGCTCTGCTCGTTCGCCTGGGCCGCACCCTCGTTGCCGAGCACGCGGTCCACGAGGCTGGGCTGCTCGAGGTCCTTCGGCACGAGCACGACGCTGGCGCGCTGCCGCTCGGCGTAGGACGCGAGCTCGGCGGCATCCTTCTTCGTCGGCAGCCACCCCCACGCGTCGACGCCGATCGAGCGCATCGCGCGGACCTGGTCCGCGATCTTCGCCCGCCCGGCGGTCGCGAGCGCGTCTGGGTCGAGGCGGTCGTGGATCGCCTCGTCCTCGAGCAGCTCTTCCTGGCCCTCGCCCGACCAGCCGGTTGGCACCGGGCTCGCAAAGACCCCGGCGGCATCGATGTCGTACAGGATCACGGTCGCGCGTCCGCCGGCGGCCATCGAGCTGGCGCGGGAACGGATCGCGTCGTAGCGGTCATCTTCGCCGGTGACGGCGACGATCGTCTGGGAACCGGATTCGGCAGGCATGGCGTCTCCTCTGGGAGCTCCGAGGCTCACCCGGGACGGGTCGCGTTCGCGTTACATCCCGGTGATCCCCCGTTCGGACCAGTTGACAGAACGATCGTTCGGATCCATGATTCTTGCATCGCCCGATGACATGCGGCCACCCTGGTCGACGCCCAACACGCGTAACCGTCGCCGCACCGGGTACAACAGAACGCCGCTCCGGCCCCGAACAGTCCGGCCGTTGGAGCAGCACACAGGTCCGTCCCAACCCGACGGGCCCCGGAAAGGAAACCGTCAATCACAATGCTCTCACGCGCCACCACGAATGCCGTGGCGCATCGCGCCAGCTCGATGCGCCGAATGCGCCGTCGCGCCGTCGCAGCGACCCGGCTCTACTGCGCCACCAACGGGTGCACCTCGTTCCTCGTCATCGACGAGACGGGTGGCACCGCCTCCTGCGAGATCTGCGGCTACACCCGCCGTCTCCACTGACCAGCTGATCACCTGATCTGCGCGCCGGCCACGCAAACGCGCCGGAGCCCGATCGAGATCTTCACCGGCCGGCCGAATGGGCCGGCCGTCGTGATTCCCGGGCGTGCCCGGGTCGCACGCCTGCGGGCCGGCCGCCGGGCCAACGCAGAACCGGCCAGCGTCAGCAGTCAAAGACCGACCAGCAGATCGAGTTCCGCAGCCGCTGGTCGTCGAGGACGAGGTCGCGGATCGCCGCCGGAAGGCGCTCGCGCTGCCACCGACACTCGCGTCGGCGCGCGCGGTCACCCTGTCCGTCCGGTGCCGCGGCAGCGGCGGCCTTGATCCCATACGCCGCCGCCCCGAGCTCGTGCGCCGCCACGTGCGCGACGGCCGCGGCCTGCCCGGCAGCGTACGCCGCATGTCGTGCAGCCCCGCTGAGGTCCCTGGCGGCGCCCATCGCATGGCCGCCCGCGGTACGCGCCCCGGTCATCGTGGCCTCGCCGCGTGCCCAGGCCCGCGCACGCTCGATCGCTTGACGAGGGCGGTCATCGCCCGGGCGAACCTGCTCGAACGTGTGGAGCACGTGCTCGGCACACTCGGCGGCCCACAGCGCCAGCAGGCGGTGGTCCGCGTCCTCGAGCGTTCCGCCCCGGCGGACCGTGACGAGCCGCGGGTCGCGGACCTCGCTGAGGATCACCGCCTGAGCCTGCCTGCTTCGACTCGGATCGACCTCCACTTCGGTCGGCGCGGAACTGCCGTACGCCGTGCAGCCGGCGGAGCGATCATCGCGTCAAGTATGGCGAACATCGTGGAACGGACGTCGGCTGGCGATGCCTGACGGCTGGCGCCGGCCGGCGGTCGTGCTCGCGATCGTGCTCGATGTCGCCGTGCTCGTCCTGACGCTCGTTGCGCTGCTCAACGGCGTCTCGCTGATCGTGCTCGCCTTCGCGGCCATCCTCGGGATCGCGCCGTGGGCGGCGATCATCGACGACGCCGAGCGCCCGAAGCGTCGCTGAGCCGTCTGCACGGTTCCCGGACGCGCCGGCAGTCAGCCGCGGTCGGCCCGCAGCCACCAGCGGCGCTCACGGATCGTCACGCCGCCGAGGTCCTCGTCGAGGAGCTGGGCGGGCTCGAAGCCACGGGCGACGTAGAACGGCTCGCCGAGCGCGTTGCCCACGAGCACGTCGGCAGAGATGTCGAGCAGCGGGAAGGTCGCGACGACCCGGGCGAGGAGCGCCGTGCCGAGTCCCTGACCGCGGGCATCCGGCCGGGTGTAGAACGCGGCGATATGGGCATGGTCGTCCTCGTGCAGGGCCTGGACGAACGCGTCCACGCCGGACTGGTCGCCGCCGTCGAACCCGGCGACGAACGTGTCATGCCGCTCGATCCGCAGCGCCACCCGCTCCGGCGTGTACGCCTTGGCGAGGAACGCCTCGACCGCTGCCTCGCCGATCAGCGCGACGTACGTCTGGCGCCACGCCGCATGGCCGATCTCGCGGATCGCGGGCCCGTCGTCCGGACGGGCGCGCCGGACGACGACCGTCCGCCGTTCGGGGGCCGCGGTCATGGCCGCGCCGCCCGGTCGTACTTCGCGAGCTCGTTCTCGACCCGCAGCGGAACGCGGTGCTGCCGCTCGGTGGGTGCCTCCGCATTGAGCCTCGCGACTGCGGCGCTCAGGTCTTCGACGAGGCGCTCGAGGGCGGCCCGATCTCTGGCACGACCAGACGGCGACGCCCCGGGCGCGCGCGCCACCAGCGCGTCGCGCCGCGCGAGCAGCTCCCGGACCTCCTTGTCGGCCTCGATCCATGGAGGCGCGACCCCCGCGTTCCGCAGCATCCGGAACGCCATGGCCCACTCCCCCGCGTGGGTCTCGTCCTCGACCGGCAGCGGCTTGCCGTGATGTGGCAGGTCGTCGAACCGGCCGTCCTCCATGGCCTCGCGGATCTGGCGATCGACGAGGCTCTCCCATGTCCGCGCGACCTGGCGCGCACCGTGCTCGTCGATCCGGTTGGGAGGCCTGCGGGGCTGCTGCACGGCGGCAGTCTAGCGGCCGCCTCGAACCCGGGCACCCGCGGCGGTCGCGAGCCGCCTGTGACAGGCAACCTGACACGACCTCCCCGTACGATGGCGACGTATGCAGCTCATCGACGGCCGCCCGGTCTATGCCGCCACCGACCTCGTCGGATTCCTTGCCTGCACCCATCGTCTCGCGCTGGAACGAGCCGCGATGATGGGTCTCGTCGAGAAGCCGGTGCGCAACGATCCTACGATCGAGCTCGTCGCGAAGCGGGGGATCGAGCACGAGCGGCGATACCTCGAGGACCTGCGGTCCGAGGGCCGGCGCGTGGTCGAGATCGACAAGGACGGGTCGGCCGTCGCGCCGCTGGGCGGCGGGGAGGTCACCACGCCGCGCGACACGGGCGCGGAGCTCCGGGCCGCCGCGTCGGAGACGCTCGATGCGATGCGCAGCGGCGCCGACGTCATCTACCAGGCGACGTTCTTCGACGGCCGCTGGCGTGGCCACGCCGACTTCCTCCTGCGCCGATCGCACGAGCCGGGCGAGGCCGACAGCGCGCTCGGGCCGTGGCACTACGAGGTCGCGGACACGAAGCTGGCACGGCACGTCAAGGCGGGGGCGATCCTCCAGATCTGCTCGTACGTCGACCAGCTGACCAGGATTCAGAAGCGCCAGCCCGAGTACCTGTACGTGGTCCTCGGCGGCCGCACGCGTCCAACGGACCGGCGCCGGGTCGAGGACTACATGGCCTATTACCGGCGCGTCGTCGCCGAGTTCGGGCGGGCGGTCGGCCTGCCGGGCGACGACACGGAGGGGATCGTGTATCCGCCGGTCGGGACCTACCCGGAGCCGGTCGAGCACTGTGACGTATGTCGCTGGAACCCGCAGTGCCGGGCAGAGCGACGGGCAGACGACGACCTCAGCCTCGTTGCGGGCTCGACGAGCCGCCAGCGCAAGGCGCTCAAGGCGCGCGGGATCACGACGAGGACGGCGCTCGCGCGGCTGCCGCTGCCGATCGAGCCACCGCTCGAAGGGATCGGCGATCGTGCGCTCGAGCGTGTGCGCGAGCAGGCCCGGATCCAGGTGGAGGGCGAGCAGGCCGGCGAGATCCGCTGGGAGCTCCTGCCGGTGGAGCGCACCGACGCGGGCATCCCGGTCGCCGGCCGTGGCCTCCTCGGGCTCCCCGAACCCAGTCCCGGCGACCTGTTCCTCGATCTCGAGGGCGATCCGTTCGCCCTCGACGAGGGCGTGGACTACCTGTTCGGCATCCTCGAGCCGGCGATGCCCGAGGACGGCGACTGGGGCGCCGGCGACGGAGACGGTCAGGTGCCCAAGTTCCACGCGATCTGGAGCCTGGATCAGGCCGGGCAGGTCACGTGGGACGCCGAGAAGGCGGCGTTCGAACAGACGGTTGACCTGATCATGGATCGATGGGAGCGCGACCCATCGCTGCACGTGTACCACTACGCGGCGTACGAGCGGACGGCCCTCGGACGGCTGGCGCAGCGCCACGGGACGCGGGAGACCGAGGTGGACCGGCTGCTGCGGGCGGGCGTCCTCGTGGACCTGTTCCGCGCCGTCCGCCAGGGCATCCGGGCAAGCGTCGAGAGCTACTCGATCAAGAAGATCGAACCCCTCTACTCGCTCACGCGCGAGGTCGACCTCAAGGACGCCGGCTCGAGCATCGTGGCGTTCGAGGGCTGGCTCGAGCTGGGGCCGGACGCGCCGGTCGAGAACGCGGCTGCGATCCTCCACGAGATCGCGGGGTACAACCGGGACGACGTCCTGAGCAACTGGCGCCTCCGGGACTGGCTGGAGGAACGGCGGAAGGACCTGATCCGCAAGGAGGGGGAGATCTTCTCCCGGCCCGAGCCGGACGACGGCGAGCCGTCCGTCGACCTCAAGGAACGGGACCGCTACGTGGCGGAGCTCATGGACCGTCTCGCGGGCGATGTGCCGGCCGACCCGATCGCTCGAGGGGACGATCCCGAGGGCGCCGCCCGATGGCTCCTTGCACAGCTCCTGGCGTGGCACCGGCGCGAGGAGAAGTCCTCGTGGTGGCGCTACTACGAGCTTCTCAAGCTGTCCGAGGAGGACCTGATCCGCGAGCGCGAGCCGCTCGGCGGGCTTCGCGTGATCTCGGGACCCCGACCCGAGAAGCAGTCCGTCGTCTGGACCCTCGGCTTCCCGCCGCAGGACCACAAGATCGACAGCGACTCGCAGATCACCGATCCGGCGACGCGTCAGCCTGCCGGGACGGTGCTCAGCGTCGACGACGTGCGCGGCGTGCTCGAGCTCAAGCGCGGGCCGACGCTCGACGGCGTTCCGCTCCCGAGATCGCTCGTGCCGAGCCTCGTCGTGCCGACCCGCGAGCACGCGGAGAGCCTGCTCCGCATCGGAGAGCGGGTCGTGGCGCAGGGGATGGCGAAGCCCCTCGACGCGGGCGACGGGGGGGACGGTCTCGCCGCGACTCGCGCCCTGCTCCTTCGTGCCCGGCCGACTCCCGCGGTCGGGCCGGACGGTGACCTGCGACTCGAGGGCGAGTCGGCGTTCGACGCGGCAGTCCGCCTGGCGCCGCAGCTCGACGCGGTCGTCCTCCCGATCCAGGGGCCACCGGGGTCGGGCAAGACGCATACCGGGGCGCACATCATCCTCGCCCTCGCGACGGCGGGGAAGAAGGTGGGCGTCGTGGCGAACAGCCACAAGGTGATCGGCAACCTTCTCGAGAAAGTTGCCACCGAGGCACGGGACCTTGGCGTGCCGGTCAGGATCGGCCAGAAGCCGAAGAGCCGCGAGGCGCCGACATGTCGCGATGCCATCCCGGTCGACGACAACGCCGAGGTTGCGGCCGCGCTGCGTGGCGATCGACTCGACGTCGTGGGTGCCGTGACCTGGACGTGGGTGCGCGCCGAGATGGCCAGCCCTGCGCCTGTCCTCGACGTGCTCGTCGTCGACGAGGCGGGTCAGATGAGCCTGGCAAACGTGCTCGCGTGCGCCCCCGCCGCTCGGTCGATCGTTCTGCTCGGCGACCCGCAGCAGCTCGACCAGCCCACGCAGGGGAGCCATCCGCCGGGCGCGGAGCGGAGCGCCCTCGCGCACCTCCTCGACGGCCGAGCCACGATCCCGGGCACGGACGGCCTGTTCCTCGAGGAGACATGGCGGCTGCACCCGGACGTGTGCGGCTACACGTCGGCGGCGTTCTATGCCGGCAGGCTGCGGCCGCGTCCCGGCAACGAGCGCCAGCGCGTTGCCACGGACCGGGTGACGCTGTTTGCGGACGGCCCCTCGCTGGACGGGACGGGGCTGCGCTTCGTCCCGGTGGAACACGAGGGCAACGACACCGACTCCCCGGAGGAGGCCCGGGAGGTCGTCGCGCTCGTCCGACGGCTCCTCGACGCACAAGCGGCGTGGACGGACCGCGACGGGACGGAGCGGGCGATGGTAGTGGACGACATCGTGATCGTCGCGCCGTACAACGCCCACGTCGCGGCGATCGAGCGCGCCTTCGACGGTGCCGGCCTCGGCCGGCCGTTCGTCGGAACGGTGGACAAGTTCCAGGGGCAGGAACGTCCGGTCAGCATCTACGCGATGGGCAGCTCCACGCCCGAGGACGCGCCGCGCGGCATGGAGTTCCTGTATTCGCTGAACCGGCTGAACGTGGCAACGTCCCGCGCCCGGTGCGTGGCCGCCGTCGTGTGTTCGCCGTCGCTTCTCCGCGTGGCGTGCCGATCGCCCCGACAGATGCAGCTCGCGAACGGGCTGTGCCTCGCTGTCGAGGCCGCCGGGGGAACCCGGGTGCTCGCCGGCGCAGGGGTCGGATAACGGCCGTCACGGCGTAGAGTCACGCCATGACCGCCCTCGGCCCCATCCCGCTACCGCCGGACGAGCTCGTCGCGGCACGACGACGCGCGCGGAACACGCTCGTCGTGGGCGTGGCGCTCGGGAGCACGGGCCACATCGCCGCGGTCACGGTCGCGACGATCATCGCGAAGGAGATGCTCGGATCGGAGGCCTTCGCGGGGGCGCCCGGGGCCACCGTCGTCCTGGGTGCGGCCCTCGGAGCCGTGCTCCTGTCCGCGCTGATGGCTCGCCGGGGCCGCCGGGTGGGGCTGACCGCGGGCTACACGCTGGGCGTGATCGGCGCGTTTGTCGCGACGGCCGCCGTGATCACCCGGAGCTTCCCACTGCTGCTCATCGGGACGTTCCTGATCGGCTTCGGCAACGCCTCGAACAACCTGTCGCGGTACGCCGCCGCGGACATGGTGCAGGCCGATCGCCGTGCATCCGCGATCGGCACGGTCGTCTGGGCCTCGACGATCGGGTCCGTCATCGGGCCGACGCTGGTGCCGATCGCCG
>Ga0126313_10002285_pt1 | contig 10641 bp, 14 predicted proteins | sample Plot105A_FD_89954 | JGI IMG/M metagenome (GOLD analysis project Ga0126313, IMG submission 89954) | Serpentine soil microbial communities from UC McLaughlin Reserve, CA, USA - Plot105A | ecosystem: Environmental > Terrestrial > Soil > Grasslands | place: USA: UC McLaughlin Reserve, Lake County... | reverse complement strand
GGGTAACGCCGACCTCGTGGGCCACCCCGATTCAGCCGTTACAGCCTCGCCCAGGAAACGTACTCATCTGCCGCAGATAGCGATGCGCTGCGGCCATCCGGAATGCCGCGATCCGCCATCCTAGTAATGTCTTAACGGCTGACTCGGCTTGCCCGATCCCGTTCCACCGCTGATCAGGAAGGCGAGCTCGGCGTTCACCATCCTCCGCAAGATCGAAGCGGCATCCACCGAGATCGTGCCCATCGAGATCATGTCCTCGAGGGAAAAGTTGCGCCTCGCCGACTGGCGCAGTGAAAGGCACGTGCCCGGTGCCGCAATCGTCGACAGGATCGCGTGCACCCGAGTCCCATCGGGGAGCCGAGCGTCCACGTAGGGCGAGGCGTCGTCAAAACCGCAAAATTTGACATATCTTTCACGTGACCTACGTCACATTTTGGATGGATTCCAGACCCGGGATGCCATGCGACTACGCTGCCGGTTCAAACCCGCACCCGAATGATCTAAATGAGACCACTTCGCTTGCAAAGGCCCTCCAGCTGGTAACGATCCAGCCAACACCACCCGGCGGCCCAATCAATAGGCGATCATCACCCACACCATCACTCGGAGGACCCTGTGACTCAGCTGCCCCCTGCTCCTGCTGCCCGACCGACCGATACCGTGAAGGTGCGCGGCCGACTCCGAGCTATCTGGCTGGCGCTGTGGTTGGCCGGCGCGGCTGGGTGCGTAACACTCGGCATCTATGGAGACACGCCGGAGAGCCCACACGAGTGGTGGTGGCTTCCACTGTTTCTGTTGTTGGCGGCGGTGTCGGTCGGGGTCGCGGTGCGGGGATTCGCGAGTGGCCTCGATGCCGACGGCAACAGCGTGGTCGTCAGGAACATGCTTCGCGCCAGGCCGATTCCCTGGCGCGAGCTTGCCGCCATCGAGTTCAAAGGGGTGGACTCAGAGGCCATCACGAATATGTACTACCAGCTCGTCTTCCAGCGCCATGACGGATCTCGGGTCACCGCCGAGGCACCCGGCGGTGGAATAGACCCGGGCGAGTACCTCTTTGAGCTCCGGGATCGTCTTCTCGCCATGCGAGACGCGGCCTCGGGTATCCCCATCCGCCGACGGACAGGCCATCGGATGCCGCCAGTACGGACGAGGAGCCTGCCCCTCCGGCTGAAACCCCCTCTTCGCTTCGGCCACCCTGGTCGGGCAGGACGGACACGGACGTTGCCCCTCCGGCTGCGGCGGCACGGAGCCCGGCCAAGCGTTGGGGCGGTGTTGTTGTCAGCGTGGCGGTGGCGCTGGCGATCGCCTTTGTCCCGCTCCCCGACCTCGGGTCACTGCTGGGTGACGACGAGACCGGTGCCGCCGACTCCGCGGCTGTCACCACCGACGGACAGCGGGTCTACTGGGAAGACCTGCAACCCGGCATGTGCGTCCGCGAAGTTCCAGACGGAATGGAGGACTACATCGTGGTCGATTGCAATGCTGAGCACGCGGAAGAGGTCATGTCACGCGGCACCCTAGCGGGAAGTAAGAAGTGGCCCGGGGATGCGGCCTTAGAAGACAGGGCGGGCGAGAAGTGCAAATCCGCGTTCGCATCCTACGTCGGGCTGAAGTTAGGTGACTCCCGGCTTGACTTTGACTTCCTGACCCCGGACAAGGACAGCTGGAACGACGGCGAAGTCACGCTGATCTGTCTCGTGCTTGACCCGGACCACGACCAAATCACCCGTGCACTACGGGGGGCCCGCGAATAGTGACACCGGCCCCGCCCAACCATGTCCACGCCTTACTTGCGGACGTTGCTGCCTCGTCGGCGCGTTGTGGCGGCTCGGTCGCTGCAATCCAGGATCCCGGGCCGCCCGCCGAGTTGGGCATAATGCGCCACCCGACCGCGACTAGCACGGATCACCAGCGTGAGCCAGCAGCGCCCAGGCCGCCGTGTGTCGACTGACTTGGGTCTCGCTGCTTGCTCGGTTGTGCTGGGGCGGCTTACGGTGGAGGCAGTCTCAGCTCAGGCCAGTGCGTCGCAGAGCGCCGGCGTAACAGGCGGATCCTGTCGGCCGACCTCCTTTACCAGGTTGCCCGCGGCGTCGAACTCAAAAAGTCCTGCCTGGAGCAGAACAGTTCCCTGTCCGGGAACGATGACATGACCATTCGTGGCCGTGGTCTTCACTTCCCCAGTCAACAGATCAACCGTGATGTTGCGGATACCGGTAGTCGCGAGTGTCTTGCCAGTCACTTCATTGGTCAGCGCCCCCGGAACCTCTGCATGAATCTGCTGCCGGATCGGGTCCCCCTCTGAGTTGTAGAAGGTGGTGGGCCGAGCCCGCAGCCTTCGAGCCGCGGCACGCGCTTTGGCCCCGGACCCGCTGGTCGGGGGTGAGTATTACCGCCGCCCGATCCTGAGCCGAGTCCTCGCCCGGCGCACCGGGCATGAAGTACGGCCATGAGCTGATCGGCAGCGCCGCCCGCCTGGGGGGTTAAGGAACGGTTCCGGATGCTCCTCCGGCAGCACGAGCCATCCAAGATCAGATGGCGGCTGGCCGACTTCTACGACGCCGTCCTCGACGCCGCCATGCCGGAGACCACCCGGCTTGCAACGACCATCCAGACCTGGTGGCCGGCGATCCTGGTCGCCCTCACCCATGACGTGTCCAACGCCCGCACCGAAGGGTTCAACCGGATCATCAAGCAGACCAAGCGGGTCGGCTGCGGCTACCGCAACATGATCAACTACCAACGCCGTATCCTGAGCCACATTGCAGTCACCCGACCGCAAAGATCAGCAGCATGAACGGGCTAACCCCGCTTAAGTTCGTAGAGCCCCCTAACCTTGTGCGCGCGCTAGGACTGACTGGGATTAATAATCGAAGGCCGACAAAGATACCTGGAACGATCCGGATTTAACGAGAACGGCTGCGACTGAGAAGATCCATGGCTCTACTGGCGGTTCGACAGGTCGTACAATATCTGGGAATCGCGAGAAAGCACGTCAACTCGCGGCTATGCCCACCTTTGACATCTCCTTCTCAACTTCCGCTGCGCCTGACTTGACGAGATCGGCCCTAGGATCACCGTTCTGCTCCAAGGCCTCCACGACGTCACTAAGAACTGAAAGAGTCAGTACTGGTGAATCAGTCCGGGCTTTGGCTACAAAGGTTCTATATGCCGACAGAGCCTCATCGACATCACCCAACAATAGTCTGAGATCGCCAAGGTCCGCCCAAAGCCACGCATTATCAGCCGCCCGTTCATCGGTAGATAGCCTTGTCTGAAGTGCGTCGCGGACCTTTGCAATAGGGCCGGACAGCGATGAAAGACTTTGACCTGTCATCAACTCAAGCTTTAGCACATTAACTCGATTGTACGTCGTCGGAAGATTGTAAGCCTCTTCGAATCCGGCTCCCCGGGCGTAGCTGGTGCGAGACTCGTCGAGTCTGGCCAGACGGCGGAGTATGCCACCGCGCTCCCCCCATAACTCGGCGGCTTCGACCGCGATGTTTCGATCAATATCGACCGACCCAGCATCATGGTTCGACGGCAGGGTAGGAAAGGCGGGCAGGATATCGTCTATGAGCTGCAGGGCCCTCACGTACGCCTCGTTCGCTTCTTCAATTCGCCCGGACCGACGCGACGCATCCCCCATCCGCCTTTGTAGATTCACACCTCTATGCGCATCTCGAGCGAGGTCTAGTAGGCTCATGTGATCCTTTCAGTAATTTCATTCGCAATGGTCAGATCAGATGGATCGTCCGACAAGAATAGATCGGCTGCAACCGAGTCGCCGAGCTCGCGCCAAAGCCGGTGTCCCTCGCTCGTTGGCTCTAGTTCTCCTGCTTTGGAAACATGCTCGAGGAACAGCCAAGCTGCTAGCCGCCTATGAATGGCAGCTCGCTCATGGTCTTCTTTGATCTCCCTAATCTCATAGAAGAGTGCCTGAGGCACGTTAGTTCGCGTGCGCCCCGGATGATTGAGAGCGTCTGCTTCCTGAGTAAGTTGATCAACCACGTGCGGGAGTGGTTCCTGGACCCGCCTCAAAGCTTCAGTGGCGGATTGGCGCACCGGCTGTTCAGTCGCTCCTGTTGTGCGGCGCATTTCAATCAATTGCTTCGCGACAGAGATTGCGAGGGCAGCAAAGCCGTCGCCGGAGTAAATTAGAGGATTCAACAACTCTTTCAACTCGCCAATTTGCAGTTTTGGGACTTCACTTTCGGACTCCACTTCGGTCGTCCGACTGAGCCAGTCATCCGATGCTATTTGCACTGCTGCCCACGGACTTACAGCGAGCCGAACACCTAACTCGAAGAACGTTGATGGACTTGACCCAGTCCAGTCGCAAACGCAAGCTGTGCAGCGGCGCACACGTTCATACAGGGATTGGGACACGAGCTGGGGGGTAGGCAGATCCTGAAGCCTCGCAATATTTGTCCGCAAACCTTTGTCGAAAAGCGCCTGCCGCAACGCGCGTCGCAGACTCTTCCAAGTAGCGAAATAGGACTCGTCGTAAGAACACAGAACAAGCACCTCCTCGTCAACTGGGATAGACGCCGAGGCAGCTTCCGCTGACCCAAGCCGACGGAGAGAATCGTACACAGGTAAGTCCTCGTAAGCCGGATGCCGTGCCAGCTGCGTAAATCCTGTTTCGATTCGTTTTGACAGTCGCCCGATCCTAGGATCCTCCCCAACGAAGGGCGATAGCTGCGGTGAATGCGATGACAAAGACAGATCAGATAGATTGAACGGTCTGGCGAGAGGATCACCTTCACGCCAACCCCCACCGACGCTGGTGACAGTAACACCCCGCTTAGTTGCACCCCGTATGCCGAGGAGCAACATCACAGCGGGTTCAAAATGAGTAACGTCGAAAAGAGCCAAGTCAGCCTCGACAACAATGCGGATGGCCAGCTCGAATGATTGTTGATTTGACAATGCTTCAACTATATTGAACGACGCTATTTGGACCTGCTCTCGGAGATACACATCCGGGAATTTCCGATGTGCTCCAGTTTGTAGAACGCGCCGCCCGTCAGTGGCCACTCTGAAGGCCTTCCAAACCTCGCTCGCCTGAGCGTCAGCCATGACATCTTGGAACAACGCATCCAATCTTTCGTCAGCTGGAGCATCCTTAGATGCCTCTGACCCAACCACCACACAGTGCATCTTCTCGGGCGCGAACGTTCGCCATGCCGTGGTAGCAAAAGACTGAGCGATCGTAGATACCAGGGTCTCATATGACGGAATGTCAGCCGCGCTCTCGCAGTTGAGGTTCGGCCAGCGTCGCAATATGTCGGCGGCGCCGATCGCCAACACACGTGCATTGCCCGTTTCCGAAAATCGAAGCACGCCCACCACGCTGCCAGTCGCAGCATCCACAGCCGGTGCACCAGACATGCCCTTGCCCGCTTCGGCACCTGCGAGGACAAGCAGTTTGACTTGGCGACTCCGCCACTTAAGGACCGTGTCTCCAGTAATTTCTGTCGGGTCGAGTGGAAATCCTTCAGGATACTCGGATATCCTGTGGTCACGCGGAAAACCACGCGAGCGTATTCTGTCTCCAATTAGAGGCGGTACAGCGCTTATGCGCACCGACGGACGATTGGGCTGCGGAGTGACTCGCAAGAGTGCGATATCAATATCTTCATCGATATCCATTTCAAGCACGCGGTCGATACTGTCGGATCCAATAAGTCTGATGCCGAGGCCGTCACCCGCAGCCGAAACAACGTGAAAACAAGTTAGTGCGACATCGTGTCCTACAAGGAACGCCGTTCCGCGGACGTTTCCACTGGAATCACAGACGGAAGCAACGGCCTGTGTCCAGCCATCAGGCGAGTCAGTCACTAGTTGCGCCAAAATCCCAACTGAGTGTCACTTTCAAATTAGCTTCCGCTGAACCTCTAGCAACTATTACGTTACCCTCACCGGTCACGGCGATCCCGAGCTCGATCTCTGCCGAGTTGAATGAGCCCCCGTCTCGTTGGCCAGTAGTCAAGTCATCAAGTGCTTCCCGCATTTCATTTGCACAGCGACGGATCGCGGCGGCTACTGACTGGACTGTCGTACTTGTTGTGCGAATTACGTCATTAATTCGATCATCGATGGCGATCTCATCGAGCGCGGCCTCACTAAACACTCCTTCAAAAAGCACTGGGCCCGTGGCGCTCTCGACTTGAACTAGTGCGGCCATATCCCACCCCTCCTATTGGATCTGATCGCCCACAAGTGGTGTGGGCGACCGTCGGCGTATCCGTGCCTGAAACACTATCGGTAGGAAAGTAGCGAATTCAACCACTCGGCGAGGCCCGCACAGGAGTGTGGCACGCTGTTTTAGGGGCTCATGGCGTGTGACGTGTTGCCCTGCCTCGTCAATGGGTTTACCCCGCGCGGCGGGCGGCACTAGTGAACAGGATACGGGCTTGGTAGTGGGCTGGGTTTACTAGCCCCCGGCCGTTGAGTTGAGTGTTTGATGCCTTTTATTCGCGGCTTCGGTGCGGGCGCTGGTGACGGGTGGGTCATCAACCCCTCGATCGCTGACAACCAGGCCCCGATGGTGGCCCAGAGCCGCCAGGTTTCGTCCATGTCGGCGGCCCGGGTCGTCGATGTCGGGCAGCAGCACGGCGGCCGCGTCACCGAGGGCTGAACCGCCCACCACGCACGCGTGGTCTGCGGGCACCTCGGCGACGGCCCGATGCGGGTTGATCACGAGTTAACAGCGTAATCTTCGAGGACGAGCGCCTCGACCCATCGAGCCGGCCGAGCCGCCGAGGTCGAGCGCCTGCCCCAGCAGTTGGAAGCCCTTCCAAATCTTCATCGTAAACGAGCGAGCAATTTTTCGAGTTCGTCATCACGAAGACGAGCCTGCATGAGGTCAATGCTTGTTGCTCGGAGTTGTCGTCACCGTGGATTCGCCGGGTTCCTGCTCGAGATCAGCCCAGTCGCAGCCGTACATCGGGACAAGGCGGCGTAATCATCATCCAGAAAATCGAGCTGCGGCATGATCAACAGCCCGCCGCGCCCGGGTGCCTCGCAGCAGTAGAAGGTTTTCTCACGTTCCAGACACAGGCTGTCATCTACCGTCCCTTTGGCTGAGGCTCAAGCATGTGTTCGGTTTGAACACTGTTGGACAGCCGTCTCAGACAATGGGAGGCCACGTTGCTCATTTTTGGTTAGCTTGGTTCGGCGGCGGCTCTGGGTCCTGGAGGAAGGGCAAGAACCCGCCCTTGACCAGCCAGGAAAATGAGAAGGCCCAGACCGCAATCGATTCCAGCCAGAACAGCGGATGAATCTGGTCGCGCACGGCGTCGCTCAGAACACGATCGAGTATCGGAGATAGTGCCAGGCTAACCACGATCGTGACGCCACAGATCCTGTAGATCTTATTCCTCAGGCGCTTGCGAGGTTCTCGTTGCTCCTTCGGGAGAGGTGGCAGCGTAAAAATGAAGTATGCGAAATAGGCGAGAGTCAAAAAGAACAGAACTGCACAAATAAAGTGCAGCGTTGCGGTCCAGGTTAAGTCCGTGTCCGCGCCTCTTGGCGATGTGGGGAAGAAGGCGACGCCGACGGCAAATATGCTAGTTAAAGTGCTTAGGAAGTTGTCACGACGTGCATACTTGTAGGAGAAAAAGAACACAGCCAGCGCGCACATGATGCCGACGAAGTAGTTGCGCATCCCTGAGTAGTAGTAAGCGCTGATGGAGCCCAACATGCCTCCGCCGTCAATGAGGGGCTTGCCAACCAGTAGGCCAATCGGCAGAGCGATGCCGATGATACCGATTGCCTTGCGCAGATCCTTGTACGACAGAACGTAATTGGCTTCGTCCGACGGTGGTTCCGTATCCATCATCCGCGCCACCGTCGACGGCGCCGTTGAACTGCCTTCGGACGTATTCATAGTTAACCTCCAGAGCCGAGACCTTGAGTTTGGCGCCCAGACGCCGCGGCGCGCAAGCCCTTTGGCCGTTGGGTTTTCAGCCCGGAATCATTTTGCTTTGACGCCAGATCCGTGACAGTCGGTAAGTATCTGACCATGTCGGCTCCATGCACGAACCCGTCGGCTCGTCCGGTTCCTTTACAGGTAGGGCAAGGCTCAGGCTCCGCCTTCTGGGGCTTGTGCATCCCGATCCTCCCCATACGCCGTGTCGTCCGCGCCATCGAAGTGCTCACACTCCCGGCCGCCGCTGCGCCGGGGCTTGCCGTTGTCTGGGCTGAGCGTCGCCGGGTGGCCGTTGATGTAGGGCTGGCGGTAGAGCTGGCTCATGACTTGTCCTCCGGGCCGCTGTAGGACCACCTGAAGCTCAGTGCGAGGAACCACAGCACCCAATAGTCGGGAGTGAGCCAGAACAGGAATCCGGTAACGCAAGAACTGCGGTAGCCCAGCGACTTGGGCCAATGCCATTTCGTCTCTCACGACCGCCTCCAGAGTCGCCGGATACCCTCAGCAAGGGCACACAGCAGCAAGAGTATGGCGGCCATGATCAGGATGCCCATTAGGAATAACACGACGAAATAGAAGGTCAGTAGGGCGACGACCGGCGTATGGGCTACTGCGTTATACGAACGCTGTCTGGGCGATCTCTGGGTTCATCGCTGCTCCGCCGGATCGGCGATGAACCGCTCTGCGTAGTACGCATCCATGTTCTTGGGCCGGCGGGAAAGCCTTACCTCCACGTCGACCCGCTTGGACGGCCAGAGCTCGGTTTGCTGCGAAACCACCGCCGCTAGAAATGCGGCCTCCCAGGCGTCCCATCCTTCGGTAAAAGTCGAGCCCGCACCGTTGTTCATTTTTTGCAGCGGTGCGGTGGCCGCCTCCTACTGTGCCTGCCATTTTATATGTAGTCCTTCTGGGCGCATTCGCCAATCAGCTAGATTCGTATGTTGCTCTCCTCAACTCCCTGGGTCTGCGATGCCATGCGCTTAGCCGATACATGGTTCCGCTTCGCGATTTATCCTTTCTCCTGATTACCTTTCATTGCACGCTTCTTACCACCGACCCTGCCGGCTTCTCGGCTAATTGTGAGCCCGTACGGCCCTCACTGTCCACGTAGTCAAGCCGAAAGCGTCCGCCTAATCGTTCCGCTTATCTCCCAGTATCTTCATGTGGGTCAGGCGAAGGCGGCCTCACCAATGCGCTGACGGCCTCTGGCCGTCAGCTTGACTGGGCCCAAGGGCGATGACCACAGCCCGGCAAGCGCGAGTCGAAAAAGAACCCAGCACGCTTCCGCAACCTGAAGCCGCCTTCGATACACCGAGTTGGCGCTTACGCCGAGCCATCTGTGGGTCTCTCCTTTCAGGGAGCGATACGACTTCAAAGGTTAGAAATCGACCACTGAAAGCGGCCCACCTGCCGTCGATCAAACTAGCCAGTGACGCGAATGATCCGCAGTCCTGGCCGCGGCACAAGGACCAACAGCGCCACCCAAGACCTTGCTTGCCGAGGCAGGCCTTGCCTCTGAGCGCCGACGCAGAGTGCGGTCAACGATCCGACCGATATTGTCACGGGGGATGAGCCTGGCCCTGCGCAGCAGGTTGAAGGTGGCCGCGTCGGCGTTCGCGAGCAATGCGGTGAACGGCGACTTGCGCCGTGCTCAGCTGAGCTACTTCGCGGCTTGGACGGCGGAGTGGGCCTTCACTGTGGCAGTGGGCATCGTGGCGTACCGGGACGGCGGAGCGACCGCGGTCGGGCTGGTCGGGCTGCTGCGCATGGTGCCGTCGGCGGTGGTCGCGCCATTGGCCGCGCCGCTGGCGGATCGGGGACGCCGAGAACGCGTCCTTGTCCTGGTGTCCAGCATTCGTGGCGTCGCTACCGGGGCGGCCGGCATCGTCGTCGCTCTCGATGGCCAAGTGTTGATCGTCTACGTCCTCGCGGCCCTGTCGACCGTCGCTGGGACACTCTATCGACCCGCACATTCGGCATTGCTTCCGTCGCTTTGCCGGACTGGGCAGGAACTCACCAGCGCGAACGTCGTAAGAGGGATGTTGGATTCGGTTGCCACACTGGCAGGTCCACTGCTGGCCGCTGTTCTCGTGAAGTTCGCGGGGGTGGCCGTTGTGTTTGCCGTGGCGGCAGGCGCCTCGCTGGCCGCGGCGGCCCTGCTACTGCGATTGCGCTACGAGGCTCCGCCACGACCCCCGGCGCCACGAGAGGTCCACTTGATGGCTGACGTGGCGGAGGGCATCCGCACCATGGTGCGGAACCGCGACTTGGCGCTGCTTAATGGGTTGGACTTCGCCCAGACATTCACCCGCGGTGCGTTGACCGTCTTCACCGTTGTCGTGGCACTGGATCTGCTACGCATTGGTGAGCCTGGTGTCGGAACGCTTAGCGCTGCCGTCGGTGCCGGTGCGGTGATCGGCTCTCTCGCAGCGTCCCTGCTGGTGGGATCGCGTCGGCTCGCTCGATGGTTTGGCATTGGTATTGCATTGTGGGGCCTGCCCATCGCGCTGATTCCGCTCTTTCCTCGGAAGGCAACCGCCCTGATCTTGCTGGCATGTGTCGGCTTCGGTAACGCCCTTGTCGATGTCGGCCTCTACACGTTGATGGCCAGATTGGCACCCGATGCTGTTCTTGCCCGACTATTCGGGCTGCAGGAGAGCCTGGTCTCGCTCACGGTCGGGATAGGCGCTGTCTTTGCCTCACTCTTG
>Ga0126313_10002284_pt1 | contig 10646 bp, 10 predicted proteins | sample Plot105A_FD_89954 | JGI IMG/M metagenome (GOLD analysis project Ga0126313, IMG submission 89954) | Serpentine soil microbial communities from UC McLaughlin Reserve, CA, USA - Plot105A | ecosystem: Environmental > Terrestrial > Soil > Grasslands | place: USA: UC McLaughlin Reserve, Lake County... | reverse complement strand
GTGAGCGTGATCGCCGCGACGGACGCCGCGCAGGCAACGCGCCGGCTGCGGCACCGCGAGCCGCTCGTCACGCTCGTCGACACGCCCGCGCTCGGCGCAGGCGCCGCCCGCGACGCCGCCAAGCTGGCGCCCGCGTTGCGCGCGCTCGGCTGCACCGAGGTCCACCTCGCGCTGCCGGCGACGATCAGCGCCGCCGCGGCCGACGAGCTGGCCGCCGCGCTCGCGCCGCTCGGTCTCACCCACCTCGCGCTCACGCACGCCGACGAGACCGCGCGCCCCGGTGCGCCCGTCGAGCTGGCGATCCGTACGCGCCGCCCCTTGTCGTACGTCGCCGCGCGCGACGAGGTGGTCCCCGCCGACCCCGCGGCGCTCGCCGCCCAGCTCCTGCCGTGAGCCGGCTGCGGTCCCAGTACGTGACCGTGCTGCTCGCGCAGATCGGCGGGCTGCCGGCCGTGGTGGAGGCCGAGGACGACGGGCAGATCCTGCTCACCCTCGCCGTTCACGCGCCGCCCGGGCTCGACCGCGTCCTGGACCGCCCGGTGCGCGTCGAGTGCGTCTCGAGCCGCGGCATCCAGCGCGTCACCGGCCGGGCCGCCTGGTCGGCCGAGCAGCCGGACCAGCTGCGGATCACGCGCGACGCCGACGACACGATCCAGCGCCGCGACGCCGTACGGGTCCAGGCCGTCGCCCCGGTCGTGCTGACGGTGCTGTCGCTCCCGGCCGCCGCGGACGGCGCGCTCCCGCCGGCGCCCCTGAAGACCACCAGCCTGAACGTCTCGACGACCGGCGTGCTCGTGCGCGACCCGGCCCAGCTGCCGATGGGAGCGAGCGTCCGCCTCGAGCTGCAGCTCGACCCCGGCGAGCCGCCGCTCACGCTGACCGGCCACATCGTCCGCGAGGTCAGCGACGAGAAGGGCATCTGCATCGACGACATCTCGCGGCCGGACCAGAACCGGCTGAACCGGTACGTCACCGAGAAGCAGCGCGCCGAGCTCCGGATGAGCCGCTGACATGGCCAGGAAGAAGCAGCGCACGCCCGACGCTCCCGACGCCGTCTCGGTCGTCGCCCACCCGCGCGCCCGCCGCAGCATCCGCCGCCTGCGCGCCCGCGCCGGGCTGATCGCGCTGGTCGCGGTCACGGTCCTCTCCCTGCGCGCCGGCGTGCCGCCGTTCGACGCCGTGCTGCGCGGCCTCGCCGGCGGCGTCCTGGCGCACTTCGTCGCCTGGGGCGCCGGCATCCTCGCCTGGCGCCATCTCGTCGTGGCCGAGCTGGCCGCGCATCGCGACGTCCAGGAGGCCCGGCTGCGCGAGCTGCGCGAGGCCGCCGAGCAGCGGGCGGCCGACGCCGCCGCCGCGGCGCGCGCGTAGCGATGGAGCCCATCCGCCCGCTCGGACCGCGCCCGGACCTCGAGCCGGTGCGGCCCGTCGTGCTCTCCCCGCGCGAGCGGGAGGAGCAGCGGCGCGGGCGCGAGGAGCGCCGCCGGCGCGCCGCCCGGACGGCGCAGGAGCCGCCTGCCGACGAGGACGGACCGCGCCTCGACGTGCGCGCTTGACGGCGCGCTCGTACGGATGTCCGTCCCCGCGCGACGGGTGTTCAAGTCTGCGCAGCGGGGGCCGATGACAGCGGATGTAAAGGGGGCGACATGGAGTCGCCCCGGCTCAAACCACAATCATCAAGGAGAGATGATCAATGGGCCTTCGTATCCAGAACAACGTTGAGGCGTTCAACGCCCATCGCCAGCTCACCGGCACGGCCAACAAGGCGGCCAAGGCGATGGAGAAGCTCTCGTCCGGCTACCGCGTGAACCGCGCTGCCGACGACGCCGCAGGCCTCGCCATCTCGGAGAAGATGCGCGGTCAGATCGGCGGCCTGGCTCAGGCGCAGCGCAACGCCCAGGACGGCATCTCGCTCGTCCAGACGGCGGAGGGCGCCCTCAACGAGGTGCACTCGATGCTGCAGCGTGTCCGTGACCTCAAGGTGCAGTACTCCAACGGCGCCCTGTCCGCGGACGACAAGAGCGCGATCGTCGCCGAGGCCAAGCAGCTCGCCACGGAGATCACCGACATCCGCAACAAGACGGAGTTCAACGACATCGCGCTGCTGAACGCGTCGGGGTCGATCTCCTTCCAGGTCGGCGCCAACACCGGTGAGACCATCGCGGTCTCGACGGCCGACCTGACCGGCGCCTCTGGCACCGGCGCGGTCGACGGCGTCACCGACACGGCTTCCTGGGAGGCCGTGACGATCGACAACATCGACGAGGCGATCAAGAACGTCTCGACGATCCGCGGCGACCTGGGCGCGGTCCAGAACCGCCTCGAGCACCGCCTCAACAACCTCGCGACCTACCAGGAGAACCTGGTGGCGTCGGAGAGCCGGATCCGCGACGTGGACATGGCCAGCGAGATGGTCAACTTCACGAAGCTCCAGATCCTGCAGCAGGCCGGCACGAGCATGCTCGCGCAGGCCAACCAGGCCCCGCAGGGCGTCCTTTCGCTCCTGCGCTAGGCCCTACATAGCCCCACCGAGGGACGGATCGCTGGACAGGCGGGCGCTCTGCGCCCGCCTGTTCACGTTAAAGGCCCGCTCGCGGAGACCGATCACCCGGGCCGATGTCCCTCGAAGTGACCCTCGCGCGGATCGCGGAGCTCCAGACCGTGCTGGCGCCGAAGCCGGCGCCGGTCGATCCCGCCGCGTTCCGCGGCACGCTCCAGAGCGTCCAGGCCGGGCTCCCGGCCGGGATGACGGGCGCCGCCCCGGCCGCGCCCGCCCAGCCGCTCGCGCCTCCCGTGGCCGGCGGCACCCCCGCCGGCCAGGCGATCGTGAACCTCGTGCGCGGCGAGGTCGGGCAGGCGGAGCAGCCGCCCGGCTCCAACGACTCCCCGCGCATCGCGCAGTACCGCCAGGCGACCGCCGGCAGCGGCGTCGGTCCGTGGTGCGCCTACTTCACCTCGTGGGCCGCGCGCGAGGCGGGCGCCCCGCTCGGCGAGGCCGGCCAGGGCTTCGGCCGCGTCGACGACGTCTACGCCTGGGCGCAGCGCGCCGGCAAGGCGATCCCGGCCGGCAGCGGGCCGCCGCAGCCCGGCGACCTGATCGTCTGGGACGAGCACATCGGCGTCGTCGAGTCCGTCCTCGCCGACGGGCAGATCCAGACGATCGAGGGCAACTCCTCGGACGCCGTCACGCGCCGCGTGCACGACGCCGCGGGCGGCGGCGCGATCGGCTACGTGCGGCTGGGGTGAGGCGGCGGCCCGAGCGTCGGAGAGCGTCAACTGCGGCAGTGAGGGAGAGGGGTTCGAGTGCCGCGGCGCTCACTCGGGGCGGGTTAGGTGCGCTATTTGCCGTTAAGTCGCCTCGCATCGATGTGGGGCGGGTTGAACTCGCGTGGCGAGGTTAAGCCGCCCCGCGTGGTTGCGGACCGGCCGAACCCGCTTCCTCAATGCCCGCTGTACGCGAGCGCCCCGGGTGACAGCGCCCCGTGCGCAACGAGCGCGCACGCTCAAGTCGTCCCACGGAGCGCCGATGACCGGGCGGTGTCCGTCCTCGCCGTGGTCCCCACGTACCTGCGCGCGGAGCTCGACGCCGAGCTGCTGCTGCGCTGCCTCGTCTCCCTCTCGGCCACCGCGCCGGAGGCCGAGGTCGTCGTCGTCGACGACGCCAGCCCCGCCGCACACCTGGTCGAGCAGCTCGCGCCCGTCTGCGCGGAGCTCGGCCACCGGCTGGTCCTCAAGTCCGAGAACACCGGCTTCTCGCGCACCGTCAACACCGGCCTGCAGCTCGCGCTCGACGGCGGCCACGACGCGCTGCTCGTCAACCAGGACATCCAGTTCGTCGAGGCCGGCTGGCTGGACGCGATGCTCGCCCGCACCGACGCCGAGGGCCGCCCGGCGGCCGTCGTCGGGGCCAAGCTGCTCTACCCCTCGGGCGAGATCCAGCACGCCGGCGTGCTGTACTCGCGCCTGTACCGCTGGTTCGACCACCGGCTGCGCTACGCGCCGGGCGACCTGCCGGAGGCGAACCTGCCGCGGCGCTGCCCCGTCACCGGCGCGCTGCAGCTGATCCGTCACGAGACGCTCGCGACCGTCGGCCTGTACGACGAGGCGTTCCAGATGGGCCACGAGGACGTCGACTACTGCCTGCGCGTGTTCGACGCCGGGCTCGAGTGCATCTACGAGCCGGCCGCCTGCGCGCTGCACCACGAGTCCGCCATCCGCGGCCGCCTCGACCGCCGCGTGCAGGAGTGGGAGCTCGCCTCCGCGCACACGCTGCTCTCCAAGTACGCCGGCCGCGACCACACCGCGTTCTCCCTCTCTCTCGCATGACCGGGCTCCCCCGCACCCTCTTCGTCGCCCAGCGCCGCACCGCGGTCGCCTGGTACCGCTGCGTGCTGCCCGCCGAGTACCTCGGCGCCGACTGGATCGCGATCGACGACAAGGCCGGCCGGCTCGAGCAGGTCTCCGGCGACCGGCCGATCCCGCTCGCCGACTGGTCGGGCTACGACGTCGTGGTCCTCCAGCAGCCGCGCGGCAGCGCGTGGCTGTCCCGCATCCGCGAGCTGCAGGCCGCCGGCGTCACCGTGCTGTACGAGATCGACGACTACGTGCACGCGGTGCGCAAGTCGCGCGACCACGACTTCAAGGGCGCGTTCGACAAGGACGCGCTGCGCGAGCTGGAGCTCGCCATGCGCGTCGCCGACGGCGTGATCTGCTCGACCGAGTGGCTCGGGCGCCGCTATCGCGCGTTCAACCCGCGCGTGCATGTCTGCCGCAACGGGCTCGACCTCGGCCGCTACGCGCTCACGCTCCCGCCGCGCGAGGCGCCGGTGATCGGCTGGGCCGGCGGCACCGGGCACCAGGCCGCGGTTCGGCCGTGGCTGGGGGCGGTCGCCGACGTCATGCGGGCGCGGCCCGGCGTCGGCTTCCACTCCGTCGGCCAGTCGTTCCACCGGCTGCTCGCGCGCGAGTTCGGGCCCGAGCGCTGCACCGGCACGCCGTTCACCACGCTCGAGACCTACCCGGCGGCGATGACGCACGCGGACATCGCGATCGCGCCCGCCGGGCAGAGCAACTTCTTCCGCGGCAAGAGCGACCTGCGCTTCCTCGAGGCCGCCGCGCTGGGCCAGGCCGTGGTCGGCGACCCGGTCGTCTACGCGACGATCGAGCCCGGCGTCACCGGCCTGCATGCGGCGACCGCGGCCGAGGCGCGCGAGCACCTGTTCGCGCTGGTCGACGACCGCGACCTGCGCGAGCGCCTCGGTGCGGGCGGGCGCGCCTATGTCGAGCGCGAGCGCGACATGCGGGTCATGGCGCGGCAGTGGGCGAACGTGCTGCACGAGGTGCGCGCCGGCGCGACCGCAGCGGCCTGACCGGGAGAGGACCGATGACCACCGCCACGACCTTCACGCCCGCGGCGCCGGCACCGGCCGCGCCCGGGCAGCCGAGCGGGCTGCTGCACGCCGTGCTCGACGCCGTGCTGTCCGGCGTCGCCGCGCCGCCGCATCCCGACAACGTCGACGCGATCCGGTTCCCGTCCGGCCTGTCGCCCGTCCCGTTCGCGGCCGTGCCGGAGCGGCTCGCGGCGGTCGTCGCGGACGTGCCGCGGCTGGAGCGCCTGTGGTCGCGCCTGCCGCCGGACGACGCGGCGCTCCTGGTCGACCTGCTGGCGTACCGCGTGCTCGGGCACGCGAAGGTCGTGCTGCCGCTCGGTCCGGCCGCGCGGATCCGCGAGCTGGCCGACGTGGCGCGCGAGCGCCTGCTCGTCGAGGCCGGGACGTACGACATCGACTTCCTCGGCTGGCAGGCTGACCTCTACGACCTCGCGCCCCTCGGCCTGCCGATCCGCCTGCACGCGCACATCGCGCTGATCCTCCATACGTTCCTGCTCGACCAGTACCGCTACGACGGCGCCCGCGAGGTCTGGGTCCGGCCCGGCGACGTCGTGATCGACGGCGGCGGCTGCTGGGGCGACACCGCCCTGCAGTTCGCGCATGCCGCCGGCCCGGACGGCCGCGTGCTGTGCTTCGAGTTCGACGCGGCGAACCTGCGGCTGCTCGACGCGAACCTGGCGCTGAACCCGGAGCTGGCCGAGCGCATCGACGTGCTCCACCATCCGCTGTGGGATCGCGCCGGCGTCCCGATCCCGTTCTCGGTCTCCGGCCCGGGCGCGAAGGTCGGCGCGGGCGATCAGGTGATCGAGACGCGCTCGATCGACGAGCTCGTCGCGTCGGGCCGCGTCGACCGCGTCGACTTCATCAAGCTCGACATCGAGGGCTCGGAGCTGCCGTCCCTGCACGGCGCGCGCCAGACGATGCGGGAGTTCAAGCCGCGGCTCGCGATCTCCGCCTACCACGAGGACGACGACCTGATCACGATCCCGGCGCTGCTCGACGACCTGGGCGTCGGCTACCGCTACGGGCTCGATCACGCGACGATCCACGCGGAGGAGACGATCCTCTTCGCGTGGTGCGAGGACTGAGCGTGGCGACCGCCGCCGCCTGGTCCGCCGACCTGGTCGCCGAGCCCGCGCTGCTGCGGCTCTGGCGCGACGCGGTCGGTCCGCGCGATGCGGTGACGCTCTCCGTGCTCGCGCGCCCGGGCGACGACGTCGACGGGCTGCTGTCGGCGCTGTCGGCGCTCGGTCTCGACGAGGAGGGCGGACCCGACGTGGAGCTCGTCGAGGTCGGCGACGCGGTCGCCGGCGCGCGCGCGCTCGGCCGGGCGGGCGCGCTGTTGAGCGCGCGCGCCGAGGCGCACGCGTACGGCGTGCCGGTCGTCGGTCCCGCGGCCGATGCCGCGGCGCTGCGGCGTGGGCTCGGCCTGGATGACGACGCGCCCGCGCGGCGCGAGCCGGCCGGCGCCGCGGTCGACGCGCTCGTCGCCGCGTGCGACGTCGACGGCCTCGTCGCGCTGGCCGCCCGGCTGCTCGGCGAGGGCGCGATCGATGCCGCAGGCGATGTGGCCCTCGCGGCGCTCGGCGTCGCGCCCGCCCGCGCCTCGGTGCTGCGCATGCTCGGCGACGTCCGCGCCGCCCAGGGACGCCATCGGGAGGCGGCGCTGCTGTACCGCCATGCGTTGACCGCCCTGGCGCCGGAGGATCTCCAGGCGCGCCGGATCGCCGAGCTGCGGGCGCTGTGGGACTGCCCGCGCCTCGAGGGCACGCCCGAGCTGCTCCAGCCGGCGATGATCCTGGGCCCCGGCCGGGTGACGATCGGCGAGCGGGTGATCTTCGGCTGGCACCGGTCGCCCGGCTTCCACACCGGCTCGATCTACGTCGAGGCGGGGCGGCCCGAGTCGGAAGTGTCGATCGGCGACGGCACGCTGTTCAACAACGACGCCGTGATCCGCAGCGAGGGCCCGGGCATCGCCGTGGGGCGCGACGGGCTGTTCGGCACCGGCGTCCAGATATTCGACTCCGACTTCCACCACCTCGATCGCGCGCTGCGCCGGTCCGGGACGCACCCGACCGCCGCGGTGGAGATCGGCGACGACGTCTGGGTCGGGTCCAACGCGATGGTGCTCAAGGGCGTGACGATCGGCGACGCCGCCGTCGTCGCCGCCGCGTCGGTCGTGACGCGGGACGTGCCCGCCGGCGTGCTCGTCGGGGGCAACCCCGCGCGCGTCATCCGAGAGCTCTGACCATGGCCCGTCGGCTCCCGTCGGTCACCGTCCTCGTCTGCGCGTTCGACTACGAGCGCTACGTCGCCGAGGCGCTCGACAGCGCGCTCGCGCAGGACTACGCCGGTCCGGTCGAGGTGCTCGTGGTCGACGACGGGTCGACCGACCGGACGCCCCAGATCCTCGCCGGCTACGGCGACCGCATCCGCGTCGTGCGGCAGCCGAACGCCGGCCTGAACGCCGCGACGGCGCGCGGCATCGCGGAGGCGCAGGGCGACCTCGTCGCGCTGCTCGACGCCGACGACGTGTGGCGCGCCGACAAGCTGCGCCGCCAGGTCGAGCTGCTCGCCGGTCGGCCGGAGGTCGGGCTGGTGTTCTGCGACATGGCGCTGGTCGACGCGGACGGCGCGCCGCTCGCGCCGTCGTACTTCCGCCGGCACGGCATGCGGCCACCGCGCGGCCGCGTGCTCGGGGCGCTCCTGGCCGAGAACCTCGTGCCGGCGCCGACGATCGCGTTCCGGCGCGCGCTCGCCGGGCACGTCCTGCCGGTCGCGGACGCCGCCTCGTTCCAGGACTGGTGGCTCGCGCTCAAGGTGGCCGAGGTCGCCGAGCTCGACTGGGTGGATGAACCGCTCGTCTCCTATCGCGTGCACGGCGACAACATGGCCTCGGGGGCGGCAGGCGGGAAGTGGGCCCGCAACGTCCGCGCCGACCTGCGCTTCCGGCGCTGGATGCCGGCGCACCTGGACCTGGGCGCCGTCGTCGCGAGCGACCTTCGCCGGGCGGTGGAAGCGCTCGATCGCGACGCCCTGACCGTCGCCCGCCGCACCGGCGGCACCGTCGACGCCGAGCTCGCCGCCGGCGCGGAGGAGCGGGCCGCCTGGGCGCACGCGCTCATCCGCGCCCGCGCCGCGCGTGCCTCCGGCGACCGCCGCGCGGCCGCCCTGGCGGCCCTGGCCGCGGTCGCCGCCGATCCGACCGAGCCTGACGCGCGCGCGGAGCTCGCCGATCTGCTCGACCGGCTCGAGGCGGACGAGGCGGCCCCGGGGCAGGCGCCCTTCGTCGCGACCGTCGTGCAGGCGGACGACCCGGCCGCGCGCCTCGTCGCCGCCGAGGAGGCGTTCGGGCGTGGCGACGTCGCCGCCGCCCGCCGGCAGCTCCGTGCCCTCGCCGGCGAGCCGGGACTCGCTCCCGAGCTCGCCGCGCAGGCGGGCAACGACCTCGCCGTGATCGCCGCCGCGGCCGGGGATCTCGAGAGCGCGCGGCGCGAAGCGCTCGCCGCCGCCGCCCTGGATCCCGGCTACGCGCCCGCGGCCGAGACCCTCGGGCGCTGCGCCGAGGCCGAGCGGGACCTCGTCCAGGCGGAGCACTGGTTCGCGCGGGCGCTCCGGCTGGACCCGGGCGAGCCGTCGCTCGCCGAGGCGCTGTCCGCCACGCGCGCGGCGCGCCGCCCCGGACGCGCCGGCGACACCGCCCCGGCGGCGGCAGCGCCCGCCAGGCGCGGCCGGGCGCTCATCTGCGTCGACTACTTCCATCCCTCGGTCGGCGGCTCCGAGCGCCTCGCCGAGCAGATCGGCGCCCGGCTGCGCGGGCTCGGCTGGCACGTCGAGGTGGCGACCCGCGCGCTCCGGGAGCGCGTCCGGCGCGAGCACGCCGGGATGCGGATCCACGAGATCCGCGCCGATCCGCCGCAGGAGCTGGCGGCGATCGTGCGGCGCGGCGGCTACGACGCGATCCTCGCGCTCTCCGACCCGCGCGCCTGGCCGGTGCCGGCGGTGTGCTCGCTGCCGGACGGGAGCCCTCGGCGCGTGGTCGTGCCCTGCATCAACCCCGAGAACCTCGCGCACCTGCTCGCCGACGACGACCGCCTCGCCGCCCACCTGGAGCTGGTCCGGCGCGCCGACGTCCACGTCCACTCGTCGCGGACCGGGCTCGACGCGCGCCTCGCGGAGCGGCTCGGGCTCGACTCGGTCTACGTGCCGAACGGCGCCGACCGCCTCCCGCCGGGCGGCGACGCCGACGTGCCGGACGGCGCGCCGCTGGCGCTCGTGGTCGGCAACCTCTGGCCGGAGAAGAACCACATCGGGCTGCTGTCCACGCTGGGCGGGCGCGAAGGGGACTGGCGGCTGGCGCTGATCGGGGCACCCGCTCCCGGGCGCGACACGCTCGCGGCCCGGGTCCACGCGCTGGCCGCCGCCGACCCGCGCGTGCACGTGGCCGGCGCGCTGCCGCCGGCGCGGGTGGCCGCCGCGATGCGGCAGGCGGACGTGCTGCTGCTGCCGTCGCTGGCAGAGGCGACGCCGCTCGTGCTCGTCGAGGCGATGGCGCACGGGCTGCCGTGGATCGCGACGCCGCGGTGCGGCGCCGCGCACGACCACGCCGGCGGCCTGATCCTGCCGGTCCGCGACTTCGGCGACGGCCTGGACCACCTGCTCTCGCATCCCGCCGATCGCGCGGCGCTGGGCGCGGCCGGTCGCGCGCACTGGGAGGCCGCGTACCGCTGGGAGGTCGTCGGCGCCCGCTACGACGCGCTCCTCTCCGGCGCCGACCGGCTGCCCGACCTGCCGCCGCCCACGACCGCGATCGCGCGGACCGATGCGGTCCGCGCCGCGCAGCTGGACGCGCTCGTCGATCCGATCCCCGTCACCCCCGCCCTCGAGGAGGCCATGCGATGAGCGCACCCGCCGTCAGCGTGATCGTCTGCGCCCACGACTACGAGCGCTACGTCGCCGAGGCGATCGAGTCGGCGCTCGCCCAGGACCACCCGTCGTTCGAGGTGATCGTGGTCGACGACGGCTCCACCGACGGCACTCCGGACGTGATCGCGGGCTACGGCGACGCCGTCCGCGCGATCCGGCGTCCCAACGGCGGCCTGAACGCCGCCACCGACACCGGCGTGGCCGCTGCCCGCGGCGCGTACCTCACGTTCCTGGACGCGGACGACCTCTGGCCGGCGGATCGCCTGAGCCGGCTGGCCGCCGTGCTCGACGCCCGGCCCGCGGTCGGAGTCGTCTACGGGGACATGGACATCG
>Ga0126313_10002283_pt1 | contig 10647 bp, 12 predicted proteins | sample Plot105A_FD_89954 | JGI IMG/M metagenome (GOLD analysis project Ga0126313, IMG submission 89954) | Serpentine soil microbial communities from UC McLaughlin Reserve, CA, USA - Plot105A | ecosystem: Environmental > Terrestrial > Soil > Grasslands | place: USA: UC McLaughlin Reserve, Lake County... | reverse complement strand
CGCAGGCTTCTATCAGGTCACCGGCCAGTCGAGCGAAGCGGCGGCGGGAGACAGGTCGGATTCGAGGCAAGACAGCATCCGCCAGCATGGTTGTGGGTCATCCCGCCGCCGCCCCGCACTCTCAGCCGCCCGTCGGACAGAGACGACTAGCAGACGACGCTACACAGCATGGTTGAGCCGATCGTCGAGTCGACGTTGGGCCACGAGTGGGCACGAAATCTTGTCTTCGCGGACAACGACACGCCGAGGGCCAAGAGACATCGCCGACGCAGCGCGGTGCGCCGAATGGCGGTTCAACTCGACCTCGTCCTTGTCAGTTTCAGCAGAACGATCACTTTTCTCGATTCGCGCCGCGCCCCGATGGCATCCTCCGTCATGAGCCATTCTCAAGGAGGACGCTCCCATGCCTGAGGTCGAGACGAGCACACCTGCCAATACGCCGAGGCCAGTCGGCCCCTACAGCATATCGCCAAGGTCGGAAGTTTCGTCACGATCGGCGGCACCGCGGGCGTCGATCCGGCGACCGGCGAACTGGCCGGTACGGAGATTCAGTCGCAGACCCGCCAGATCCTTGACACCTTTCAGGTGATGTTGGAGTCGGTTGGTTCGGACCTCGCGCACGTCGTCCACATCAACGTCTTCCTCGGCCAGATGAGCGAATTCGAAGCGATGAACGCCGCCTATGTCGAGAAGATGGGTCGCCATCGGCCCGCTCGGACGGTCATTGGCGTCCGCGAACTACCCAAGCCCGGCGTCCTGCTCATCATGAGCCTGACTGCCGTCACCACCGAATAGCAGAACCCGGGCGCGGCGGCCGAAGACACGTTCTGGGGAGGGCGGGTCGCGTGGTCGCTGACCCGAGCGCGCCACGCCTGCACTTGCGCTGCCCGATCGCTCACGCCCCCCGCTGTTGCGTCAGCGACCACAGGCGAGCGCGATGCGGATGCAGCTGTTCGCGTTGTCCCTCAACGCGGCGTCAAACTGGCTAGATCGAGACTCAGGGCATTCGCGCGAAGAGACCGTTCCTCCTTGTCCAGCTCAGTGATCCGCACGTCGGCGCGGACTGGGGCGAGGGGACCCCGTCGCGATGCTTGCCGCCGCGGTCGAGTGCGTCCGCGCACTCGAGCCCAACCCGGACGCGGTGCTGATCTCCGGTGACTTGGCCGCACGCTCTCGAGGTCGAGTACGAGCAGGTTCGCCAGCTGTTGGCGTCGTCTTCGGCGCGAAGGAGATCGAGGTTTCCAACGACCCTCCCGGCTTCGCCGTGCACACGTTCATCGACGGTGAGCTGATCTCGCACACCCAGCCGGTGCAGTAGCAGGCGCTCAACTGACTCGCCTCAACACAGCCGGCGACCGGCGAGGCATGGAGCGTTTCTAGGGCCTTGCGGTCGCACCTGACTCAGTTGCAGATCGCGGCCCTAGCAGCAGTGTGAGCACCAGTTCCGGAATCGCCTCGAGGCTCGGTCTGCTGCCGTCGGAGGCCCAGTGCTCAACGAGCGCGAGGTCGGTGAGTCCGGCGATCGCCAGGGCGAGCAGTTCCGCGGGGACGTCGTCGCGGAGTTCGCCGCGAGCGATTCCGTCTCGGAGAATCGCCTCGAGTTCGCCGACGAGCGGCGCCTCCGCCCCCATCACGCGAGGGTAGAGCCCCGGCGTCCCCATCAGGCACTCGCGCACGAACACGCGGGCGAACGGGTCGTGCTCGCGCGCCCAGGCGCAGAATCCGGCGAGCGTCGCCGCGAGCCGCTCCCACGCCGGGGCTTCAGCGGGCGCCGAGCCGGAGGCGGCGGCCTGCGCCACGGCCTCCTCCACTACCGCGAGGAACAGTTCCTCCTTGGAGGGGAAGTAGTTGTAGATCGTTCCCTTGGCGAAGCCGGCCGCGAGCGAGATCGCGTCGACGTTGGCTCGTTCCAGGCCGACCCGTCCGAATTCCTCTGCAGCAGCCGCGAGCAGCCTCGCCCGGGTCGCCTGCTTGGTTTCGGCTGACACCCTCGGCATCGCATGTAGTATACTGGGTGACTGGTCACCCACAATACATGGCAATGGGAACAACATCGATGACCACGAAGCACCGGCCACCCAGGGCGGGAGGGCAGCCGGCGATTGTGGCCGAGGGACTTACCAAGCGCTTCGGTGCGGTGCGGGCGCTCGACGGCGTCGACCTCGAGCTCGCGACGGGCAAGGTGCTGGCGCTGCTTGGGCCGAACGGGGCGGGCAAGACCACCACCGTGCGGATCCTCGCCACGCTGCTAGCCCCCGATGCCGGCCGGGCGCGCGTTGCCGGCTTCGACGTCGTCTCACAGGCGGCCGCGGTCCGGCGGCTGATCGGCCTGTCGGGCCAGTACGCGGCGGTCGATGCCTATCTGACCGGCCGCGAGAACCTGCGCATGATCGGACGGCTCTACGGACTCGCCCGCCAAGCCGCCCGGCGACGCGCCGAGGAACTGCTCGAGCGCTTCGACCTGCTCGACGCGGCCGGGCGCCGAGCCGGCAGCTACTCCGGCGGGATGCGCCGCCGGCTCGACGTCGCCGCCAGCCTGGTCGCCGCGCCGCCGGTGCTGTTCCTCGACGAGCCGACGACCGGCCTCGACCCCCACGGGCGCATCGCCCTCTGGCAGCTGCTGGGCGAGCTCACCGCGCAGGGAACGAGCCTGCTGCTGACCACGCAGTACATGGAGGAAGCCGACCGGCTCGCCGACGCGATCGTGGTGATCGACAAAGGCCGCGTCGTGGCCACGGGAACCGCCGATCAGCTCAAGGCCCGGGTCGGTGGCAATCGCCTCGAGCTCCACGCCCCGCAGGGCAACGACCCGAGCGACCTCGCCCGCGCGCTCGACGGGCTCGGCTCCGGGCCGCCGACGGTCGACGCCGCCGCCGGCCGCGTCGTCCTCCCGGTCGATGACGGACCCGCCCTCCTCCCCGAGCTCGCCACGCGGCTGGCCGCCTCCGGTCTCCGCGTCGCCGATCTGGCGCTGCGTCGCCCCACCCTCGACGACGTCTTCCTCGCCCTGACCGGCCATCCCGCCCCGGGGACGACGCGCACGGACGACGTGGAGCGCGACTCGCCGGCCGAGGACGGGCATCGGGCCCTCGCGTCAAGAGGCGCACCGTGAGCGCCATCGCCACCACCGCCCGCGCAGCCGCGCCGGCCTCGGCGCTCGCCAGCGTCGCCACCGTCACCGGGCGCAACCTCCGCCGCGTTGTGCGCGTCCCCACCCTCATCGCCTTTGCGACCGTGCAGCCGGTCCTCTTCGTGCTCCTGTTCACCTACGCCTTCGGCGGCGCCATCCAGCCGCCGGGCGCGGCGCGCTACATCGACTACCTGCTCCCCGGCCTCTTCGTGCTCGCGATCGGGTTCGGTGCCTCCCAGACCGGGGTGGCGATCGCCGACGATCTGGCCAGCGGCATGATCGACCGCTTCCGCTCCCTGCCCATCGCCAGTGCGGCAGTTCTGGCCGGAAGAGTCGCCGCCGACGCCGTCCGCAACCTGTTCGTCGTCGCGCTCATGATCGCCGTTGCGTCCGCCATCGGCTTCCGATTCCACGCCGGCCCGGCCGCGGTACTGGCGGCCGTCGCCCTCGCCGTGGCAATCGGGATCGCGTTCTCCTGGCTCAACCTGCTGCTCGGCCTTCTCGTCCGCAACCCCGAGTCGGCCGGCCTGGCAGGAATCTTCCCCGTCGTCATCCTCGTTTTCACCAGCTCGGCCATGGTGCCGGTGGCCACCATGCCCGGATGGCTCCAAGCATTCGCCAACGTCAACCCGGTCACGGTCTGGGTCGATGCGCTGCGCGCGCTCTGCCTCGGCGGACCCACCGCGACGCCCGTGCTCCAAGCGCTCGCCTGGATCGGCGCGCTCCTCCTCGCCACCATCCCCGCCGCGATCCTCCGCTACCAACACGCAACCGCGTAATGTCGAAGAAGGCCGACCCTCGTCACGACGCAACGTCGTCCCTTGACGACCTAGGCGCCGACAAGGACTAGCGACCGATGTCCGAGGAACGAGAGGACACGGCCTACCCGTTCCTGCTCTTCGTTTCGCAGGCCGAGACGGAAGCGCTGAACGAGCACCTGGCCGAACGGGGCATCGAGGTCGAGCGCGGCGTCGAGCTGGTCGCCTTCACAGCCGGTGAGCAGCACGTCACCTGCACGCTTCGCCACCAGAACGGGAGCACCGAGGGGGATTTGCGGGCGCGCTACCTGGTCGGCTGCGACGGCGCGCACAGCAGCGTCCGCCAGGGCGCCGGAATCCCGTTCGAGGGCGGCCGCTACGGCCCGGGCGTTCGGCTCGCCACCCGGCCCTCATTGACCATCAGCGACAAACGTCCTAGCCTCTCTTTCAAGTGGGCTTCCGCTTCTATCGCCGCAAGTCGCTCGGGAGCAGGCGGATCGCATGCTCGCGTCCGTCGCGGGCGAGGTGGCCGCAATGGCGGTCGATCATCCGAGCTTATGCCGGCCTCGGTGCGTCGTCCGGCGTAGGGTCGGCCCGCAGGCAAAAGTCCCGCTGGACCCCAGGGGGAGAGGGAGTACAAGCATGACGATGAAGCACAAACGGCCGGCGCTCGGCTTGGCTGCGTTGATCGCCGGAGTGGCTGCGGCCAGCACGGTACTCGTAACGTCCGCCGCCGTTGCAGCACCTCCGCCGTGCCAGGCGAAGAACGTCGGGACCGGCGTCGAATACAAAGGTGCGTCCGCCCTCGCGAACGCGATCGTGGCCGCGAGCGCCGGAGACACGATCAGCGTCTGGGGCACGTGCTACGGCAACTTCAGGGTCAACCAGGACCTCACGTTGCGCGGCCAGGGCAAGAACGCGACGCTGGACGGGAACAAGCAGGGCCGCGTGCTCAGGATCGGCGGCGGTACGGTGACCGTTCGCGACCTGAAGATCACCAACGGCCAGACGACGAGTTTGGGCGCCGGAATCTACGTCGCGACGGCCGCGGTCTTGATCAACGTCCTCGTGACTGGAAACACCGGTGATCCGAACAACTTCGGCGGCGGGATCGAGGCCGATTCCGGTTCGAGCCTGAGGCTCGTCAACTCGACCGTGAGCGGAAACACCGCCGGCGGCTCGGGCGGCATCGACATCTTCAGGGCGAAGGTGTCGCTCACCAATTCGTCGGTGACCGGCAACCACGCCACCGGCGCAACGACCGACGGGTGCCTCTTCGGCGGGGTGTACTACGCCTGCGCCGGCGGCGTCTGGAACTACCACGGGACGCTCGCGCTTACCAACTCCGTCGTTAGCGGCAACGACGCGGATTACCGTGGCGGCGGAATGAGGAACGACGCGTCGCTCGACGGCGCCGGGAACCCGACGGACGGAATCACGATCCTGGCCGGAACGAGTGCGATCAGGTCCAACAGCGCCGGCAACCAGGGAGGCGGCATCTGGGCGAATGTCGCGAACGGTGTGTTCGCGGCCGACGGAACCGCGACGTACACCAATCCGATCAGCGGCGCCACGCTCCCCGCGTGGACCGGCTCGGTGTCGGAAAACACGCCGGACCAGTGCTCCCCGACGCTGACGATCGGCAGCACCACCTGCGGGGCATAGCTTCGGGAGCGTTGTGAGGGCCGGCGGACGCGCGCCGGCCCTCGCCGAATCGTCCGGTCTACGGGAATTCCGCGGACTCGGGGTGGAGGTCGTCGCGGCGGCCGTCGCTGCACCTCGGCGGCACGAGGTAGCGGCTGTCGCCGGCGTCGCTCTACGCCCTCATTCGTAGGTTCGTGAGGGGCCGGTCGCACTGCAAGCGCCGCGGCGTTCGGCTCGCTGCCGGCTCCCTCAGGCTAATCAGTGGCGCTCGCCGAGACCGGTGGCGCCTGATCTGGTTCTTTGAGCACGAACTCGCGGATGAGCTTCAACACCGCTTGTGGTTGCTCGTTGGCGAGCAGGTGGCCGGCGTCGGGGAAGCGCACGAAGCGCAGCCGATCAGGCGGAAGTGCCGCGGCCAGCTCTTCGGCGTCCTCGATTGTCACGATCGGGTCGAGCTCCCCCGCGAGTAGCAATACGGAGCAGCGGATCTGGTGGAGGCGTTGGGCAAGGTCGAATGTGAGGAGCTCGCCGCGGATGAAATGCTCCGAGACGTCAGGGCGCCTCGTGACTCGCGCAAGGATCTCGGGTGGGCGTGGCCGCTGCGTGTAGTAGGGGCCGCAGACGCGCAGGTACTCGTCGAGGTTTTCGGCTGTTGGCTCCGCGAAGAAGCGTTCGGCGACCGAGCGCACCTCGGATCCCCCGAGGCGCTCGAACATGGCGATAGCCCGGTCGAGGTGGATGCGAGCGGCGGTGCTCGAGAGGATCAGCTTGGCCGGGTGATCCGGGTGGCGGAGTGCGTAGTTGAGCGCGACGAACCCGCCGAACGAGGTGCCGAAGACGATCGGCCGCTCGATCCCGAACACGTCACACAGTGCCCGCAGATCGTCTGCCCATTGATCGAGGTTCCAGCGCCGACGTGGCCCGTCTTCACTCCGGCCGTTTCCTCTGTGGTCGTAGTAGACGAGCTGGGCGATGTCCGTCAGCGACGGGTAACGCGCCTTGAAGGGTGTGTGGTCGAATCCGGGGCCGCCGTGAACCATGACGATCGTCGGCCGCTCGCGCATCGACATTCCTTCGGGGACGAGCTTTGCACCATCGACGTCGACGAACAGGCGAACGTCACCGACGGAGACGAACACGATGCGCGAGCCTAACCGGCAACGCCTCGTCGGCGCAGCCCTGAGTCTTTCCGTTGGGTTCTTGATCAAGCTCGGCTTCCGCCTCTCCCGAGCACGGTGCGGCGAGTGCTTGAGAGTGCTGGGGGTCGACCCTGCGCCGCGTCGCGAAGGAACAACGTGGTCGGCGTTCGTTCGTCAGCAGGCCGCGAGCATCATCGCCTGCGACTTCTTTACCGTCGAGACGGTCGCACTGCGCCGGCTCTACGTGCTCTTCTTCATCGGGCTGGGCAGCCGGCGCGTTCACCTCGCCGGCTGCACGAGAAACCCGACCGGAGCCTGGGTCCTCCAACAGGCGCGCAACCTCAGCTTCACCGGCCTGTTCGAGCGGATGCGCTTCCTGATCCACGACCGCGACAGCAAATTCACCGCCCGTTCGATGAGGTGTTCCGCAGCGAACGCATCAGCGTGATCCATACGCCGATTCGAGCGTCGCAGGCGAACGCCTACGCCGAGCGTTTCGTCCGCACGTCAGAGCGGGGTGCCTCGACTTGGAGCAAGGCTTGTCCCCCGAGGGATCAACGGCAAGGATCGCATCGCTCGTCGCCCAGGTTGGCCGCGCGCATCGTCCATGGTCGTCATGCGTTCCTCTTCCCTGCTCAGTCGTAGAGCGGACCCATCTCGCCAGCGACTCGCTCGAACAGGAGCCGATCGTCGTCGTCGAACGCATCCATGCTCTCGTCCTCGACATCGAGCGTTCCCACCACGCGGTCGTCGACGATGACGGGCACGATCATCTCCGAGCCCGTTGAAACGAGCGCGGTGAAGTAGCGCGGGTCGTGTGCGACGTCGTTCGAGACGACGGTCTCTCGAGCGCTGATCGCCGCGCCGGTCAGGCCCCGCTCGGCGGGGAAGCGGGGGTGAGCCGGAGGAGCAGGTCCGCTCCATGCGAGGTTGACGACCTCTGCCGCCGTGACCTCGTACACTCCGACCCAGCGGCGGCGGGTCGCGGCGCGTACGAGATCGGCGATCCGCTGGGCCCGCTCGTCTCGCGGTAAACGCGGCTCGGCGGCGGCTCGGACGGCTTCATGGAGCTCATCTGGCATAGACGTCCTCCTGCGTCGTCGGCTCCGCACCGGGGCCTATGGGGGCCGATTCGCGGGCGCCGCGGCTTCTCGACGAGGGCGCTCCCGTCCTCGGCTTGCTCGAACACACGGGAGGGCTTTCGGGTTTGGTCGCGTGCCCGGACGGGTGCGACGCGCGTTTCACCCAGAACTCAGACCTGTCGTTGATTTGGCGTGAACGGAGGGAGGTTGGCCGGTGAGTCGGTGGACGGTTCGCGATAGGTGCGCGTGGTCTGCGAACCCGAGCTCGGCGGCCAGCCGGGAAAGCGAGGGGGCGCCGGTCGCGACCGCCTCGAGTGCGGTGCGGGTGCGGAGCTCGTTGCGATAGCGGGCGAGAGTGATGCCGGTGTGCGCGTGAAAGAGGCGGCTGAGATGCCTTGGCGAGACCGCGAGCTCGCGTCCGAGCGCGATAAGAGTGGTCGCTGGGGCTCGGTTGAGGATCTCGCGAGCGTCGTCGGCGAGGCGGCGTTGCCGCCGGGATGCCGCACTCGCTCGGGATCGTGTCGTCGCGCCGACGGCGTCCTTTTGGAGGAGCCGGTCTGCAAGCCGGAACGTCGCGTCGAGAAGCTCGGAGTCGTCGATAGCACGACTACACGCCGCGAGGAGTTGTCGATGTAAGGCGTCGACCACTCGCGGCGTAGGGATGCGAGCGAACCCGGCTCTGGCCTCACTCGCTTCATCGGGAACGATCTCAGGCGAGAGGGTGATCACGGTGCAGACGTCTCCTCCGTCGCAAGGGTGGTTGATGATCTGCTCGTCGTCTGGGTGCTGGAAGTAGGCGGACGTCGCGTCGAGGAGCGGATTGTCGCCGTTGATTCGCCGGTAAAAACAGCCGCGCCGAACCAGGACAAGCGCAAACGTGCTTGCGGTCTCGGGTTCGGCAGATTCCGTGCGCACTGCATCGCAGCTCACAGTCGCAACCTCAACCAGCGGTGACGCATGAAGGACGGTTCTCCGCAGCACTTCAGGTCAACGGTAGCCGCCGTCGTTGATTCCAAACGTGACCGGAATGTTCAAGCCCGGCGCCGGTCGACGCAGCCATGCTTCCCAGATATGGACAGTCGTACGAACAACAAAATGGCTGCGCTGGCGACCGGCGGGCCGGACCGCGTCACGACAAGCAGTTGATGATGTCCGGGGCGGTTCGTTGGTTCATAGCGGGCGAGAATTCCCCTATCTGTCGGCTTGCGTCGAGAACGTGCTGAGCGTCCCGCGTGGAGCCGCCCTCTACGTTGGTGCTCTGATCGGCCCAGGGCTACTACTCGTCCCGTCGCTCGCCACCCAGACTGCGGGGCCCGCCTCGATCGTGGCCTGGGCCGGGCTGCTTGTCCTTTCGGCGCCGATCGCGATCACTTTCGCAGCGCTCGGCGTCCGGCACCCAGTCTCCGGCGGCGTCTCTGCGTACGTACGCGAGGCGTTCGGCGACGACGCGGCGGCCGTCACGGGCGCATGCTTCTTGACCGCGGTCGTCTTCGGCGCGCCGGCTGTCGCTCTGATCGGCGGCTACTACGTCGCAGACCTCACCGGTTCCGGGGCGTCGGTGGCGGTTGTTGTGGGGCTCGGGATGTTCGGCGCCGTACTTGCCGCGAATGCCATCGGCCTCCGGGTCTCGTCCGGCCTACAGCTCGTCGTGTCGGCGGTGCTCGTCGTTGTGATCGCGGTCGCCGTCGGCGTCGCATTGCCGTCGCGCGCGGCTCACAACTGGACGCCGTTCGCGCCGCACGGCTGGTGGGCGGCGGGCACCGCCGCGACCCTCCTGATCTGGCTCTTTATCGGCTGGGAGGCAATGGCGCAACTGGCGGGTGAGTTCCGAAGCCCGGCGCGCGACCTGCCGCGGGCGATGGCGCTCGCGTTCGCAGTCGTAACCGTGCTCTACCTGGGGCTTGCGGTGGCGACGATCACCGTCACGGCCGGCAGCGGTTCGAAGGTGCCGCTCGCCGACCTGATCGCGGTCGGCTTCGGGCGGGCGGGTCGCGACGCGACGGCGGTGCTCGCGGTCGCGCTGACGATGGGCACGATGAACGTCTACTTGGGCTCATCGGCGAAGCTCGCCGCCGCGCTCGCCGTTGAGCGGGCGCTGCCGGCGTGGCTCGGCGGCGACGCCCAGCGCAGCGTTCCGCGGCGGCCGCTCGCCCCGCTCGCCGTCACGAGCGCCTGCTTGTTGGTCGCGCTCTCCGCCGGCCTCAGCAGCACGAGCGACCTCGTCCGCGCCACGTCGGCCTGCTTTATCGTCGTCTACCTCCTCGCGCTCACATCGGCAGTGCGGATGCTCTCGGGCCGCGTGCGCGCGGCGGCGATCGTCGCGCTCCCGCTGGTCTGCGTCGTCGCCGTCTTCTCCTCGGCGTTCCTACTCGTTCCCGCCGTCGCGGCCCTGCTCTCCCTTGGCTTTCGCCGCAAGGCGTCGTGCCCTAAGGCGGTTCGCTCGTACTCGCCGAGCTGCGTGTAGCTCGCCGTGATCGCGCACGTTGTCGGGTCCGTTGCCGGCGTGCCCTCCCTGACGCTACGCAAACGCTAAGCCCCGCGGCCAGGCTTTCCGGGTCCGATCGAACCGCGGGCATGGCGGTCTCCAGGGAGACGTGGCAGACGTCGGAGTGAGGAGCGCGAACCGCGAACGCACGACGAGGCGACGTTGGCAAGCAGGGCAGCGCCAGTCAGCCGATCCTCGGCGCTGACGCCCGCCGGTAGAGCAGGTGAGACTGGACCAGAATTCGAGCGCACGCCTGCTGGTGCGCTAGTGGAAACCACCGCCCTGCTCGGACCGCGACGTTCGGGCAGTTCGGTGCGCCGGAGATGCTGGCGGCTCGTCGCACTCCTGCATCCTCGCGGCGCCGGCGGCTGCGTCGGCCGTGTCTGCGTCGACCACAAGGGGCGGTGGT
>Ga0126313_10002281_pt1 | contig 10656 bp, 11 predicted proteins | sample Plot105A_FD_89954 | JGI IMG/M metagenome (GOLD analysis project Ga0126313, IMG submission 89954) | Serpentine soil microbial communities from UC McLaughlin Reserve, CA, USA - Plot105A | ecosystem: Environmental > Terrestrial > Soil > Grasslands | place: USA: UC McLaughlin Reserve, Lake County... | reverse complement strand
CTTGTTTTCCACCGGCGGGGCGACGTCAAACAGTGGTCGAGCATTGCCTCTCGAGCAGCGAGGCGAGCATAGCCCAGATTCTTAGGCGTTTGTTCTGCCGCGCGGCCGGCCGGAGCTGCTCCACCAGGCGAGCGCACGGTAACCGGTGTTATGTCAAGTTCGAAGAGAAGAACCAAATTCGGGTCTCCTCCCTCTGTTCCAGGCGTGCGGTTGGACTCGCCCCTCCCGATCAAAAACGATGATGCCGATTGCGCAGCGCGGGTCGGCTTCCAGTCGACCGGGGAACCTGTCGTCACGCCGTGACCCGACGATCCAGATCTCCTTGTCTTCCCCCGAGAAACCAACGGGCGACTCCTCGGGGGCCCGGTCGGCGGCGAGATTCGGACCACAAAAAAGTTCTGCCACCGACTGTACCCGTGGGCACCTCCGGTGGCAGAACTTTCGCCGAGCCGATTTCGCTTTCGTCCACCGATCGCATTGACTTTCGCCTTCCGGCTACAGCCCTCACGATCGGCTTCGGCCTACTCGCGTCCCGTACTCGACGCAAGGAGGACAATACGGTCGGCCCACCTGGGATTCAAGGCCTTTGAGGAGCCGAAACGTGAAAAGTTTGCGCTCTTTGCAAACTTTTCTTTTTTCCACATTTCCACAGCTATCTCTGCAACCTGTGGATAACTCGGTTCGGGTTACGATCCGGGGCCGTGCACCTGCGCATGCCCAGCTTCGACCGCGGCCTCACGTCCTTCCTGTGGGCGTTCGGGCTCGGGCTCTACCTGTGGCTCGGCATGCTCGCGATCGGCGTCTCGGGCGCGACGGCGTTCATCATCTCCGTGCTCTCCGCGTGCGCGATCTTCCTCTTCGTCCGCCTCTACGGCGAGGACGAGGTTCGGCGGACCCGCGGCCCCTAGTACTGAATCAGCGAGTGGAGCGGGTACTTGGTCAGCCGCTCGCGGCCGCCAAGGAAGCCGAGCTCGATGATGAAGCACACCCCGACCACGTCGCCTCCGAGCTGCTCGACCAGCCCCCCGATCGCTTCGACCGTGCCGCCCGTGGCGAGCACGTCGTCGTGAATCACCACGCGCGCACCGTCGGCGATGGCGTCGGCGTTCAGCTCGAGCGCGTTCTGGCCGTACTCGAGGGCGTAGGTCGCACTGACCGTCTCCGGGGGCAGCTTTCCGGGCCGTCGGGCCGGGACGAACCCGCACGGGACCTCCTTGGCGATCGCGCCACCGAGAATGAAGCCTCTCGCCTCGACCCCCAAGACAAGATTGGGACGTTGCTCGCGCGTCCAGCCGGCAAGCTTTGCGATCGTCTGACTCAGCGCTTCGGGATCTCGGAGCAGCGGACTGATGTCCTTGAAGCCGACGCCCGGCTCCGGCCAGTCCGGAACCTCGCGGACACGGGTCTTGAGATCGATCGCCATCAGGAGGCGGCGACGCCTCGCAGCTCCCGCCAGAAGAGCAGCTGGGAGAGCTCCTGCGCCAGCTCCGCGAGCAGCTGCAGGTCCTCCACCCCCGCCTGGCGGCGCTCGGGATTTCGGGAGCGGAGCGCCGGCGCCACGATCGCAGACAGGAGCCCGATCTCCCGGTCAGCCGCGGTGCGAAACGGGCGCAGATGCCGCGCGTCGACCCCGAAACGCGCCAACTTCGCGCACACCGCGGCGACGTCGGCCTCGCCTTCCGCAAAGCGGCGCTCGCCACCCTCGACCCGCGACTCGATCAGCCCGTACTCCTCCAACTCGCGCGCGAAGCCCGTCGTAACGCCGGCCCGCTCGCACAACTCGCCGAGCTCGATCTCGTCCTGCTCGCCCGCGAACGCCGATCGCCCCCGGCGACGGCGCTTCTTCCCGGGCGCCGAGGCGAGCTCCTGCCTGATCACCCGCAGCGGCAGAAACTCGTCGCGCTGGAGGCGCAGAATCGTGCGAAGTCGCTCCACGTCGTCTTCCGCGTAGAGCCGGTAGCGGCCTGGAGTCCGTCGCGGGGCGAGCAAGCCCTGGTCCTCGAGATACCGGATCTTCGAGATCGAGATGTCGGGGAACTCCTCTTGGAGCAGCGTGCAGACCGCGCCGATCGTGAGCGGACGATTCTCCGGTGGAGTGACGGCGGTCGCGCTCATTTCTGCAGGAAGGTCAGCCGGTACTTGCCGATCTGGAGCTCGTCGCCGTCGTCAAGCTCGGCGCTCTCGATTCGGCGGCGGTTGACGAACGTCCCGTTCAGGCTGCCCTGATCCTCGATCACGAACCGGCCGTCGTTCCGCCGCAGCACGGCGTGGTGGCGCGAGACCGTGACGTCGTCGAGGAAGATGTCGCAGTCCGGCGACCGGCCGATCGTCGTCGCCTCCTCCTGCGGGATGAAGTGCTCGCCTGCGCGGCCGCCGCCCGAGCGGACGACGAGCGCCGGTCCCTCCATCCCGAGATCTTCGAGGGGCGACGATTCCTCCAGCTCCTCCGGGTCGAAGGCCATCGTCGTGTCTTCGGCGGCCGCGTCCCGTACGAGAGCAGCGCCACACTTCGAGCAGTAGTTGGCAGCCTCAGGGTTCTGAAAGCCGCACTCGGGGCAATAGACGTGGCTCATTGGGCTTGCTCGACCATCTAGGCCTCAATCGGCGGCGTGGCTTTGCCGGCGAGGATCTCGGACAGCCGGTCGACGTCGACCTCGCTGAGCGGGCTCTCCCCTGCTCCGACCTGCCGTTGGAGCCGCGCGACGAGCTCAGCGCGCAGGATGTCGATCTTCCCGTGCAGGAGCCGGCGCTGGTACGAAACCTCCTGCTCCTTCCGCTGGAGGTCGTCGATCAGCTCCTTGAGGTCGGAGTCGGACAGCGTCACGAGATCGGGCAAAGGTTCCAAATCGGGCCTTTCGTTCGGAGGATCAGTTAATCAGGCTGACGGCTAAGGGTCAACCTGACGTTGAGCTTTCTGGCTCAAGTGGGCACCTCCTCGCCCTCCCTGAGCACGACTTCGACCAACTCGCGCAGCTCGCGCTCCAGCTCGGCCGACGTCTCCATGTCGTTCCCCTCGGCGTACACGTGTACGACCGGCTCGTCCGGATCGGGCAGCACCTGGGCCCACCCACGTTCGTCGAACACCTTGATGCCGTCGCTCAGGTCGACGTCACGGTCCTTCAGGCGCTCGGTCAGCACCCGCATGACCAGACCCTTCTGCGCCCAGGGGCAGGGGACGCGGCGGTGGACGACGTGGGATTCCGGCAGCTCCGAGACGCGCTCGGAGAGCGGCCGGTCGATCGGCGCGAGCAGTTCGAGCAGCTTGCACAGGCTCGCCATTGCGTCGTAGGCCGGCAGGAACTCCGGGAACAGGTAGCCACCGCCGACTGCGCCCGCGAAGATGACGCCGTTCTCCGACGCCGCCTTCGTGAGCGCGGCGAGCGACGCCGGCGTCCGAACGACCTCGAGCGGGCTGTCCTGGACGAGGCGATCGACTTGGCTCGTGACGGTGACCGGGAAGGCCAGCTTGCCGCGCTTTCCGTTGCTGCTGATCAGGCGGAGATAGAGGAGCAGTGCCTGCTCGACCGGGATTTCGCGCGCCTGGTCGTCGATCAGGTAGAGCCGCTCCGCGGCGCGGTCGAAGACTACTCCGAGGTCGGCTCCAACGGCACCCACGAGCCGCTTCGTCTGACCCACGAGCTCGCGCAGCGTGGGCGCATCGGCGGTCGGCTGGTCGGGCCTGAAGGTATGCGCGCCGACTGCCTCGACGCCGAGCGGCCCGAGCAGAAGCGGCAGCACGAACGAGGCGGCGGAGTAGCCGTAGTCGATCACGATCTTGAACGAGCGGGCACGGATCGCGTCGACGTCGAGGCCGGCCAGGAGATCGTCGGCGTAGCCTTCTCTCGCGCGCGCCGGGTACGTGATCCCACCGACGTCCGGGGCCGCCATTCGCCTGAACTCGAGGCGGGTGAAGTGCTTCTCGACCTCCTTGTGCATCGATTCGGTCAGCTCGATCCCAGGCGGCTCGAAGAACTGGATCTTCAGGACCTCCGGGTCGGTCGGACTGATCCCGACGTGGAAGCCCCCGTCGTAACCGTGGCTCTTCAAGAGATGGCGTCCGACCGGCGACGGCAGCACGCGCAGATCAGCGATCTCCACGCCGGTCGAGGTCAGGCCCGAGATCATCGCCCGCTTGATCATGCGGCACGCATCCGGCGCCTCGCGACTGGCGACGACGCGCGCACCGCGCTTGAGGGCCGTTCCGAAGGCCGCGGCGAGCCGGAGCGCCGTCTCCGGGGTGAGATCCACGTTGACGAGGCCGGCGACGCCCTCGGCCGAGAACAGACGCGAAGACGCGCGTGACTCGAAGACGAGATTCTCGAAGACCTGCGAGCCCGACTCCACCTCCTTGAAGGGATAGATCCGCACGCCGGGCATCACCACGGACTCGGCGCCGATCGTCACCTCGTCGCCGATCGCCACTTCCTCGTGGATGCGGACATGGGAGCGGATGTCGCAGGAGCGGCCGACGATCGCGTTCTCGATCAGCGCGCTGCGGCCGACGTGGGTCGAGGCGTCGATCACCGACGCGACCGTGCGGGCGCGGTCGCGCAACGTGACGCTCGCCGAGAGCACTGAATAGGGACCGACCGTCGCGTCGGTTGCGATCCGGCAATAGTTGCCGACGAACGCCGGCGCCTCGATCCGGTCGAAGTCGTCGATCTCGATGCCTTCCCCGATCCACACGTTCCCCCGCAGGCGAATCCCAGGGATCTCCAGCCGTACGCGTTCGTCGAGCGCGTCGAAGTTCGCCTGTCGGTACTGGGTGAGGTTGCCGATGTCCTGCCAGTACCCCTCCGCGACGAACCCGTAGACCGGCCGCCCCATCTCCAACAGCAGCGGGAAGAGCTCCTTGGAGAAGTCGTACGGCCGATCGGTCGGCACGTGGTTCAAGACTTCCGGCTCGAGCACGTAGACCCCGGTGTTGATCGTGTCCGAGAACACCTGGCTCCAGGACGGCTTCTCGAGGAAGCGCTCGACCCTGCCGTCGCTGTCGGTGACGACGATCCCGAACTCGAGCGGATTCTCGACCGATTTGAGGGCGATCGTGGCGGCCGCGCCGCGTTCGCGGTGAAAGTCGATCAGCTTGGTGAGGTCGAAGTCGCAGAGCGCGTCGCCGGAGATGACGAGGAAGGTGTCGTTGAGCCTCCCGCTCGCCAGCCGGACCGAGCCCGCAGTTCCGAGCGGCGACTCCTCGACCGAGTACTCGATGTTCATGCCGATCGAGCTCCCGTCCCCGAAGTAGCTCCTGATCGGCTGCGGCAGGAAGGCGACCGTGACGATCACGTCTTCGATGCCGTGGCGGCGTGCGAGCTCGAGGATATGCTCCATGCACGGCTTGCCGACGATGGGAACCATCGGTTTGGGCTGATTGGAGGTCAGGGGCCGTAGCCGCGTGCCCTCCCCACCCGCCATCACGACGGCCTTCATGCGGCCCTCCGAAGAGCGGAGGCAATGTAGAACGCGCCGGCGATCAGGGCCAGTGCCAGCCCGGCCCAGAACAGGACGTACGGGAGGTCGGTCCCTTCACTCGTCACGAGCATCAAGGCCAGTGAGGCATACAGCACCCAGGTGGCAACCTTGCCGAGAAAACTGACTGAGAGCTCGTAGCCCCGGGGCATTACGAGCTTATACCCGGCGACCAGCACGAGATCACGGGCGAGAATCAAAAGGAGTGCAAGCCAGGGAAGCCGGCCGTGGTACCAGAGGAGGACGACCGCTGCGTCGATCATCAGCCGGTCGGCCAGCGGATCGGCGACCGTGCCGAACCGCGACTCGACGTGCCAGCGGCGCGCGAGCCAGCCGTCGAGCTGGTCGGTAATGGCTGCGGCCGCGAACACGATCGCCGCGGGCCAGCTTTTGCCGCCGTCGGCGCCGGCCTCGAGCACGATGAACACCGGAATCGCGGCGAAGCGGGCGATGGTGAGCGCGTTCGGGATCTGCGCCACGTGGGCGGTGAGGACGCGCTCGGCCATGGGGACAAGGATAGATCCTTGCTTTCGCGGCGAATCTCCGCGCTCGAGGGGATAGGTTCACCCAGCCTCCTCCCCGATTTGAGCGTAGCGGTCAGGCCCGCGCGGGTGTGTGACGGGTCCGCGCCGAACGTGTGACGATCTCTCCCATGGCCGAACCTGACCCCGTCAGGCTCCCTGGGTTCGTCAACGCTCACAGCCATGCGTTCCAGCGGGCGCTGCGTGGACGGCGCACCGGCGGCGACTTCTGGGCCTGGCGGGAGGCGATGATCGCGGAGGCCGAGCGGCAGACACCCGAGCTCGTCCGCAGCGAGTATGCGGAGACTTACCGCGAGATGCGGGCCGCCGGGTATACGGCCGTGGGCGAGTTCCACTATCTCGGTCTCCCCGAGGCCCGCGCCGCCATCGCCGCCGCCAACGAGGCCGGCATCGAGATCACCCTTCTCCTCACCGCCTATGCCCGAGGTGGGAGTTCCCGCTTCCGCCAGGCGTCGCTGGATGAGTACCTCCGCCAGGTCGAAGAGCTTCGCGACGAAGGTCACCGCGTTGGCTGCGCGCCTCATTCCGTCCGCGCCTGTCCACCAGACTGGCTCGAGGGAATCGGACGCTACGCCGCGGCGGAAGAGCTGCCGCTGCACGTCCACGCCGACGAGCAGCCGCGCGAGATCGACGATTGTCTCGCCGAGCACGGCATCCGCCCGATCGAGCTCCTCGATCGCAGCGCCTGCCTCGGCCCGCGCACAACGGTCGTCCATGCAACTCACGCCGACGACCACGAGCTCGAGCTGCTCGCGGACTCCGGAGCCCGCGTCTGTGTCTGCCCGACGACGGAGGCCAATCTCGGTGACGGCTTCGCCCCGCTCGAGCGGCTACAGGAACGGGGTATCGGCGTCTGCATCGGCTCCGACTCGAACGTCCGGATCGATCCCCTGGAAGAGTTGCGGGAACTGGAGACGACTGCCCGCCGCGCCTCCGGACGGCGCGAAGTCTGCGACGCCGAGACGCTGCTCAGCTTCGCGGCCGACGAGGGTGCCGCCGCGGTCGTTCTGGGCTCCTGGCCTGAGATCGAGATCGATCCAGAGCACCGCTCACTTCGCAGTCTCGACCGCGCAGACCTGCTTGACGCGCTGGTCTTCGGCTGCGGCGCTGACGTTGTCGTGAGTTAGGCCAATCCGGCGCCGCCCGTCCCACGTACTCGACAACACAGCAGCACGGGGGTAGTCCAACGGCTAGGGCGGCGGCACACCCGGCCGCAGATGCAGGTTCGAATCCTGCTCCCCGCTCTAACGAGTGCCCGGCGCGAGCATTTGAGTCGGGGCGCCCGGATTCGAACCGGGGACCTCTAGTCCCCCAGTCTTCTCAGCCGCCTGGCACGCCCTCCGGCGATGTGGCGAGAAATGGCTTGGCTACTGGGATTGCGGTCCGCACGAATCCTGGGGCCCGCTGCCTTCCATGAGCTGTTCCAGGGACGTTCGGGCACTGATTGGGCACTGGTGAAGCCATCGGTCCTGGACCTCCACCGGCGCCCTTATAGACTCATCGCAGCCATCCGGTCCCAGACAGGAGGGACCGATGACGTGCACCTTCAAGCTCGAGCGGCTCGACGGGACACCCGCCGACCCGCCCTCGTTCAAGACGACGGTGCTCGCCTGGAGCGCGGCGATCGCGGCTCGAGACGGCCCGCGCCGAGCGGGCCTGGTACGGAGTGCAGTACGGGCGTACCATCTGGAGTTGTGTCTCTCCCGCGCCTTGGGGACGAGGTCCGGAAATACGGCGCGGTGATCGCCATCATCGCCGCGTCGGCACGCTGATCGTCGTGTTCATGGTGTGGGGCTCCAACGGCTCTGACGCGGAAGGCAGTACCTGTACAGAGATTCCCGCGGGTCGGGTACCCCCCGCCATCATCTGCCCCGGGAATGCCACCCCCGAGAACTCGAAAGAGCGCGGCTGTATTCGAGATTCGACCTTCGGGAACGTCACGTACTGGACCTGCTCCGATTGACGCTTGCGCAGCGGCCGGGCCGACCAGGTGCCGGACGCTCCAAGTCGTCGCGTACGCAACGACGACGCCGGCGAGCTCCCGGTATTGGTCGTCGAGGACCTGTCCTAAAGAGCGTCTAGCGTCAAGCTCCGTCGTCTCGTAGGTTCGTGTTGGGGGCCGGCTCGGGAGTCAGCGCCATGGCGTTCGGATCTGCCGACCCAGGGTGCTTGCGCCGGGCGCGGGTGCCCAGGGGGTGCCTCGCTACCTGCGGAGATCGAGACAGCGTGGCCTCGGCCCTGGTTGCTCTGTAGGTCTATGCTCCACCTGCCGTCCGGTCCCGGAGACGGAGGACTGGATGACCTACCACTTCAGGCTCCAACGCTCGGATGGCTCGCCTGCCGATCCACCGACGTACAGGAGCACGGTGCTGACCTGGCGCCAGGGCGACTCGATCCCGATTCGCCCAGGCAGGACGCTGCGAGTGCTCGGCATCCGCGACGACGACGCTGACCAGCCGCCCGTGCTGGTCGTTGAGGACCTGCCCGGATCGGCCTCTAGCGCCGCGAGCTGAGAGGCCGTAAGTTCAACGGTGGGCCGGGCAGTCGCAGCGCATGGCGTTCGGCTCGCCGCCCGGCCCTCATCATTCAGCATTACGTTTCTCTTATCCGGTACGTCGTGGACACGGCGGCGCTCCTTGGCCTCGTTGTTGGAGGGGCGGTCGCCGGTTTCGCCCGCCCGGGGTTTCTGCTCCAGCGCCAATGGATTCCAGTCGCGCTCGCCGCCGTCCTCCTCGGAGGCTTGGGGTGGTTGATTCTCGTTTTGACCGAGGAGGACGACTACTACGGTGATGGCACGACGGTGTGGGAACACAGCCGCCGGTCGGGAGGATGGGTCTGGGTCGTCATTGGTGCCGCCGCTGCGGCCGCAAGCATTGCCGGGTTGGTGTGGGCGGCATCGTCGAGCGGCGGTCGCCGCCGATTGCTAGTCCTGCGGCTGTCGGGGTTCGCCTGTTTGTTGTTGCTGTTCGGAGTCTTCGCCGCTGGCGTCGGACACTGACGCCGCCCCGCGACGACGGCGCTGAGGGGCGGGGAGCTGCCCCGGCCCCTTTCTCGAAATTGTCTCCGCAGAGCCGCCCGAAGGCCGGGCAGGCCCTCCTCCCTCCCGGTGCCGTATACCCGGCGGGTCTCACGGCCTGAGTGTCCACCGCAGGATTTCAACGCCCTTCGCCGCGCGCATGTCTTACTCTCGTTGCGTGTCACGGCTGGCCAACGGATTGGACCGAACAGACCGTGACGAAACGCGAGGCCGCGTGCATTGGGTCACCCTCGCACTTGGCGTCCTGGGCGGGGCCACGCTGCTACTCGCCTTCGCATGGGCAGTGCTGATCGTGTATGCGTGGGTGACCGACGGAATTGGGGCCTAGCCAGGACGTCCGCAACCCGCCTAAAAAGCCGGGGCGTAGACTCAGCTACGTGGCTGCGCCGGCCGAGCCCCGCTCGCGCAGCTCGTCCGAGACGAGCTACGCGGCCGCGTCGCAGAGCTCGTCCGCCGCGTCGTCGTCGAGCTCGTCCACGAACAGCTGAACGGCAATCTCCAGGCGGCCGCGGAAACGGCCGTTAGCGGTCCTGAGAACGCCCAGGACTTGACGAACGGCTCGAGCCCGGCCTCCGAACCTCCCAGCTGTCTACAGGCCGGAAAACGTGCCGGGTTTGCGGGGAGACGAAGTCGTTGCGCCGGTTTGACAAGGGCCGTCGGTGTCTGCCGCAGCTGCCGTAGCCGGCAGGAACGAGAGCGACAGAGGCGGCAGGCGGCCGCGGCGGACGAGGAGCCCCACCCGGCGTCGGCCTCGCCGAGCGTGGACCGGTGGCTCGTCGACCGCGGTCTCGCCGAACACAGGGACGGCGAGCTCGTCGCAACCGACACCGGCCGCGAGCTCGGGGCAGTCTTCGGACCGTGAGCGATCGCCGCTACAGCACGAAGCGCTGTCGCGGGTATGCGTCGTCGCGACTTCGCGGTTCGCGGTTTTCCCCTAAGGTACGGCGGCGTTCCCTTCAATTCGGACGCGATGGAGCCGGCAGGCAGATCCGATGAACTCGGGCCACTCCTCGCCGAGCAGGTCGCCTACTACCGCGCCATCGCCGCGGAGTACGAGGACCACGCAATCCCCGGGCCGGGCGGCGACGAACTGGTTGCAGCGCTCGATTCCTTCCGGCCGACCGGCCGTGTGCTGGAGCTCGCATGCGGCCTTGGCGTGTGGACCGCGCAGCTCCTCCGCCATGCGACGAGCGTCACCGCCGTGGACGCGTCTCCGGAGATGCTGGCAATCGCCTCGGCGCGAGTGAGTGACGAGCGTGTGCGCTTCATCCAGGCCGACCTCTTCACATGGGCGCCAGACCGCCGCTACGACGTCGTCGTCTTCGGCTTCTGGCTCTCACACGTGCCCCTTGAGCGCTTCGAGTCTTTCTGGTCACTCGTTTCCGACTGCCTGCAAGCCGATGGACGCGTGTTCTTCGTCGATGACGCCTACCGGACGCCCGGCGAGCTGATCTACGGCGCTTCGTCTCCGATCATCCGTCGCCGCCTTAACGACGGTACCTCGTACTGCGCCGTAAAGGTTCCCCACGAACCGAAGCACCTCGAACAGCGGCTTGAGGGCCTGGGATGGCGGGTCACGGTTACTCCGACGTCCGGGCCGTTCTTCTG
>Ga0126313_10002280_pt1 | contig 10657 bp, 11 predicted proteins | sample Plot105A_FD_89954 | JGI IMG/M metagenome (GOLD analysis project Ga0126313, IMG submission 89954) | Serpentine soil microbial communities from UC McLaughlin Reserve, CA, USA - Plot105A | ecosystem: Environmental > Terrestrial > Soil > Grasslands | place: USA: UC McLaughlin Reserve, Lake County... | reverse complement strand
CGACCAGCGCCCACGCGCCCGGCAGCAGGCCGGCCGCTAGCAGGATCTTGAGCGCGTCCCCGGCAAGGAACGGCGTCACGCCCAGCTCCAGCCCGCTGGCCAGGCCAACGCCCACGCTGGCCATCAGCCACGGCAGCCCGAACGCGTAGACGACCAGGTTGCCGACGACCATGGTCAGCACCGTCCTCGGCGGCGTGCGGTCCCAGCCCCGCTCGGCCAGGCGGCCGACCACCGCGGCGGCGGCCACGAACCCGACGAGGTAGCCGAACGACGGCGCCCGCAGCATCTGCGTGCCGCCGGCGCCCTCGGCGAACCATGGCACCCACGGGGTGAGGCCGACGGCCAGGTACAGCACCATGCCGGCAAGGCCCCTGCGCCAGCCGAGCGCGGCCCCGCCGAGCAGCACGGCGAAGGTCTGCCCGGTGATCGGCACGGGGGTGAACGGCAGCTTGATCGACAGCTGCGCGGCCAGGCCGGTGAAGGCGGCGAAGCCGGCCACCAGGACGGCGTCCCGGACGCGGTCGCCCGGCAGCACGTCGGCCAGCACGAGACGGCGGCGCGGCCCGAGCGCGCCCTCCGAGACGGACACCTGCTCCTCCTTCCCTTGCTGTCCCGCCCAACTCTACGTTGCCGGGCGCTTCCGCCGCCCAGCCCGGCGCAGCGCGGCGAAGCGGCGCTCCCAGCAGGGCCTGTGCCAGTGGCGGCGCTGCTCCGGCTCGCCCTCCGGCCAGACCACCAGGTGCAGGGTGCGGGGGAAGATCTCCTGGTCGCAGCCGGGGCAGCGGTACACCTTCAGGGCCCGGTACGGCTGGACGACCCGCAGGTGCCAGCCGTCGGCGACCCACTCCAGCGCCAGCGGCTCCCCCCGGAACCGCCACGGCGGGTCCATCAGCCTCCCACCGGGGCGCCCCTCTGGGGCCCGTCACTGCCGCCGAACCCCTCCAGTCCCAGCAGGCGGACCGCGTTGTCCCTGGTCACGCGGCGGAAGGCGGCGGGCGACAGGCGCTCCGCCCAGGCGGACAGGACCTTCCCGGCGCCGAAGAAGGGTGCGTCGGAGCCGAACAGCACCCGCTCCGACAGGCGCCCCTCGGCCTCGCGGACCACCTCGTCGGGGACGTACCGGGGCGCCCAGCCCGACAGCTCCAGGTGGACGTTGGCCTTGTGGAGGGCGATGGCGACCGCCTCGAGGTGCCACGGCCAGCCGAAGTGGGCCATGATCACCGGCAGCTCCGGGTGGCGGGCAGCGACCGCGTCCAGGTGGATGGGGCGGGCGTAGGCCAGCTCCACGCCCTGGCCGCCCGGGGTGCCGGCGCCGATGCCGCTGGTCCCGGTGTGGAACAGGCACGGCGCCCGGTACCCGGCGGCGCGCTCGAACAGGTCGCTCCAGCGCGGGTCGTCGGGCCGGAACGCCTGCATCGACGGGTGGAACTTGTAGCCGAGCAGGCCCAGCTCCTCGCGGGCCCGGCGCATCTCCCGCAGGGCGCCGGCCTGCTTCCACGGGTCGATGCCGGCGAAGCCGACGAAGCGGCCGGGGAAGCGGTGGACGACCTCGGCCACCAGGTCGTTGGAGAGCCGCGGCCGGCCGGTCGCGGTCTCGGCGTCCCAGCCCAGCAGCACCGCAACGCAGTCGATGGCCTCGTAGGCGGCGGCCAGCTCCTCGGCGGTCTGCAGCACGATCCGGCTGCGGAAGTAGCGCTCGGCCGGCTCGCGGTACGGCCCAAGGCTACCCTCCACCCACTCCGCGAGCGGCAGGTGGACGTGGAGGTCGACGGCGCGCACGGCGCGAGTGTACGCAAGCGGCTAGCCTCGCGGGTGATGAACCGCTTCGAGGACGCCATCGCCCGCGAGCTGTCGACCCGGATCAGGGCCAGGACGCGCAGCGTGCGGGCGCTGGCCCGCTGGGCGGCGGCCTCGCTGCCGCCGGGCGCGCTGGTCGCCGACGGGGTGGCGCTGGTCACCGGGCGCCTGGGCGACGGCGACCCGGACGCCCTGGCGGCCCAGGTGATGCGCGAGCTGCCCACGCGCTTCGGCCGCCACTGGGATTCCGGCCCGGCGCACTGACGCGCGCTGCGTGACGGACGGCACCGCCAGGTGGTGACGGAGGGCACCGCCGAGCGGGCGGGCCGCTCGCCATGCTCGGTGGAGACCGCCAACGACACCCACGGAGGCGTCCATGACCAGCGTCCGCGTGCCCGGGTTCCGCCCCTCGACCCGGGGCCTGCACTTCCCCAACGACTTCCCCCACGTCCCCAACTTCGAGATCGAGCTGCCCAGTGGGCGCACCGTCCCCGTCGGCGACGCCGCCAACGGGCTCTGCGGCGGCATGGCCTACACCGTCCGCGACCTGTTCGAGGCCGGCGCGGCGCCGCCGGCGTTGACCGTCGCGCCCGGCGAGGGCCCCCTCTTCGAGTACCTCGCCGAGCGGCTGCTGGAGAGCTTCGACCTGCCGTTCGGCCCCGCGACCTACCTCAAGCTCATGCACCCGAGGCTGCCCGACGGCGACCTCGCCGTCGTCCACGGCCGCGCCTGGCGGATGGTCAACCTCGAGTGGCCGGCCGTCCGCGGCGACCTGGACCGCGGCACGCTGAGCCCGCTCGGCCTGGTCAAGGCCAAGTCCCGCAACCCCTCGGACCTCGGCAAGAACCACCAGGTCCTCGCGTGGGGCTACGACCTGGAGGGGACCCGGCTGACGCTGCGCCTCTACGACCCCAACCACCCCGACGACGACGACGTCACCATGACCCTCGACGTCGGCCACCCGCGGCGCGCCACCCCCGTCGCCTGCTCCCACGGCGGCACCGTGTGGTGCTTCTTCCGCACCGCCTACCGGTTCAAGGACCCGTGGTCGGTCCTGGCGGCGCTGGCCCGCTGACCGGCGCCGTCCCCGGCCGCCGTCCGGGACGGCCGCGGCGGCGCTCGCGGAAGGCGTGCACCCGGGCGGCGTTGCCGCAGGCCGGGGAGCAGTAGCGGCGGGGGTGGTTGCGGGGGCCGCCGGCGAACACCCGGCGGCAGCCGGGGGCGGCGCAGCGGCCGAGCCGGGCCATGCCGTCCTCGGCCAGCAGCCGGGCCAGGCCCAGCCCGGTGGTGGCGGCCAGCCACTCCGCCCACGGGGCGTCCTCGTCGGTCACGTGCAGGTGCCATGGCGTGCCGTGGTGGTTGGACAGCCGCGGGCGGCTGCCGGCCCGCAGGAGCAGCCCGTTGACCAGTGCGGCCGCCTCGTCCACCCCGGCGGCGTCGAACACCGCCCGCAGCTCGACCTCAACGGCGGCGATCGCGGCGGCGTCGGCCGGCCCGAGGCGGACCGGGGTCGGCTCGTCGTGCTCGGCCAGGAACCGACGCAGGGTCCCGGCGTCGAGCGGCGTGCGCGCCGGCAGGCGGGCACGCAGGTTCACCAGGTCGACGGCGAGCCGCACGACCCGGTCGGCCTGCTCGGCTGCGGGGTCCATGCCCGGAGCGTAGGCCACCACCCGTGGTAATGCAATCCTCGACATGAGCCGTTACACTGTTGCGGTGTCCACCGCCACCACCGACGTCCAGGCCAGCCCTGGCGGGCTGCGGGCCCAGCCCGGCTGGCCGGCGTACCTGTGGGCGGCGACGCTGGCGCGGCTGGCCAGCGAGATGTTCGCGGTCGCGGTGGTGCTGCTGGTGCTGGAGCGGACCGGACGGCCGGGCCTCGCCGGCGCCGCGGTCGCCGCCTCCACCCTGCCGAGCGTGGTCACCGGCCCGGTGCTCGGGGCCTGGCTGGACCGGACGGCCCGCCGCCGGGCGGCGCTGGCCAGCAACCAGGTGGTGCTGGGGGGCAGCCTGCTCGTGATCCTGGTCACGGCCGGACGCGCGCCCGGTTGGGTCCTGCTGCTGCTGGCGGCGGTGGCCGGGCTGACCGCCCCGCTGGCGACCGGCGGGTTCACCAGCATGATCCCCTCGCTGGTGCCAGAGCGGCTGCTCCCCCGGGCCAACGCCCTGGAGGCGACCAGCTTCAGCACCGCCGCCATCGCCGGCCCGGCCCTTGCCGGGGCGGTCGCGGCCGGGCTCGGCGCGAGCGCCGCGGTGGCCGCCGAGGCGGCCCTCGCCGGCCTGGCCCTGCTCGCCGTCGCGCGCCTCCCGCGGATCGGCGTGGCCGCCGCCCGTGCCGCCACCTCCATGACCGCCACCATCCGCCAGGGGCTGTGGCACCTGGCCCGCACCCCGGTGCTGCGGGGGGTCACGGTGGCGACCGCCGTCGCGCTGGGCGGGCTGGGGCTGCTGACGCTGGCGCTGCCGTTCCTCGCCGAGCGGCTCGGGGTCGGCCGGGCGGGCGCCGGCTACCTGTGGGCCGCCCTGGAGGCGGGCGCGGCCGCCGGGGCGCTGGCGGCGGCCCGCCCGCTCGCCGGCTGGCCGCCGCAGCGGGTGGTCCTGGCCGGCGTGGCGCTGCTGGGGCTCGCGATGGCCACCTGGCCGCTGGCGCCGTCGTTCCCGCTGGCGCTGCTGCTGGTCGTGCTGGCCGGGGTGGCGGAGGGGCCGGCGTTCGCGGCCACCTTCGCGACCCGGCAGCGGTTCACGCCGGCGGACCTTCGCGGGCAGATCTTCACCACCGCGGCCAGCCTCAAGGTCGGCGCGTTCGCGGTCGGGGCCGCGCTGGCCGGCCCGGCCGTGGGGCGGCTGGGCGTCGGCGGCACCCTCGCGGCCGCCGGCGCCGTCCACGTCCTGGCGGCCCTGCTCGGCGTCGCCGCCGGCGCGACGCTCCGGTCCGGCGGCCACCCGGACCCGGCGACCGGCGCTGGCCACCCGACCGCGGCGCCGTAGGCGCGCGCCTGCGGCCGGCGGGCCGGCGGTCGGCGTGGCCGGCGGAGCAGGCTAGCCGCCGGTCGGGGGGCTGACGCCGACCGGGGGGTGGGCGGCGTCCCGGGGAGCGGGCCGGCCGTCGCCGCTGCCACCCTGCAGCAGCGCCCAGGCGGGGATGGCGAGCAGGAACAGCCCGCTGGCGGCGGTGGCCGTCACGCCGGTGTCGTTCAGGAGGATGAGCAGCGCCGAGCCGAGCGCGCCCAGGCCGAGCACCCGGCGGACCCATTCGCTCAGGCCGGCGAGCGGTCCCGGCGGGCGCAGGGCGATCAGCCCGGCCGCCGCCACCTGCAGCGGGCCGACCCAGGCGAACGGGCTGTGGGCCAGCAGCCGAAGGTTCCGCCCCAGCTGGTGGACGACGACCCCGGCGGCGTCGCCGGGACCGGCGAGCAGCCGGTCGGCGAAGCGGCCGGCATGGCTCACCGGGCCGCCGAGGCCGGCGCCGAGGGCGACGGCCACCGCGGCGACCACGGCCAGCCCGGCCAGCAGCAGCACCCGCCCGGCGCCCGGCCGCGTCGGCGCCAGCAGCACCAGCGCGGCGGCGGCGGTGAGCATGGCGGTGAGCGCGCCGCCGACGTCGGCGCCCAGCCACGGCAGCCCGTCCACCACGGCCAGGCCGCCGAGCAGCGCGGCGGCCCACGGCGCCCGCAGCGGCGTGAAGCAGACCACCAGCATCACCGCGGCCAGCGCGAACGCGAAGTAGCCGTTGCCGAGGCCGTAGAACCGCTCGCCGTCCCAGGCGCTGCCGCCGAGCAGCGGCTGGGCCAGCCCGTCGCCGCCGCGGAGCAGGTCCACCACCACCAGCGCCAGCAGCACGCCGCCGAGCAGCGCCGGCGCGGAGACCCTCCCCCCGGCGCCGCGACCCGCGGGCGGCACCGGTTCGCGGGTGGTCCGGCCGGCCGGCGGCTCCCCTCCCAGGGCGCCACGGCCGGCCGGCGGCCGGTCCAGCCAGAGGGCGACGGCGGCGAGCAGGACCGCCGCCGCCAGCCCCGCGGCCAGCCACGCCAGCCCCCAGGCCCGCGCCATGCCCGGGGCGCGGAAGAGCCCCTGGAACAGCGCCCGGGTGGCCCTGGCCGCCAGCGGCTCGGCCGCGCTGGCGGCCAGGTAGCCCGGCGGCAGCGCCAGGGTGAGGGCGAGCAGCGCCCGCGCCGCCGGCTGGAAGCGGGCGCCGCCGACCCCCCGCCCGCCGGTGCGCCAGGCGGCCAGCAGCGACAGCAGGGCGAGCAGCGCCACCAGCGCGAGCAGCGGGATCGCCAGGGTGCGGGCGACCACCAGCGCGCCGGCCCGCCGGTCGAGCCAGGTGGCGGCGGCGGCCGGGGCGGGGTCGTCGACGACCCGGATGGGGGTGCCGTCGTCCCCGTCGGACCGGCCGCCGGTGAGGGTCGGGCGGAGGTCCTCGAGGGCGACCAGGCCCTGGCGGCGGGTCGAGTCGGAGGTCGGCAGCCCGCGGTCGGCGTCCAGCAGCAGCAGCGGCGCCGCGTTGGCGCGCCCGGGGGCCGGCCGCAGCCCGGCGACCACGACCGGGCCGGCGCCCCTGGCGACCACCAGGCGCCGGGACACGGCGCGCAGCGCCGCCGCGTCCGGCACGGCGACCACCAGCAGCCTCCCCGCCTGCACCGGGATGCGGCCGCCGCGCGGGCCAAGCTCGCCGGCCGGCGACGCCGCACCGCCCGGGCCGAGGGTGAACAGCCCCGCCGCTTCCATCCCCCGCCATGCCAGCACGCGGGTCGGGGGCAGCCGGCCGAAGCGGGCGTCCGGGTTGTCGGCGCGGAGCCGCGCGACCGCCGCCGGCCCGGGAAGTCCCTGCCCCTGCACGGCCCGGGCGTCGACGCGCCGGCCGGCCGCCAGCGACAGGACCCTTGCGGCCAGCGGCTGGTAGTCGGGCAGGGCCGACACGAACCCCGCCGCGGAACGGACACGGCCGCCGGTGGCGTCCAGCGCCTCGTCCAGGGTGACCCGCTCCACCAGCACCAGCGCCGAGGGCGCCGCCACCGGCGCCGTCCGCCGCGCCTCCTGCGCCGCCGCCGGACCAGGCAGCAGGACGGCCACGACCAGGGCCGCCCCCAGGAGGGCCAGGCCGCCGCGGCGCCAGCGGGTACGCATCGGTCGATGATAACGACGCCCGCCCGGGTGGGAGCCGCTACCCTGACCCGGATGGACGGTGGCGGGCGGACCGTGACGGCCGGGCTGGAGGAGGCGGCCGGGCTGCTCGGCGCCGCCCGGCGGATCGTGGTGTTCTCCGGCGCCGGCATCTCCACCGAGTCCGGCATCCCCGACTTCCGCTCCCCGGGCGGCCTGTGGACCCGCTACGACCCGCGCAAGCTCGGCTTCCGCCGCTACCAGACCGACCCGGACACCCGCCGCCTGGCCTGGCGGCTGCGCCGCGAACTGTTCCACCTGCAGGCCCTGCCCAACCCCGCCCACCTGGCCTGCGTGCGGCTGGCGGAGGCCGGCCGCCTGGCCGGCGTGGTGACCCAGAACATCGACGGCCTGCACCTGGACGCCGGGCTGCCCGCCGAGCTGCTCTGCGAGGTCCACGGCACCGGCCGCGAGGTCGTCTGCCTGGCCTGCGGGGACCGCGGCCCGATGGCCGCCGCGGTGGCGAGGGTCGAGGCCGGCGAGGAGGACCCGGCCTGCCGGCGCTGCGGCGGCATCCTCAAGGCCGCCACGGTGTCGTTCGGGCAGCCGATCCCGCCGGCCGTCTGGGCAAGGGCCATGCGCATGACCGCGGCCTGCGACGCGTTCGTGGCGGTCGGCTCCTCGCTGGTCGTGCAGCCGGCGGCCAGCCTGCCCGTGCGGGCCAGGGACCAGGGGGCGACCCTGGTGATCGTCAACCGCGAGCCGACCCCCCTGGACGACCTGGCCGACGCGGTCCTGCCAGGCGAGGCCGGCACGGTCCTGCCGGCGCTGGTCGACCTGGCCCTGGCGGGGAGTCCGGGATGGCCCGGTCGACCGGGGGGCTAGGCTTGAGCCCCCCGGACCCCCCGCGCCTGCTGGTCGTCCAGCACGAGCCGAGCGCGCCGCCTGGGCTGCTCACCGCCGCCGCCCGCGCGACCAGCGTCAAGCTGGACGTGGTCGAGGCGCCTGGCCGGCCGGTCCCGGTCGAGCTGGGCGACGCCGCCGGGCTGGTGGTGCTCGGCGGGGAGATGGACGCCGACGAGATCGACGCCTACCCGCACCTGGAGCACACCATGGCGCTGCTCCGCGACGCCGCCGCCCGCCAACGGCCGGCGCTGGGGATCTGCCTCGGCGCCCAGCTGGCCGCCAACGCCCTCGGCGGCCGCGCCTATCCCGGCCCCGCCGGCGAGGAGCTCGGCTGGGCCAAGCTGGAGCTGACCGCCGCCGGACGGGCCGACCCGGTGCTCGGCCGGCTCGCCGAGCCGGCCGAGGTCTTCGAGTGGCACCACGACACCTTCGAGCCGCCGCCCGGCGCCGTCCGGCTCGCCCGCGGCGCGCTCTACGAGCAGCAGGCGTTCCGGCTCGGCAGCGTGGTGGGCGTGCAGTTCCACCCGGAGGCCGACGGGCCGCTGCTGGCCGCCTGGTGGGCCGAGGCCGGCCACCGGCTCGCCTACCCCGAGGCCGACGCCCTGGCCGGGGCCGAGCGCAACGCCGCCGCCGCCCTCCGCCTGCTCGAGGCGTTCTGCCAGGTGGCGGCCGGGCGATAGGCTCGCGGCCACCGCCGGGGCGCGGCACAATGCGACCACCATGATCATCGACTGCGCGGTCTACCACGACGGCACGCGCCGCCCGGGGGAGCTGGCCCTGGCCGACGCCTTCGAGGCGGCCTCCGACGGCAACGACTTCGTCTGGATCGGCCTGTACGAACCGGACGAGGCGGAGTTCGACTCGGTCCGGCGCGAGTTCAACCTCCACGAGCTCGCCGTCGAGGACGCCATCAAGGCCCACCAGCGCCCCAAGCTCGAGGTCTACGACGACACCGTGTTCGCGGTGCTGAAGACGGCCCGCTACGTCGAGGCCGAGGAGGTCGTCGAGTTCGGCGAGATCATGCTGTTCATCGGGCCGCAGTTCGTGGTCACCGTCCGCCACAAGCCGGCCAGCGAGCTCCGCGGCGTCCGCAAGCAGATCGAGGGCCGCCCCGACCTGCTCCGCTTCGGCCCTGGCGCGGTGCTGTACGCCATCATGGACCGCGTCGTCGACGACTACCTGCCGGTGATCGAGGGCCTCGACCAGGACGTCAAGGAGGTCGAGACGCAGGTCTTCTCCAAGGAGAGCCACAACCCGGCCGAGCGGATCTACATGCTCAAGCGCGAGGTGATCGAGTTCCACCAGAGCACCGCGCCGCTGGCCGAGCCGCTCGACCGCCTGGTCCGCGGCCAGCTCCCCCTGCTCCACGAGGACATGCCGGAGTACTTCCGCGACGTCCAGGACCACCTGCTGCGCGTGGTGGAGCAGGTGAGTGGCTTCCGCGAGCTGCTCAACAGCGTGCTGCAGGCCAACCTCACCCAGCTGGCGCTGCGCCAGAACGAGGTCGGCATGCAACAGAACGCCGACATGCGCAAGATCTCGGCGTGGGTGGCGATCGTGGCCGTGCCGACGATGATCGCCGGGATCTACGGCATGAACTTCGAGCACATGCCGGAGCTGCGCTGGGTGCTCGGCTACCCGCTGGCCCTGCTGGCGATGCTGCTGGCCTGCGTCGCCCTGTACCGCGCCTTCAAGCGCAACGGCTGGCTCTGAGGCCGGCTGCCGCCGCGACCCGGGCCGGCGAGGTCAGCCGTTGCCGGCGACGCGGCGGCGGGCGGCGGCCTTGGCCAGCTCGATCCTCGCCTCGTCGAAGCGGCCCTCGGCGCGCAGCTCCTCGGCGCGCTGCTCGCAGGCCGCCGGGTCCTCCCGGTCCAGCTCCTCCTGCAGCAGCGCGTGCTCGGCGAGGACGTCCACGCGGGTCACGTCGTCCTGGTGGGCGACGTGGAGGAAGCCGCCGTCGACCACCACCGCGGTGCGGCTGCCGCCCGCGTCGATGAAGACCGGGCCGACGTCCAGGGCGGCCAGCAGCGGCGCGTGCCCGGGGAGCACGCCGAGGTCGCCGTCGACCGCGCGGGCGACGAGGAAGTCGGCCTCGCCGGTCCACACCTCCCGCTCGGGGGTGACCAGGTGCACCTCCAGGCCGGCCACGGCTACTCCTCCTCCCCGCCGCCGATCGACTTGGCCTTCTCCTGCGCGTCGTCGATGCCGCCGACGTTGAAGAACGCCTGCTCGGGCAGGTGGTCGTACGCGCCCTCGGCGACCGCCTTGAACGAGGCGATGGTCTCGTCCAGCGACACGGTCCTGCCCTGGACGCCGGTGAACTGCTCGGCGACGTAGAACGGCTGCGACAGGAACCGCTGGATGCGCCTGGCGCGGTTGACGATCACCTTGTCGTCCTCGGAGAGCTCGTCGACCCCCAGGATGGCGATGATGTCCTGCAGCTCGTTGAAGCGCTGCAGGATCTCCTGGACCCGGCGGGCGACCCGGTAGTGCTCATCGCCGACGTAGCGGGGGTCGAGGATCCGCGAGGTCGACGCCAGCGGGTCGACCGCCGGGTAGATCCCGAGCGAGACGATGTCGCGGCTGAGCACCGTGGTGGCGTCCAGGTGGGCGAAGGCCGTGTGCGGGGCCGGGTCGGTGATGTCGTCGGCCGGCACGTAGATCGCCTGCAGCGAGGTGATCGAGTGGCCGCGGGTGGAGGTGATCCGCTCCTGCAGCTCCCCCATCTCGTCGGCCAGCGTGGGCTGGTAGCCGACCGCGCTCGGCATCCGGCCGAGCAGGGTGGAGACCTCGGAGCCGGCCTGCACGAAGCGGAAGATGTTGTCGATGAACAGCAGCACGTCCTGGTTCATCT
>Ga0126313_10002279_pt1 | contig 10657 bp, 12 predicted proteins | sample Plot105A_FD_89954 | JGI IMG/M metagenome (GOLD analysis project Ga0126313, IMG submission 89954) | Serpentine soil microbial communities from UC McLaughlin Reserve, CA, USA - Plot105A | ecosystem: Environmental > Terrestrial > Soil > Grasslands | place: USA: UC McLaughlin Reserve, Lake County... | reverse complement strand
CCGGATCGTCGCGTCCGAGGCCCTCGGCGTCGGAGCGGTCCATGACCGGGAAGCGCATGGCGGCGTCGAGCCAGCGGTCCGGGTCCTGCACGAACGACGGGTAGATGGTGACCCACGGAGCGAGCGCGAAGCCGCGGGCCTCGGTGACCTCGCGGAGGCGGTCGAGCGCCGGCCAGGGGCGCTCGGGGTTCACGTGGTCGGCGGTCACCGGCGAGACGCCGCCCCAGTCGTCGATGCCCGCGTCGAGCAGGCGCGGGAAGTCGTCTCCCGAGAGGTTCGGCGGCACCTGAACGGAGACGTCCGCCGGCAGAATGAGCCGCGCCGCGGCGGCGCTCCAGAGGAGCTCCTCGAGTGCAGGCTCTGAGTGCGACGCCATCTTCGTCCCGGGCTTGGCCCGGAAGTTCTGGACGATCACCTCCTGGATGTGTCCGTGTCGTTCGTGGAGCTCGTGGATCGCGCCGAGCGCCTCGAGCCGCTCTACGCGCGTCTCGCCGATCCCGACGAGGATCCCGGTCGTGAAGGGGATCGCGAGTTGCCCGGCGGCGTCGATCGTCTCGAGGCGCGTGCGCGGCCGCTTGTCCGGGGAGCCGAAGTGGGGGCCACCGCGCTCCGAAAGCCGATCGGCCGCCGTTTCGAGCATGATCCCCTGCGAGGCCGAGACGGTCCGGAGCAGCGCGAGCTCCTCCGCCGTCGTGACGCCCGGGTTCGGGTGGGGGAGGAGTCCCGTCTCCTCGAGGACGAGCGCGCACATAGCTACGAGGTAAGCGATGGTCGACTCGAAGCCGAGTCGGACGAGCTCCTCGCGGGCTGCGCGGTAGCGGAGCTCGGGCTTGTCGCCGAGCGTGAAGAGCGCCTCGTGACAGCCGGAAGCGGCACCGGCCCTGGCGATGTCCAGCACCTCGTCGGGGCGGAGGTAGGCGCGCTCCCCGCGGCGCGGGGGGCGGGCGAACGTGCAGTAGTGGCACACGTCCCGGCAGAGGTGCGTAAGCGGGACGAAGACCTTCGGCGAGTACGTGACGACGGTCCTCGTGCGCCGCGAGCGCGCCTCGGCGAGCAGGTCGTCGAGCGGTAGAGCGAGGAGGTCGGAGGTCGACACTAGGCTGCGGTCTTCGTCCTCAGTGCGCGCAGGTCGCACGGGGTGTCCACGTCGTGGGCGAGGACGGGATCGTCGACCACCCTTGCGGTGAGCCCTGCGCCGCGGGCGCGGGCTGTCGTCACCGAGGCCGCCCCCGGTACGCCGAACGCCGGCTCGAAGGCCGACGGCTCGCGCAACGCGAGCGCGTTCAGGCCGCCGTCGCGAGCCGGCGCCAGGGCAAGCGGCCGCGCGAACGCGGCGAGACGGTCGAGTGCCTGCGGCGTCACGAGCGGCAGGTCGGCCATGACGATGAGCGCTCCGACCGCGGAGCGCGGGTCTGCGAGCGCAGCGCGGATCGCGGCGGGGTGGCCCTCGCCCGCGTCGACGAGCACGTCCACGCCGGCGTCAACTAAGCGCGGTTCCGGGGTCACGACGAGGATCCGCTCGACGGACTCCGCCCCCTGGCACGCCGCGAGCACGTCACCCAGCATCCGCAGGACGAGGTCGCGCCGCCCGTCCGCATCGAGGACCGGTGCGAGCCGGGACTTCGCGCCGTCGAGGCCCTTGACCGGAACGATCGCGAGCACGAGGGCAGGATAGGCTCGCGGCCATCGTTCGGGGCTGGCGTAGGATCGTCGAAATGGCGAACGCCGAGACAACCGGCATCGTGCCCGAGGCCTACCACCAGGGCCTCTTTCCGCCGCTGGCCGAGCCGGCCTTCGAGAGCCCGGACGAGATCGAACGCCTCTGGGGCGCGCGGTGGGGCGCCAACAGCGAGGTCGGGCGGTTGCGGGCGGTGCTCATGCGGCGCCCGGGGCCCGAGCTGGAGCGGATCCGCGCCGACGGCTGGGACCCGGAGCTCGGGGCACTCGTGGATCCGGACGAGGGCTGGTACTGGGAGAGCGAAGATCCGCCCGACCTCGATCGCGTGCAGAGCGAGTACGCAGGGCTCGTCGCGTGCCTCGAGGCCGAGGGAGTCGCGATTCACTTCGCAGAGCCGCCGCCCGAGCGCTTCTCGAAGGCGATGTACACGCGCGACCCGCTGGTGACCGTCCCGGGCGGGGCCGTCATCGGTCGGCTCGCCCCGCGCATGCGGCGGGGAGAGGAACGGAGCATCGCAGCTGCGGTCGCGACGCTCGGCGTTCCGATCCTGCGCACGATCACCGGAACCGGACTCGTCGAGGGCGGGTCGTTCGCGAAGCTCACGCCGGCGGTCGCGGCCTTCGGGACGTCGATTCGCTGCAACGACGAGGGGGCGCGCCAACTCGCCGAGGCCCTCCGGCCGCTTGGGACCGAGCTCGTCGTCGTTCCGCTCTCCGGGTTCTCGATCCACCTCGACGGCGTCCTCGGCATGGTGGACGTAGACAAGGCCCTCGTGAACCCTTCCGGCCTGCCCTACGACTTTCTCCAGACGCTCGGCGAGCTCGGGATCGAGGCGCTCTACTGCCCGCCCGATGAGGGCTGGGCCATCAACTCGCTCGTCCTCGAGCCGGGGCGCGTGCTCATGTGCGAGGGGCACGGGAGGACCGCGGAGCTCCTCGAGCAGCGCGGCATCGAGGTGCTGAGCGTCCCGTACGGCGAGATCCAGAAGAACGGCGGCGGCATCCACTGCTCGACGATGGAGCTCGTCCGCGACGACCTCTAGCAGCGCTTGAGCAAGCGGATCACGGTTCTCTGCGGCGGCCTCGGCGGCTCAAGGATGGTCGACAGCCTCGCGCGGGCGGCCGGACCGGAGGCCGTCACGGCGGTCGTCAACGTCGGCGACGACCTCGAGCTCCTCGGCCTTCGTATCTCGCCCGACATCGACACGGTCCTTTATTCGCTCGCCCGGCTGCTCGACGAGGAGCGAGGCTGGGGCGTTCGCGACGAGACGTACTCGGCCCGCGCGATCACCGAGCGGCTCGGGGGCGAGACCTGGTTCACGCTCGGCGACCGCGACATCGGCCTCCACCTTGTCCGGACGGAGGCGCTCCATCGCGGGGAGCCGCTGTCCGCTGTGACCCGGCGGCTCGCTCGCGCGCTCGGCGTTGGCCTCGAGCTCCTGCCAGCGACCGACGACGAGCAACGCACATTCCTCCGAACGGATGCGGGCGAGCTCGACTTCCAGACGTGGTTCGTCCGCCGCCACCATGCCGACCGTGTGCTGGCCGTCGACGTTCGCGGGGAGGCGCGCCCTGCCCCGGGCGTGCTCGAGGCGATTCGGGGAGCCGAGCACGTCGTCATCGCCCCGTCGAACCCGTTCGTCTCGATCGGGCCGATCCTCGCGGTGGAGGGAGTCCGCGACGCACTTGCGGAAAGGCGCGTCGCGGCCGTGTCCCCGATCGTCGGCGGCGAGGCGATCCGCGGGCCGCTGGGCGAGATGCTCGAGGCGCTCGGCTTCGAGCGGAGTGCCAAGGGCGTGGCCGACCACTACGGTCGGCTCATCGACGTCTTCGTGGTGGACGAGACCGATGCCGACCTCGCGCCTGCGATACCCGGTGCCGTCGTCGCGCCCACGGTTATGGTGGATCCCGGGCGGCGGGAGGAGGTCGGTCGGGCGGTGCTCGAGGTGCTCGGATGAGGATCGCCATCGTCGGCGGAAGCGGCGACTTCGGCCGCGGCCTCGGCGAACGTCTTCGCCTACTCGGCCACGACGTGCTCCTCGGGAGCAGGCGCCCGGTCGGCGACCTCATGTCGAACGAGGAGGCATGCAGCCACGCCGAGGTTGCCGTGCTCTCGGTTCCGCCGGACGCGGTCGAGGCGAGCGCCGCATCCGTGGCGGACGCGCTTGCCGGGAAGGTCGTCGTCTCCGTGGCGAGCCCGGTCGTCTTCCGCGACGAGCAGCCCACCGCCGAGGTGGGCCCGGTCTCGCTCGCGGAGCTCGCGCAGCGCGCGCTGCCGGAATCTACCGTTGTCGCCGGCTTCCACACGGTGAGTGCCCGTGCGCTGGCGCGGGTGGATGAGCCGCTCCCCGAGGACGTCCTCCTCTGCGGCGATGACGCGGAGGCAAAGGACATGGTGGCCTCGCTGGCCGCTGACGTGGTCGACGGAAGAGCGGTGGACGTCGGTCCGCTTCGGGTCGCTCGCTGGCTCGAGCCGTTCGCCGTGGTTCTCCTCCACGTGAACCGGCGCTATAAGGCCCAGAGCGGCGTGCGGGTCACCGGCCTCGATGCCTGACGTGCGGCTCGTCGCGCTCGAGGGGATCCCGGAGGTCGAGCCGGGTGCCGACCTCGCCGGGCTCCTCGGCGCCGCGATCGAGCGGGCGGGCGGCCTCGAGACGGGCGACGTGCTCGTCGTCGCCCAGAAAGTGGTCTCGAAGGCCGAGGGCCGCGTCGAGCGGACGGACGATCACCTCGCGACCGTCCTGCGCGAGGCGCGCGCCGTCCGGCGCCGGCGGGGCGACCTCGTCATCGCCGAGACAGAGCATGGGTTCGTGTGCGCGAGTGCGGGCGTGGACCGCTCGAACGCCCCCGGCGACGGCTGGGTCGTTCTCCTGCCGCGCGACCCGGACGCCTCGGCCCGCGCCCTCCGCGCCGCGATCGCGGCACGGTTCCGCGTCGCGCCCTCCGTCGTCGTCAGCGACTCGTTCGGGCGCGCCTGGCGACGGGGGACGACGGATATCGCGATCGGCGTTGCGGGTCTCCCGCCGCTCCTCGACCTGCGCGGCGAAGTCGACCGGCGCGGGTATGAGCTCGCAACCACGCAGGTCGCGCTCGCGGATCTCCTGGCCTCGGCGGCCGGGCTCCTGATGGGGAAGGCCGCGGGCCTTCCCGCGGTGCTCATCCGCGGCCTCTCGCTTCCCTCCGGAGACGACTCGGCGCGGGAGCTCGTGCTGCCGCCGGAGCTCGACCTCTTTCCCTAACCTGGGCGCCTGGGATGCTCGAGTCGCTGACCGACTACGTCTCGGGCTCCCCGTGGACGTACGCGTTCCTCTTCGGGATCGCCGCGTTCGACGCCTTCTTCCCGATCGTCCCGAGCGAGACTGCCGTGATCATCGGAGGCGTGCTCGCGGGCCAAGGCGACCTCGTCCTCCTGCTCGTAATCGTGTGCGCATCCGCGGGAGCGATCGTCGGCGACAACGTCTCCTACTGGATCGGAAGGATCGCGGGGGAACGGCTCGTCGACCGCTTTTTCAAGGGCGAGCGCCGCAAACGGATCGACTGGGCCGAACACCAGATCAACGAGCGCGGGCCGTACCTGATCGTGATCGGCCGTTTCATCCCGGGCGGACGCACGGCGATCACGCTCGCGTCCGGCCTCCTCGAGATGTCGTGGCGGCGCTTCATCGTCTTCGACGCGCTCGCGGGCTGCATCTGGGGCGCCTACGCGGCGTTGCTCGGCTACTTCGGCGGGAAGGCGTTCGAGAAGAATCCCTTGAAGGCGTTCCTTTTCGCATTTCTGGTTGCGCTCGCCGTGAGCGCCGCGATCGAGGGGTACCGCTGGCTCAGGCGGCGTCGCGCCGAGACGAGCTAGCCTCGCACGAGCAGATCGCCTCGCCGAGATAGCGGCGCTCGAGCCGAAGCCAGCAGCGCGGGCACGTCGGCGGCAGCTTCTGCGCGAAGACGAGGACGGCCGGAGCGATCGTGAGCCACGCGATCGTGGCGAGGATGGTCGGCCAGAGCGTGGGCTCCATGCCGTGGTTTATCGGCACGCCTTCGTGCGACTTGACGCTCGAACGGGCTGCGTCGGGGCGCGGCCGGCGGCTCTACAATGTGGCCGTGGGGATCTTCGCGATCGTCCTGATCGCCGCGGCGTTGCTCCTCGTTCTGGGCGCCGAATGGCCCCGCTTGACGGAGAAGCTCGGTCACGACGCCCGGGCCTCCCGCACGAAGCGGCGCCGAAAGCGGAACCTCCGCGTGGTGGACGACGGCACCGAGGAGAGCGACGACTTCGCCGCGAGCGTGCAGCGCGACCTCGAGAACCTCCCCGTGCTCGAGGAGCGCGACGGAAAGTCGCGCCGCTAGCGGCGCGCGTCGTCAAGCCCGTCCGCGGCCCAGGGGGGCGTCCTGACGCGCGCAGGCACGCGGCTAAGATGGGCGTGCCCGCGGATGTGGCGGAATTGGTAGACGCGCACGGTTCAGGTCCGTGTGGGGGCAACCCCGTGGAGGTTCAAGTCCTCTCATCCGCATTTCTCGCCTGAGCAGGGAAAAGTGCTCACGCGTTGGAGCGCGGAGTCCACGCTCAGTCCACGAACGGGAGGCGACGGCATGGCGTGGAAGGAAGCAAAGGCTTGGACTCACCTGCCGCGGCCCGATGTGGACGCCGACTTCGCGTGTTCATTCATAGTGCGACGCGGTTCCGAAGAGGTGCAGTCCACGGTCGAGTTCGCGGCCGGTCCCAGCGACACTTCGCAGCGCGTCGTATCAGCGCGGAAGGTGCTCGCCCCCTACCTCGACAACGACGACGAGAAGCCACCACGCCGCCTGTGCGTCGGACGTGACGGGAGGGTGTCCATTCGCGAACGCGCTGACGACTAGTGGGCGCCGGAAGAGGCGACGCCGTCCCACGTGTCGAGAAGACCGCGGAGGTACTCCTCGGAGTCGGGCAACAGATGCCCGTAGGTCGCGTCGATCTGCGCGACCGAGGTTCCCATGATGCGGGCGAGGTAGAAGAGCTGAACGCCGCTCGCGATCGCCCATGAGGCGAACGTGTGCCGGCAGTCGTACACCCGTCGGTGTTCAATACCGGCCGCCCGGATCGCGGGCGCCCACTCGCGGTGCCGGAACTTCTCCAGGTCGATGTGGCCGCCCCTCGCGGCCGGGAACAGGCAAAGGCGTGTCAAGACGCGGAGGAAGGGCCCGCAGGGCTTCCTGGACGCGCTGACGCAGCGGGATGCGGCGCCGCTGGCGCGACGACTTCTTGCACTCCTTCACCCGCCCTTGCGAGAACACCCGCTCCACCGAGACAACACCGGCGGCGAGGTCGAGGTCGCGCCGTTCCAGCGCGAACAGCTCCTCGGGCCTCAGGCCGGTGCCGACGAGCGCGACCGGGATCGCGGCGAAGCGCGGATCTATCTCCGCAGCGACCGCCTCCACCTGCTCCAACGATGTGAACGGGCGCTGTTCGCGGTGCTCGTCGGAGGCGGCGGTGTTGCGAATCCTGGCGGTCGGGTTACTCGCCAGGCGGCCCATCGCGACTGCGTACTCCAGCACCTGCCGAAACGCGCGGAACATGTAGTGCCCGGAGCGGGCCGGCAGCGTGGAGCGCCAGACATCGAGTTCGATCGGCTGCAACGTGCGCGGTGCCCGGTCGCCGAACGCCTCACGGGCATGGCGCAACTGCGAGCGCAGTTTGCGGAGCGTCGCCTCGTCGACGCGGTGGCGGGCGAGGAACGCGTCGCAGAGTTCGTCGACGGTGGACACGGTGGGGGGCGGGCCGAACCCGTGTCGCCGAACCGCTGAGCGTTCCGCAGCTCCACGGCTGCGTTCGCCTTCTCGTTCGCGTAGTCGAGCGCCTCTGTCTTGGTGGCGAAGCCGCCACGGGTGCGCTGCGACCCGTTCTCGTACCAGCCGGCGAGCCAGCGGTTCCCACGCTTGCGGGCGAAGCCGCGTTGACGACTAGGCGTGTTCTTCTCCTCCGAGACGGACGGTTGGCATCGCGGATACTACGCCTGCGGGCGGGCGCATGCGAGGGGCGGTTGGCGCTTCTCCTCCGGCGCCCGCCTGCACCTCGGGCCCGCGTCGGCAGCCGTCTAGCCACGCCTCCAGCTCGGACGCGCGGAACCTGACGGCGCCCCCTGGAAGTTTGAACCCAGGCAACTCGCCGCGTTCGAACTTGTCGAGGACGGTGCCGGCCGCGAAGCCGAGAAGGTCGGCGACCTGGCGTGCGGTGAGAAGCGGCTCCGCGGTCACAGGCCCATCTCCCGCCGAAGCGCGTCGAGCCGGTCGAGCTCCTCCTCGGTGACCTCGCCAAACCCGCCCCCACCGTTCTGAGCCCGCTCCCCGCCGTCTTTATCCGCAACATCCGCCACATCGCAGTGCTCATGCGAGTTTGCGGCCTCTTCAGAATCCGCCACAACCGGGTTCGTGTGGCGGATATGGAAATGGGCGCAAACCGTTTACCGATGCGGGTTGTGACCGTCCGCCTGATCGAACTACTCGTCGGCTTGGACGAGGCGCCTTGGGCTGAGAAGTGGTGCGACGGCTTCAAGGGCGAGCCCCGGTCGGGTGCCGCCCGCAACCTCGCTTGGCACCTTCGCCGCTACGGCATCCGGTCGCGAACGATCCGGCTCGACGACGAGACGCCGAAAGGGTTCCTACGCGAGCAGTTCGAGGACGCCTGGGAACGCTACCTGCCCCCTCCCCCGGGAGTTAAATCCGCCACAGCGCCCGCGCGTGCGCGCGTCGCCGCGGTCACGCTCGCGACCGAGACGAAGTCCGAGGAGTCGCTGGGGCGTGCGGCTGCTGGACGACTGCCGCCACGTCCTCGCCGGCATCGAGCGGGTCTCGCCACGCACCCCCGGCGAGGTCGGCGATCGCCAGCAACGGCTCCCAGACGTCTTGCTCGCGGTCGCGCAGTTCGTCCGGGAGATCGGGGCGGGCGAGCGCGAGCTCGTCGACGAGATAGCTTGCCAGCGACCGCAGCGCCTCGAACAGCGGGGTGGCCTGCTCGTCGGCCTCGCGGCGGCGGAACCGCTCCACCTGCTCGCCGCGCGTCTTGGGCTTCAGCGTGATCGTGACGCAGCGGCTCTCGAGCGGGTCGCCAAGCGAAGCGCTGTTCTTGCCGGCGAGGAGCTTCGGGCAGTAGACGGGGAACCTCTTGGCCTCCATGCGCGCCCCCTCGCCGACCATGCGGATCGCGTGAGCCCCACGGTGGAACCCGGCGTTCAGCAGGCCGCGCAACTCGCTGCGGTCGGACTTGGGCGAGAAGATCTCGTCGACCTCGTCCACGAGGAACGTGCGCAGGAACGCGGCGACATCGTCGAGGATGGCAGCCAGCTCGGAACGGGACTCAGGCGGCATCGTGCGCGCCTCCTTTCGTGCCGGGGAAGCGCACGGCGACGAACTCGCGCCGGGAGAGGCTGCGCTCCGCCCCATCCAGAAGGTTGGCGAGCGGATCCTGGTACGCCTGCAGGCCCGTGAGACGGGCGCCGTTCACCCGGGACCACCCGCAGACGGCCCGGCGCAGCCGGGCTAGACGGTCAGGTTCAGGTAAAGACGGGTCGTCGCTTGACGGCCCGTCGCGCGAGGCGCCGGCGCGCGCTCGAACGCGGTGAGAGCGAGGCTGGCGGGCACGTGGCCGACAATCGCGCAGGCGGGGAGAGTCGGCCCTATGTGCATACGCGTGGAGGCGACCGCGCAAGACATCCGAGACTTGGTACGCCGCTTCCCGGATCCTCGGCTCCTGCGTCCGCTCAGCGAAAACCTCCAACACGACGGCTGCCGCGTACATCGTCTCCGCCTCCGTCAGAGATTCAGCGATCGCGACCTCGGCCTCGGAGCGGAAGAAATCGCGGGGGATCTCGTCGGTGTCATTCGCCATCCCGTAGAGGGCGAGACGGATCGCGAGGGCTAGACGGATCCCGAGGGCTTCCCGCGAACGGTCGAGGCTCAGTTCTTCCTGAACTGCCATCGTCTCCCGGGCTCTGGTGTGCGGCTGCGGACCGCCATGTCCGACAGTCTTAACTCCGGACCGGTCGGCGCGGCCCAGACGACGGACGCCCGCTCGAAGGCGGGCGCCCGACGCGCAGTTCACACCGAGCCCGGAGACTCGCCCCGAAGCTTAGTGCGGCCGGCGGTCACCATCTCCTCGACCACCCACTCTCCAGCCTGTGACGAGAAGTCGCCCGGGTTACACGCCCTGTGCTCCGGCCCCGAGTAAACCGTCCTGTCCGTGCCGTCAACGTGGCCAAGATCGAACGGCTCGCCCGGCAAAATCCGCTCGCCACAGCGAGCACACACCGTCAGCCCAGCCTCCACCAGCGGCGCCAGCTCCCTACGCAAACGCGCCTGGAAAGCGACGTTGTACCGCCGACTCGCCGGAAGCTGACCCATCACCCAGCAAGGCTACAAAACACCCCGGAAGTAGACCTAGAGAGAGAAAATTGACTGGGCGCGTGTCTCGGCGGCCTGCTTGTCCAAAATTTCGGCGGACGCGTCATTGTTCAGGCCGAGACTTGCCACGTCCTGGCCGCCGTCCCTTACGTAGGGCCGCCGCGCGCTAGGCAACGCTGCGGCGGCCCTGACAACGCTGCGCCCGAGGCGTCGGCTCTGGCGCACGCGCCGCTACCACCCACTAGACCATGGTTGAGACGACAAGGCATCCGCGAATCCCCCTATCTTCGGATCGCGGTCGCCGCGTGCGCGTCGGCATCGGGGCTCGAACCTCACGGCTTTGCGCGTCAGGGGAGGGGGCGGGAGGTGGCTGCGTCCGGCCTCCTCCCTGTACGGCGCGGGTGAGGAGCCACGCCGCCCTAGTCCACAGGAGACGAGCAAAGGCAGGGCACCGGGCTGCGAGCCGCCGCAGATCTGAGATGCGGGGGGGGGGGGGGGGGGCGGGTCCCCCCCTCCCCCGCGGCCCCCCTCGCTCCCCACGGCGCACGGGGCCCGCCCGACGCCCAGCCTCCCCACCCCGCCGCCGGCCCGCCCCGCCGGGCGGGGGGGG
>Ga0126313_10002278_pt1 | contig 10660 bp, 7 predicted proteins | sample Plot105A_FD_89954 | JGI IMG/M metagenome (GOLD analysis project Ga0126313, IMG submission 89954) | Serpentine soil microbial communities from UC McLaughlin Reserve, CA, USA - Plot105A | ecosystem: Environmental > Terrestrial > Soil > Grasslands | place: USA: UC McLaughlin Reserve, Lake County... | reverse complement strand
TGCGCCGTTCTCACGCAGGGTGTGCTCATAGGCAGGCTGCAGCCGCGCCTCGGCGACGGGCGCCTCCTGCTCGGCGGCCTCGCCCTGATGGCGCTCGACCTCGCGCTCGTGGCCGTCGTCCCTTTAGGGCCTCTGCTCTACCCGGTCGTGGGGATGCTGGCGGTAGGTACCGGCCTCGCCATCCCCGCCCTGACTTCCCTCATCTCCCGCCGGGTCTCGGGGCGCGAACAGGGCAGGATCATGGGAGGGCTGCAGGCCATCCTCAGCCTGACCCTCATCGTGGGGCCGGTGGTCTCGGGCCTCGCCTTCGACCAACTCGGCGTCCCGGCGCCGTACTGGATCGGTGCCCTGCTCGCAACGCTTGCCCTCCTGACAGCTGTAGCAGCCCTGCTGCCGGGGTACCGCCCACCTGCCATCGGAAGTAACCCGGCGACACGAACCTCCGCCGGGCCGGACGTCTCCAGCAAACCACGAGAACCAGGAGCATCGTAGCCATGACCACCTCACGCGACTCCTCGGATACCACCATCCGGACCGGCATCGCCCTTCTTACTCTTGCCACGGCCCTCGTCCACCTCCAGCTCAACTTTCCCGACCCGGTGTTCATCCTCAACGGCCTCGGGTACCTCGCGTTGCTCGCAGCGCTTGTCTTGCCGGTCCCGCGGGTAGCACGTCACCGGAACGCCGTGCGGTGGGTTTTGATGGGATATACGGCGCTAACGATCTTCCTCTGGGTCCTGTTCGGGGCGCGCATCCCGATCGGTTACATCGACAAAGCAATCGAAATAGCTCTGATCCTGCTTCTCCTGCTCGAAGCTCGTAGATCGCGCCGATAACGCTCCTTCAATTAAAGAGCTTGTCAACCGTCTGTTACTGTACTCTCCTCCGACTACAGCAAAACCCTTGGTCATCCTTCCATCCGCACCCGTCCGGCCTAAAGCCCGACGCCTCGAACTCCCGTGTCAGGACCCGGTGAGCCGTATGCCGCGACGACCGCCGCTTTGCAACGCCACGGGGACCGGCAAGGACTGTTATCTACGTCAGCAGTCGATCTTGTCGCCGCCCTTCCGTTGCCCGCTCCACCCGGTCTCGAGACGCAGGTTCAGACCGCCTGGAGGCGAGTGAACCCGCCGAGGTGCTGGGGCTTGACGTTCAGAGGAACCCCCGAACCCGCGAGTTGTCTTGTCATCTCCAGGACGCCGGCGCTGGGCTTCCCGTAGACCTGGATGCTCGAGCCGGCATTGTCCAGGAACTCCCCGTATGCACGCCCGATGTGTTCGCTGGCCACCTCCATGTGGAACTCCATGGATTCCGCGTCGGGGTGGACCTGGACGAAAGACACCTCGGTGCCGTCCTCGTTGACGTAGAAGTTGAAGGCGAGCAGGCGCGGCTCGTTCGCCTCGACTAACTCAATGAACTTTTCGTCTCGTAGGTACTGCTTGAAGGCCTCGAGCTTGCCCTCCTTTATCGTGTACGTGCCTATGAAGATGAACGGCTCGGCCATGACGACTCCTTTCTGTTCGGTTTGGAGCTATACTAGCCACGCGCGCTAATGAATCGCTAATGGCTGGCTGACGTCGCATCGGGGCTCCTACGGCGAGCGGTGGTGTCGGTAGGGGAGCAGGTCAGGGGGCTTTGGTGGAGTTCCGCATCCTCGGGCCGTTGGAGGTCCTCGACGGAGATCGGTCCGTGCCCCTGCCCCGCGGCCGCGGCCGGTCGCTGCTCGCGCTCCTTGTCCTGCGGGCCGGCGAGGTAGTCTCGACCGACCAACTGATCGATTGGCTGTGGGGCGAGACGCCGCCCCCGACGGCGATCACGGCACTCCACGGCCTCGTATCCATCCTCCGCAAGCGCCTGGAGCCCGCGCGGAGCGCCGGCGAAGCTCCCACCGTCCTGGAGACCCGCCCGCCAGGTTACGTTCTGGCGATCGACCGCGGGGAAGTCGATGCGCACCGGTTCAGACGCCTGCTCGAAGAGGTGGCAGTTGCGCCTGCCCCGGAGAGGGGGGCGAAGCTTCGCACTGCACTCGGTCTGTGGCGCGGGCCGGCCCTGGCCGACTTCCTGTACGAGCCCTTCGCACAGACGGACATCGCCGTCCTGGAGGAGCTCCGGATGGCCGCGATCGAGGAGCGGATCGACGCGGACCTGGCGCTCGGCCGGCACGCCGAGCTGGTAGGGGAGATGAAGGACCTGACTGCCGAGCAACCGCTGCGTGAACGCCTGCGAGGACAGCTCATGCTGGCGTTGTACCGCTCCGGCCGACAGGCTGAAGCGCTCGAGGTCTACAGGACGACCCGCCACGTGCTGGTCGAAGAGTTGGGCATCGAGCCAGGACCAGCGCTCCAGGCGCTGGAGCAAGCGATCCTCCGCCAGGACGCGTCGCTGGATCTACAACGCGCCCCGCCCCTCTCTGAGGTGAGCCGTGAAAGTCCCGCGGCCCGGCCAGCGGTCGAAGCGCAGCCGTGGCTACCGCCGGGTCGGAAGACCGTGACGTTCGCCTTCCTCGTTCTCTCCCCGTCCACCAGCCCGAGTCTGGACCCGGAAGCCCTCCGACGGATTGTCAGGCGGCACGTCGACACCGCAGCCGATGTCATCACACGGCACGGGGGTACCGTCGAGCAGCTGATCGGTGACGCTGTCGTAGCGGTCTTCGGGATACCTGCCGCTCACGAGGATGACGCCCTGAGGGCGGTACGAGCCATGATCGGACTGCGCGGTGAGCTCGCAGCGGTCAACGAGGAGCTGGAGCGCGCCGGGGGGATCCGGCTGGCGGCTCGGGTGGGCATCAATACTGGCGAGGTGCTGGTGGGCGATCCCGCGGCGGCTCAGCCGATCGCCTCGGGGGAGGCGGTCAATATGGCAGCACGGCTGCAGCAGGCGGCCGCCGAGGGCGAAATCCTGGTTAGCGAGGGCACCCGGCGCCTCGTCCAGGATGCTGCGCGCTTCGAGCCGGTGGAGCACTGGACCCTTGAGGTCAACGGGCAGCCGGTCCGCGCGTGGAGGCTCCTCGATGTGGTCCCGGGTGCTCCGGCCTTTGCCCGCCGCTTCGACGCGCCGATGGTCGGCCGCGCAACCGAGCTCGCCCGGCTGCGCGCGGCCTTCGACGGGACGGTGCAGGAGCGGAGCGCCCGCTTGTTCACTGTCATCGGGGAGGCGGGCATCGGGAAGTCGAGGCTGGTTCGGGAGTTCGCCGGGTTGCTCGGGGCCGACGCGCTGGTGCTCGTCGGGCACTGTCCCGCGTACGGCGAAGGCATGACCTTCTGGCCGCTGCGGGAGATCGTGATGCAGGTAGCCCGGACGGGGCGAGAGGGTCTCCTGGGGCTGCTCGCCGGTGAGGACGACGCGGAGTCGATCGCCGATCAGGTCATGGACGCGATCGGGCTGACCGAGACGTCGGGAAGACTCGATGCGCCATTCCCGGCCTTGCGCCGCTTCTTGGAGGCTCTCGCCAGAAGACAGCCGGTGGCTGTCATCCTCGAGGACGTGCATTGGGCACAGCCCACCCTCCTCGATCTCGTCGAGTACCTCGCCGAGTGGACTCGGGAAGCGGCGCTCCTTCTCTGCCTGGCGCGACCCGAACTCCTCGAGGAGCGTGGCACCTTGGCAGGGAGCAAGCGCAACTCTGCGTTGCTGGTTCTTGAGCCACTGGGGTCGGATGACACCGAGAAGCTGATCGCCGACCGCCTGGCCGGACGAACACTCCCACCGGAGACGGTGGCCCGAGTCGTCGAGACCTCCCAGGGCAACCCGCTGTTCGTGGAACAGCTGCTGGCAGCCCTGGAAGAGGAAGGGCACCGCGCGATCCCGGCCTCTGTGCGAGCACTGCTCGCCGCCCGCCTCGATCGTCTCGGGCCCGCCGAGCGCGACCTCATTCGGACGGCGTCCGTGATTGGAGCCGATTTCTCGGTAGAAGCCCTGGTGGCACTGCTCCCGGAGGCGGCTCGTCCCTTCGCCGGCAGACCCCTCCAGGCCCTCGAACGCAAGCAACTGGTCCGCCCCTCGCAACTGGCCTCCACTGGTGAGGAGACGTTCAGCTTCTGTCACGTCCTGATCCAGCTGGCGGCGTACCGCAGCATGACCAGGGAGGTCCGGTCCGAGCTGCACGAAGGCTGCGCGGAGTGGCTGGAAGCCAAAGCCGGAGGGCGTCTGCAGGAAGTCGAGGAGGTTCTCGGCTATCACCTGGAGCAGGCTTACGAGCAGCGGCGCGAGCTTGGCCCCCTCGACGCGCACAGCCACGAGCTCGCGGAGCGGGCGGGGGAACGGCTGGCGAGCGCGGGCCTGCGGGCTTTCGACCGCTTCGACGTGGCGGCAGCCGAGAACCTGTGGTCCCGGGCGAAGGCGCTCCTTCCGCCCGACCACACCGAGCTGCCGACGGTGAGGCGCCACCTCACCGAGGCGTACCAGATCTTGGGGCGGCACGACGAGGCCGACATGCTGCTCGCGCAGATGCTGGAAGAGGTAGCGGCGGGGGAGAACCCTCTGCTCGTGCACACCATCCGAATCGAGCAGGCGAGGATCCGGCTGTTCACCGGTCCCGATCCGGTGCGCCTGCGAGCGATTCGGGAGGAGGCCCAGCGGGCCCTGGAGGTGTTCGCCGAAGCCGGAAACGAGGCCGGACTGTCCCAAGCGTCCTACGTCCTGGGGCTCGCGCACATGCAACTGGGCGAGATCCGCGAGATGGAGAAGATCGCTCGGCGGGGCCTGGCCCATGCGGATCGGTCCGGTGAGCCGCGCGAGGAAGCGCAGGCCCGGGTGAACGTCGCCTTGGCCCTCTCGTTGGGCGAGACGCCCGTCTCAGAGTGCCTGCGTGCGTGCGAGGGGCTCGTACCGTGGCTGGGGATGGAGCATCCCCTCGTCCTGTGCGAGCTGGCGGGCCTTCGGGCGATGCGTGGCGAGTTCGACGAGGCGCGCGAGCTGATCGCGCGCGCCCGGCGACTGCTGGTGGAACGGATACACGCGCGGCGACCCCTCATGTTCGCGACGCGGTCGAGCGCCTCCGTCGAGATCCTGGCCGGTGACCTTGCTGCTGGGGAACGCGAGCTCCGGAGGGCCCTGCGGATGGCGCTCGAGATGCGGGAGCGAGAATGGGTCTCGCAGTTCGCCGCTTGCCTGTCTGGTGTCCTGTCGATCCAGGGCTCAGAAGAAGCGGAGAGGTTCAGCGCTCTGAGCTTCGAGACGGCGCCCGCGGAGAACATCACCGCTCAGGCCCTGTGGCGCTCAGCGAAGGCCCGAGCCCTGGTCAACCACGAAGAGGCGGAGCGGTTGGCGCGGGAAGCGATCCAGCTCGTTCCGCCTGAGATGCTTAACTTGGGCGCGGACCTCCGTGTGGATCTGGCCGAGATCCTGCTGGCGGCTGGACGGCGGGAGTCGGCGCTGCTCGTGATCAGCGAAGCAATCGACCTCTACATGCGCAAGGGCAACCTCGTCTCTGCCGCCCGGGCTCGTGCGCTCGGACAGTCGGTCGCCCCCGTGGCGGGCCGATGAGCGCCTCGATGACATCGGGCTCGAGAGCCGGGGGGACTCACTTGCCAGCAGGCTGAACGGCGGCCGGATCAGCCCGTCGCCTCGTGTACCTGCTTGTCGATGCGCACGTAGATCCGTGCGTTGGCGCGGTAGGCAGCCCGTTGAAAAAGTTCGCGGCGAGCGCCCGAGGTAAGATGCCGCGAGTGATGGTGTTTGCGCAACTACTTGCGGGCCCACCGCGACGAGATCGTTGAAACGGAGGGTGTGGGTCGAGCCGCTGTTCGCCGAGGCCAAGGACTGACACGGTCTGAGGAGGTTCCGCTTGAGGAGGCTCGAAAAGGTGAACATCGAGACTTTGTTGATTGCCTCGGGCCAGAACGTCAAGCGACTGCTCGACTTCGGAGCCCGAAGAAGCTGGCTCAGTCAGCGGCCCTACGTCCACCGGCCGCTGTCCATGAGATCCGTCATGTTCGAGAGCATCGTTCAAGTCGTCCCTGGCGGCCAACGAGGGTATTTTTCAACACCCGGTTGTCTTTTGACCGAGATCATCTCGCAAGGCAGCGGTTCTCTCTTGCTTTCTCTCGCTAAAAGGCAAGCTCAGGCCACCCACCGCCAGGTAGTGAACAACGCGGTGAGCGCCACGCCCGCTCCGGCGCTGAAGAGTAGCCAGAGCACGAGAGCTGATTTGTTCTTTGACAGCAGGTAGCCGAACACGAGGAAGATCGGGAACGCCCCGAGCAGGAAGCGCGGCAGGCTCATGAGCGGGAACGACGGCGCGGGCGTGAGCACGGGCAAGAGGACGATCATAAAGGTGTAGAGCGAGAGTCCCGGCGGCAGCACGACGAAACCCACGCCCATGAGGACCAGGAAGATGAAAAGAAACAAGAGGTTCACCGTGTTCGAGGCTTCGAGCGCCGGGCGGGCGGAGGTGTCCAGGAAGAGCGTCGCGGGGTCAAGGACGTACCCGGCGCCCGCGCGGGCTGCTCCCCAGGCGTCCGCCGCCGTCGTAGCGGGGCTCGCGAGCGTGCGTCCCCAGTACTCCGACTGCTGGCGGGCGAAGACGAGCGGGTCCCCAAAGCGCCCCCACAGAAAGGCCGCGTACGCGAGGAGGCCGGCCGGGATCAGGGCCATCCCCGCAAGCCCGCCCACCCCGAACTCCCGCCGGTTGCGAGCCCACTCGACGACGAGCGGTATGAGGAGCAGGACGCCGAGGTTGCGGGTCGCGGCAGCCAGAGCGCCCAGCAAGCCGGCGAGCAGGAGGTCGCGGCGCACGTAGGCCGCCCACACGCTGCCCGTGGTGAACGCGAGGAAGGGCGCCTCGGTGTAGGCGGCGTTCAGGAAGAAGGCCGTCGGGAAGAAGGCGAGGGCGAAGGTGGCGGCCCGGGCGGCGCGCACGTCGTAGAGCTCCTCCGCGATGCGGTAGAGGAAGAACAGTGCGAGGGGGGTAAAGAGGAGCGAGAGTAGGACCCCCCACAATGCCGGCCCACCCCCGATCGCGGTTCCCAGCCTCATGAGCATCGGGTAGAGCGGGAAGAAGGCTGTCGAGGCTGGCGCCCTCTCGCCGTAGCCCTCCGTCGCGATCTCCGAGTACCAGGCCCCGTCCCAGTGCGCCCAGTAGTTCAGGAAGCCCGGCGGCTCCAGTGGATTTCCCGCCGGCTCCGCCTGCGGAAGATAGGCTGCCGCCAGGGCTCCCGCTACAAAAAACAACAGCCGGGAAGCGGCGAAGACGACCAGGACGAAGGCCCAGGCGTCCCGGGGCGAGGATTCCTTAGTAGCGGAGGTTGGGACCACGGCTTATAGCCCACCAGGCTCCGGCGAAGGCGAGGGCGGCGAGGAGGAAGACGACGGCGACGGTCGGGTACGGGTTCAGGTCCGAGATCTCCAGCGTCGCGTAGCGGGCGGCGTCGACGGTGTGGAAGATCGGGTTGAAGAGCGTCGCGATCCTCAAGACTTCCGGCAACATCTCGACCGAGTAGAAGACGCCCCCAAGGAAAGCCAGCGGTTGGATGACCACGCTGGTGAGGAAGGAGATGTGCTCTATCCTCGTCGCCAAAGCACCCACCATCGTCCCCAGGGCCGAGAAGGCGAAGGCGGAGAGCACCCCGATCAGGAGCAGCAAGCCCGGATGCGCCACGCTCAACCCGACGAAAGGCGCCCCCACGAGGAAGACCCCTGCGCCCATCAGGACGCCGCGCAGCGTACCACCCAAGGAGTAGGCCAGCGCGATCTGGAAGTCGCTCATCGGGGCGATGAGGACCTCGTCAATGTAGCGCTCGCGCTTGGCGTCGAAGACCGACCACGAGGAGTTCATCTGCGAGCCGGTGACGAGATTCATCAGGGCGATCCCCGGCAAGATGTACTCGAGGTAGGGTATCCCGCTTATCTCCTTGATGCGCCCCCCGAGGGCCACCCCGAAGACGACCAGGTAGAGGAGCGAGGTCAGAAGGGGTGGGATCAGGGTCTGCACCCAGACCCTGGTGAAACGCAGGACCTCTCGCGAGAGGAGCGTCCGGAACGGCCTATCCAGCAATACCATTGCCGACCACCTTCAGGTAGACCTCTTCCACGTTTCTGGCACCGTAGCGCTCCTTCAGCTCCGCGCTCGTCCCCTGGGCGGCGATCTTACCACCGTTTATGAGCGCGATCTCCTCGCACAGCGCCTCGGCCTCCTCCAGATAATGCGTCGTTAGCAGGATCGTCAACCCCCCGCTATTCAGCTCCCGGATGTAGCCCCACAGCTTGTAGCGCAGCTCGACGTCCACCCCGGCCGTCGGCTCGTCGAGGAAGAGAACCTTCGGGTCGTGCATGAGAGCGCGGGCGAAGAGCACCCGCCGCTTCATCCCGCCTGAGAGCGTGTTGACCCTCTGTTTGCGCTTCTCCACGAGGGCGAACCGCTCAAGCAGCTCCTCGGCCCTCTCACGGGCCTTGTCCTTCGGCACGCCGTAGTAGCCGGCGTGGAAGAGCATGGTCTCCTCCACGGTCAGGAACTTGTCCAGGTTTATCTCCTGGGGGGAGACCCCGATCATACGCCGCGCCTCCCGGAACTCCTCGTAGGCATCCTTCCCGAAGACCTCGACGCTCCCGGAGTCCGGCCGCGCCAGGCTCACGACGCTGTTTATGAGCGTCGTCTTGCCCGCCCCGTTGGGTCCGAGCAGCCCAAAGAACCGCCCCGCCCCGACCTCCAGCGAGACCCCATCCAGCGCCAGAACACCAGTCGAGTACGTCTTCTTGAGCTTCTCAATCTTGAGCGCCGGGGTTCCGTTCATCCCGGCACCCCCCGCACCGCCTTCGAGCCTTCCGCCGCCTCGGAGACGGCGACCTCGGCGCCACACCCGCTCAACACTTTTGCACTTGTGAGGCCGGCCTGACCGGCCCCGACGATAACCTTCATAGGGGTGAGAGTTTACCCCCAAGAGCCAAGAACGACTAAGAGAGGGATCACACGGCCTTGGATCTATCCCCGAAATCCAACCGCACCTTGTAGTCACCATCCAGTTTCAAGGCGGCGGTGTAGGGCTTGCCGGCCTTGCTCTTGAAGCCCTTGAGCTGGCCGGTGCGGCCCCTGGTCAGGAGTTGCTTCGCCTGGGCGAGTCCCAGGCGCTTGCCGGAGACCTGCTTCCAGATGGCGAAGTCGCAGCCGCTCGTCTTCCAGGCCGAGCAGGAGTAGGCCTTCTTCGTCTCGACTACCGGGGACCCGCACTTCGGGCACGCTCCGAGAGGTTCACGGTTGCGGTGGGACGACGGAGCCGCCAGCCTCTCTCCTTCCATGCGGCGCACCTCCTCGACGAGCGTGGTGGTGAAGCCGCCTATGTCGGCCATGAAGTCGGGACGCTTCTCTGCTCCTTTCTCCATTCTGGCGAGGCGCTCCTCCCAGCGGGCGGTGAGCTCCGGGGAGGCGAGCTGGCTCTCCTTAAGGAGCGAGATCAGGGCCCGCCCCTTCCCGGTCGGGACCAGCGCCTTCTTCTCGCGCTCCACGTAGCCGACCTTTATGAGCCGCTCGATGATCGCCGCCCTCGTCGCGGGTGTCCCCAGCCCGCTCTCTTTCATCGCCTGCCTCAGCTCCTCGTCCTCGACGAACTTCCCCGCCGTCTCCATCGCCCCGAGCAGCGCGGACTCCGAGTAGCGTGGCGGCGGCTTGGTCTCCCCCTCCTTGACGGCGACCTTCGCCACCCGCCACTCCTGCCCAACCGAGATGGGCGGCAAGACCGGCGGCTCCTTCTCCTTCTTCCCTCCGACGCCGTCCGGGTACAGGGCGCGCCAGCCCGCCTCGAGCACGACCCTCCCCTTGCTCAAGAAAGTCTCCCCACGCACCTCCGTGACCACGCTTGTGTTCTCGAAGCGGGCCGCCGGGAAGAAGACCGCGAGAAAACGCCGCGCCACCAGGTCGTAGACCCTCGCCTCGTCGGGCGGCAGATCCCCGGACAGCCTCTTCCCCGTCGGCACGATCGCGTGGTGGTCCGTCACCTTCGCGTCGTCCACGATGCGCTTGTTTATCGGTAGCTTCTGCATCTCCAGGAGCTTCTCGGCGAAGGGCGCAAGGTCCCGGAGCGCCCCTGCGGCCTCGACGCGTTTCTTGAGGGTACCGACCATGTCTTTCGAGAGGTACCGGCTCGAGGTGCGGGGGTAGGTGATGAGCTTCCTCTCCTCGTAGAGGGATTGCGCCGCACGCAGCGTCCGCTCGGCGGTGAAGCCGAACTTCGCGTTGGCGTTGCGTTGCAGCTCGGTCAGGTCGTAGAGGAGCGGCGGCTTCTCGGAGACAGTCTTCTTCTCTGCCTTCCGTACCACACCGGTGCCACCGCGCACCTTCTCGGCTATCTCTTCGGCGGCTTTTTGCTCCTTGAGGCGGTTCTGCTTTTTCTTGAACCAGACCCCGTCGTAGGTCGTGTCGTCCCGGGCGAAGCGGGCGTAGACGGTCCAGAACTTCTCCGGCTTGAAGTTCTCTATCTCCCGCTCGCGGTCGACGAGCAGCCTGAGGGTCGGGGTCTGGACCCGGCCAACGGAGAGGACGTTGCCTATCGTCCCAAACTTCACCGAGTAGGCCCGCGTCGCGTTCATCCCGACGATCCAGTCCGCCTCGCTCCGGCTCCTGGCCGCGTCTTCGAGGGGCTTCATGGATCCTACGTCGCGAAGGTTCGCGAACCCCTCCCGGATAGCCTCGTGGGTGAGGGAGGAGACCCAGAGCCTCAAGACCGGCTTT
>Ga0126313_10002276_pt1 | contig 10664 bp, 9 predicted proteins | sample Plot105A_FD_89954 | JGI IMG/M metagenome (GOLD analysis project Ga0126313, IMG submission 89954) | Serpentine soil microbial communities from UC McLaughlin Reserve, CA, USA - Plot105A | ecosystem: Environmental > Terrestrial > Soil > Grasslands | place: USA: UC McLaughlin Reserve, Lake County... | reverse complement strand
CGATTGTGCCCATCAGCGCCCGCCCGGCGGTCAGCAGCGTCGCGCCGAGGACCATGAAGCCCTTATAGCGGCCGGTGCGCGTGACGAGCCGCCCGATCAGCATCGAGGAGATGAACAGCCCGGCGACCATCGGGATCGTCAGCAGGCCCGACTCGGTCGGCGACTTGTCCCGCGCGATCTGCATGTACTGCGTGAGGAAGACGGTGGTGCCGAACATCGCGATGCCGACGGCGACGCTCGCGGTCACGGCCAGCACGACCTCGCGGTCGGCGAACAGGCGCAGCGGCACGAGCGGCTCGCGCACGCGGCGCTCGACCCACACGGCACCGACGCACAGCGCGAGGCCGAGCGCCACCAGCAGCGCGGTCTGCCACGAGCCCCAGGCGAACTGCTGCCCGGCGAGCGAGACCCAGATCAGCAGGCTCGCGACGCCGCCCGCGATCATCGCGGCGCCGGCGTAGTCGATCGAGACCTCGCGGCGATGGCGGGGGAGGTGCAGCGTGCGCTGGAGCACGACGAAGGCGGCGGCCGCGAACGGGACGCCGATGTAGAAGCACCAGCGCCAGCCGAGGCCGTCGGTGACCACGCCGCCCAGCAGCGGGCCGATCACCGTGCCGATGCCGAACACGGCGCCGAGATAGCCGGCGTAGCGGCCACGCTCGCGCGGTGAGACGAGGTCGGCGAGGATCACCTGCACGAGCGCGGTGAGGCCGCCGACACCGATCCCCTGCACGACGCGGAAGGCGATCAGCATGCCGGTCGACTGCGAGAGGCCGGCGAGCACGGAGCCGCCGACGTAGATCGCCAGGCCGGTCTGCACCAGCAGCTTGCGATCGAAGAGGTCGGAGAGCTTGCCCCAGACCGGCGTCGAGACCGTCAGGGCGAGCAGGGTGGAGGTGACGACCCAGGTGTAGGAGGACTGGCTGCCGCCGAGGTCGGCGATGATCTCGGGCAGCGCGGTCGAGACGACGGTGCTCGACAGGATCGCGACGAACATCCCGAGCAACAGGCCGGACATGGCCTCCAGCACTTCACGGTGGGTCATGCCCGACTCCAGGCGGGCGGGGGCGATGGCGCTCATACGGCGGCCTCCTTCGGTGGTGCCACCGTGTGCCGGAAGTCCTCGCGCAGCCGGTCGAGCCCGTGGGCGAGCGCGACGACCTCGTCGTCCTCCCAGCCGGCCATGGCGGTCGAGAACGCCTCGACCATCCGGCGGTGGGACTCCTCGAGGACGCGCGTGCCGGTCGCGGTGACGCTGACGCGGCGGGCGCGACGGTCGTCGGCGTCGGGCTCGCGGACGATGTAGCCCGAGCCCTCGAGCGCGGCGACCTGGCGGCTGGCGACGGAGACGTCGATGCTGAGGCGCTCGGCGACGTCCCCGATGCGCAGGGGGCCGTACTTGGCGATGACGGCGAGCGCCGTGAAGCCCTGCGAGCCGAGCTCGGCGAGGGCGTGACGGGCGATCGCGCGGTGCACCAGCCCGAGCTGGTTGCGGCTATGCAGCTGCAGATGAGAGGGCCTCACATGACCAAGGGCCGCCCGATGGACGGCCCTTTCGAAGGAGGCTGGTGCCGGTCTGCGGCTAGCCGAGGGGCGGCGGCTGCGAGGCCGCGAGCGGGATCGGGCTCGGCTCCGAGCCCGTCTCGTCGTAGACGCCCAGCGTCTCGAGCTCGAGCACGAGCACGACGTGGCGCACCGCGATCGCCAGGTACTCGTGGCGCTCGGGCCGGCGGCTGCCGTCGAGCCAGGTCAGCTCGGCGTCCGTGACCGCGAGGAAGTCGCGCTCGTGGGCGTTCAGGAAGTCGGTGGTCCGGGACCGGTAGCCCTCGTTGGGGAGCTGGAGCGTCCCCTCGATCTCGTGGCGCTGGGTCTCGATGCGGACGCGCTCGCGGCGGAAATGCATGAGCGCAGTATCGGTCACGGCCAGCGCTCCCTATAGCCTGGCCGCCGATGCTCGACGTCGACGCCATGCTGATGCCCTACCTCGACCGGCTCGCCGAGGCGACCGGCGGCCTCGCGCTCTACGACGCCCACACCCACGTCGGGGCCAACGACCCTGACGGGTTCAGCCAGACGCCCGAGCAGCTGCTGAAGGCGCTCGGTCCCGCAGGGGCGCGCGGCGTCGTGTTCCCGATGCACGAGCCCGAGGGCTACCGCGAGGCGAACGACTTCGTGATCGAGGCGGCCGCCGCCTCGCGCGGCGTCCTCGTGCCGTACTGCCGCGTCGACCCGCGCGATTCGGCCGTCGCCGAGGCCACCCGGGCACTCGACGCCGGTGCGCGCGGGATCAAGCTGCACCCGCGCGCGGAGCGGTTCGCGCTCGACGTGCCCGCGGTGCGCGAGCTCGTCGCGCTCGCGCACGACCGGCGCCTGCCGGTGCTGATCCACGCCGGCCGCGGGATCCCGGCGCTCGGGCAGCACACCGTCGCCCTCAGCGGCCAGTTCCCGGACGCCAAGCTGATCCTCGCCCACGGCGCGATCTCCGACCTCGCGTGGCTGTGGAAGGTGATGCCCGAGCACCCGAACCTGTTCGTGGACACCGCCTGGTGGAACCCGGCCGACCTGATGGCGCTGTTCTGCCTCGCCCCGCCCGCGCAGATCCTCTGGGCGAGCGACTCGCCGTACGGCCTGCCGGTGATGTCCGCCGTGGTCGCGCTGCGCTGCGCGCTGCAGGCGGGGCTCTCCGCGGACGCCCTGCGCTCGATCGCCGGCGGCCAGATGGAGCGGCTGCTGGAGGGCGAGCCGGGCGCCGACGCCGGGCCCGCGCCGCGGCGCGTCGCGCCGCTGGACCCGCACCTCGAGCGAGTGGTCACGCACCTCGTCACCGCGATGGGGCGCGCGTTCGCGCGCACCGACCCGGAGGAGGCGATCGCGCTTGCGCGGCTCGCCTGCGCCGTCGGCGAGGACGAGGAATGCTCACCCGTGTGCTCGGCCGTGCTCGAGCTGCTCGACCTCTACGAGCAGCACAAGCACGAGCCGCCCACCGATGGTCGGCCGTTCCCGCCCGCCGGCCGCTTCGTGGTCACGGCGCTGGCGGTCGCGCGCACGCCGGACGTGCCGCTGCCCGCGCGGCCGCAGGCCCCGCCGCCGACGCGCGCCGAGGCCGAGCAGGCCGAGGGCGTCTAGCCCTCGCCGGCGCCGCCGAGCCCGTTGCCGCCGCCCGTGTCGGCCGGCCGCGTGCAGTCGGAGAAGACGCGCGACGAGTGCATCCGCTGGCCGCCGAGCGTCTCGGAGGTCACCGACAGCCGGGCGCCGGACTGCGGGATCCGCACCGTTGCGCTGGCGGCGCGCGGGACACCGGTCAGGCGCGCGGCCTGACGGCCGTCGACGACGATCCGCACGAAGCCGAGGATGGCGCCGGTCGGCGGCGTGACCCGGACCGTGGCGTTGCGGACCGAGCCGCAGCCGGGGGCGGAGTCGGGGAGCTTGAGCACCTGGGCGGCGGTGACGGCCGGCTCGGGCGAGTCGTACGGGTTGCCGCCGCCCTGCGCGAGGGCGGTGGCGCCGACGCCGAGCCCGGCGATGACGGCGAGGGGCAGGGCGCGTCTCATCGCGCGAACGTAGTCCACGGCGCGCCCGCCGTGGGAAAACCTGCCGCCGGTCACACGCGGGGAACCTGCGCACCGCCCGGTCCGGGCCGGCCTCCCGGGACGCCGTCCGGCGCTGTTAGGTTTGCCCGCCGGGATGGCGTCTCGATGGTGAAGTTCCTTGCTCGGCGGCTGGTCGCGCTCGTGGGCGTGGTCGTGATGGTCACGGTCGTGACCTGGATCAGCATCCACGGGCTGCGGCCGGAGGCGTTCGCCTTCGACCAGCGCCCCACGCTCGAGCAGCTCGGCGACTACCTCTACCAGGCGTTCGTCCACTTCGAGCTCGGCAACTCGTTCCAGCGACCGAACCCGCCGGTGAGCGGGATGCTGCGCGAGGGTCTCCCGGCCGACCTGGTGCTGCTCGTCGGCGGGATGGCGTTCGGGCTGGTGCTCGGATTGGCCGCGGGCACCTTCGTCGGCTCGCAGCCCCGGCGTCCGCTGGCGCGCGCGGTCGAGGCGGTCTCGATGTTCTTCCTCTGCGCCCCGGTGTATGTCGTCGGGCTGTCCACGCTGCTGCTGTTCGGCACGGGGATCGCGGTCTCGGACATCGGGTTCATCCCGGTCAAGTACGTCCCCTTCGAGGAGAGCCCGGCGCGCTGGCTGGGCTCGATGATCGTGCCCTGGATCGTCGTCGGCCTGCCGCTGGCGGCCGTCTGCGAGCGGATGATGAACAGCTCGATCCGCGAGGTCCTGCACGAGGAGTTCATCCGCACCGCGCTCTCGAAGGGGATCTCCCACCGCCGGATGCTGCGCCGCCATGCCGTGCCCGCGGCCGCCGCCCCGGTGCTCACGGTGGCCGGCGTGTCGGTGCCGGTGATGGTCACGAACATGGTGCTCGTGGAGCTGACCTTCAGCATCCCCGGCGTCTTCCAGACGTTCCGGTCGAGCATGGACAACGAGGACTACCCGGTGATCATGGGCATCGTGATCGCCGCCGCCCTCCTGGTGGCGCTGGGCAGCCTGCTGGTCGACCTCGCGCTCGCCTGGCTGGACCCGAAGACGCGCGCCAGCACGGCCTAGGCCGTGACGCCCGTGCGGGCCGGGGTGCCGGTCGTCAGCGCGTAGTCGCCCGGCTCGAAGCGCGCGGCGCGGCGCCGGAAGGCGAAGGTCCAGTCCGGCCACAGGGTCGAGTTGCGGCCCGTGTCGTCGAGGTACCAGCTCTTGCAGCCGGTGCTCCAGACCGTGTCCTGCATCTGCTCGTCGAGATGGTCGTTGAAGTCGCGCACCGTCTCGGGCCTGACCTCGAGCGTCTCGGCGCCGCGGCGGCGCATCTCCTTCAGCGCGCCCATCACGTGGGCGACCTGGGACTCGATCATGTAGACCATCGAGCTGTGCCCGAGGCCCGTGTTGGGGCCGAGCAGCATGAACAGGTTCGGGAACCCGGGCACGGTCGAGCCGAGGTGCGCGCGCGGGCTGCCGTCCCAGTGCTCCTCGAGCGTCTTGCCGGCGCGCCCGCGGACGTAGCGCGCGACGGGCATGTCCGTCACGTTGAAGCCGGTGCCGAAGATGATCGCGTCGACCTCGTGCTCCTCGCCCACGCCGGTCACGATCGAGTGCTCGCGCACCTCGGCGACGCCGTCGGTGACGAGCTCGACGTTGTCGCGGCCGAGCGCCGGATACCACCTGTTCGAGGGCAGGATCCGCTTGCAGCCGATCGTGTAGCCGGGCTCGACCTTGCGCCGCAGCTCGGGGTCGGAGATCTGGGAGTCCATGTGCTTGCGGGCGAGCCGCTCGACGACCTTCATCAGCCGCGGCTGCTTGACGAAGCCGAGCACGAGCAGCTCGCGGGCCGAGTAGATGCCGCCGCGCACCAGCCGCTGCAGGATCGGGAAGCGGCGGTACAGGCGCCGCTCGCGCGCCGAGATCGGGCGGTCGGTGTGGGGCATGATCCACGGCGCGGTGCGCTGGAAGACGTGCATCTGCGCCACCTCCGGCGCGATCGCCGGAACGAACTGGATCGCCGACGCCCCGGTGCCGATGACGGCGACGCGCTTGCCCTTGACGTCGTAGTCGTGGTCCCACTGCGCGGAGTGGAACGTGTGGCCGCGGAAGCGCTCCAGGCCGTCGAGGTCCGGCGTGCTCGGGTCGCTGAGCGCGCCGGCGGCGGAGACGAGCACGCGGGCCCGCACCTCGCCCCGGTCGGTCGCGACGACCCAGCGGTGATCGCCCTCGTCCCAGTCGGCGCCGGTGACGGTCGTGCGCAGGCGCACGGAGCGGCCGAGGTCGAAGTCCTCGGCGACGCGCCGCAGGTAGGCCTCGATCTCGGACTGGCGGGAGTACGTGCGCGACCAGTCCGGGTTGGGCGCGAACGAGAACGAGTACAGGTGCGAGGGGACGTCGCAGCCGCAGCCGGGGTAGGTGTTGAACCACCAGGTGCCGCCGACCGCCTCGCCGCGCTCGAGCACGACGAAGTCGTCCATGCCGGCCTCGCGCAGCTTGATCGCCATGCACAGGCCGGAGAAGCCGGAGCCGACGATCGCGACGTCGACCTCGGGCGGGGGCGCGGCGGGGTCAGCGGTCTCTGGACTGGCGGCGACGGTGCTCATGGACTCTTACATAACCGTAACTTACAGTCCTGTAACATGAGCGTGAGGATGGCCACACGAGCATCGGCGCGGATGACGGCGGATGCCCGGCGCGAGCAGCTGCTCGACGTCACGAAGGCGATCGTCGCCGAGCGCGGCTTCCACGCCGTCTCGATCGAGGGCGTGGCTCGCGAGGCCGGCATCAGCCGCCCGATCGTCTACGGGCACTTCGACGACCTCGCCGGCCTGCTCGACGCGCTCGTGCGCCGCGAGGGCGCCCGCGCGCTCGGCCAGCTCGCCGAGGTGCTGCCGGCGGCGCTGGCGCGCAGCGACCCGGGGGAGCGGCTCGTGGCGTCGCTCGGCGGCTACCTCGAGGCGGTCCAGGCCGACCCGCTGACGTGGCGGCTCGTGCTCGTCCCCCACGAGGGCGCCCCGCGCGTGTTGCACCAGGCGATCTCGCGCGGCCGCGCCGCGGTGGTGGCGCAGCTCGCCGAGGCGCTCGAGGGTGGCGACGGCGCCCTCGACACGCCCGACCCGGACCTGGCCGCGCACCTGCTGTCCGCACTCGCCGACGAGGCGGCGCGGCTGCTGCTCGCGGAGCCCGAGCGATACCCGCGCGAGCGCATCCTGGCCCTCGCCCGCTGGTTCCTCGGGCGTGTGGTTCCGCCCGTGTGACCTCCGGACCGGTGGGTGCGCCGCGCGCGTGACGCCCGCCGGTCGGCGCAGCAAGATGGCCCGGCGTGGTGGGGTTCCTCGTGCGGCGCGTCGTCTTCGCGGCCTTGACGGTGATCGCGACCGCGTTCTTCGCCTACGGGATCATCCGCGTGCTGCGGCCTGAGCTCTACCCGGGGGAGGCCACGCTGGGCGGCCTGTGGGGCGACGTCTCCGGGGCGCTGCTGCATCTCGACCTCGGGGAATCGTGCATGTTCGTCGGCTGCCCGCCGCTGAAGCGGATCTGGCTCGACGGCCTCTGGGCCGATCTGTTCCTGCTCGCGGGCGGCGTGGCGGTCGGGCTCGTGCTCGGCGCGCTCGGCGGGCTCTGGTGCGCCGCGCGGCCGCGCTCCCGCGCCTCGCGCGCGCTCGAGAGCGTCGCCATGCTCTTCTACTGCTCGCCGGTCTATGTCGCGGGCTATCTCTCGCTGCTGCTGTTCGCTCCGCCGTTCGGGCTCGTGCAGCTCCCGTACTTCTTCGACCCGCACTCCTACGCGCCGCCGCTCGACAACCCCTGGGACTTCGTGCGCTCGATGCTCCTGCCATGGCTGCTGGTCGGCGCGCCGCTCGCCGCGGCGGTGCTGCGGCTCACGCTTGCGCTCACGATCGACGCGCTGGGCGACGACCACGTGCGCACCGCGCGGGCCAAGGGACTTCCGCACGCGACGGTCGTGCGCCGCCACGCCGGCCGGGGCGCCTACGTCTCCGTCGCCTCGCTGTTCGGCGTCTCGGCGCCGCTCATGGTCACGAACATGGTGTTGATCGAGTACGTGTTCTCGGTGCCGGGGTTCTTCCGGCACATGAAGCGGGCGCTCGGTCAGGCGCCCGGCTGGCCGCCGGCCATCGACGTTCCCACGCTGCAGGCGCTGGCGCTGTGGGCCGCCGTGCTGATCGTGACGCTCTCCCTGCTGGCCGATCTGGCGATCGCCCGCCTCGATCCGCGGATCCGGTCCGGGGGCCGGCTCCTCTAGCCGGTGCTCGGGTATATCGCCCGGCGGCTGCTGTGGGCGGTCGCGACCGTCGTGCTGACGGCCTGCTTCGCCTACGGGCTGATCCGGCTGCTGCGGCCGGAGACCTACGGCGGCGGCGAGAACCTGTTCGTCGGCACCTGGCACGACGTCGACCGGGCGGTGTTCCAGCTCACGCTCGGCGATCCCGAGCTGCGCGAGATGTGGCTCGAGGGGCTGTGGGCCGACGTGTTCCTGCAGGCCGGCGGTGCCATCTCGGCGGTCGTCCTGGGCGTCGCCGGCGGCATCTGGTGCGCGAGCCGGCCGCGCACGCGCTCCGCCCGCGCGCTCGAGTCGTTCGCGATGTTCTTCCTCTGCACCCCGCCCTACGTACTGGCGCTGGGCATGCTGCTGCTGTTCGAGCCGACGTTCGGGCTCGTCAAGCTGCCGCTGTTCTTCGAGGTGCACGTCTACCGCCCGCCGCTCGAGGACCCGTGGAGCTTCTTCCGCTCGATGCTCGTGCCATGGCTCGTCGTCGGCGCGCCGCTCGGCGCGGTGATCCTGCGGCTCACGGCGGGCCTGACGATCGACGCGATGGGCGAGCACTGGGTCCGGACCGCGCGCGCCAAGGGGCTCGCGCGCACGCGCGTGGTGCGCAAGCACGCCGCTCCGTCGGGCTACGCGACGATCGCCTCGCTGTTCGGCGCCTCGGCGCCGATCCTGGTCATGAACATCGTGCTCGTCGAGGTCGTGTTCTCGGTGCCGGGGTTCTTCCGCCACCTGCGGCGCGCTCGGCCAGAACGTCGGCGGGGACGACAAGGTCATCGACATCCCCATGATCCAGGCGATCTCGATCTGGGCGGCCGTGCTGATCGTGCTCCTGAGCCTGATCGGCGACCTCGCGATCGCCCGCCTGGACCCGCGGATCCGCTCGGGCGGACGGCCGATGGCCTGAGTCCGGCGGGCCAGGCGCGGGTAGCCCGCGGGCCGATGTCCCGCGCCGCCGTCCTGCTGCTGATCTGCCTGCTCGCCCTCGCGGCGCCCGCCTGCGGCGGCACCGACGAGCTGCGGGAGCGCGGCGAGGCGCTGCGCGAGCGCGCGCGGGAGGCGCGCGACCGCGCCGAGCGCTCGGCGGACCGGGTCGTGGAGCGCGTGCGCGCGGCGCTGGACGACCTCGAGCGCGCAGTGCCGCAGGCGACCAGCGACGAGCAGGCGCCGGCCCGGGGTGACGAGCGCCTGGAGGACTACCTCACCCACGTCCTGCGCTCGGTCGACGGGTACTGGACGCGCACCCTAAGGCAGTCCGGCCTCGAGGAGCCCCGCGTCTCGTTCCTGTGGATCCCGCCCGGACGGGGTGCGCGCACCGGCTGCGGCGCCGTCGCCGACGAGAACGCGGCCTTCTACTGCCCCACCGATGACACGATCTTCGTGGGCGAGGAGCTCGCCGCCGACATCCTGCGCGGGACGGGGCGCACCTTCCCGGGCGAGCGGGCCGGCTACGGACGCGCGCAGGGCGACTTCGGCCTTGCCTATGTGATCGCGCACGAGTACGCGCACAACGTCCAGCAGGAGCTCGGGCTGGCCCGGGTGGACCCGCGCTACGGCGTGGAGCCGCTCGAGCTGCAGGCCGACTGCATGGCCGGGCTGTGGGGCAACAGCGTCTACCGGGAGGGCAAGCTCAAGCCCGGCGACGTCGAGGAGGCGATCTCGACCGTGCTCGCCGCGGGCGACTTCGACACGTCCAACCCGCAGCACCACGGCACGCCGGACGAGCGGCGCGCCGCGTGGCTGCTCGGCTACCGCTCGGGCGACCCGCAGCGCTGCGCCGACGCCTCCGGGGTCTAGACGGTCTCGCCGTGCAGCAGCCGGCGGCGCAGGCGCTCGCGCGCCTCGCCGAAGCGGATCGCCTCGTAGGCGACGAGCCCGACGAGCAGGGCCGCGAGCCCGCCGAGGCTGGCGAGCGAGGGCAGCGCGTGGGCGAGGGGGATCAGGAACGGCAGCACGATCGCCATCGCCAGGCGCTGGCGGTTGAGCGTGTGGATGTTGCGCCAGCGGAAGGCGACGTGGGCGAGCAGGTAGATCGCGGTGCCACCCAGCAGCGCGGTGGCGGGCACCCACTTCAGCGCCTCGTCGGTGTGCTCGAGCGTCTTCTTGAGCCCGAGCGCGAGCAGCACGATCCCGGCGACCATCGCGAAGTGCAGGTAGGAGAACGAGTCGCGCGCGATCTCGTTCTGCTCCTTGCCGGGCTTCGCGTTCTCGAGCCGGCGCGCGGCGACGAGCGCGACGACGTCGAAGTACAGCCACCACAGGGCGCCCGCGAGCGCGGTGCCGAACACAGCCGCGGCGATCACGCCGGCCGTCAGGCCCACCACCTCCGCGCCGACGCCGATCGCGACGATCGACTCGCCGAGCGCGATGATCACGATCAGCCCGTGGCGCTCGGCGAAGTGCTCGGGCATCAGCCGCCAGCCGCTCGAGTCGATCACGAGCGGGCCGCCGACGTCGAGCACGATCGCGATCGCCCACAGCGCGCCCTGCAGCTCGGCGTCGGCGAACGCGGCCGCGGTGAGCAGCCCGACGCCGATCGCCGTCGAGACGGCCAGGCCGGTCGCGGAGTGGCGCAGGCCCTCGTCCTCGCGGCCGGCGATGATCAGCAGCGCGACCTGCATGCCCCGCACGATCCCGTAGGCGAGCGCGAAGATCAGCGCGTCCTCACCGAAGGCCTGCGGGATCGCGAGCGCGACGACGAGCAGCGCCGCGATCGCGGTGAAGATCACCAGGCGGACCGAGCCCTCCTCCGGGTTCACCACGCTGCACAGCCACGTGTAGCCGACCCACGCCCACCACATCACGGCGAGGATCGCGAGGCCCTTGGCGAGCCCGGTCCAGGTCGG
>Ga0126313_10002274_pt1 | contig 10667 bp, 6 predicted proteins | sample Plot105A_FD_89954 | JGI IMG/M metagenome (GOLD analysis project Ga0126313, IMG submission 89954) | Serpentine soil microbial communities from UC McLaughlin Reserve, CA, USA - Plot105A | ecosystem: Environmental > Terrestrial > Soil > Grasslands | place: USA: UC McLaughlin Reserve, Lake County... | reverse complement strand
CGACCCTGTTTGATAGGTTTCAGTATCGGAAATGAGTAGCCGGTATGCTCCTTAAGATATTCTCCCGCTGCTGGATAATCATCAGGAACACCACGTGTCCATTTCTTTTCTAAAGCAACAGCGCCAGGAGCCTGCCGTATAATCCGAAGGTAGGTTAGGAGACTATCCTGTTTAGGCGTTGTGGCTTTTGTAATCTTGTATTCACCATTTACATGTTTGCGGGGATTCCAGCCTGTTTGAGCCAGAACGGGTGCGGTGTCATTAATGGCATCCTGTTCCAATTCAATACCCATTGCGTCCATGAACTTATTTAAAAAGCCCATCATGCTCACGGAAAGAGCAAGCCACTCCACCTCTGAGGAAGAGAAATATTCCTTCGCTGCACGAACATCCTCCAGCGATAGTTCTGCAGGTATTCGTGCCAGTCCTTCCGCCAGGGCTACGACAGCTTGCTCTTTAGGCGTCCGGGTTCCTTTAATGGCATCTGAGCTTGCCCCTCTTCTTAAGGCAAAGGAACAGGTATGTGCCGTGCAATAAGCGCAAGCAGCAGCCTTGCTGGAAGCGTACATGGCAAGCCCCATTGAAGCTTTGAAGGATTTGCTTCCAAAAACTGAATTGGGTAAATTAAACAGATTTGGCACCAATAGATTATAGCTTCTGAAGCCCGGTGGCCATATTTCCAGCACGGTGTCACAATTGGGAACAATTCCAATCATTTCTTTTACGAGCGCCAGCATGGGATGATACCTTCTGTGCAACGTTCCAAAATCAACTGATGCGGATTGTAGCTCCGCTGCTAGCGTTTTCTGCATTGTGGATGATTAATAAAATATCCCGAACTCATAGAAATATGTCGTAGCGCGGAAGAATGATTTGTTTTGAGTAGTCGAAGAAACAGGCAACATTGTGTTCAATAAAATACCAGTTTTTTGACGCACACCTTCCTACCCATTTTGCAAATGCAATATTACCTGGCGTATTTGATAATAAATACATCAACGTAATACCTCGCTTATTTGAACCACGGGCTGTATATTGGTATAGTTTGGAACGTCATTCCTGATTTTTTCCGCATTTGGTTTGAAAGAATTTTGATAGGCTGAAAGATTGTCAAAGTATAAATATCCAATAGCTAAATATGGAATTGGATCAGCTGCAGTTCTACCGGCTATGCCTTTGTCAATTGCGAACAGCTTCAATGAGTCGCCCAACAAACTTGCGATCATTGGCATGTGCTTATTGGAATAATAGTCCATATCAAATTTTTTCCCATCGCCATTTGGATATAATATGGTCACTTTAATCATCCCTTTTTTTATTTGGGTATTTTCTGTGGGTGTTTTCTGTTGAAAGCCGAAAAGAACTCCAACCAGCAGCACGAACCCTGCAATTGCGATAATCTTACCATTCATTTTAATTAGTCTTAGTTTTTGGAAAGGTAACAGTTTGTTTACAACTGCTTAATAATACTCGCGAAGTTGATTTCAAAATTAAAATAGCAGGTATTAACAGAGGAAAAACAGCACACAACCCAATCATCAGCGGTTCTCAGCAGACGCAACGCTAATATCGAACCTGAATAAAGCCCAGGCCATTACCTGTTATATTGCAGCGATTCTATTCCCTAAATTGGGTGAAAGAAAGTTTTTATAGCCGTCAAACGCTTTTGTCTCCGATTAGCTATTTTCTTTTCCTGTGGTCTTTAAACTTACTTTCATACATTTCAATCCATTCATCAGGCGTTATTTTAGAAACCAGTTCGCCGATAAGCTTATAAGGGATGTCTTCCGGCTTTTTGTAACGCAAACAACTCTTGCCCATATCCAGTTTTTTTGGAGATGCTTTGGCATGGGCTTCAGTAAACCATTTTAATAGTTTCGGATCAGCATATATACCCATGTGATAGATGGCAATAAAATTTTTCTGCGAGGCGAACCCCATAAATGGCAGGGGCAATTCTGGATCACAGTGATAGCCTGCGGGGTATTTACTGTGCGGCACTACGTAGCCGGCCATGCCATAACCCATACCTTCCTGGAAACCTCTGGGAATATTCTTCCTGATCACTTTTCTTAATTCAGTGACCGCGTTCTTCCTGTCTTCCGGAAGCTCGTTTATGTACTGGTCAACAGTTGTTGCTTTCGATTGCATAGGTCAATAATTGTGAGGTCTGTCTAAAATGTCACACAAAGCTTTGAAACTTTGCGCAGGTTGACAATTAGTATTTCTGTCGCTTCATTTGGCTCCAAAGGCCAATATATTTTTGTAATTGAAAGATAGATCCGTTGCCCAACTTTTGCAAACCATTGTTGTGCATCCGTTATTCTTCTCAGTTAAAGGTTGTTCATTTTAGGACGCTACCGAACAGAAACAAATTTTAAATCCGCTATGCGTTATCGTGTTTTATCAGGATGACGATTTGCCTTTATGATCGCCTTTGCCAAAAAGTCTGAAGGCATTGGGAACATCCTCTAACATGCAACCGCACCACTGTTATCGGCATTTGGGTCACTCATCAGGATGGTATTTTTCAAACAAAACAACGCCAAAATTCTTTTTAGTCTGTATGCTTGTCTCAACCTTGTCAACATGAAATATACTCCAGCCCTTATCAACTATTTTGTACAGATACCATCTCATGTCCGATTGCGAATACTTGAAGGTAATATCATTTGACCAGCGGTCGTTTGAGCCGCCAAAATGATGAACAGTAAACATTCCTTTTTTGATTTCAACGCCGGCGTATGGGTCACCAAAAACACCGCCGCATTCGTAGCAATAAACCACATTGTCATTTCTTGCGGCAAGTGTGAAGGTCTTGTCAGCACGACCTAATAATAAAAGCAGTGGTCTCCTGGCTTCAAATGCGGTGTCTTCTCCAACGGCCCTAAGCACTAAAATGATGTCTTGGTACTTGTCAAGGTTTAAGTTACCCATTGCCGTGTCAATAAGTGCATAACCCTTTGGAATAAACTTTGAAATTTTTTGAGGAAGAATTATAGTGTCGCCTATTGAATGTTGTCTACCAAGCAAAAATTGGCAAGAAAACAAAAGCAAGAAAAGAATTATTGATGGTTGTTTAAGCATAAGGTGTCGTACTATGGTTGCGCATAACACGTAATTTTAGGAACTTTCTTGCGGCAACATAGCCTGGCTTCTCATTTCAAACTATACTAAGGAATAAAACGTATCAGTATGCCACGTAGAAAGGTTTTTCAAGACAACGGTTTATGTTTCTGTTGCTAGTCACTCGAGAAAGAGTTATGTCAATGCCGCCAGGCTTTCTTCAAGAACCTTGATCTTTTCTTCAGCGTCCTTTTTTTTCTTTCTTTCTATATCCACCACTTCTGCTTTTGCATTTTGGACAAAGCGTTCATTGCTTAATTTCTTATCAACGGCAGAAATGAAGCCCTTGAGATATTCAAGGTCTTTTTGCAATTGTTCCTTCTGTGAAGTGATATCCAGTTCCTGTTCTGCTACAATAAAAAACTTATCGGTTCCAACTACTACGGCAATCGAACCAGCCACAGCATCTTTTGCATAAACTAATTCATCCGCCTTCACTTGTTTTTGCAGAATGGATTCAATTCTGGCGAAATCGCTTTTATTGCTTGTTTGAATATGCAGTTGGATAGCGTCTTTTGGTTTGATATTGTTCTTTGTTCTTGCCTCCCGCAACGCAGAAATTGTTTGTTTAAGTAATTCACCTTGCTCTAGAACAGAAGCATTCACTGGTATAACTTTCTTAAACTGCTTTATACACAAGTCATCATCCCGCTCTTGTAACTGGTGATAAATTTCTTCAGTAACAAAGGGCATAAAGGGATGGAGCAATTGCACTAGTTCCGTAAAGAATTCAACTGTTTTGTTATACACAGCCGCATCGATGGGTTGTTCAAAACCAGGCTTCACCCACTCGAGGTACCAGCTGCAGAAGTCATCCCATATCAAAGAGTAGATGGTCTTCAAGCCTTCACTTAGCTTAAACCCACTGTACATAGTTTCAACTTCTGCTTTCACCTGGTTCAACCGGTTTTCGAACCATTCCAATGCAAAATTTGCTGACTGCTGCTGGCTGATGGTTGATTGCTTTCCTTCCCACATCTTCACCAGTTTCAATGCATTCCAAATTTTATTGGTAAAACTTCTTCCCTGGTCGCAACTGCTTTCATCAAACAAAAGGTCATTACCCGCCGGCGCTGCAATCAGTATTCCAAAACGAACAGCATCAGAACCAAACCGGTTAATCAGGTCCAAAAGATCGGGTGAGTTGCCCAGGCTCTTGCTCATTTTTCTGCCCTGCTTATCACGTACCATGCCCGTGAAGTAAACATGTTCGAAAGGTCTTTCGTTCCTATATTCTTCACCGGCCATGATCATACGGGCCACCCAAAAGAAAATGATATCCTGGCCGGTTACCAATACAGAGCCAGGATAGTAGTATTCAATATCCGGATTGCCGGGTTGCGTAATTCCATTAAATACTTCAATAGGCCACAGCCAGGAAGAAAACCACGTGTCGAGTACATCTTCATCCTGAACAAGCTGTGGCCTCTGAACTTTGAATATTGAACTGAATTCTTTTTTTGCCTCTTCTTCGGTTTCAGCCACTACCAACCTTCCGTCTGCATCATACCAGGCAGGTATTCTTTGGCCCCACCACAACTGCCGGCTGATACACCAGTCCTTTACATTTTCCAGCCAATATTTATACGTAGCAAAAAAGCGTTCTTCCGGGTGAATTTTTACTTCACCGCTTGTTACTGCATGCAAAGCCTTATCGGCAAGCCCACGCATTTTTACAAACCATTGTGTAGAGATTCGCGGCTCAACAACGGCAGCCGTTCGTTGCGAAAAACCAAGCCGGGTACTGTATTCTTCTTCTTTCAATAAAAGCCCGTCCTCTCTTAATTTTTCGATAGCTTTTTTGCGGGCCTCAAAACGGTCAAGGCCTACAAATACTTCTGCAGCGGCACTTAAAGTTCCATCTGCATTGAGTGTATCAATGGTTGGAAGGTTATGTTTTAATCCAAGATTATAGTCGTTAATATCATGTGCAGGCGTTACTTTCAAAGCACCGGTACCAAAAGAAGGATCGACATAGTCATCAAAAATTATAGGCACTTCCCTGTTTACCAGAGGAATAATGATCTTTTTTCCTTTTAGGTGGTGGTAGCGTTCATCAGCGGGGTTTACTGCTACCGCTGTATCACCCATAATAGTTTCTGGTCTTTGTGTAGCAATAGAGATGAATTCCTCCGTTCCCTCAATTGGATATTTTACATAGTATAATTTTCCCTGGATGTCTTTGTATTCTACTTCTTCATCACTCAGCGCTGTTTGGGCAGAGGGGTCCCAGTTGATCATTCGTGCGCCGCGGTAGATCATCCCTTTTTTATACAGGTCAACAAATACTTTAATGACGGCTTTGTAATAGTGATCATCCATAGTAAAGGTCACACGATTCCAATCAACACTGCAGCCCAGTTTTTTAATTTGGTGATAAATGATACCGCCATATTTTTCTTTCCATTCAAATGCGTATTTCAAAAATTCTTCGCGGGAAAGCTGATGCTTATGAATACCTTTTTCTTTTTCCAGCATTTGTACCACTCGTGCTTCAGTAGCAATAGAAGCATGGTCGCTGCCGGGCACCCAGCAGGCGTTGAAACCGCTCATTCTTGCTTTACGGACCAGCACATCCTGCACTGTTTCATTCAAGGTATGACCCATGTGCAGGACACCCGTTACATTCGGCGGCGGGATCACTACAGTAAAAGATGGCCTTTCGTCAGGTGTGCTGCTGAAATATCCCTTATCCAGCCAATGGTTATACCATTTTTCTTCAACTGCCTGCGGTTCAAAATTTTTGGATAGAGTAGTGCTCATGCGTAAAAATAAAATTGGTGTGCAAATTTACTATCTGCACACCAAATCCACTTGTGAATTGTGAGTGGTGAATGTTGACTACCAGGTTACAGGTTTTTTATTAAGATTTCGGTTTGATACCGGTCAATTTCTATTCCTGAAACCCTTGACTATTCATCGCCTCAGCTTTCAAACTCCAGCTGGCTGTTGTTGATGAAATTCACCAGTGCTGCTGCGTTTTTTAAATTTAATTTCTTAAGGATGTTATAGCGGTGTACTTCTACCGTTTTTACAGAGATACTTAAAGCGTCGGCTATTTCTTTTGAAGAGTTGCCTTTCTTTATAAAAGAAATGATTTCAATCTCTCTTTGAGATAAAGAATTGAGGCCATTTTGCGGATCGTCGCCGCTAATTACTTGTTCCGATAAAATATTTTTAATCTCTTCACAAATATATTTCCTGCCATTCTGGATCTCCATGATAGCTTTGAACATTTCTTCGCGTGAAGAGTTTTTTGTTACATAACCCATAGCTCCTTTTTGTATCATTTTACGGGCATAGGTCGGTTGTGTGTGTAGAGATACGCCCAATATCTTCGATGCAGGAGAAAATTTGCGTATTTGTTGTGTGGCTTCAATGCCATTCATACCGGGAAGGTTAATGTCCATGATAATAACCTGCGGACGTAGCTGTTTAGCCAATTCTACCGCATCTTCGCCGCTGCCACTTTCGGCAATTACTTTAAAACGTGGATCAGTGTTCAAAATAAAACTCCAGGTCTCTCGTACTAATGTGTGGTCATCTGCAATAAGGATCGTAATTTTTTCCATAATCAATTGGGATAAAGCGTGTTTGTTTGAAGTAAAGGAAAGTTGATAATTATTTTCGAGCCTTTTCCAGGTACACTTTTTATAATATGGGTACCATTGATCAGGTAAATACGGTTCTGAATGTTCTTTAGTCCTGCACCCTTCTTTACGGTTTGCACATCAAAGCCAATTCCATCGTCTTCAATGATTAATTCTGCGGAGCTGGTGTGATATAAAAACCGGATGATTACGGTACTTGCTTTGGCGTGCTTAACGGCATTATTTAACGTCTCCTGTAGAATCCGGAAGATAGTAAGCTTTTGATTTTGGTCAAGCAGTTGTTCTATGTGCGGGGCCACTTTCAAACTTACATGAAGTTTCCGGGTCAGGTTTATATTTTCGATAAGGTCGCGAATAGAATCTATTAAGCCAAGGTCACCAATACTTGGGTCCATAAGTGATTGTGACAGCTGCCTGATTTCATTAATGATGTCGATAATATTTTTTGATGACTTCTGGATCAATTCATCCTTTAATTCCGGATTGCTTAATGCAAGGTCAAGATAAAGTTTGGTAGTGGTGAGAACCTGGTTTACATTATCATGTAATTCCTTACCAATTTGAGTGCGTTCCTGTTCCTGTGTTTCTATCGTAGCCCGGTTGATTGCCTTTTGGTGTTCCAATTCATTATTGAGTAATTCCCGTTCTAATCTTTTCCTTTCTGAAATGTCTTGTGCTGCACCAATCATCCGGATAGGATCACCACTTTCATCTCTTATAATGATGCCGCGATCAAATACATAAGAGTAGGTACCGTTTTCTTTTTTAAAGCGGTACTCCATATCAAAATTATTTTTCTTTGTTGCTTCAAGAACCTTATTCATCACCGTTTTCACTTTTGCCTGGTCTTCGGGGTGAACGCGGATCAACCACTTTGGAAGTGTATCTATAAGATCATTGTTCTGAATGCCGTACACTTTCCGTAATCCTGCCGGGTCGCGGTAAATAATATTGGTTTTTAAATTCCAATCCCAAATCAGGTCATGGGTGGCCCGCATCATTATATCAAACCGTTCATGGGCTGTTTTTATTTCCTGTAAAGACCATCGGTTCTCTATAACAATCCGTAAAATATTCCGGAGACGTTCCGCGGTTAACAATTCCGCATGGGTGGGCGTACGGCAGGTTTTATAATAGATAGCAAAGCAGCCAATAACCTTTCCTGAACTATGAATAATAGGTAAAGACCAGCAGGCTTTTAAATGAAACCGGCTGGCAAAATGCTTATGCTTTTGCCAAACAGGGGCTGAGTCAATGTCAGAAGCTATAATTGTCTTTTTCTGGGAAATGGCAGCACCACAGGAGCCTTCTTCGGGGCCCACCCGGATACCAGAGATGCCCGAGGTAAATTCAAGTGGGAGGCTGGGAGCAGCCAGGTGCTCCATGATCTCATTATCTTTTATAAGCAGTATAGAGGCAAGGGCGCCGTAATGAATTTCTTCAACACCTTTCAAAAGAGTATTTACCACTTCTATCAATTCAATATCAGGACTGGCCGATAATTCAAATATGGACCGTTCAAGCGAAAGCAGGCTTTCGTGAAATTTCAGACCAGATATATCCTGGAGCGATCCAATCATTCGTAACGCTTTCCCTTCTGAATCCCGTACAATAAACCCTCTTTCCAGTACATAACTAAAGCTTCCGTCAGGCTTCCCAAGCCTGTATTCCTGTCTCCATATCATTTTTTCGGGATGCGCCAACGCTTCCGACAGGCTCCTGATCGTTCTTTCTCTTTCCTGCTGGTGAATTAACGTTTCCCAAACTGCCATGGTTAACTCATGTGACTGGTATCCAAAAAGACTTTGTAATCCTTCCCCCCAATACACTTCGTTTGTAACAATATCCCATTCATAAATAGCATCGGATGCCGCCCGGCTGGCCAACAGAAAACGTTCGTTGCTTTTCTTTAATTCAGCTTCTATTTCCTTCCGGCCGGTAATGTTTTGAAGGGCACCTATTATTTTAACTGGCGTGCCTTCCTCGTTTCTAAGGATAATGGCTTTATCGTGAACAAAAGCATAGGTGCCGTCGGATTTTAAATACCGGTATTCCTTCTCCCATTTTTCAAACGCCTTATTTTCGAGGGCTCTATCGTAGCTTTCTATGGTTTCTTTTTTATCGTCAGGATGAATGTAGTCGGGCCATTTATCAAATTTTCGAAATTCATCTGCCTTCCATCCAAAAATGTCGGTATAGGTTTGGCTGATATAAGCCTCTTCTGTCAGCACATCCCATTCCCATAAAGCTTCTGATGAAGCGTTGGCAGCAAGACGGAAACGTTCATTGCTTTTCCTAAGTTCATTTTCAGTAATAACTTTGGGCGTTACATCATGTACGACTACCAGCTTAGCTTTTTTGCCATGATAATTTATAGGCGTAATTCTAACATCAACAAAAATTACCCGTCCATCTTTGATCCGGTGATGCCAGTTGTTTAATGAATATGGCTTTGTCCTGTGAGAACGAACGTTGTTTATAAGCTTACTCACATTTTGCTCCAACTGGATAAGTAAAATAGTTTGATCCAGGAATTCTTCTTTGGAATACCCATAATGGCGGATGGCTGCTTCGTTTACTTCTAAAAAGCGAAAGTTCGATTCTTCAAATATCCAACAGGGGAGAGGGATGGTTTGAAAAAGTGTTTTGTAGTGCTGCTCCGAAAGCTTCAGTTGTTCCTTTGCTTCATGCTGTTTAACATCTGCCTTTTTTTTGTCTGTGATGTTTTTTGTGCTTAGCAAAACGCCGATGATATGGCCTTCACTATTCCTGGCAGGTTTAAAACAGTGGCGAAGGTAATTGACTACACCATTAACCGTAAGTTCTGTCTCGGTCCACCTGGTAGACCCTCCTAAAACTTCGGCAAACAATTTTTTCAGGAAGGTATGTTTTTCGGGGGGCGCCAACTGAAGGATGGAAGTTCCTTGTTTAACATTGACACCGAAATATTCTTTCGCTTTTGCCCTGGTGGCGTCGTTTGATATAAGAACGCAAAGGTATTTGTCAAGTAAAAAAAACGTGTCTTCCAGGTTATTCAAAACAAGGTGGAATGCATCTTCCTGGGACATATCTTCACAGGCAGTAAGGGGAATATGTGGTGGCGACGACTCGTTCCTCATGATGGATCTTCTAAGAAATCAGTGGGAAAATTCCCGAAAGTACAGCTTCCATTTGTCAGTGTTAGTACTTAGTAATCAAAAATTTATTAAATAGGTGTTTTTACTTGCATACCCCGGTTTTAAAAAGGAAAATGATTGTTCTAAATCAATTAGTTTCATTCAAATTTGCAATACTAAAGTTAATGCATGGAAAGATATATTAGCTCGTGGTATAGCCACCGATTACAAAAGGATATGCCCATTGCCACTTATGGTTATTACGGGTTGGCTCTTTTGTTGGTACCAACAGCGGCAGCAGATTACCTTGAATATGAACGGTTTCAACTTATAGAGGTCCTCGCTCCTTTTATCAATAGTGGTAAAGTAAAAGTGTTTTCTATTAATAGTATCAACAATGAAAGCTGGTTGAACCAGCACATGGATCCCAAACATAAGATTATCCGTCACCAGCAGTTCAACGAATACGTATACGAAGAAGTGATTCCTTTTGTAAAAACCCACACCAGCAATGAAACACCTATTATTATCAGTGGCGCCTCGTTCGGAGCATTACACAGTATGAACCTCTTTTTAAAAAGACCGGATCTTTTAAATGGCGTGATTGCTATGAGCGGAGTGTATGACCTTACGGAATATACAAAGGGTTATTATGATGAAGATGTTTACTTCAACAGCCCCCAACATTATATTCCTAACCTTACAGACCATGGTATTTTAGAGCAGATACGAAAGAGCACCCATATCCATATATTTTCCGGAAGTGGTGATTATGAGGATCCAAATGCCAGCAGAACTTTTGCTTCCCTGTTGT
>Ga0126313_10002271_pt1 | contig 10671 bp, 11 predicted proteins | sample Plot105A_FD_89954 | JGI IMG/M metagenome (GOLD analysis project Ga0126313, IMG submission 89954) | Serpentine soil microbial communities from UC McLaughlin Reserve, CA, USA - Plot105A | ecosystem: Environmental > Terrestrial > Soil > Grasslands | place: USA: UC McLaughlin Reserve, Lake County... | reverse complement strand
TCGACGGCGTGAAAGCCGAGTACGAGGAGTACCTGTCGCTCGTCGTGCCGCTGCTGCGGTCGGGCGGCCTCGTCGCGGTCGACAACGTGCTGATGTCCGGCACGGTCGCGGAGGGTCGCGGCGACGGCCGCCCTCCCCGGTTCGCGCCGGGAATCCACCTCGTGGTGCTCGCGGCCGGCATCGCACGCACCCCCGATGTTCCGCTCCCGCCCGACCCGGTCCCAGTCAACGTGGCGGAGCGCGCCGCCCGGGGCTGACTCCCCGCCCAGGACCGACTCCCCGCCCAGGGCCGACTCCCCGTTTCGGCACCGGCCGACCCCGGGTAGCCGACGGTCAGGGCCTCCGGAGCCTTTTGGCGGATCCGCAGGGGACGTCGATTGGAAACGGCGGCCCTCGCCAGTCAGGCTTCCTCGTCGAGCGGCTCGAGCACGAAGATCTCGAAGCCCATCGGCGGATCGAATGTCACCTGGCTGTGGTACGCACGCACCTTGCGGCCGGTGACCTCGGTGACCGCGTCCCGGAACCGCTGGCCCACCGATTGCTGGAAGGTCAGCCTTACCTCGCGCACGAGGGCCTCCTTGCCGTTGTCGACGAGAGTGTGCTCCACAGTCGTGAGCAGGTCCTCGAGCACGGTGACCAGGTAGTTGTCGAAGAGGTAGCTCTTGGCCTTCGTAGGACCCCGGCCGTAGCACTCGACGAAGATGCGGACGATTGCGTTCGAGACGTCGGCGAGCAGCTCTCCTTCCTGCGCCACGGCGCGACTATAAGCGGCCGGGCACGCGGGTGCGACCGGCTACGCCGCCTCCCTCAGGGCCTCGATCTCGCGCCGGGTGGCGAGCTGCCGCAGCGCCTTCGACTCCAGCTGCCGAACGCGCTCGGCCGACAGTCCCAGCCGGCGGCCCGTCTCGCGCAGCGGCTGGGGGTCGGCGGCGCCGTTCAGCCCGTAGCGGAGCTTGATCACGTCGCGCTCCGGCTCGGGCAGCTCGTCCACCGTCCGCCTGAGAGCCTCTTCGCGGAGGGTTACCTCGACCTCTTCCTCCGGCGAGGTCTCGCCGCTCTCGAGCAGGTCGCCGAGCGCGGTCTCGCCCTCCTCGCCGATCGGGCGGTCGAGGCTCGTGACGGTGCGGGCCGCCGCCCGCACCTCCTGGATCTGCTCCAGCGGAAGCTCAGCCGCGCGCGCGACCTCCTCGTCGGTCGGGTCACGGCCCACTCGCGCGCTCAGCTCGCGCTCCGCCCGGGCGATCTTCCTCTCGCGCTGGCCGATGTGGACCGGTATGCGGATAGTGCGCGAGCGGTTGGCGAGCCCCCGCTGGATCGCCTGCCGGATCCAGAAGGTGGCGTAGGTGGAGAACTTGTAGCCCCTACGCCAGTCGAACTTCTCGGCGGCCCGGATCAGTCCGAAGATCCCCTCCTGGGTGAGATCGAGGAGGCTGAGCTCCTGGCCCTGGTACTTCTTGGCGATCGAGACCACCAGGCGCAGATTGGAGTTGATCATCCGCTCCTTGGCCTCGAGGTCACCCCGTTCGATCCGCTTGGCGAGCTCGACCTCCTCCTCGGCACTCAGCAACGGATAGCGCCGGATCTCGTTCAGGAAGAGCTGCAACGCGTCGGTGGTCGCGCCCACCAGTTCGCCGTTCTGGTAGCGCGTGGGCTGGACACCGGCGCGGCCGCAGTCATCGCTCAGCTCCAGCCCCCGCTCCTCGATGCTGACCTGGAGCGCAGTCGCCTGCTCCTCGGATAGCCCGAGGGAACGCGTCAGATCCTCGAGCTCGGACAGGTTCACACAGCCCTGCTCCTCGCCGCGGCTCAAAAGGGCGTCGATCTCCGGTCTTGCAAGGGCTTCCACCACAGGGATTGAACCACTCGCTACGCCGCGGCGGCGACTGCCTCGCCGGCCGCCGCAAGGCGGTCCAGCGAGCGCCGCAGGAGCCGAGAGACGTGCATCTGCGAGACGCCAACGCGCTCGGCGATCTCGGCCTGCGTCAAGTCGTGCTCGAAGCGCAGCCGCAGGATCATCCGCTCGCGCTCGGGCAGCGCCTCGAGAGTGCCGCGTAGCGTCTCGCCGATCTCGACGAGCTCGTAGCCCGGCTCCTCGACCGACACCGACTCGCCCCATGTCCAAGCCCCGTCGTCGTCGTCTCCCGGGCGGGGAGCGTCGAGCGACGTCGCCTCGTAGGCGGTCGCCGCCTCCATCGCCTCCAGCACGTCCTCGACCGGCGCCCCGACGGCCTTCGCCACGTCGCGCGGACGTGGAGAGCGGCTCAGCTTCGCCGGCAGCGTGCCGAGCGCCTCGCTGACCTTGAGAACGAGCTCCTGGGTGGCGCGAGGCACGTGCACCGACCAGCCCTTGTCGCGGAAGTGCCGCTTGAGCTCGCCCAGCATGGTCGGTACCGCGTACTTCACGAAACCGTGGCCTCGCTCGGGCTCGTAGCGATCGACCGCCTTGATCAGCCCCACGCAGGCGACCTGCACCAGGTCCTCGTAGGGCTCTCCCGCGTGCTTGTAGCGTGCCGCCAGCTGCCGCGCCAGCGGTAGAAAACGCTCGATGAGCTGTTCACGGGCCGCCAGATCGCCGTCGCGGTGATACCGCCGAAGCAGACGCTGATCCTCCGCGCGCCTACGTTCAGGCGATTCCGCGGCGACCGATCCCTCCGTCACTGGGGTGACGGTCACCGACATGTCCTTCAACCTCCTCGCAGATCGGGTGCCTGCGGGAAGATCCGTCCTCCGACTGCTCGCGCAATCGGAGCTCGTCCCTCGACCACTTGCCGACGAGAGGCGGGGACCGCGCGCTGCTTCCCCCACGTCCCGTTCTTAGTTAAGTCTCACCCATTTTCGGCGGTTGTAAACCCGGCCTGGGTCAGCGTGGCTCCACCGCCGAGAGGTCGTCGACCATCTCCAGCCGGTCCTCGAGCCGCGTGATCGAGAACACCCTCTGGACGGGAGCCGGACCACGGATTACGACGAACCTGCGCTCGGCCTCCCGTGCCCGCTCAGCGGCCGTGATCACGCAGCGCAGCCCTGTGGAGTCGAGGAAGCTCAGGTGCGTCAGGTCGAGAACGACGATCGGCGGACCGTCGGCCTCGACCCGGCTGAGCTCCTCCTGAACCTTCGCCACCGTGGAGAGGTCGAGCTCGCCACGAAGAGCCACATGTACGAGTCCGTCCCGCTCCTCGCTTTCAACCTCGAGGATGGTCACCGCCACGGAAGCTATCAACCCTCGGCGGGGCCCAGCGCACGTTCGGCGAGCTGCCAGGCGAAATAAAGCTGGGCGGCCGCGAAGGAAAGCTCCAGCACGCGCTCGGAGACAGCGTTCGCCAGCCCGGTCCCGACCACGACCCCGAGCGGCGAAAGTAGTCCCACGATTGCGCCGTCCCGTAGCCGCACGTTGCCGTAGCCGTGCTGGCGCCAGGCGCCCACGAAGGCCACGACCACGATCGCGAGCAGCGAGGTGCTCTCCGCGCGGAGCTGGCTCTCATCGAGGAACAGCACGAGACCCGGTACGAACAGCACGCCCCCGCCCACCCCGACCATCCCGCTCACCACGCCCGCCGCGAGGCCGATCGCCAGCGCCCCGGCCAGGTCGCCTGCCTCCATCAGGCGATCAGCAGGATCGCCGACGCCACCAGCAGCACGGCGAAGACCGCGGAGACGGCGCGCGACGGGACCCGCTGCTGAAGGGCCGTGCCGACCACCACCCCACAGACCGCGGGCAGGCCGATCAGGAGCGCCTCGCCGACGTCCACGTTCCCGTAGACGCCCTGCGCGGCAGCCGCCATCGCCGCGATCACCACGATCGCCGCCAGCGAGGTTCCGGTCGCCTCCCGCTCCTCATAGCCGAGCCAGAGGATCAGCAGGGGAACGATGATCGTACCCCCGCCTATCCCGAACAGACCGCTGAAGGCGCCCGCGCCCGTGGCGATGGCGGCGAGACGAACGAGTCGGGACGACATCGGCGGGCATACTAGGGGCGTGTCCGCTCCCACGGCAGACGTGCTCGCGGAGAGCCTGCGGCCGCTGACCGACGAGCCGGGCCGCGGCGCGGTCTTCTGCGACATCGACGGCACGCTCGCACCGATCGTCCAGCGAGCCGAGCAGGCTCACGTGCCCGAGGAGATCTCGCGCCTGCTCGGAAGGCTCGCACGACGCTACGCGTGCGTCGCGTGCATCTCGGGGCGGTCGGCGACGGAGGCGAGGCGGCTAGTGGGCGTCGGGAGCATCGCGTACGCCGGCTCGCACGGCGCCGAGCTGCTGGAGCCGGGGCAGTCGAGGCCGCGGCTGATACCCGACTTCAAGAGCTGGGAGGACCGCGTCCGCGGCTTCGCCGTCGCACATGACACGCGCGAGCTGCGCCAGCTGCGGGTGCGGATCGAGGACAAAGGCCCGATCGTGGCCTTCCACTGGCGCGGCGTGCCGGACGAGGAAGCGGCGCTCGCGCACGTCGAGGGCATCGTTCGGGAGGCGGAGGCCGCGGGGCTGGCAACCCACCGGGGGCGCAAGGTGCTGGAGGTGCGGCCGCCGGTCCCGCTCGACAAAGGCCGGGCCGTTCGCGATCTCGTCGCCGCCAGGCAACCCAGCTCCGCGCTCTTCGGCGGCGACGATGCGACGGATCTCGACGCGTTCGACGCCTTGGAGGCGCTCGTGTCCGGGGGCATGCTGGATGTCGCGGTCAAGGTCGGGATCCGATCGGACGAGGGTCCCGCCGCGATAGTCGAGCGCGCCGATCTCGTGGTGGACGGCGTGGCCGGCTTCACACGCGTGCTCGAGAGCCTGGCGGCCGCATGAGGTTCCGTGATTTCCTGCGCGTATCGGTTCTTCTCTTCGGAGGGGCCGCCACGGCGCTCGCGGTCGTCTCGATAGTCGGGGCCGAGCGCGATGACAATCGCGCGCTTCTGATCGTCGCGCTCGGCTGGTGGGTCGCCGCCGCCGCGATCGGCCTCTGGCTCGGCCGTCGGCCGGCCCCCACACCGGGAATAGCGACCCTGCTGGCCTCCGCCCGGAAGGGCTCCTCGCTGCCGGAGCTCCAGCCCGGCTCGCTCCTGTTCAACCGCCTGTGGCCCCTTGCGCTCCTCACCGTGGCCGCCGGAGCGCTGGGCTTCTTCGTCCCGCAGGTGCCGGCAGTCGCGACCGGCTATGCGCTGCTCGTGGCGCTCACCTGGCGCCGGCAGTCGGCGGCCGTGGCAGCGATCGAGGGTCGCGACGGCGTGGAGTTTTGGTTCGACCGCAGCTCGCCGTTCGGACAGCCCAAGCTGCTGCGTCTGCCCGGACTGCGCAGGATCGAGCCGGCACCGGACCAGCCGCGGGAGGCGGCGAAGCTCTAGCTGGCTCGTTTTCGAAGCTTGTCGAGCTCCGGCCAGGGGCGTGTGTTTGCGACCTGGTCGGCCGAGAGCCAGGCGCGCCGCGCGGTGGCGATTCCGAAGCGAACGTTGGCAAGCGTCCCCACCCCGTGGGCGTCCGAATCGACCACCAGCTTGACCCCCGCCTCCGCGGCCGCGCGGGCCTCCACGTCAGGGATGTCGCGGCGGTTGGGGTTTGCGTTGATCTCCAGGAAGGTCCCGGTGCGGGCGGCCGCCTCGATCACCCGACCAAGGTCCAGGGAGTACGACTCGCGGCGGCCGATCATGCGCCCGGTGGGATGGCCGATGGCATCGACGAGCGGGTGCTCGACGGCAGCCACCATTCGGTCCGTCATCTCGCGCTCGGGCAATCGGAACGACGTGTGCAGGCTGGCCACGACCCAGTCGAGATCGGCCAGCAGCTCATCCTCGTAGTCGAGCGATCCGTCCGGCAGCACGTTGACCTCGCTCCCGGCCAGCAACCGGATTCCGTCCAGCTCGTCGTTCGCCTGGGCCACACGCTCGATCTGACGGCGCAGCTCATCGGGCTGCACGTCGTTCCCGAACGCATGCGTGGCGGAGTGATCGGTGATCGCCAGGTAGTCGTAGCCGCGTTTCCGCGCCGCTTCCGCCATCTCGCGCATGCTGTTGCGGCCGTCCGAGGCTGTCGTGTGGCAGTGAAGGTCGCCGCGAACGTCGTCCACCGTCACCAGCGCCGGCAGGCGCCCCTCGCGGGCCGCCTGCAGCTCGCCGCGGTCCTCGCGCAGCTCGGGCGGGATCCATTCCATGCCGAGCAGGCCGTAGACCTCTTCCTCCGTCGCGCAGGCGTGAGTCTGCCCACTATCGTCATCGGCCACCCCGTACTCGCTCACATGCAGGCCCCGGCGCACGGCTTCGGTCCGCAACGCCTCGTTGTGCCTCCCGGAGCCGGTCAAGTGCTGGAGCAGGTTGCCGAAGCTCCCGCCGGGAACCACGCGCAGATCCACCGGGAGGCCCGAGTGCGTGACGGCGCGCGCACCGGCCTCGCCGGCCGAGTGGACGGTTTCGACCTCGGCCAGCTTGGCGAAGGCCTTCGTGACCGCCGGCGGATCGCTCGAGGCGACCACGACGTCTAGGTCCTTGCAGGTGTCCGTCCGGCGCCTGGCGCTGCCCGCCAGCTCCACCCGCTCGGCCGCCGGGTGCTCGCGCAGCGCCGCCACGATGTCCTCTCCCACGGCTAGCGCCCTGGACAGGAGAACCCGTGGCTTGGCCCGCCCGTCTGCCCCCGCCTCGAGGGCCAGAAGGACGTTCTCCTCCGCCTTTGCGCCGAACCCCGGGACGTCCTTGAGCCGTCCGTCCTCGGCGACCTTGCGTAGATCGTCCAGCGACTCGATCCCGAGCTGCTCGTGCAGGGCCCGGGCGCGCTTCGGCCCCAGCCCCGGGATGCGGGTCACCTCGAGCAGCCCCGACGGGATCCGCTGCTTCAGCTTGTCGGCGGAGGGAATGCTTCCCGTGTCGAGCAGCGCGACGATCTTTTCGGCGATCGTCTTGCCGATGCCGGCCAGCTCCTCGGACCTGCCCTCTCGCGCCATCTCGGCGACCGATACACCCGCCTCGCGGATCGACTTGGCCGCGTTGCGGTAGGCGAGAACCCGATGGACCACCGCGCCGTCCAGCTCGTACAGGCTCGCCAGCTCCTCGAAGGCCTCTGCGATCTCGCCGTTGCGCACTAGACGGCTAGCGTAGGCGACCTTGCTCGCGGTCTGGCTGATCCTCCCGACCTACAACGAGGCCCAGAACCTCGAGCCGCTCGTGCGCGCCGTGCTGCCGGCACTGGAGGAGTCGGACGCGGAGCCGCACGTGCTGATAGTCGATGACAGCTCCCCCGACGGGACAGGCGAGCTGGCCGACGGTCTGGCCGCCGAGCTGGGGCCGGTGGAGGTGCTGCACAGGCCCCGCAAGCAGGGGCTCGGGCGAGCCTATCTGGCCGGCTTCGGCGTGGCCCTGGAGCGGGGCGCCGACCTGGTGCTGGAGATGGACTCGGACTTCTCGCACGATCCCGTCGACCTGCCGCGGCTGATCTCCGCCGCCGGCGCGGCGGACCTCGTGCTGGGCTCGCGCTACGTTCCCGGCGGCGGCATCACCGACTGGGGGGCAATCCGCCGCCTGCTCAGTCGCGGTGGCTCCGCCTATGCCCGCTGGCTGCTGGGCGTGCCCGTTCGAGACCTCACCGGCGGCTTCAAGTGCTTCCGCCGCGAGGTGCTCGAAGGGATCACCCTCGACGACGTGCACGCCGACGGATATGGGTTCCAGATCGAGCTGACTTACCGAGCCATCCTGGCGGGCTTCACCGTCACCGAGGTGCCGATCGTGTTCCGCGAGCGGCGCGTGGGCCGCTCCAAGATGACCGCCCGCATCGCGCTGGAGGCGGTCTGGAAGGTGCCCGCGCTGCGGCTCCGGCTGCGCGGCCCGCCGCTTCCGCCACCGGCCCGCGAGGGCGCCCGGGAGGCCCCCACCCAGAGTCGTCGTCGCCAGTAGCGGGGCCGCCCGGTCGGGCGCTGGGTGCTCGAAGAAGCGATCCGATGGACCCGCGGGAAGAGCGCCGGCTGCAACTTCGGAGCGGCTCCTGCCCCGCTGCGGCGGCTGATTCCTAGCCCGGCGGCGCGCCCAGCGAGTCGGTCGCGTAACGTCTGCGACCCCTCGCTATGCTTCACTTAGTAAAGCGGGTATGGTCAGCAACCACTACGAGACCGAAGGAGCCCAGGTGGCCGGAGAGATAACGCAAGTTACCGACACGAGCTTTCAGGCCGAGGTGATCGAGTCCGATACGCCCGTGCTCGTGGACTTCTGGGCCCCGTGGTGCGGACCCTGCCGCATCGTCGCTCCGCATCTGGAGGAGCTGAACGAAGAGCGCGAGGACCTCCGGGTGGTCAAGCTCAACACGGACGAGAACCCGGAGACCGCCGCCACCTACAACGTGATGTCGATCCCGACGCTGCTCCTGTTCAAGCACGGTCAGGTGGCGCACCAGATCATCGGCGCCCTGCCCAAGAACCGGCTGGTGCAGGAGCTCGAGCCGGCCCTCGCCGCCTGACGGGGTCTACGAGGTCATCCAGACCACCGTATGGGTGGTCGGGATGACTCCCTAGACCCGCTCCACGGCGATTCGCAGCTCGCGGCCCTCTATCTCGGCGCGGTCCGAGCCGTTCGCGCCGTCGTAGCTCATGCGGGTGGCGAGCGTCTCGCCGGCCACGTAGCCCTCGTGCGCGCGGGCGGCCGCCAGGAGCTCGTCGTCGCCCCCCAGCGTCAGCGATATCCGGTCCTCCACCTGGAGACCAGCCGCCTTGCGTGCCGCCTGGACGGCGTGCACCACCTCCCGCGCGAGTCCCTCCCGCCGCAGGGAGTCGTCGAGCTGGAGGTTCAGCGCCACGGCGTGCGTGCCCGAGCGCTCGACCTGATAGCCCTCGAGCGGCTTGAGCACGAGCTGTAGGTCCTTGGCCGTGAGCGGGTAGTCCTTCCCGTCGACGTTGACGGCGACGGTGCCCCCGTCCCGCAGCGTCGCCGCCGCGGAGTCCGCATCCAGCGCGGCAACCGCCTGCGCGACCTGCGGCATGCGCTTGCCGAAGCGCGGACCCAGCGCGCGGTAGTTGGGCTTCAGCTCGAAGCGCCCCAGCTCGTCGGCCTGCGACACGTAGCGCAGGCTCTTCACGTTCAGCTCGTCCAACACGATCGGCTCGAGGCGCTCGATCGCCTCGCGCTCGCGGTCGGCCGCGACGACGACCGCCTCGCCCAGCGGCTGGCGCAGCTTGATCTTGGCCTGCGCCCGCGCGGCGCGGCCGAGCTCCACGGCGTCGCGCGCCACCCGCATCTGCCACTCGAGCGCCTCGTCGCGTAGCTCCGGATCGGGCTCCGGGTAGTCGCACAGGTGAACCGAGGGCTCCGCGCCCGAGAGGTTCTCGTAGATCTCGTCGGACACGAACGGGGTCAGCGGCGCGACCAGCTTGGCGGTTTCAACGAGGCACTCGCGCAGCGTGTGGAATGCGACCGGGTCGGCGTCCCAGAAGCGTCGGCGCGAGCGGCGCACGTACCAGTTGGAGAGGTCGTCCACGAACGCCGCGATGGCCCTGCCGGCGAACGTAGTGTCGTAGTCCTCGAGCCGGTCGATCGCGGTCTCGATCGTGGCCTGGAGCCGCGAGAGGATCCAGCGGTCGAGCTCGGTCGGCTCCCCGGGCGCGGGTTCCTCGACCCCGCCGGCGTTCGCGTACAGGACGTAGAAGCCGTAGGTGTTCCAGAGCGGCTTGAGGAACTGCCGCACGGCCTCCCCGACGGTCTCCAGCGAGAAGCGATAGCCGTCCCAGGGCTGCTTCGAGGTGAAGTAGTACCAGCGGAAGGCGTCCGCCCCGTGCTGGTCGAGCACGTCCCATGGGACCACCACGTTGCCCCTGGACTTGGACATCTTCTGGCCCTCCGGATCGAGGATCAGGCCCAGGCAGAGCACCGTCTCGTAGGACGAGCGCCCGAAGATCAGGGTGGATACCGCGAGCAGCGAGTAGAACCAGCCACGGGTCTGGTCCAGCGCCTCGCAGATGTAGTCGGCCGGAAAGCGCTGACGAAAGACCTCCTCGCCCTCGAACGGCGCGTGCCACTGCGCGAAGGGCATGCAGCCCGAGTCCCACCAAACGTCGATCAGGTCGGGCACGCGGCGCATCTCCTCCCCGCACTCGTCGCAGGCGAGCATGACGTCGTCGATGAACGGCCGGTGCGGGTCGTCCGGAACAGCGCCGCCGCGCTCCCGTAGGTCGGCCACCGAGCCGGCGCAGAAGAGATGCCCCTCCCCGCAGCGCCAGATCGGCAACGGAGTGCCCCAGTAGCGCTCCCTGGAGAGCGCCCAATCGACGTTGCCCTCGAGCCACTTGCCGAAGCGCCCGTGCTTGACGTGCTCCGGGTACCAGGTGACCTCCTCGTTCGCCGCGAGCAGCTGGTCCCTGACCTCGGTGGTGAGCACGAACCAGTTCGACTTTGCGTAGTAGATGAGTGGCGTGCCGCAGCGCCAGCAGTGCGGATAAGCGTGCTCGTAGGTGCCCTCTCGGAACAGGCGGCCCGAGTCCCGCAGGGCCTCGATGATCTTTGGGTCGGCCTCCCGCACGTGGAGCCCCGCGAACGGCCCGGTTCGTTCGTCGAAGGTACCGTCGGGACGCACCGGGTTGTGGATCGTCAGGCCGTTGCTCTCGGCCAGGCGGAAATCGTCCTCGCCGAACGCTGCCCCCGTGTGGACCACGCCGGTCCCCTCCTCCATCGAGACGAAGTCGCCGGCGAGGACCGTGTGCCCCTTGGGGCCGTAGTCGGAGATGTACGG
>Ga0126313_10002270_pt1 | contig 10674 bp, 10 predicted proteins | sample Plot105A_FD_89954 | JGI IMG/M metagenome (GOLD analysis project Ga0126313, IMG submission 89954) | Serpentine soil microbial communities from UC McLaughlin Reserve, CA, USA - Plot105A | ecosystem: Environmental > Terrestrial > Soil > Grasslands | place: USA: UC McLaughlin Reserve, Lake County... | reverse complement strand
TACGAGGCCATCCGCGAGATCGCAGGAGAGATGGGGGCACGGGTGGCCGAGTGCAACCACTTCTCGGCGGGCGGGGCGGGTGCCGTGGAGCTCGCCGAGGCCGTCGCCGAGGCCGCCGAGGAGCCGGGCGAGTTCGAGTTCCTCTACCCCGACGACGCCTCCCTGCGCGAAAAGATAGAAACCATCGCCAAGCGGGTCTACGGAGCGAGGGATGTCGAGTACGACCCGCGGGCGGCGACACTGCTCGATTCCTACGAGAAGAACGGCTTTGGGAGGCTTCCGGTCTGCGTTGCCAAGACCCATCTATCCATCTCCTCGGACCCCTCGCTCAAGGGGGCGCCTAAGGGCTGGACGCTGCCGGTGCGGGAGGTCCGAGCGTCGGTCGGGGCGGGCTTCGTCTATCCCATCTGCGGGGAGATGCGCACGATGCCGGGTCTTAGCGCCTCCCCCGCCGCCGAGGGCATAGACATAGACGAAAACGGCGAGATAGTGGGGCTGTTTTGAGCCGGGAGTCTGCCAGCGGCCGGCATCTTGGCCGGCGCGCGAGCCTGCCCCGAGGAGAGGTCGCCTTCGACGTGCTGGGTGGCGGCCCCGGTCGTCTTGGTTCGCGGTGCCCCGAGCCGCTCATACATCTGGCGCAACGTGGCGCGCCCGCGGAGCGCCACGCCGAATACAGCGGGGGGGACGTCCCCACCGAGGGTCCCGAGCGCGCGGACGAGCTCGCCTCGAAGGCCGCCGAAGCCGCCCTCCGGGCCGTGGAGGACAACGGTTAGCGTGCTCCCCGTAATCGTACTGCGGGCGGACGACACTGTGGCCGCCGCATGGAGGTGACGAAAAGATGCAGCTACCCACACGAGCCGCTTACGTGATCGTCGGTGCCGGGGTTCACGGCTTGAGCACGGCCTGGCACCTGGCCAGAGAATTGAAGGCCAGGGGACGCGGATCGGGCGAGGACGTTATCGTGCTCGACAAGGCCGGCGTAGCCGCCGGGGCCTCGGGGATCGCCTGCGGCGTGATCCGCAACAACTACTTCCAGCCCGCGATGCGCAAGCTGATGGCCCATTCGGTCTCGGTCTGGGAGTCGGACCCGGAGGCTTTCGCCTACCACCCCGTGGGCTACATGCAAATCTCACCCGAGGTGATGCACGACGACGTCGTGCAGGTTTACAAGGAGCAGCAGGCGATCGGATACCCGTCTACGCTCGTCGAAGGCGAGGAGGAGTGCCACTCCTACATGCGTAACATCTTCCACGACTGGCGGGCCGAGAACATCACGAGCGTCCTGCACGAGCACCGTGGAGGCTACGCTAACAACAAAGCCTCGATAAGGGCCCTGGCCGCCAAAGCGCAAGGCGAGGGCGTCCGAATGCACACGGGGGTCAGGGTCACCGGGTTTCGCACGGATGACGGTGCGGTGAGCGCCGTAGAGACGGACGGGGGCGCGGTCCGCTGCGAGCATCTAGTCGTCGCCGTCGGACCGTGGATAAGGGACCTCTGGAAGATGCTCGACCTGCCCGAGAAGATCACCGTCAGAGGCCCGGACGGCGAGCTCTATCCAGACCGCGAGATGTGGACCTACTGGTCGCTGCAGGAGGGCGTGCTTGGGGTCGAGCCGAGCTTTCTTACGGACAACGAAGGCGGCATGCCGCCGGTGATCCATGTAGACACCGACGCCCCGCTCTACGACGAGAGCGGCGGGCTCGTCACGGACGAGCTCTGGGGGATCTACTACAAGCCGGACTTCTACTTCAACGGCGTGCAGGGCGGCGCCACGCCGTACGTCGTCAACCAGCCCGCAGACGAGGTCGCCGTCGACCCCTACGGCCCCGAGAGCCCCGACTTCGTGGTCGGCGAGGACTTCGCCAGGATGTGGACCTCGGCGCTCGCGCACTGCCACGAGCGCTTCGAGGGCAAGGGCTACCTATTCTCCAAAGAGCCTTCGGGCGGTCTGGGCTGCTTCACCCCGGACAGCTTCCCCGTCTTCGACACGTTCGGGCAGAACGCCTACGTCATCGCCGACTCCAATCACGGCTACAAGATGATCGGGGTCGGCGCGCTGGTGGCGAGGGAGCTAGTGGACGAGCCGCAGGAGCTGCTCGAACCTTTCCGCTTCTCCCGCTACGAGACCGGAGACCTGCACCCCACCAGCCACTCGCCTTTCCCATGGAGCTGACATGGGGAGACCCCGGAGAGCCGGGGGATCTCATCCTCCCGAACGCTGGGTAGACAGGCCTCGGATCGAGAGCGCCGTCAGGGAGATACTGGTCGCCTTAGGCGAGGACCCGGAACGGGAAGGCCTCAGGGGCACGCCGCGGCGCCTGGCCGAGGCCTACGCGTTCCTCTTCGCCGGGCTTGGCGATGACCCCGCCGTGCACCTGGACGTGGGGTTCCAGGAAGAACATCGCGAGATGGTCCTCGTACGAGACATACCCCTGCATTCACTCTGCGAACATCACCTCATGCCTTTCGTCGGCAAGGCCCACGTGGGCTACATACCGGACGGGAAGGTCGTTAGGTTGTCCAAGCTGGCCCGACTCGTGGAGGGTTACGCCCGCCGCCCCCAGCTCCAGGAGCGCCTCACGACCCAGGTCGCCGAAATTATCCACGGGAGGTTGGGCGCTCGTGGCGCCATCTTCGTCGTGGAGGCCGAACACCTGTGCATGACGATGAGGGGCGTGCAGAAGCCGGGGAGCGTGACCGTCACCAGCGCGGTGCGTGGTGTACCTACGCCAGAGACCCGCGCACTCGCCAGGAGGCCATGAGCCTTATAACGGGCTACCATTAGAGCAGCTTGCAAAGAGGCTGAACCTCTTTGCAAGCTCTCAGTCGGTCAGCACGTAAGCATTTCAGCCATTAGAAAGCTGACAGCGGGTTGCATCGATACTGACCTGCGGGTGCAGGTCGAGGTTACTCCGGCAAGTCAGGCAAACCTCTCATCTAGATCGCACACGTGCATCATGCAATGCGGGTCATGTTCACTGAAACCCGCTGTGACATGCTGAAATGCTGAGATGCGCGGGTTGCGGAAGCGTCGACGCTTCCGCAACCCGCTGTAGGCGAACCGTCGTCTCGCAGCCCTCGCCAACGATGGCCAGGTCGCGGGCTGCGGCAGCGTCGCGTCGGGCGGATTCGCCGCCGGCAGCGACCTACCGCTGTCCGGGCGTCCAGGAGATCGTCGTGGTAGGCATCCCCGATGCGCAGTAGGGGATGGTCGTCTCCGCCTTCGTCGTGAAAGGCTCACCCGACCTGGCCGCCGAGAGGGTGAACGATTTATGCCGCATGGGCGGGGTCTAAGCGGCCCACCGTGTTTTCTTCCCGGCTGCCCCACCGATGAACCCCAGCGGCCAGGTGCTGAAGAACGGGCCGATGGAGCGAGCTTCGAAAGACGAGGAAAGAACCTGATGGCCACGCTCCTCCACTTCGGGCAGTTCGGCCATATCGCCACCCCGACGATCCGCCTTCAAGGAGCCCGAGGGTCCACTTAAGGGCGCCGCCAACAAGATGTATATGTAGCAACCTTCGTTGCACATCGATTTGGTGTATGTGATACTTGCAAAGGTGGCGGAAGTGAAAGAGACGAACCTTCGGCGGGAACTTGCCATACTGACGGTCCTTGGTGGTGAAGAGGCGGTCGAGGACGGGGGTTTGGGGGTCGTGCGGATCGCCGAGCTCATCAGTCGGGAGAAGAGTCAAGTATCGAGGACGCTAAAGACTCTGGCCGAGAGCGGCTTTGTCGACCGTGATGCGACGACGCTCCAGTACCGTTTGGGCTGGAGGTTCTTCGCGCTTGCGGCGCGGGCGGGCGAGCAAAGGTTGCTCAGCGTTGCCCCTGCGCTGCTCGAGCGGCTTGTAAAGAACGTGGGGGAGACGGCCCACCTGTCCGTTCTGCAGGGATTGGAAGTTCTGACGGTGCTCTCCCAATCCCCACCCCACGCCGTCAAGGCGGATGGCTGGGCCGGCCGAACGGTTCCGATCTATTGCACTTCATCGGGGCGGGCGCTCTTGTTCGACCACGACGAGGAGGCTCTTGCCGGCCTCCTATCGGGGGTCGAGTTCCGCGAGCTGAGGCCCGGGACGGTCCGCAACGTCGGGGAGTTGCACGAGAGCCTCGTGGTCGCGCGGGAGCAGGGTTATGCGCTGGTAGACGAGGAGTTCGAGTTCGGTCTGGTCGGCGCGGCGGCGCCGGTCAGGGACTTCAGGGGCCAACTCGTCGCGGCGCTCAACGTCTCGGCGCCGAAGTTCCGTCTCGGTGGGCGGCTGAAGGACGCGGGAAGAGAAGTCAAGAGGGTTGCGGACGAGCTCTCCGTCCTGCTCAGGGGGTCGGCGCCTTCCGCCTTGGCCGGGAAGGCGACCACGAGAAGATGAGATAGATGATCCGGGACCTTTCCCGGCCAGGACGAACGGGCGCAAAGCGGAAGTACGACGAAGGCCTCAAACGAGTCCGCGGGCCTCGACCGCCGACCGTAGGATCTGGATGTGGCGCTGGTACTTTCGCTCGAAGTGGTAGTTGTTGGAAACGACGGACTCGTACAGCGCCAGCAGCGGGTCGTCCTCCAGACCGCGAACGAACGCGCCGAAGTCCTTTGTGTTCCGCTGCTCCAGGACGAACTTCGCCACCCGGATGTTCCAACGGAACTTACCGGTCGCGACGTCGTCGAGGTCCTTCACCTCGTGCTGGTTCAGCCTGCTCTCGATCGCCGGGTCCGTCTAGGCGACCGCTGGCTCCACGTCGCAGAGGTAGACGACCGTGAGCGAGGCGAGCCCCTCGACCCGGTAAAGCAATTGCAGGAACTTGTCCTCGGTCGCCCCGGTGAGGCGGATGTCGTCGACGACGATCAGCTGCGCGCCGCGCAGGCGGTTCTCGTCGACGCTCAGCTCGACGTTGTCCAGGATGCGCCTGCGGGCTTGCTCCCCCATGTGGGCAAAGTAATGCTCGCCGCTGGCCTGCCACGGGTACTTGAACACGTTCAAGTACCCGACGGTCGGCTTGTCCTCGGCGCTGAGGACGTGGTTCAGGCGCGTAAAGGTATGATTCACCATCAGCGCGGCCACCGTGGGCACGCACTTGTACGGGAAAGAGGCGATCAGGACCTCGTTGGGGCGGATCCGGTCGAAGAGATCGGTCTCCATCAAGAAGTCGGCGATCTGGTGGCCGAAGCGATGCGCCCATCGCTCGTCGCCGTGCTTGAAGAGGCTGTAGCCCCCAGCGGAAAGGCGCGGCCGCTGGTGGCGTGGATCCGACCGTCCTCTGCCTGCGTCAGCCGGTAGAGCGAGCGCGTGCGGTGGGACTCGATGGACGCTTCGGTGCGAGGCGCGGGACGCCCGCGGCGCTCGACGACCTTTTTCGCGTGGTGGGTGTTGGGACGGCGTCCATGATGCTCCTCTCGATGTCGGCGTACCTCTAGGTTGGTCGAGCGTTGCGCCTTGCCGTTCTCGAAGGGGCCGTAGACGCGCTCCAGTCCCCCGTCCGACGTGATGTCACCCTTCACGTCTCGAGGCGCTCTTCCTATTCGGATTAGAGGAACCCGTTCTCCCTCAAGAACCCTCGGGCTACGTCTTTCGGGGACTTCCCGCCCACGTCCACAGCCGCGTTCAGGACCCGCAGGGTTTCGTCGTTCAGTTTCTTGGAGATGGGGGCGAACACCTCCGCGATCTCAGGGTACTGGTCCATTACCTCCTTGCTGACCGTAAGAGACGGGTTGTAGGGCGGGAAGAAATCCTTATCGTCCTTGAGAAGCGTCAGATCGAGCGCCCCGATGCGCCCGTCGGTCGCGAAGACCTCGCCGTAGTTGCACTTCTCGCCCGCGTCGATGGCTTTGTAGATCCGACCTTCCTGCATCTCGACGACGTTGTCGTCCGGAACCTCGAAGTCGTAGGCTTTCTCCAAACCCGGCAGGCCATCCTCGCGTTTGAGGAACTCGCTCGCGGCGCACAAGGTCACGTCCTCCGGGCGCACTTCGGAGAGCACGGCCAGCGACGAGAGGCTCTTGGTACCCAGGATTCCGACGGCCTCGCTGCGCGCGGCTAAGGCGAAGGTGTTGTTGGCCGGAGCGGGAGGAAGCCACTCGATGCCGTTCTTCTCGAGGTCCTCCCCGGCGACGGCCTCGTACTGCTTTCGGGCCCCCGGGATGGGCTTCTCATGGCCGAGGAGGGTGATCCAGCCGGTTCCCGTGTACTCCCAGTACATGTTGATCTTGCCGGATTCTAGCGCCCCGCGCGCGGCGTTCGTACTGGAGAGGCCGGTCTGGTCTTTGACTGTCGCCTCGCGGGCCCTGAGAGCCTGGACGGCGATCTGGCCGAGGACCAGCTGCTCGGTGAACTCCTTTGAACCGACGGTGATCTCGGCGCCGCGCAAGCTGACCTTGGGGGTCTCGCCGCCGCCCTGGTTGCCAACGCCGCCAGTCTTGGCGCCGCCGGTGCAGCCCACGGCAACGATGGACAAGGCAACGACGAGCCCGAGTAAACGCAAGACGATACCTTTCATCAACCTCACCACCGCCCCTTCCCCTTGACGCAAGCGTAACATAAGTATGGCACGCCCAAATCCTTCGCGCAATCGCGGTTGCTGTATACGCACCCATCGTCCTGCCTGGGCCTCTGCACTGTCGTGGTTATGGAGGTTTTCTCGGGCGGTACCGGGGGTCGTTTAAAGCAGCTTGCGAAGAGGTCAAACCTCTTCGCAAGCGCTCAGCATTTCAGCCATCAAAAAGCTGAAGTGCTGAAATGCGCGGTTTGCAAAAGGCCAATCCTTTTGCAAACCGCTTTAGGCGGCCTGATTTGCCACCGCAAGACGGCTCTTTGGTATGGTCCTTAATAGAGGCGGGCTCGGACGTCCTCGCAGCCGCGCGGACGCTCCCCGTCCCCTGCGACCATCGGAGACGTGTGGCGACCGCAGCCGTCCGCGTTCCCGCCCGCGGGCGCCTCCTGGGCGTCGGGGCGGTCGCCGCCCTCGCGGGTCCGGTGTACGCCCTCGCCGCCGTAGAACCAACCGGGACCGCCCGAGCTCCCCGGTATGGAGGGTCCCGCGGCACATGGCTCTCCGCCGGGGCACCCGTCCCTGCCCACCTCGGGCGGGGCCCACCAGCCTGCCACAGCGATCACCGCGGCGGCCGTAGCGGCGATGATCCAGGAACGCCTCATCTCGTGAACATCCTACGCTATCCACCCCGCCTCGGAGAGGGTTCGTCCGGAAAGCTTCGGGGTGGCCGAAGACGCTCCCCATACAACCGCGGGCTCTACCGCCGATCGCCGATGGCCCACCGCACGACGCCTTTCCGGACGCTCTAACGCCGATCTTGCCGTAGGCCTCGCCGCACACGGCGCGGAAGCGAACTCGGCCCACCGTTACTTGCAAGGCGGTCAGGAACCTGCTACCTTTTGCTATTATAGCAACTACAGTTGCTACGGGGGTGATGGCCGTTACCGCTGTCGTTGACGTAGCGGCGACAGGCGGGGAAAGGGAGGCTCAGGGGTGGCAGGTAGGGAAGATCCACGAGCCGAGGGGACGGCAGGTGCGGGCCGAGGTGGATCGGAGACCGACGTAGAGAGACAAGCGGAGCGGACCGGGGCCGACGGCGATCAAGCTCAGCGGCTCGGGGTCGTGTTTTGGGGTACAATTGCCATCGCGGCGGCGTTCTGTTTGTGGGGCGTGGTTGCCTTAGATTCCTTCAGTAGCGTGCTCGCGGCGATCGTGGGCTGGATAACCACGGATCTCGGTTGGGTATACATGCTCATAACGACCTTCTTCCTCGTCTTCATCGTCTACCTGGCCTTCTCCCGTTATGGCAAGATCAAGCTCGGCCGACCGGATGACGAACCCGAGTTCGGCTACTTCGCGTGGTTCGCCATGCTCTTCCAGGCGGGGATGGGCATAGGCCTGGTGTTCTGGGGCGTCGCCGAGCCCGTCTGGCACTACGGCGACCCGCCGCTTGGCCTGGCGGAGGCGCGCACGCCGGAGGCCGCCAGCCTGGCCTTACAGACCGCGTTTTTCCACTGGACGCTGACCCCGTGGGCGATGTACGCCACCGTCGGCGTCACCATCGCGTACTTCAGCTACCGCAGGGGCATGGCGAACCTGCAGATCAGCACGGTCTTCCGACCCTTGATCGGCGACCTGGTCGACGGACCGCTAGGGAAGGCCATCGACATCATAGCGATCATCGCCACCCTGTTCGGCGTCGCGGTCTCTTTGGGCTTGGGCACCCTCCAGATCGCCGCGGGGCTCGACGCTGTTTTCGGTGTCCCCAGCACCATCACCGTGCTGCTGATAATCATCGCCGTCACCGCGGTCGCTTACATGCTCTCGGCCTCGACACCGCTGGACAAGGGGATCAACTTCCTGAGCCAGGCGAGCATGTACCTGGCCTTCCTCTTGCTCGTCTATTTCATGGTCGTCGGGCCGACGCTGCTCGAGTTCAACTCCTTCACGCAGGGGATAGGCGCCTACCTGGCCAACATCATCCCCCGGAGCCTCAACCTGAGCGCCTTCGACCCCAAGCAACAGGCGTGGCTGGGCTCCTGGACGATCTTCTTCTGGGCGACGTGGATCGCCTGGGGCCCGTACGTGGGCGCCTTCATCGCCCGCATCTCCAAAGGACGCACCATCCGGGAGTTCATCGTCGGGGTCCTTGTCGGCCCGAGCCTCTTCTCTATGATCTGGTTCTGCGTGTTCGGGACAGCGGGCATCCAACTCGACCAACAGACCAACGGGAAGTTTAGTGAGACCCTCTATAACGACGGTGCTGCCGTCGCACTGTTCCAGTTCCTCGGCTCGTACCCGCTCGCCCTGCTCACGTCGATCCTGGCGCTGTTCTTGATCTTTATCTTCTTCGTCGCCGGGGCGGACGCGGGGTGCGTCGTGCTGGGAAGCATGTCCGCCGGCGGCGTCCTCAACCCCAAGACCCGCATCAAGCTCACCTGGGGGGTGATAATGGCGGCGATCGCGGCGGTCCTGCTCGTGGCCGGGGGTGGTGGCTCTGACGCGCTAGACGGGCTAACGAACGGGGCCATCCTGGCCGCTACGCCTTTTGGGATACTCATGGTCCCCATGTGCTACGGTCTGGTGAAAACCCTTCAGTCGGATCGCCGCGAAGAGGAGCGTCGGGAAATGGAAGAGATCATGACGGATAGGCCGGCGCCCACGGGATCGCCACCACGCCCGGCGCCAGGGGGTCCGGCCGCCCAGCAGATGAGGGCCGAAGACCTTCGAGAACGCGGAGAACACGGACCATACCGCACCTAGCGAACAAGCCTGACCTTCGAGGCGGGTGCTGTGCACCAAGGCTGGTGGCTCTCACGGGGACGAGCCGATCTTCGTTGCCGGGTTCGGGTAAGATGCCAGGACCCGGCGCTCCGGCCCAGAGTGGAAGGAAGGAGGGAGCATGGATAATGAGCGGAGAAATCCGTTTCACGGCGTCGTAGACGCCATAAGCGAGTGGAACCGGATGCGGGAGCTTGGGGCGGGGAGGATCGGCCCCGAGACCCGGCAGGAGGACCGGCCGAGGAACCACGCGACCGCCTGGGTCCCCACCACCGACATCTTCGCCAGGGGAGCCGACCTCTTTGTCCGGCTCTCGCTCTCGGGCGTGTACCCGGAGGACCTGGAGATCACCCTCTCCGGCGATGTGCTGAGCGTCTCCGGGGAACGCAGGAGCGAGCTGGACGAGGAAGAGGTGCGTTTCTACGTTCGGGAGCGCTACTACGGCGCTTTCAGGAGGAGCATCACGCTGCCCGCGGGCGTAGACGAGGGCGACGTAAGCGCCGAGTTCGAGAGAGGTCTGCTGGAGATCACCATCCAAGGGGCCGCCGCCGCGGTGGACCCGCCCCGGCGCATCGAGGTCAGGAGCCGTGCCGGCTGAACACCGCAGAAGCCGGTGCCGTCGCGGCGCCTCGGACGGTTCGGCCGTTCCCTGCTCCTCGCCATGAGCGGTTCGCTCTCGTTCGGTAGGTCGGGCACCCGAGCGCCGGCACGCCGCGCAGGCGCCCCAATTTCCCGTCCGGGTGGGTTTTCGGGCCCGATGGCCGGGGTTCAGTCAGCGCCGGCCACCCTGATGGCAGGTAACGAGAAGGGTAGTACGAAATCATGCGGGTGGCTCTAGCTCAGATCGACTCCATCCTCGGCGACACAGAAGAGAATCTCCGCAAGGCTAAAGAGGTCGTGGCGGAGGCGAGGAACAGAGGCGCTGACCTCACCGTCTTCCCTGAGCTGAGTTTGTCTGGCTACGCGCTGGAGGAGCTCAATGACGATGTCGCCATCGAGGCGCACAGCCAGCCCATCAGGTCCCTGGCCGAGGCCGCGGGGGAGATGGCTGTGGTCGTGGGGTTTTGCGAGGAGGGGCAGCGCTTCCAGACCTACAACAGCGCGGCCTATCTCGAAGGAGGGGTCCTCAGGCACCTTCACCGCAAGCTCTACCTGCCAAACTACAGGATTTATGAAGAGAGAAAGCACTACAATCCTGGACAGAACATGCGCGCCTTCGACACTAGGTTCGGCCGCATGGCTATGTTAATCTGCAACGACGCCTGGCAGCCGTTTCTGCCTTTCATCGCGGTCCAGGACGGTGCCCAGGTACTCATAATCCCCGCCGACAGCGGTTCCTACCCTTATCCCGAGCTGCTAGACACCAAGGACTACTGGCGGGGGATCACCCGCTTCTACGCCCGTATGCTCGAGAG
>Ga0126313_10002269_pt1 | contig 10677 bp, 12 predicted proteins | sample Plot105A_FD_89954 | JGI IMG/M metagenome (GOLD analysis project Ga0126313, IMG submission 89954) | Serpentine soil microbial communities from UC McLaughlin Reserve, CA, USA - Plot105A | ecosystem: Environmental > Terrestrial > Soil > Grasslands | place: USA: UC McLaughlin Reserve, Lake County... | reverse complement strand
TTCGGGACGACGCTGAACGAGCTGTCGCCGGGCTTGCGCCAGCTCAGCGTCAGCTCCTGGTCGCCGCCCGCCTCGAAGTAGTTGACCCGCAGCGCGTGCATCCCGGCGGTCAGCTCGACCGAGCCGTCCTTGTCCTCCGCGCCGTGGAGCCCGTCGTGGTCGATCACGAGCTCGTCGTCGATCAGCAGCTCCGAGCCGTCGTCGCTCCTGAGCCGGAACGTGTACGACCCGGCGGTCGCAACGGTCAGGTTGGCGATCGCGTGGACGACGAAGTTCTGCGTCAGGCCACCGAACGCGGCGTCGCCGGTCCAGTCGATCGTGGGCTTGAGCACATCCACGTTCGGCGTCTGGCCCGCCTTGATCGTGCAGATCTCGCTCGGCGAGCGGGGGAGCTGGAACACGCGCTGCGTGACGCCCGGCTCTTGCGGTGGGGGGTTCTGCGCGCCGGCAACCGGCGCCGCCGGACCGAGCAGCACGACCAGGCTGCACAAGAGCGCAATCCCGCTGACGATCGTGCGGACGCCGGTCTGACGCTTCCAAGCTGACTGCATTGCGAGCCTCTCCCCCGGATAGAACGGCACCGGCTCCCCTCAGAGCCGCGCGGCGCGCGATCGTACGCCATCTTTCGGCGCGTCACAACAGGGTTTTGCGCTAACTGAGGAACAAGTCGCCGTACTTGTGCGCGTCTACCTAGGGAACCAGACCAGCTTCGTGCGCAACTTGCGCCTCCGGGGGGTCCGTAAGAGCAGCCGCTCGCGGTCGGTCAGGCGCGCAGCATGACGCGCTGTCCGAGCCGGAGCTTGCGCGCGAGGCGATCTGGCAACGTGAAGCGCAGCGTGGCGCGACTGCCGGTGGTGATTCCCTGGTCCGCAGTTTCGCGATCCGCGTCCTGCCAGCGAGTGCGTACGACAGCTTGGCGGAGATGAAGCCCAGGCGCGCGCCCTGTGTCGAGCCCGAGTCGGGCGCCGATGCCCTTGGTGCGCGCGCCAGCCAACGACTCGCGCGAGGAACGTCCATCGCACACCGTCCTGGTGACGTGCCGGCGCCCCGCCGTGGGGTGAAACAGGCCCAAGGCTCGGCCGGCTCGCATGCTCGTGACGCGCTCCTAAGATGCAGGGTCGTGGCGGCGGCACCACTACTCCTTCGACGAGCTGGTCCGATGCGGATCACGCCCGGCGACGCCTCACCCGCGCGCGCGTAATGGGCGACCACCTCATCGTCCTTCACTCCGCGGTGCGGGGCTGCCGCGGCTATAGCCGCCACGACGCTCCGTCGATTCTGCTGGACGGCTCATCGATGGCGCGCGACACGGAGCACGGTCGCGCGATCACCGCGCAGCTGACGCGCCGACACGGCACGCTCGAGGAAGCGATCGAGGCGGGGGTCTTTGCGCTCGGTGCCGCCGGGTTGTCCAAGGGCATCCGCCGCCAGGCGCGCGCTGCGTGCGAGGACTACTTCTACAACCGGATCAGCCTGACGCCGCGCGACGAGTTGGGCGGACGGGAAGATTTCGGGGAAGGGCTCGAGCTGATGCCCGATCCGATGTACCGGGCACTGGAGGACATCGTCGAGCTCGTCGTGGACGGCGACTACGAGGAGCTCCGGGCCCTGTCTCGCAATCGGCTCGAAGTCGAGGATCTGCGCCGTCGCGTCGAGGACGATTGCCCCGAGTCGCTGGTGCTTCCGCCGCGTGGGGTCTACCGGGTCGAGGCGATCACGAAGTCCGACGATCCGGACGTGCCGGGTTGGGCTTACTTCCTCGAGCTATGGACCGAGACCGGCCCGGCGCGCCTGCATATCGAGGGCGAGCTCGAGGAGTCGGACGAGCGCTTCACGGCGACGCTCAATGACATCCTGCCCTGATCGCGCCCGTTAACGCGGAAAGCCCACCCTTGGGTGGACTCTCGGCCATCAGAAGATCAGGCGGCTTTCGCGGGAAGGGGACGTTCAGTGAAGGTCTCGCCCTCTGGTTGCCCTCGCTGTCTGACCCTGCAAGCCTAGCGCGGGTTGCAACCGGTCCCGCCCGACGAGATAGTTGGCATTCCGGCACCATCGATCGGAGGGACTGCCATGTTCGCTCGCGTGAGCACCTACCGCGCCGCCGATGCCGAGAAGCTCCTGGCGGGCTTCCAGAGCGTCGCCGATCCGCTTGAGCAGATGGACGGCTTCTCGCACGCATACTTCCTCGTGGACCGCGCCAGCGGCAAGGGGATGTCCATCACCGTGTGGCAAAGCGAGCAGGCGTTGTCGGACAGCGTGGCCAAGGCCGATGAGCTGCGCAAGCAGGGGACCGAAACGGGCGGCGGCTCGATCGAGTCCGTCGAGCACTACGAGATCGGGCTGACGGTCGGCACCCCCGCGACCGCCGGCTAGACAGAAGACCGGGCGGCAACGAGACCGGGCGCCATGGCTTGCTCGTCCTCGCGCGCGGCGGCCTGCTGCGCGCCGCGCATCGCGTCCATCAGCTCGTCAAGGGACTCGAGGTAACGCGCCACTGGCGCTCGTCCTGCGGGAGCCGAACGGCGTCGAGTTCACGTCGTTGGTCCCTATGTGAGCGTGCTCATGGCGGTCATCGCGCGGCCGACACTCACGTCGTCTCGGCAGATCAGCGCGGGGCGCCTTCGATCGTCACGGCCCCATGCCGGTGCTGTCGAACGGCCGGGCCCCGGCGCTGCGCCGCCGATCCGCCTCCGCGAGGTACTGCTGCTCGGCGTCCTCGCTCGTCGGCTTGCGCGCGAACCAGTAGATGACCGACCCGATGATCGGCAGGATCACGATCAGCGCGAGCCACGCGGCCGTGGTCCAACCCGAGTAGTGCTGGCGGACGATGTCCACGATGCTGAGCACCCACACCAGCGCGACTACGCAGAACACGATGATCCACAGCAGCGACATGACACGTTCCTTTTCTCGGACGCCTCGATCATCCGCCGCGGCGCTCGCGGCGGCAATGACGCCGACCGGTGTCCAGGTAGGGGTGCGCGCACCCTGCATATCGCGGTCGGCGATCATGGTCACGGCCTGATGTCAGCCAAGGAGCGGTGGCGCCCGCGCGTCGTCCGCACGACTGGAAGCCTCACGGAGGCCATCTACGGTCTGATCCTGGCGACGTCCGTGATCGCGGTCTCGCGGGAGTACGAATCCTCCAACGCGGGGCTCATCGCCGTCACCGTGTTCGTCACCGGGATCGTCTTCTGGTTGGCGCACGTCTACGCACGCGTACTGGCGGGGTCGATCACCCACCACCGGATGCTCAACCGATCCGAGGTGCGCGAGGTGCTTCGCCACGACTGGCCGCTCGTAGAGGTCACCATTCCGCTGGTGGTCATCCTCGCGCTCGGCGTGCTCGACATCGTCTCCGACAAGGCGGCGATTCTCGCCGCGACGCTTGCCGCTCTGGTTGAACTGGCCGCTGCCGGTGCGTATACGGCGCGCACGTCGGGAGCGGGCCTCCGCGGGACGGTCGTGTCAGCCGTCGTCGCCGTGACGCTTGGCAGCGGGGTCGTCCTCCTCAAGACCCTCGTGCACTGACATTGAGCGGGCGCCTACCCCTGCAGCCTGGCGCTGAAGAACTCGAGCGCGCGCCGGGTCTTGGTCTGCTGCTCGCCCCCCATGTCGACACCCCGCTCGGCCAAGTAGGCGCGCGTCTCGGCTGCGGTCTGGAACGCCTCGACCGGCTGGCACTTCGTCGAGAGCTCGAGGATGCGCGACTCATCGGGATAGAGCCACATCTCCGCGACGAGCTTGCGGGCGAAGCCCTTCGGCGAGAACTTCAGCTTCAGCACGAAGATCGGCCCGAGGACGGCGAGATCGTCGAGTGCGACGTCGTCGGGCGCGTGGGCCGCGAAGAACGCTCGCTGCTCCTTGGAGAAGAGCTTCCGGAGCGGCCGCCGACCGGAGATGCCCTCCTTGACCTCGCCCGCCGCGAGGACGTGCTTGAGCGATCCCGAGCAGACGTACCCGCCGGGCATCGCGTCGACCTCCACACCGAACGCCGGCGAGCGGCGCAGCTTCGCCGGCAGCTCGTCCGGCACGACCGGCCTGAGCTTGACGACCGAGTCGTCGCCCTTCCGCTGGACCCGCCGGGCGCGGACCACGACGCCCGCCCGGTTGAGCGCCAGGTCGGGCGTGTCGAAGAAGAACACCTGGCGGATCTGGGCGTCGACCGGATCCATGCCGAGCGCCTCCACGGTGGAGCGCTGGTCGGTCTCCGGCACGGTCAGCTTGAGCTCGACGGTGTCGGCGCCGCGGATCAGGTCGAGCAGCTCGGCGAGCTCGGCGTCGGCCAGGCGGACGGGTGCGGAGCTCATGCTCGATCCTCGCTCTCAGTAGGTGGCGGGCCGGGCGGGACGGACCCCCGGCGGAACAGCGATGCGCCGATGGTCATCGGTCAGTCCCGCGGATGGCTGAGAGCGTCGATGGCCACCGTGATCGCGAGCAGGAGCGCGTCGTCCTCACCCGGAGCGATCGCCACCCCGTACGTGTCGCGGACTGCGAACCAGCGCTTCGACACCGTCGCGACGGTGGCGCCGTTCCGGTCGATCTCGTACTCGTGGTCGACGAGGTTGCCCGTCGCGTCCAGATCGTCCCCGCCCTCGACGTCGATCGCGAAGCGATCGCGGATGCCGACGAGCGCCTTCTTCACCGTCGCGAGCCGGTGTCCGTCGCGCTCTATCTCCATCTTGTCGCGAACGCTGAGCTTGCGTTCCTGCAGCTTGGCGACCTCGTGTCCCGCCGCGTCCTCGAGCACGAACGTCTTCCGGATGCGCAGCGCCTTGCCGTCGACACGGAACGCCCGCCTGCCGTCCTCGTGCTCGATCCAGTAGTCGTCGCCCACCGAGAGCAGGCGCTGGCGCATCCGGTAGCGCGAGCCGGCCACCGGTTCCGCATGGCGGTTCCTCAGAAGTCCCATACGCCATCCTCCGGGCGGACGGCGATGGCGGCAATGTGGCGGTCCAGTGTCCGGCCGGGGAAGTCGGCACCACCATTCACCGCGGGGGCGGCTCGTGGCCGTCATCGAAGCGAACCAGGATCTCCTGCCGCTCGTCCTGGCGCACCGCCTCCGCGGTGCGCTGAAGCGCCGAGCGGTCGGCGGCTTGCAGCTCCCCCGTCAAGGACCGGGGCCACAGGCGCCTGGCCCGTACGACGTTGACCTCCGCCGCCAGCAGCACCACGTGCGAGAGGAGCCAGAACCAGGACAGCAGCCCGATGACGAGCGCGAATGTGCCGTACGTCTCACTCGCCCTCGTGACGGTGCGCTCGACGTACCAGGCCCCGGCTGCCTGGAGCGCGAGCGCGCCGGCGGCGGCCAGCGCGACGCCGGGCAGGAGATCCGGTATCCGCACCGGTCGCGTCGTGAGCAGGGCGAACGCGGCGAGGAAGACCGCCAGGTTCACGGCGAGCGAGAGCCCGAGGGCACCCAGCTGCTCGGCCGCGGGCCCGATCCGGCCACCGACCGCGACGCCCGTGAGCGCCGTCGCGGCGACGAGCGCGACGCCGAGCAGTACCAGGACGAGAACGCCCCGCGCGCGCGCCCGCAGCGCGCCGCGCTGCTCCAGCCGCGGGACGTCCCAGATCTCCTCGAACGCCCGGCTCAGCGCGACCGTGACGCCCAGGCCCGCCCACAGCGCCCCGGCGACGCCGACGGCGAGCGCGACCTCGCTGCCCGCCAGCGGCTCGATGTCGTCCCCCAGCTGCGCTCCGATGACGGGGATGCGCGCCAGCGCCGAGTCGAGCACGTCGTCCTGCAGCGTCGGGTTGTCGTGGAGCACGAACCCGAGCACGGACACGAGCACCAGCAGCAGCGGGAAGAGCGAGAAGAACGCGTAGTAGGCGATCAGTGCGGCGAGGCTCGACGCGCGGTCGTCGAGGAACTTGCGTACGACCGCGACCGGGAACGCTGCGGCGCCGTGCCGCCGCTGCCAGCGATCGAACGAGCCGAGCACCGCGTCGGCGGGGTTCGACGTGTCAGCCGGCAAGGGGAGCTGCGCGTCGCAGCGCGAGCGCGGCGCCGAGCGCGATCAGCAGCGCGATGATCATGCGCCGAGCGTCGCGAATCGCCGCGGTCGCGGCAATGGCGCGGACCGGTGTCTAGCCGGGGGAGCCCACACCACGCCCGGGGCTCGGCGCCGGCGCGGCCACGCGCTCCGCCAGCGGCGGCAGCTCCCGGTCGGCGTAGAGCACGACGGTGCCGGCGAGGAAGTCCTGCAGTCCGCGCCGCCTGGCGTCGACCAGCACGGGGACGAACCCCAGGAACAGCGGCACGATGGCCAGCCCGAGCCCGACGAGGCGCACGACGGACCGCGCGACGCTCGGGTGGACGCCGCGATACGTCATCACCCGCAGCCCCATGAGGCGCATGCCGGGGGTCTGGCCGGCCGTGCTCCAGAAGAGCACGAAGTAGGTTCCCACCACGGCGATCCAGGCCGTCGCCGCGACCACGCGGCCGAGGGTGTCGAGCCGCACCTCCCCGACGAGCGAGCCGACCAGCGCGACGATCGCCCCGCCGGTGAAGACGATGAGCTGCGCCACCGCGGCGTCGATCGCGAGCGCCACCGCCCGCGTCGCGACTCCGGCGTACGGGACGTCCGGCTCGCTCATGACGGGCTCGGGCGCGGACGTCGCAGCCAGCCGCGGACGGTGCGCTCGGCGATGTCGTCCACCGAATGCGTGCGCCGGCGGACATCGGCGACCATCTCCTCGGCGAGCGTCTCCGTGTGCTGGGTGACGGCCTCGACGACCTGCGGGCTGGTGGCGATGTACTCCACCACCCGCTCCATCTCGGGACTGCGCAGCACCTGCTCGGTGAGGTCGTCGACGAGCCGGCTCTCCAGCACCCGGACGACCAGGCGCTCGAGGCCGGGGCTCGCCAGCGCGCGGTCGACCGCGCGCTCGGTCATCTCGTGGTCGAGGATGGCGCCGATCACGCGGTCGAGGTCGGCCGTGGCCAGGATCTGCACGGCGACGCGCTCGACCACGCGATGCTCGGCGAGCGAGCGTGCCACCGCGTCCGTGAGCCTCCCGGCCAGCAGCCGGTCGGCGGCGCGCTCGAGCTCCGGCGAGGCGAGCAGCTCGTCGGCGGCCGCCTCGAGCCGCACGCGCGCTCGTGACAGGGCAAGCGATCCGTCGTGCGCGAGCTCGTCGGCCGCGCGCCGCAACGGAGCGCCCACCAGCGGCGCGCGGGCCGCCAGGCGACCCGGCAGGAGCGCCAGGCGGCCGGCGGCCAGACCCGCCCGGGCGCCGCTGAGCGCGAGTCCCACCGCCACATCGCGAGGGTCGGGTCCGTCGTCCATCAGCGCGCGACCGCCCACGTCGCGGGGACGTCGGAGCCGCCCTCCTCGGCCAGGCGGGCGCCGAACCGGACGAGCGCCGGATGCGGGGAGATCTTGCCCGCGATCAGCGCCTCGCCGAGCCCGAACGTCGCCGCCTGTCCGACCAGGCCCGAGGGCACGAACGAGAAGATCGCTTGGGCGAACGCCGCGTCCGCGTCCGAGTTGAGCCGCATCAGGACCAGATTGTCGCACTGGGAGATCACGTTGTCGTGGACCTTCTGGGGCCGCTGCGTCGAGACGACGAGGTAGAGGCCGAACTTGCGTCCTTCGGCGGCGATCCGGACTGCGTGCCGGGTCGCCAGCTCGGTGAGCGGGTCCTCCGGCCGCGCCGGGCAGACGTTGTGCGCCTCGTCGATGACGACCAGCACGGGCTCGCGCTCCTCGCGACGCTGCCACAGGCGGCCGAGCACCGCCTCCGCGACGAGCGCCTGCTCCTCGCGCGTGGCCAGCGAGCCGAGGTCGACGACGACGCAGCGCGCCTGCGCGTCGTCCAGCACGTCCAGCAGCGAGCCGGACTGGCCGCCGGCCCACACCCCGAACCCCTCGACGCCGAGGCTGCGCGCGCGCAGCGCCAAGCGGTGCGCCTCGGGACGCACCGAGGCCAGCAGCGCCTCCACGCTGGGTGGCGTTCCCTCCTCGAGCAGGGCGGCGAGCTCGGCGCGCTCCTCGCGGTCGGCGATCGGGTCGAGCCGCAGGAGTGCGGCCTGGGCGGCCGGCGAGAGCTCCGCGAGCCGGAGGCGCAGCCGCCGCTCGCCACCGTCGCGGGCCGAGTGCACCACGACGCCGCGCGCCGCGTCCCGGTAGCGCTCCGCCGCCACGGCGTCGCCGCCCGCGCGCACCGCCGCGAGACGCACGAAGTCCGAGTTCGGGTCGAGCACGACGATCCGGAGCCCCGTCTCGACCAGGAGTCGCTCGAGGATCACCCCGAGCGAGTACGTCTTCCCCGATCCGGACTGCCCGCAGAAGAACGTATGGCGGTCGAAGCCGCCCGCGTCGAGTGTGCACGGCACGCCTGGCGCGAGCGCGAGCTCGCCGATCGGCAGCGCGGCACGCCCGGGACGGCTGCGATCCAGCCACACGCGAACCTCGTCGGCCGCGGCGGGTCGCAGCGCCGCATCGTGGATCGGCCTCCCGTCGCCCTCCAGGATCCTCCCTTCGCCGCGGGCATGGCGGATCGTCACCTGCGTCCGGACGCCGACGGCCCCCTCGGCGTCGCCCGGCAGGTCGAGCTCGGTGCCGTCGCGCTGGGCGAGCTCGAGCGACAGGATCTGGCCGAGGCGGCCGATCCCGCCGCCGTCCAGCACGACGTAGCCGCCGAGCCGCAGCTCGAGCCCGTGGAGCGACGCCTGGAACGAGAAGCGGCGCCCGTCGATCGAGGTGGCGAGCGGCAGCACTGCCGCCTCGAGGTCGCGCCGGAGGCTGCGGAACCGAGCCAGCCGCTCGTCGAGCGCGCCTGCGCTCGTCGGCTCGTCGCGCCGCGCCACGGCTTCGGACATGTCGGCAGCCTCGCCGCCTGGACGCGCTCCGCACAACAAGGCGCGCATGCGTCGCCGAGGTCGTGCGCGCACCCTTGCCGCCCCGTCACTCCGCGTGCGAGCGTGACGGGCCAAGACGAGGAAAGGGAGCGCGGCCATGACCGAGCTGGGACCTGTGCAGATCATCGCCGTCGCCTTCGGGCCGGACGCGAGCTTCGAGGGACGCGTCATCGAGGCGCTCGGGGCGCTGGAGGGCAAGGACACGATCCGCGTGCTCGACCTGCTGTTCGTGCTGAAGGAGATCCACACCGGCGAGCTCGTCACGCTCGACTACCAGGGCGAGGAGCTCGGCGCGATCGTCGGCGCGCTGCTCGGCTTCGAGTTCGACGGCGAGATCGGCCGGCAGGCCCTGCCCGACGCCGACTCCGGCCACGCGTTCGGCCTGTCGCCGCAGGAGATCGAGTCGCTCGGCGAATCGCTGGAGCCCGGATACTCGGCCGGCTTCCTCCTGATCGAGCACGTCTGGGCGCGCGACCTCAAGCGCGCGCTGCGCGACGCGGGCGGCGTGCCGCTCGGGGAGGGGTTCCTCACGCCCGAGGCCGCCGGGACCGTGTTCGGCGAGCTCGTCGCGATGGCGGAGAAGCTGGACCGCGAACAGGCTGAGGCCGACTCGCGCGGGTGAATCTCGAGCGGAGCTCGAGGGGGCCCTGGGCTCGGCGCCCACCGTGACCGCGCCACCGGCGCTGCGCTCGGCGGCTCATGTGCCGCCTGCGCGATCATTGCTGCGTTGCTGGAACTCGCGTTCGACGCCCTCCCCAAGCGGGCCGGCCAGGGCTGATGCCCGTGTCCGGCGCTGCCGAGTACGCCGCCAGCGAGGTCGCCCGCGTCCGCGACGACCCGGCCGGCCGCGTGGCGCTGATGCGTTCTCTCTACGAGGCACCACCAGGGCTTCCCGAGTTGCACCTTCCCTACCGCCGCGCGGCGCTGGCGTTCATGGACTGGCAGTTGCGCCGCGGACTCCTCAACGCTCTGGACGGCGAGTCGCCGGGCAGCCCCTGGTGGCGCGCGGTCAACGAGCGGCTGCTGCGCGACACTGCGGAGTCCCGCGCCCTCGTGTTGGGCGGCGGCGGCCCGATGTCCTCGCCGAGCGTCGCGCACTCGGTGGCGTTCGTCCGTCGGCCCTCGGCACAAGCCTGGTACCGCGCTCACAACGCGACCATCGTCAGCGCCTACGTCGACCATCGCGAGTTGGCGGCGGACGAGTCGCATGTCGAGCGCTTCTTCATCAACCTGGTGCTGGTCAGGATGCTCTACGCGCACGCCCTGGTGGCCGCCCCACGCCTGGCCCTCAGCTGGCTGGCGCCGCTCGCCCGCCTCCTGGGCGACCCGCGCCTCGGGATGGCCGGCATGTTCCTCTCCCTGTCGCGGGTTCTCCCGGACCGCTACCCCTTGCGCGGAGACCTCCGGCAGTACGTGGACGCTGAGCACGGCTTCGGTCGGTTGCTCGACATCGGTGTGATCCGGCCGCGCCTGGACGCGCTGTACTCCTGGTCCGCGCACGAGCTGTCCATCCGCGAGCTCGAAGCGCTGGTCCGGGACGGGGTTCCCGCATATGCCTGGGACGTCGCCGAAGCGGAGCCCTGGAACCCCCCGCCAACGCCGTTGGCCCGAGCGGCCCAACGGTTGCTCCCGCCCGCCGGTTACCCGCATCGCGCTGGCTCGTGTCTCGCAAAACCGCTCGACGGCTAGAGGAGTAGACAGCCTCAAGTTGTCGACAGATCCGGGCAGTCGGACCTCCGTGCTCTCTCAGCTGGCGTGAAGGATCCGAAAGCGATCGGGTTCCGCCGGATCTCGATCAACGACTTGGATCG
>Ga0126313_10002268_pt1 | contig 10677 bp, 12 predicted proteins | sample Plot105A_FD_89954 | JGI IMG/M metagenome (GOLD analysis project Ga0126313, IMG submission 89954) | Serpentine soil microbial communities from UC McLaughlin Reserve, CA, USA - Plot105A | ecosystem: Environmental > Terrestrial > Soil > Grasslands | place: USA: UC McLaughlin Reserve, Lake County... | reverse complement strand
CGGCGACGACTACGCGGCGCAGGCCTACGAACGCCGTGTCCGCCGCCACGCCGAGGAGCTCGGCTGCCACTACGCCTCGGAGGTGCTCGCGCCGGACGTCGAGCACGCGGACGCCCTCGCGGTGGTCGGGAAGCTGAACGCCGACCCCCGCGTGTCGGGGATCCTCGTCCTCCGGCCGCTGCCGCCGCAGGTCTCGGAGGCGGGGCTCTACCGGACGCTCGACGCGCTGAAGGACGTCGAGGCAGTGCACCCGGACAACGCGGGGCTGCTCGCCCTCGGCGAGCCGCGGTTCACCCCGTCGACGCCCGCCTCGGTGTTCTTCCTCCTCGACCGCTACGTCGAGCGGACGGGCCGCGATCCGGCGACGTTCTACAACGGCCTGGACGTCGTGCTCGTCGGACGCTCGAACAACGTCGGGAAGCCGGCGCTCTGGCTTGCGCTCGCCCGCGGCGCGACGGTCGTCTCGTGCCACCACTTCACGTTTGAGGCCGGCCGGCTCGCCGAGCACACCCTCGCGGCCGACATCGTCATCGTCGCGGCCGGGGTTCCGGGCGTCGTCACCGGCGAGATGGTGAAGGACGGCGTGATCGCGGTCGACGTGGGCATCAACCCGGTCGCGGACCCTGAGACGGGGAAGACGCGCCTCGTGGGCGACCTCGACTTCGACTCGGTCGCGGCGAAGGCAGAGGCCATCACGCCGGTTCCCGGGGGCGTGGGGCCGGTAACGGACATCCAGCTGCTCCGAAACACGGTCGCCGCCGCCCGCCACCGCGCCGCGCTCTGATCCCTCCCCGTTCGAGGGATTTTTCGCGAGCGGCGCAGGTTTCGGGGCCGACGGGCGTCCTGCTAGCCGAACGCGGCTGTAACCGCGCAGGCGGAACGACCGAAAAGAGGACTAATGCCCAAAGCCCACCCACTCCCCCGCCTCCTGCTCGTGACGCTCGGCGCCATCGTCGCGCTGGTCGTCGCCGGCCCGGCGGCCGCCGCCCGCGACTCCGACGGCGACGGCATGCCGAACCGCTGGGAAGTCGCGCACGACCTGAACCCGCACCGCGCCAACGGGCGCTTCGACGCCGACCACGACGGCCTGCGCAACATCGGCGAGTTCCGCCGCTCCACACGTCCGCACGACCGGGACACCGAGGACGACGGCATCGACGACGGCGACGAGGTCCACGTCTTCGGCTCCAACCCGCATCGCGAAGACGTGAACTCGAATGGCCGCGTGGACGGCGACGACGACTGGGACCACGACGCCGTCGACAACGAGGACGAGGACGACGGCGACGAATCGTGCCTCGCCGACGGCGAGGACACCGACGTGGACGGTCTCGACGACGAGGACGAGGACGACTTCGGGACCCGCGTCCGCGACGCCGACTCCGACGACGACGGAGTCGAGGACGGCGACGAGGACTCCGACGATGACGCCGTCGTCGACGAGGACGAGGACGACGACGACCAGGGAGACGAGTGCGCCACGGCCGACGATGACGACGACCAGGGCGAGGACGAGGACGAGGACTCGACCACCTCAAGTGTGGTCGTGACCTTCCGGCTCGCCCGCTAGGAGGCGCTCTCTACCTGACCGCGATCGAGCTCCGCGAGATGACGCGAGCCCGAGCGAGAGGATGAGAACGAGCGGCGGCGGTCCCCGAAAGAGGAAGAGGAGCGGTCGCCCCGGTCAGGGCCGTGGCGGAGCCCATGGGACGCTTCCGGAGTGCCGCAACCCGCAGGAAATCGTTAGGGCCCGCGAAGCGGGCTAATTTCCGGCGGTTAAGACCAGGGGTAGGGCGAATGCGAGACGGGATGCAGGTCGCCCGTCGCGAAGCGCTCGAACCGGAACGGGTAGAGGAGGCTCGAATGGCCGCCCGTGAGCACCTTCGCCACCTCCCGGCCGACGCCGAGCATCTTGTAGCCGTGGTTCGAGTCGAGAATCGCATAGAGGTTCGGGCGCAGATAGTCGAACACCGGGAAGTTGTCGGCCGTGAAGGCCCCGACCCCGCCCGAGCGGGCCAGCTTGTACAGCGGCCGTGAGCCCTCGAAGCGGCTCATCGCGTGCGAGAGCGCGGCGCACCACATGTCGGGGAAGTCGGGATCGACGTCGGTGGTCGACGGGTACGGGTCGAGCTCGACGTCGCCGTCGACGACGAGCGGCGAGGCGCCGCCCTGGACTCCGTGGCGGTCCCGCTTGAAGTAGATCCCCCACTGCTCCTCGGACACGAGCTGGCCGTCGTCGGTGACGAGCGGCGCGTCGGAGTCGAGGTGGATCACCGGCGGCGCACCGCCGTCCGCGGTCGCGAACATGAGCGGGTCGACCGTGATCTCGCCCTCCTGGAGGTTCCAGTACGTCCACATCGGCTGGTCGCGGAGGAGGTCGCCGGTCGGGGTCTTGACGTCGATGGTCGGCGGAAGGTCGAGCAGCGCCCAGAACTCCTTGGCCCACGGCCCCGGGGCGATCACGACCTGCTCGCCCACCTCGATCCGGCCCTGATTCGTCTCGACGGCGCGGATGCTGCCGTCCGCAGCGGCGTCGAACCCGGTCACCTCGACGCCGGAGAGGACCCGAACGCTCTCCGACTCGCATTTGCCGACCAGGCCGAGGACCGAGTCCATGTTGTACGCGAACCCGCCCTGGTGCTCGTGCAGACATGCTGTGAGCCCCTTCGCGCGCCAGTCCGGAAAGAGCTCCTTCATGTGCGCGTCCACGGCCCCCTCGCCGGTGATGAACGTCGAGCGGTAGCCGATTCGCTCCTGGCGCTCGAACGTCGCCGCGAGGTCCTCCTCCTGCACCTCGGGTCCGACCGCGATGTACCCGACCGGCTGGTAGGCACACGCGTCCGGGTCCGATTCCCAGACCTCGACGCACGCCTGCATCAGCTCGCTCATCGCGGGCTGGAAGTAGTTGTTGCGGACGACGCCGCAGGCGATGCCCGAGGCGCCCGCGCCCGGCTGGGCCTTGTCGAGCACGACGATGTCCGTGCCCGTGCCGCCCTGGGAGCGAAGCTCCTTGGCGAGGTGATACGCGGTCGAGAGCCCGTGGATCCCTGCGCCGACGACGACATAGGGTGCTGACCGGGGAAGTTGCATAGAATTGCCTCCTGGGCAATGCCGTTTCAAAATCGCGATCTGAGCCTAGCATGAGCCGAACCGGGCAGCCAGCCGTCCGCCACGTCGCCGCGGTCGAGCGCGCGTTCGCCGTCCTCGACGCGCTCGCGAACGGCCAGGCCGAGCTAGGGACGAACGAGATCGCGCGCCAGACGGGGATCAACGCCAGCACGGTGTCGCGCCTGCTCGCAACGCTCGCCGACGCAGGGTTCGTCGAGCACGTCAGCGCGACCGGCCGCTACCGGCTGGGCCTGCGCCTCGTCGAGCTCGGAAACGCCGTCCTCGGGCGGCTCGACCTCCGCGAGGTCGCGCGACCGCATCTGCGAGCTCTCGCCGACGCCACGGGCGAGACGGTTACCCTGTCGGCACCCGGCGAGGGCCACGCGGTCACCGTCGACTTCGTCCAGAGCCGTTCGTCGGTTCAGAGCGTCGCCCACCTCGGGCGGCCGAGCGTCGCGCACGCGACCGCGACGGGCAAGGTCCTGCTCGCGTTCGGCGACCAAAGGCCGTACGCGCCGCTGGCGCGCTTCACCGACCGCACGCTCGCGACAGCCGAGGCGCTCGAGGCAGAGCTCGCTCGCGTGCGCGACCAGGGCTACGCCGAGGCGGTCAGCGAGCGTGAGGAAGGCCTGCACGCGATCGCCGCCCCGATCTGGAGCGCGCACGGCGAGCTGGCCGGCATGCTAGGGATTCAGGGGCCGGGCGCCCGCTTCGGACGGACCACGATGCGGGCCGCGCTTCCGGTCCTGCTGGAGCGCGCGGCCGCCGTCACCGGTCGCCTCGGCGGCCGTCCGCCTGGTAGATAGTCCCCGGCAGCGGCGACCCGCCGCAGGTGGCGACAGGGAGGTGGCATGAGCACGGAGGAGACGAGCGCGATCAGGACGGCGTTCGACCGGGTCCAGCGCGACCTGGGCTGCGAGTTCATGGAGTGGGAGGGCTGGCTCTGGCCGAGCGACTTCGGTGACGCGGAAACCGAGCATCGCGCCGTGCGCGAGGACGTCGGCGTCTGGGACGAGTCGCCGCTTCGCAAGTGGGATTTCCGCGGCGCCAACGCGCTCCGGGCCGCCGACCGGATCTTCACGAACGACGTGGCAGGGCTCGAGGCGGGGCAGATCCGCTACGCGCCGTTCTGCGACGCGAACGGGAAGATGGTCGGAGACGGGACGGTGTTCAAGTTCGCGGACGACCACGCCTGGGTCATCACCGCGCTCGACTCCGACCTCGACCACTTCAGGCAGGTGGTCGGCGGGCTCGACGTCGAGATGACGCCCATCACCGAGGATCTCCCTCACGTCCAGCTCCAGGGCCCGCGCTCGCGCGAGCTTCTGGCTTCCGTGGCGGGCGACGACGTCGCGGGCCTCCGCTACTTCCGCTTTCACACCGATCCGGTCTCCGTCGGCGGCATCGAGTGCTGGGTGTCCCGGACCGGATATTCCGGCGAGCTTGGATTCGAGATCTTCTGCCGCCCTGACGGCGCCGACGCCCTCTGGAACGCGCTGACCGGGGCGGGTGCGAAGCCGTACGGCCTGGCGGCGGTCGAGACGCTTCGGATCGAGTCGGGCCTCATTTTCATCGGGTACGACTACTTCCAGCACGAGACCGACCCCTTCGACATGTCGCTCGACAAGGTGATCGTCCTCGACGCGGGCGACTTCGAAGGGAAGGCGGCGCTCGAAGAGACCGCGAAGAGCCCGCCCCACCGGCTCGTGACGCTGGTCGTCGAGGGCGACGAGGCCCCGGAGTACGGCGCAGCGGTGACGCTCCACGACGAGCCGGTCGGCACGCTCACGAGCCCCTGTGCGAGCCCGACGCTCGGTCAGGTAATCGGGATGGCCGTGCTCGACGCGACGCACGCCGCCGAGGGCGGGACGGTCGAGGTCGCGGCCGGCGACGGAACCGTCCGAGCGCGCGTCGACCGGCTGCCGATCTACGACCCGGAAAAGTCACGCCCACGGAGCTAGGGTGGTGGCGCTCGAGATGCGGACGGTGTGCGAGCGCTGCGGCATTGCGCTCGCCGCCGACGGGACGGCGTTCATCTGCTCGTACGAGTGCACGTTCTGTTCGTCGTGCACCGCCGAGCTGGCACACGTCTGCCCCAACTGCGGAGGCGAGCTCGTGCCGCGCCCGCGACGGTCCGCCTGTGGCTAGATCGGGCCGCTTTCGAGCAGCTCGCGGAAGGATCGGTACTGGCCTGCCTTCCCGACGGTCACGAGGGTGTCGCCCGCCTGGATGATGTCGCCCGGCTGCGCGCCCGAGACCGGCTCGGGCTCACGGAGGATCGCGATGATCGTGATGCCCGTGCGCGCGCGGAACGCACAGTCGGCGAGCGATCGGCCGATGGCCGGGCTGTCGTCAGGAACGCGGACCCATTCGATCAAAAGCTCCCCGAGCGCCATCTCGAGCTCCTCGACGATCTTGGGCCGCTCGTAGGCCCCGCCGAGGACCGCTCCGAGCTGTCGCGCCTCCTCGTCGTCGAGCCGGAGCACTGCCTGCGGCTCCTCGTCGTCCTCGCGGCGGAAGTAGTAGATCTCGCGGACGCCGTCGTTGTGGAGAATGACCGCGAGGCGCGCGCCGTCGCCGGTTCGGAAGCCGTACTTGACGCCGATGCCCGGAAGACGTGTTTCGCGAAGGTCGATGGTCACTGGACGCCCTCCGACGCCAGTTTAGGCGGACAGAAGACCGCACGGCCGATCCGCTTCGACTCCTTCATGAGCACGACGCCGAGCGTGGCGGTCGCAAGGACGTAGAGACCGGCGAACGCGACGAGATCGGCCCGCGTCTCGGCCCCGATCGCGTCGTTCCGGGAGGCGACCTGCACGAGGATGATCGTGAACTCGCCGTGGGCGATGAGCGCAACGCCGGCGTTCAGCGACTGGCGCATGGTAAAGCCTCCCACGCGCCCGGCCAGGAGCCCTCCCGCAGTCTTCCCGAGGAGGGTCAGGGGCACCGCGAGCGCGAGGAGCCACCCGACGCGGTCGAGCGAGCCGAGGTCGATCGAGAGCCCGAAGACGAAGAAGAAGAGCGCGCCGAACAGGTCGCGGAAGCTGAAGAACCGCTCCTCGAGCTCGTCACGCGCGTCGGTGCCCGCGAGCACGATTCCGGCAAGGAGCGCCCCGATCGCCTCCGAGAGCCCGAGCGCCTTTCCGGCCGCAGCCATCCCGATCAGGAACGCGAACGCGGCGAGCAGGAAGAACTCGCGGGGCAGGCGCTCGAGGAGACGGTCGATCGTCCGGGCCAGGAACCGCGAGGCGAGAAGCGCGAGCCCGACGAAGCCGACCGCCTTCCCGCCGAGCGCCACCGCTTCGAGCCCGCCCTCCCCACCGCCCGCGAAGCCCAGCATGAAGGCGATCGCGAGATCCTCGAAGACGAGGATCGCGAGGACGAGGTCGGTTTCCTCGTCGGCGAGGCGCCGGAAGTCGACGAGGCCCTTCACGGTGACGGCGCTCGACGAGACGTAGACGCCTGCCGCGAGGACGAGCGCCCCGAGCGACGGGCCGAACGCCGCCAGGCCGATGACGAGCCCGAGCCCGAAGTTCACGCCCAGGTCGAGCGTCCCGCCGAGCCCGATGTGGCGGCCCGTCGCGATGACCCGCTCGAACGAGAACTCGAGCCCCAGGAAGAAGAGGAGGAAGACGACGCCGAGCTCGGCGACGAACTCCGTCACCTCCGACGGCCGGATGAAGCTCAGCACCTCCGGCTCGTGGGGGCCGAGGAGAAGGCCCGCGACGAGGTAGGCCGGGATCGCCGAGAGGCCGAAGCGCCCGGCGACGAGCCCGAGCGCGCCGAGGGCCGCGACCGTCACGGCGAGCTGCGAGAGCGTCATCGCCGGTCATCCTACGAGGGACGCCGTAGACGCCCTGAGCTCGCCCGACTACCAGATGAACCAGCGCTCGCGGCGGTTCCGCGAGACGACGAATCCGAGCACCCAGCCCGCCGTGAGCGCGAGCCCGACGATGTACGCCCACGTCTCGTCGGTCTTTGCCGCGATCGTGAGGATCGCGCCCGCCACCATCAGGTAGAGGATCATCGGCCGGAAATCAGCCCACGTCGCGCTGCGCGTTCTTGAACTCGGCCGTGTAGACGACAGACGTCTCGAACGCGTACGCGCTCCAGGCGGCGACGACGAGGCCGGCGCAGATCAGTTTGAACGCTCCCCAGCCCTCCGCGTTCGGGACTGCGAAGGGCGAGAAGTTGTTGAGGTCGATCTTCCCCTGGAAGATCGGGACGACGATCAGGAGCGCGAGCGGGACGAGCGAGCAGACGCCGAGGACGAGCTGGACCCAGGCGCTCTCCTTGATGCCGAAGTGGTTGAGCCAGAGAAGGCTCAGGATGATCGCCGCGCCCACGACTTACGGAAAGTCGACGTGGATCCCGAAGTCGGAGCTCGCAGTCACCTCCCAAGACCAGTCCTGGCCGGGGAACCACTCCGTCTGGATGTAGCTCCCCATCAGGAGCCCGCCGATGGCGATGACGGAAGACCAAGCGAACCAGTACCCCCAGATGTTCAGCGGCGCGATCGGCTTGGAGTAGCGCTTCCACGCCTGGGCTCCGAAGACCGGGGGCCCACCGGACTTCTCCGGGAACATGCCGGCGAGCTCCGCGTAGACGAACGCCATCGCGAGGCCGATCAGCACCGCCGCGATCCAGATGACGACGGAGACCGGACCGTTGAGAATCGCGACGTAGCCGACGGAGAAGACGAGGAGAGCGGGCACGCCTGACGCGATCCAGAAGGCGTCGTACCAGCGGATCGCACGGACGAGCTCCGTCTCGGGAACCGCGACCCGGCGTGCACCCGATTCCTCGATGATCGAACGCGGCTCGTTCATGGCCCCCCGTCGCGTACGCGGAGACGCGATTCTGGAAGCAACTCGTCAGGCTGGCAACCGCGTCAGTCGTCGGCGAGCCAGACGAGACACGGCGCCCGGTCTCGGATGGCACGCGCCGCCTTGCGGTAGCGACGCGGCCTGAGCGCGCTCCGGTCGGGGCCGAAGACGAGGAGCCCCGGCCGGCGCTCCGCAGCGAGCTCGACGAGCGCCTGGATCGGGTGCGGGCTCTTCACCCGCAGGTGCTCGGCTGGGACGCCGCACGACGCCGCGAGCGCGGCCGCCGCGCGGAGCTCGTCCGTACCCGGCTCGTCGGGTGTGCTCCAGCGCATGACGACCTCCATCGGCGCGAGCAAAAGCTCGACGACGTTCACCGCAATCAGACGCTGGCCGGCCTCGACGGCGGCGTCGACCGCAACCTGCGTGGCGTCCAAGTCGAGCGGGACGCCGAGTGTCGCGAGCATGACGGGCCGGGACTCGCTGGGCAGCACCGTGTCGAGCGCGGATCCGGCTCGGTCCCGTCGGGCGACGTGCACGCTACTCCGGGCGGAGATTCCACTGCGGCGCCGCCGCGACCCGCCGGCGCACGCGCTTCTTCCAGAAGGGCCCGAGGAAGATCGCGAGGAACGCGAGGAGCAGCGGCAGGAGGAAGATCAGCCCCTCGCCTACGAAGATGACGAGCGGGACGAACGCGGCCGCGATCACGAGCGCGATCGCGATCGGCACGAGCCGGTACATCCGCAGGTCGTGGATGAGCCCGCGGTACTCGTCGGCCGGGATCTGCGCCGTGTCCCACGAGCGGCCGCACGACGGGCACTCCCACCGGGCCCCGTAGCGCACCTGCTCCACCTCGCCGCAGTCACACGTGATCGTGATCGGAGGACCCCGCACCGAACCGATTCTACGCTGGCCGCGTATCGGCGGAAAAGCGGCGAAAACCGTGCGTTTCGGCGATTGCAACCGTCCGGGACTGATGGTACGTTCGCCTCCGCGGCCCAGCTCCCAGCTGCCCGCGCAACGTCAACCTTGGTGGAGGTGGAGTGTGGCGGTAGCAGCGGTCGAAGAGCGACAGCTCCTGAAGACGCTGAGGTGGTACGACGGATTCGTCATTGCCCTCGCGAATCCCGGTTTCCTGCTTGGTTCGCTGGGCTACTCGGTCCTCGACCTCGGCGGATGGGGCGCGATGATGCTCTGGGGGATCACGGCGTTCTTTGCCGTCTTCCTGAACGTCATCTATTCGGAGCTTGCCGCAATGTTCCCGGAGAAGCCGGGCGGCATCGCCCTCCTGGCACACGAGGGCTGGCGCAAGTACACGACGCTCGTTGGTCCGGTCGTCACGTTCGGGTACTGGATCGCCTGGTCGGTCGTCCTCGCCATCTTCGGGATCCTGATCGGGCAGTTCGTCCAGGCCGAGTGGTTCCCCGGCCAGCCGCTGGGGACGCCGTTTGACGCCGGCTGGTTCAGCATGCCCGACCTGCCGTTGTTTGGCGGCGTCGACATCGGCCTGCCGCACGTCATCGCCACGGGGCTGATCGTCCTCGTCTGGCTGTTCAACATCCTTGGCGTGCGCGTCAGCGTCGGGTTCGGCTACGGGGCCGGCGTCCTCCTGATGCTCCCGCTCTTCGCCTTCATCATCCTTCCGTACCTCACGGGCGACTTCGACAGCGTGAACCTGACGTACAAGCTGAACGACGGGACCGGAGCCGCGACCGCCTGGGGAGGGTGGCAGCTGGCGCTCGTCTGGGTCTGGCTCATGACGTGGTCCGCCTGGGGGGTGGACGTCTGTGCGACGTTCGCACCCGAGTACAAGGACACGGTCAACGACACGAAATTGGCGCTTCGGTCCGCGGCCGTCTTCTCGCTGCTCGTCTACACGTTCCTCCCCCTCGGCATGGTCGGTGCCGGCGGCGAGGAGGCCGTTTCTGGCTACCTCTACACCGACGTCCTCGCGAAGCTCGTGGGAGACGGCGCGGCGAACTTCTTCGTTCTCTGTCTGATCGCGAGCTTCCTCATCTCGATGAACACCGCGACGGCGGACGGCGGACGGGCGCTCTACGGCATCGCCCGCGACGGGATGACCGTGAAGCAGCTCTACCATCTGAACCGCTTCCACGTCCCCGCGCGGGCGATGACGATCGACATGGTCGTGAACATCCTGTTCGTGTGGTTCTTCGGGAACATCCTCCTGATCCTCGCAGCGTCGAACCTCGGCTACGTGCTCGCGCACTTCTTCGCGGTCACGGCGTTCCTACTGCTTCGCAGGGACCGGCCCGCCTGGCCGCGTCCGATCAAGCTGAGCCGCGCGTGGATCTACATTGCCTTCGTGCTCGCGGCGATCTGTCTCGTGCTGACCGTCGTGGGCTTCGGCTGGTTCCAGATCGCGGCGGGCGGCTACGGTTCCGGCGCCGATGCGAAGGTGGTCGGGATTGCGTCGCTCGTCATCGGACTGCTGCTCTTCCTCTTCCGGAGGATCGTGCAGGACAAGCAGGCTCCGCACTGGCGTGAGGACACGCCGAGTGTGCCCGAAGAAGCGGTTGCACCCACGCCGACCAGCGCGGCGCCGGTCGCCGGCCGCTGATCCGCTTCGACCGAACGAAGGGCGGGCCCTAGCGGCCCGCCCTTCGCGTCTCCTGCAGCTTGCAACCTGAAGGCGTCGCCGGGAGAATCGCGTCGCACCGCGTCCCTCGCGTGAAGGAGGCCCAGTTCTCAATGGCCCGTGACCCGAAGCACGACATCCTCTTCG
>Ga0126313_10002267_pt1 | contig 10681 bp, 8 predicted proteins | sample Plot105A_FD_89954 | JGI IMG/M metagenome (GOLD analysis project Ga0126313, IMG submission 89954) | Serpentine soil microbial communities from UC McLaughlin Reserve, CA, USA - Plot105A | ecosystem: Environmental > Terrestrial > Soil > Grasslands | place: USA: UC McLaughlin Reserve, Lake County... | reverse complement strand
TCCCCGAGCTGACCCCGTCGGTGCTGGGCCAGCTGACCGCCCTGTACGAGCACAAGGTGTTCACCCAAGGGGTCATCTGGGACGTCAACTCCTTTGACCAGTGGGGCGTGGAGCTGGGCAAGGTCCTGGCCACCCGCATCGCCGCCGAGCTGGCCCCGGGCGCCGGCGACGACCTGGTCCACGACAGCTCCACCAGCACCCTGATCCGCCGCTACCGCCGCCTCCGCGAGGGCTAGGTCGTAACGATCCCGGGACGCTGACCGGCCACACTGCCAGGCCGGGGACGCATACGGGGAGGAGCTGCATGCGGCGACGTCAATGGCCGGCCGGGCTGGCCTGGGCGTTGGCCGGCCTGGCCGTGCTGGGCCTAGCGGCCGGGGGCCGGCTGGCCGGGCTCGTGGCCGCGGCCGACCGCTCCGACGACCCGGGCCTGGGCCTTGTCGTCCTGCCGGTCGTCCTGGCGACCGTGAGCGCGGCGGCCGTGGGCGCGGTCCTGGCCGGCCGCCGGCCTCGGCATCCGGTGGGCTGGCTGCTGCTCGGCGTCGCCCTCGGGCTGGCCGCCAACGTCCTCGTCGAGTCGTACGTGAAGTTCGGGCTGCTGGTGCGGCCGGGCTCGCTGCCGGCCGCCCGCCTCCTGATCGGGTTCACCTACACGGGGGTGGTCGTCTGGCTGTCCTGCGCCGGGTTCGTGCTGCTGCTCACCCCGACCGGGCGGCTGCCCTCGCCGCGCTGGCGGTGGTGGGCCGGGGTGGCCGCGGCCGCCCCGGTGGTCGCGGCGCTGACGATGGCCGTCCAGCCCGACCCGCTGGCGCCCGAGTACCACGGCAACCCCTGGCCGTCCCGGCGCTGGCCCGCGTGGTGGCCGCGCCCGGCGTGGCCGCCATCGCCGTGGTCCTGGTCTCGCTGCTGGTCGGGGCCGGTTCGCTGGTGGGACGGTTCGGCCGCGCCCGCGGGACCGAGCGCCAGCAGCTTCGCTGGCTGGCCCTGGCCGCCGTCCTGGCCGCCGGGCTGCTGCTGGTCGGCCTGGTCGCCGGGTACCTAGGCCGAGACGCGGTGGTGTTCACCTCCCTGGCCCTGTGCGTGGCCCTGCTGCCCCTGGCCACCGGGGCGGCGATCCTGCGCTACCGGCTGTACGACCTGGACCGGATCATCAGCCGCACGGTCGCCTACGGGCTGCTGACCGTCCTGCTCGGCCTTGGCTACGCCGCCGTCGTCCTGGGCCTCGGCCGGCTGCTCCCCGAACGCTCCACCCTGGCCGTGGCCGCGGCCACCCTGGCCGTGGCCGCCGTCTTCCAGCCGGCCCGCCGCCGGGTCCAGGCGGCGGTGGACCGCCGCTTCAACCGGCGCCGCCACGACGCGGGGCGGATCATCGAGGCCTTCGGGGCCCGACTGCCCGACCAGGTCGACCTGGACGCCCTCCACGACGAGCTGCTGGCCGTGGTCGACCAGACCATGCAGCCCACCCAGGCCTGGCTGTGGCAGCGGCCCCCGCCCGAGCCGGCCGGCCGGTGACCGGACAGGGCGCGGGGCGGTGGCCGGCCAGGCTCGCCTGGGGGTTGTGGGCTCTGAGCCTCCTCACCCTGGCCGCGGTCCCGCTGCTCGACCGGCTGCTGCGCCAGGCCGGCCGGCCCGACCTGGTCCAGCTCACCGCCGACACCGCCTTCCCCGCGGGGGCGATGCTCGCCGGGGCCACGGTCGGGGCGGTGCTGGCCAGCCGCCGGCCCCGGCACCCGGTGGGCTGGCTGCTGCTCGGGATCGCCCTGTCGCTGTCGGCCACCGCGGCCACCGCCCAGTACTTCGTCTACGGGCTGCTGGTCCGCCCGGGCGCGCTGCCGGGCGCGCGCTACGCGGCCTTGTACCAGCCGGCCACCGCCTTCACCGCCCTGACCCTGATCGGCTTCGTCCTGCTGCTGACGCCCACCGGCTCGCTGCCGTCGCCCCGCTGGCGCTGGTGGGCCCGGGTCATGGCGGCCACGCCGGTCCTGCTGCTGCTGGTGGTCACGGTGACCGGTGGGCCGGTGGACCCGCGCTTCCAGGCGCTCGCCGGCCCCTTCGACCTCCGCGGGCTCGGCGGGGTCCTGCTGGCCGCCAACCAGGCCGCCCTGGCCGTCACCACCCTGGCCATGGTGGCCGCGGCCGCGTCGCTGGTCGGGCGCTTCCGCCGCGCCCGGGGGCTGGAGCAGCTGCAGCTGCGGTGGCTGGCGCTGGCCGCGGTCCTGGTGGCCCTGGGCGGGGTGGCCGTCCTGGCCGGCCTGGCCCTCGGGGTCACCAGCGCCACCATCCTGGTCAGCCTGGCCGTCGGCTGCAGCCTGATCATCCTGCCGGTGGCCACCGGCGCCGCCGTGCTGCGCTACCGGCTGTACGACCTGGACCGCATCGTCAGCCGCACCCTCACCTGGGCGCTGCTCACGGTCCTGCTCGCCCTGGCCTACGCCGCCGTGGTGCTGGGCCTCGGCCGGCTGCTCCCGCAGGGCTCCAGCCTGGCCGTCGCCGTCGCCACCCTGGCCGCGGCCGGGATCTTCCAGCCGGCCCGGCGGCGGCTCCAGGCAGCCGTCGACCAGCGGTTCAACCGCCGGCGCCACGACGCTGCCCGGGTCATCGAGCGGTTCGGCAGCCGCCTCCGCGACCAGGTCGACCTGGACACGCTGACGGCCGAGGTGCTGGCCGTGGCCGAGCAGACCATGCAGCCGACCCGGGCCTCGCTGTGGCTGCGGCCGCCGGGGTCGGGCGTCCCCTGAGCCGGATCAGTGGCGGTGATGGTAGCGGCGGCGTGAGGCGAACAGGGCGGCCACCCCGACCAGCAGCAGCAGCAGGCTGGCGCCCAGCATGGACAGGGCGGTCGCGCCGGTGAAGGCCAGCGGGGAGCTGGCCGGGTCGAGGGCGGCGGTGGGCCGGGCGGCCGCGGCCGAGGCGGCGGCGTCGCGGGTCGCGGCGGTGGTCGGGGGCGCCGGCGGGCTGGCCCCCTTGACCACCGGGTCCGGGGTGGTGGGGGAGGCCGGGTCCGCGGCCGGCGGCGGCGAGGTGGCCTTGGGCGCGGCCCCGCCGGGGCCCCGCGGGAACAGCTCCAGCAGCAGCACCCGGTCGGTCACCTCCAGCTCGATGGCGTCCAGGGGCCGGGCGGCCTCGGGCAGGTCGGTGAAGCTGCGCCGGGGGGCGGTGCCGAGCTCGGGCACGAACGTCCGCGCCCCGGCGACGGGGGCGTCGAGGGCGACCGTGACCTGCTGGGCGGGGACGGCCAGCTGCCGGCCGCTGCTCGGGTCCCAGCCGGGCGCCTCGACCCAGAGGGCCAGCCAGAAGTGGCCGTCGGCCTTCTGGAGCAGGCGGTGCTCGACCCCGTCGGTGGCCCCGGTCAGCTCGAAGCCGAGGCGGCCCGGGGCGTGCTGGCGGCGGCCGTCGTCGAGCAGGGCGAGCAGCCTGGCCACGGCGGCGTAGGCCGCGGTCGGGCCGCCGCCGGCGTCGAGCAGGCCGGGGCCGGCGCCGCCGCCCTCCACGTAGGTGCGGATGGCCCCGCCGGCGTTGGCCAGCAGCAGCCGCGGCAGGTACCTGGCCGCCACCGCGTCCGGCACCCCGGCGCCCAGGTCGACCTCGGTCACCTGCACGGCGCCGTCGCCGGAGCCGAGCTGGTCGCCGGCGCAGCCCGGGCACCGCCCGGCCAGCTCCAGGCGGACCGCCTGGTAGTCGACGCCGGGACCGCTGCCCAGCACGGCCACCCCGGGCAGCCGGGGATGGCCGAGCACGGCCCGGCGCAGCGGCGCGGCCGGCTCGCCGGCCGGCGCCTCCAGGGCGGCCACCGCGCCACCCAGGGAGGCGGCGGCATCGGCCACCGCCTCGGGGTCGGCCCCGGCCGCGGCGACCAGGTCGAGGTGGAGGCCGGCGCCGGCCAGGGCCCGCAGCCCGGCCACGGCGGGGTCGTCGGGGCCGGTGGGCGCCGGCCCGCGGGCGTGGCGGATCCCGGCCGCCTCCAGCCGCTCGGCCATCGCCCAGCCGGCGGCGGCGTCGCCGGGACGCAGGTTGACACCGACGCTGTCGACGAAGGCCCCGGCGGCGATGGCCGGCTCCTCGGCGGCGGCCGGGGTGGGCCGGGCCGCCGCCACCCCGGTCCCCAGGCAGGCCAGCAGCACCAGCACGGTGCCGGCCAGCAGGGGACGCAACCGGGGCATGGATCCTCCGAGCAGGCGGGGGGACGCGCCGGCGTCGGCGCCGCATGCGCCCCTATCGTGCGCACAACGGATCGGGTCAAGCAAGCGCGCCAACCCGGACATGCGCGTGGCTCCCGCCCTGACCTGCCACGACGGTCGGTGGAGCGGCTAGGCTTGAGCCGCCGGATCCCAAGGCCACGATCCAGGAGGCGGGCAGCGTTGCCGATTCTCGGGCCGTCGCGCTGGCGGTTCCCCGACCCGGCCACCGCCGGGGAGGACGGGCTGGTCGGGATCGGCGCCGACCTGGAGCCGGCGACCCTGGTCGACGCCTACCGGCGGGGGATCTTCCCCTGGCCGCACCCGGGGGCGCCGCTGCCGTGGTTCTCGCCAGACCCCCGCGGGGTCATCCCGCTCGACGGGCTGGCGGTGTCGCGGTCGCTGCGGGCGCGGCTGCGCCGCTCCGGCTGGGAGACCACCGTCGACCGGGCCTTCGCGGCCGTGCTGGCCGGCTGCGCCGACCGCCCGGGTCCCATCCGCGAAGGGGGGACGTGGATCACGCCGCCCATGCGCGCCGCCTACCAGCGCCTCCACGACCTGGGGCACGCCCACAGCCTGGAGGTGTGGGACGGCGCCGAGCTGGTCGGCGGCCTCTACGGGGTGGGGGTCGGCGGGGTGTTCACCGGCGAGTCCATGTTCCACGTGGCCAGCGACGCCTCCAAGGTGGCCCTGGTCGACCTGACGGCCCGCCTGGCCGAGGCCGGCGGCTGCCTGATCGACGTCCAGATGGTCACCCCCCACCTGGCCAGCCTGGGCGCCCGCGACGTGCCCAGGGCCGAGTTCCTGGCCCTGCTGGCCCGGGTCCGCGACCTGCCGGTCCGCCTGGCCGGCGACCGCCTGCCGGTGGCCCGGCTCGGCTAGCATCGGACCCATGGATACCGACGTGCTCGCGGCGGTGGCGGCGGCCAGGCGCGAGGGCCGCCCGGTGGTCATGGGGACCACCGTGCGGACCGAGGGCGACCCGCCGTCGGCCCCGGGGAACCGGGCCCTGTTCGCGGCCGACGGGGCGCTGCTGGCCGGCACCATCGGCTGCAACGGGCTGGATCGCAAGGCCGGCCGGGACGGGGCCGGGCTGCTGGCCGCGGGGGAGCGGTCCGGCCTGCGCGCCTACACCAGCTTCGAGGGCGAGCCCGGCGAGGGCGTGGTCGAGGTGTTCCTGGAGGCCTTCGGCGGCGTGCCGCGGCTGCTGGTGGGCGGCGGCGGCCCGGTGGCGGAGGCCCTGGCGGCCATCGGCGGGATCGTCGGCCTGGCCGTGCAGGTCGAGGCGCCCGGCACGGCCGCCTTCGAGGAGGCCAGCCAGGGACTCGGCCCGGGCGACGCGGCCGTGTTCGTCGACCACGACGACCCGGCCCTGGTCCCGGCCCTGGAGGGCCTGCTGGGCGGGCGGGTCGGCTACCTGGGGGTGATGGGCAGCCGCCGCCACACCCCGGGGTTCGTGGCCCGGCTCCGCCAGCGCGGGGCCGACCTGGGCCGGCTCCACAGCCCGACCGGCCTGGACCTGGGCGCCCGCCGGCCACCCGAGATCGCCCTGTCGATCCTGGCCGAGGTGCTGGCCGTCACCCACGGCCGCCCTGGGGGCAGCCTCGACATCACCGGGTCGGGGACAGAGGAAAGCCCCGAGTAGGCCTCGGGCGCGAGCCCGTGGTTCTCCTCGGGGCCTTCCATCCCCCGAACGGCACCTCCATCACCGGTTCCACCTCGGGGGGTGGGCCGGCTCACGTCCCAGGCACGGGAAGAGACCAGGACGCACGGCCCGGCGTGACCGCCAGGCCTACCGTTCAACAGCACGGTGACATACGAGAGGCCACCGTGCCGTCGTCCCGGACTCTGCCAGACCGTCCGGTTACGGTCAATCCCCACTTCGACGGGTTTCCTCCGGTCCGGCTTCGCACTAGCATCGTCAGGATCGCCGGCCCCGTCCGGGCGGCCGGTGCAGGTCGGAGGGGGTCTCGTCTTGGCGCAGTCCTCGAGCTCACGACGCCGATCGCGCCGCATCGCACTCGCCGCCCTGGTGGCCGCCCTGGCCGCCACCCTGTTCGCCGTTCCGCCGGCCACCGCCACCGCGCCGTCCGCCCCGGGCACCGGCTCGGCGGCCGTGCCCGAGCTCGACTGGGGCAGCTGCGCGGCCGAAGGGGAGGGACTGCAGGCCTTCCAGTGCGCCACCGCCGTGGTCCCGCTCGACTACGACAAGCCCAAGGGCAGGCAGATCACCCTCGCCCTGGCCCGGCTCCCGGCCAGCGACCCCAGCCGCAGGATCGGCTCGCTGTTCCTCAACCCCGGCGGGCCGGGCGGCTCGGGGGTCGACTTCCTGTTCGGCGCCGGCCCGTTCCTGTTCTCCGACGAGGTCAGGGCCCGCTTCGACCTGGTCGGCTTCGACCCCCGGGGCATCATCCGCAGCACCCCGCTGCGCTGCTACGAGACCTTCGACGAGGCCATCGCCGACCTGGCCCCGATGGCCTTCCCGGTGACCCGGGCCGAGGAGCGGGTCTGGATCCGCTCCGACCGCGCCCTGGCCCGAGCCTGCGCCGAGCGCGCCGGTCCCATCCTGGACCACATGTCGACCGCCAACGTGGCCCGCGACATGGACCTGCTGCGCCGGGCGGTCGGCGACCGCAAGCTGACCTACGCCGGCTACTCCTACGGCTCCTACCTGGGCGCGACCTACGCCAACCTGTTCCCCGGCAAGGTCAGGGCGCTGGTCGTGGACGGCGTCCTCGACCCCATCGCCTGGTCCACCGGCCGCGGTGACCAGGCCCGCACCCTGCCGTTCTCGACCCGGCTGCGCAGCGCCAAGGGCGCCTACCAGACGCTGCGCGAGTTCCTCCGCCTCTGCGACGTCGGCGGTCCCAACTGCGCCTTCTCCGCGGGCAACCCCGCTCGCCGCTTCGACCGGCTGGCCAGGCGGCTGCTGCGCGAGCCGGCCGAGTTCACCGACCCCACGACCGGCGAGACGTTCGTGGTCACCTATGCCGACCTGATCGGGGCCACCCTGGGCGTGCTCTACGACCCGGCCGCCTGGCCCGAGTGGGCGGAGGTCCTCCAGGCGCTGGACGAGCAGACCAGGCCGGCCGCGGCCGCGGCCGGCCTGCGGGCCGTGCGGGCCCTGCTCGGCGCGGCGTTCCAGCAGGAGGACTACCCCAACTTCGTCGAGGGCTTCCCCGGGGTCGCCTGCTCCGAGACCCACAACCCATCCAACGTCCGCGCCTGGGCCAGGGCGGCGAGGGCCCAGGACCGCCAGTTCCCCTACTTCGGCCGGCCCTGGACCTGGATCACCAGCGTCTGCGAGCCGTGGCCGGGCTGGGACCGAGACCACTACGACGGCCCCTGGAACCGGACCACCGCCAACCCGGTGCTGGTCGTGGGCAACCTGTTCGACCCGGCCACCCCCTACCACGGGGCGGTGACCGTCGACCGGCTGCTGCCGCGGTCGCGGCTGCTCACCCTGGCCGGCTGGGGCCACACCTCGCTGGCCGCCTCGGCCTGCATCGACGCGCACGTGAGCACCTACCTGCTCACCACGCGGGTCCCGCCGAGGGGCACGGTGTGCGAGCCGGACGTGGTGCCGTTCGCCGAGCCGGCCGCCGCCCAGGCCCTGCAGGCGAGCGGGGCCAGCAAGGCCGCCCTGATCCCGCCGATGCTGCGGAGGATGCTGGGCAGCTGAGCGGGCGGGCGACCCTGTCCTTCACGGGGCGTAGGCTGATCCCATGCCTCGCCCCGTGAAGGACGGGTCGCTGCGGGTCGGCGACCGCACCGTCCAGGTGTCCAGCGTCGGCAAGCCGTTCTTCCCCGACGCCGGCCTGACCAAGGGCGACCTGCTGGCCTACTACCGCGACGTGGCCGAGGTCATGCTCCCGCACGTGGCGGGCCGGCCGCTCAACCTCCAGCGGTTCCCCAACGGTGTCCACGGCAAGGGGTTCTGGCAGCAGGGCGCGGCCGACCACTTCCCCGACTGGGTCCGGACCGTCACCGTGGAGCGCCGGGGCCGCGGCGGCACCGTCGACCACGTGGTCTGCGAGGACGCGGCCACCATCGTCTACCTGGCCAACCTGGCCACGGTGACCTTCCACGCCTGGACCTCGACGGTCGACCAGCTGGCCCGGCCCGACCTGGTGATCCTCGACCTCGACCCCGACCCGGGCCAGGGCCTGGACGTGATCCGGGCGGCGGCCCGGGCGGTCCGGGCGGCCGGCGAGGAGGTCGGCCTGACCCCGTTCGTCCAGACCTCCGGGTCCCGCGGCTACCACGTGGTCATGCCGCTGCGGCCCGGGCCCGACGTGGAGGTGGTCCGGCAGTTCGCGGACGAGCTGGCGCTGCTGGTCGCGGCCCGCGACCCGGCCCGGCTCAGCGTCGAGTGGCGCAAGGCCAAGCGCGACGGCCGGCTGCTGCTGGACACCGCCCGCAACGGCTACGCCCAGACCGTGGTCGCCCCCTACTCGGTCCGCCCCAGGCCGGACGCCCCGGTGGCCACCCCGATCGACTGGGACGAGCTGGGCCGGGTCGAGCCCCGCAGCTACACCCTGACCAACCTGCGCCGCCGCCTGGCCCGCAAGCCCGACCCGTGGGCAACCATGGCCGACCACGCCGCCCCCTTCGACCCGGCCCGGTTCCACCTGGACGAGCTGCTCGCAGAGGCTTCCCGGCGCTAGCCGTCACGCGGGCGGGGTCGCAGCCACAGCGACGCCCGGGTCGGCTGCATGGTCTGGTCGACCACCGTCAGCAGCTCACCGCGCAGGTCGTCCAGGTCGACCTGGTCGCGTAGGCGGGCGCTGAAGGCGCCGATGGTGCGGGCGGCGTCGTAGCGGCGGCGGTTGAAGCGCCGCTCCACCGCCGCCTGGACCCGCCGGCGGGCCGGCTGGAAGACGGCGGCCACGGCCAGGGTGGCCGCGGCCACGGCCAGGCTGGAGTCGCGGCCCAGGAGCTGACCCAGCCCGAGGACGACCAGGACGTAGCCGCCGCCGAGCAGGACCGTCAGCAGCCCGTAGGCGACCGTGCGGCTGATGATCCGGTCCAGGTCGTACAGCCGGTAGCGCAGGATCGCCGCCCCCGTGGCCAGCGGCAGCAAAGCCACGCACAGGGTCAGGGAGGCGAACACCACCGCGTCCCGGCCCAGGTACCCGGCGACCAGGCCGACCAGCAGCAGCCCGGCGGCCAGGGCGGCCGCCAGGGCCAGCCAGCGCAGCTGCTGCCGCTCGGTCCCGCGGGCGCGGCGGAACCGTCCCACCAGCGACCCGGCCCCGACCAGCACCGAGACCAGCACGAGGGCGATCGCGGCCACGCCCGGCGCGGCCAGCAGGCGGGCCAGCGCCGGGACGGCCAGGGGGTTGCCGTGGTAGTCGGGGGCCAACGGGTCGGGCTGCACGGCCGTCGCCACCACCGCCACCACCGGGGCGGCCGCGGCCAGCCCGGCCCACCAGCGCCAGCGCGGCGAGGGCAGCCGCCCGGTGGGGGTGAGCAGCAGCACGAACCCGGCGCAGGACAGCCACACGACCACCGGCGTATAGGTGAATCCGACCAGCAGAGGAGCGGCCGGCAGCGACCCCGACCGGACCAGCAGCCCGTACTTCACGTACGGCTCGACGAGGACGTTGGCGGCCAGCCCGAGGCCGATGCCCAGCAGCAGCCAGCCCACCGGGTGCCGGGGCCGGCGGCTGGCCAGGAGCGCGCCCACGGCCGCCGCGCTCACGGTGGCCAGGACGACCGGCACGACGACAGGGCCCAGACCCTGGGCGCCGGAGCGGTCGGCGGCGGCCATGAGCCCGGCCAGCCGGGCCCCGGCCGCCAGGCCCAGCACGGCCAGGCCGGCCAGCGCGGCCGGCCACCGGCGTCGTCGCATGCAGCTCCTCCCAGATGCGTCCCCGGCCTGGCAGTGTGGCCGGTCAGCGTCCCGGGATCGTTACGACCTACCCGTCGCGCAGGCGGCGGTAGCGGCGGATCAGGGCATTGGTGGAGCTGTCGTGGGCCAGGTCGTCGCCGGCGCCCGGGGCCAGCTCGGCCGCGATGCGGGTGGCCAGGACCTTGCCCAGCTCCACGCCCCACTGGTCAAAGGAGTTGACGTCCCAGATGACCCCCTGGGTGAACACCTTGTGCTCGTACAGGGCGGTCAGCTGGCCCAGCACCGACGGGGTCAGCTCGGGGATCATGATCGTGCTGGTGGGCCGGTTGCCGGGGAAGGTGCGGTGGGGGGCGAGCTCGGGGTCGACCCCCTCGGCCTCGACCTCCTCGCGGGTCTTGCCGAAGGCCAGGGCCTCGGTCTGGGCCAGGAAGTTGGCCATGAGCAGGTCGTGGTGGTCGCCGACGACCTCGGCCGGGCGGCAGACGCCCAGGAAGTCGCAGGGGATCAGCCGCGTCCCCTGGTGGATGAGCTGGTAGAAGGCGTGCTGGCCGTTGGTGCCGGGCTGGCCCCAGACCACCGGGCCGGTGTCCACGGCCACCGGCGACCCGTCCAGGGTGACCGACTTGCCGTTGGACTCCATGTCCAGCTGCTG
>Ga0126313_10002266_pt1 | contig 10682 bp, 9 predicted proteins | sample Plot105A_FD_89954 | JGI IMG/M metagenome (GOLD analysis project Ga0126313, IMG submission 89954) | Serpentine soil microbial communities from UC McLaughlin Reserve, CA, USA - Plot105A | ecosystem: Environmental > Terrestrial > Soil > Grasslands | place: USA: UC McLaughlin Reserve, Lake County... | reverse complement strand
GCCGGTCGTCCAGCCGACCGCGACGTCGACCGCGCCCGCCGGCGCGCCGGTGCCGACGACCGTGCCCGGACAGACCCCGACGACCGGCACGACCCCGACGCCGTCGACGAGCACCACGCCCACCACGCGTACGACGAGCACGACGAGCACCACGCCGGGGCGGTCGACCGCCACGACCGGCACGACGACGACGACGCGGACGGCGCCGTAGCCCGGGCGCGGGCGTGATGCAGACATGACGGATGGATCCCACCGTCCTGGGGATCCGTCATGTCCGCACGCATGTGCCGCAGACGTGACGGATCGTTTCGGCCGGCCGCGTCATCCGTCATCCGTGCAGGCATGTGCGGGCGGCCGCGTCATCCGTCATATGTGCACGCATGTGCGGGCCGGCCGGCGCGCACCGCGGCGCCGGCCCACGGCCGCCGTCACACCAGCGCCGGCCAGTAGCTGCCCGCCAGCCGCTCCAGCACCCGCCGCGCGAGCGGGTGCACCGCGACGTCCGGCCCCGCGACCGGCGCGTCGGCGCCTACCACCTCCAGCGTCGCGACGACGCACCGCGACAGCGCGGCGACGTCGTAGCCGCCCTCGAGCACGATCCCCAGCGGCACGCCGAGGTCCGCGGCGCACGCCCGCATGAGCGCCGCCATCCCGGCGAAGCCGGCATCGGACACCGAGCACGACGCGAGCGGGTCGTCGGCGTGGGCGTCGAATCCCGCCGAGACGAGCAGCAGGTCCGGCTCGTACGCGGACGCCAGCGGCAGCACGACGTGGGCCACGTGCGAGAGGAACACGTCGTCGCCCGAGCCTGACGGCACGGGCATGTTGACCGTGTAGCCCGCGCCGGCGCCGCTGCCGACGTCCGTCGCCGGCCCCGTGCCCGGATACAGCGGCGACTGGTGGATCGAGCAGAACAGGACGTCGGCGCGGTCGTGGAAGATCGCGTTCGTCCCGTTGCCGTGATGGACGTCCCAGTCGAAGATCATCACGCGCCGGGCGCCGCGCGCGTCGAGCGCGTGCTGCGCGCCGACGGCGACGTTGTCGAACAGGCAGAAGCCCATCGCGCGCGCCGGCTCGGCGTGATGGCCCGGCGGGCGATGCAGCGACGCGCCGGCCGGCGCGCCGTCCAGCAGCGCGTCGACGAGCGCCACGCATCCGCCCGCCGCGTGCAGTGCGGCCTCGAAGGAGCCCGGGCTGACGATCGTCTCCATGTCGATCATCCCGCCGCCGCGCCGCGACAGCGCCTCGATGCGCTCGATGTGGGAGGCCGGATGGACGGCCGCGATCGCCTCGCGCGACGCCGCGGGCGACAGCCGCACCTCCCAGCCCAGCCAGTCGCGCGCCTCCAGCGCCTGCAGGATCGCGGCGATCCGGCGCGCGTTCTCGGGGTGCCCGCCGGTGTCGTGCTGCAGCGACGAGGGATGGTGGAGGAGGACCGGCGCGGGCATCGGAGTACGGTACCCGGCCTGTGGCCGGCGAACCGGTTGTCTGCAGCGACCTGGCGGTCGTCGGAGCGGGTGCGGCCGGGCTCTTCGCGGCCCTGTCGGCCGCCTCCGTCGGCGCCTCGGTGACGCTCGTCTCGGCGACGCCGCTCGCCCAGACCGCGAGCTACTGGGCCCAGGGCGGGATCGCCGCCGCGCTTGCGGTCCAGGACTCCTTCGAACGCCATCTCGCCGACACGGAGGCCGCCGGCCGCGACCTCGTGCGCCGCTCGGCGGCGGAGGTGCTCGTGCGCGAGGCGCCGGAGCGCGCGCGTGAGCTGGAGGCGATGGGCGTGCGCTTCGACGCCGACCGCCGCGGCGTGCTCGCGCTCGGCCTCGAGGGCGGCCATTCGGTGCGGCGCGTCGTCCACGCCGGCGGCAGCGCGACCGGCCGTCGCGTCGTGCGTCAGCTGTCGGCGCTCGTCGTCGACGCGCCGAACGTCACCGTCCTGGAGGGCGCCCGCGCCACGGGTGCGTGGATGGACGAGGGCCGCTGCGCCGGCGTCGCGCTCGAGGACGGCCGCGCGGTGCGGGCGCGCGCGACGGTCCTCGCGACGGGCGGCGCCGCCGCGCTGTGGTCGCGCACGACGAACCCGCCCGGCTCGCTCGGCATCGGGATGTCGATCGCCCATGCCGCCGGGGCGCTGCTCGCCGACCTCGAGTTCCTCCAGTTCCACCCCACAGCCGTGATCGGGATCCCGGGCCGCGAGGGCTTTCTCGTCACCGAGGCGATCCGCGGGGAGGGCGCCACGCTGCACGGACCCGACGGCGAGCGCTTCGTCGAGGAGCTCGCCCCGCGCGACGAGGTCTCGCGCGCGATCGCGGCGCTGCTCGAGCGCACGGGCGCCACGTCGGTCGGCCTGGACATGCGCGCGGTCGACCCGGCGCTGTTTCCCAACGTCGTCTCGGCGCTGCAGGAGGCGGGCCTGGACCCGACGCGCGAGCGGATCCCCGTCTCGCCCGCCTCGCACTACATGATGGGCGGCGTCGTCACCGACCTCGAGGGGCGCAGCACCGTCCCCGGCCTGTACGCCGTCGGCGAGACCGCCTGCACGGGCCTGCACGGCGCCAACCGCCTGGCCTCCAACTCGCTGAGCGAGTGCTTCGTCTACGGCGCGCGGGCCGCCCATGCCGGGCTCGACGAGCCCGCGCCGGGCGCCCCGAATGCCGGCACGCCACCGCCCGTGGCCGCGCTCGAGCGCCCGGCCCGCGCGACCCAGGAGGCACTGTGGCGCGACGCCGGCATCGTGCGCACCCGCGCGGGGCTGCTGCGACTGGCGCAGGACCCGCACGCGCTTGCAAGACTCATCGCAGCCTGTGCGCTACGGCGCGAAGAGAGCCGCGGCGCGCACCAGCGCGCGGACTTCCCGGACGCCGATCCCGCCTTCGATCACCGGCACACCGAGATCGCCCTCGACGAGGAGCCAGAGAGCGCCCTCTGGGCTTGACACATCGTCAAGCTTAATACGAACTCAACATTCGTTTCGTTCTTACCTTCATACGGGCGCGCCAGACTGCCGCGGCCCGCTGCCGTACCCAGGAAAGGAGCTCCTACCCCATGTATCAGTTCAGCCGCGCGATCTATCGAGAGCTGTCGCCGTTCATCGACACCTCGCACGACGCGCGCGACGGCCACGCCGACGTGCTACGCGCCTGCGAGTGCACGATCGAGCGCCTCGCCACCGATCGCCACTACTTCGCCAAGCCCGCCCGCACGCTCTTCAACGACATCCGCACGAACTTCCCGATCGCCGCGCAGCCGCGGGTGTGGCAGGTCGTCGAGGCCTACGTCGGCGCCGCACAGGACTGGCTCGCCAAGCAGCCCCAGCACGGCTACGACATCAACGGCAACCCGCTGGAATGCCGCGCCACGACGCGCCGCGGGACCCCGTGCCAGCGCGTGCCGCTCGCCCACAACGGCTACTGCCCGTCACACCAGCACCTCGCCGAGACCGAGGAGATCATCGCCGAGATCGAGCAGCGGATCGCCGCGTAGGCGGTCGCGCCGCTAGGAGTTCAGGCCCACTCGCCGCTGCACGAGGCCAGGCCGGCGAGCCGTCCCTCGCCGCGTCGGCGACGCCTTCCGCGCGCCCGTGCCGCGCGCCCGCGTGACGCGATCGCGCGCGCACACGGCGAACGTTGCGCGCCATCCGGCGGTGCGTCCGCTTAGATACGGCCGATGCCCGCCCTGGCGCCGCCCGACCCTCCGCTGAGCGACGGCACCATCGCGCTGCGCGGGTTCGAGCCCGCCGACGTGCCCGCCGTCGTCGCGGCCTGCCAGGACCCCGAGATCCCGCGCTGGACGCTCGTGCCGAGTCCCTACGGCACGCGGGACGCGCACGCCTACCTGCAGCGCATGGACGCCGCACGCGCGGCCGGACGGGCGCTCTCGCTGGCGATCGTCGACGCCGCCGGCCACGATCGCCTGCTCGGCTCGATCGCGCTCAACCCGGTCGTCTGGGAGCAGCGCGCCGCGGACGTCGGCTACTGGGTCGCCGCGCCGGCGCGCGGGCGCGGCGTCGCGACTCGCGCCGTCCAGCTGCTCGCGAGCTGGGCGTTCGGCACGCTGCGCCTCGAGCGCCTCGAGCTGCGCGCGCAGCGCGACAACCACGCCTCGCAGGCGGTCGCCGCCGGCGCGGGGTTCGCGCCGATCGCGGAGCCCCTCGTGCACCGCCCCGAGTGCGAGCACCTGCCCGACGTGTTCTTCGGCCGCATGCGCGGCGACTAGGACGGCGATGCTGCTCGGCGTCGACGTCGGCGGGACGTTCACCGACGCGGTGCTCGCCACCGCCGGCCGGCTCGTCACCGCGAAGGCGCCGACGACGCCCGACGACCAGTCCGAGGGCGTCATGGCGGCGGTGACGGCCGCGCTCGAGCGCGCCGGCGCGCGGGCCGCCGACGTCGAGGGCTTCGCGCACGGGATGACGGTCGCCACGAACGCGCTGCTCGAGGGCCGCGGCGCGCGCACCGTCCTCGTCGCGACGGAGGGCTTCACCGACGTCGTCGAGCTCGGCCGCCAGGGGCGCGCCGACCTCTACCGCCTGTGCGCGGCGCGGCCGGCGCCGCTCGTGCCGCCGCAGCGCCGCGTCGCCGCGCCCGAGCGCTGCGGGCCGGAGGGCGTCGTGCGGGCGCTGGAGGACCCGGACGCGCTGGCGCAGGAGGTCGCCGCGCTCGCGCCCGAGGCGGTCGCCGTCATCCTCCTGCACGCCTACGCCCACCCCGAGCACGAGCGCGCGATCGGCGCGGCGCTCGCGGCGGCGCTGCCCGACGTCCACGTCTCGCTGTCGCACGACGTCGTCGGGACGTTTCGCGAGTACGAGCGCGCGGCGACGACCGAGGTCGACGCCGCGCTGTCGCCGCTGCTGCGCCGCTATCTGCGGCGGCTGCTCGAGCGGGCCGCGCCGGCGGGCCTGCCCGAGCCGCGGATCATGCAGTCCAGCGGCGGCCTCGCAGCCGCGCAGCTCGCCGCCCGGCACGCCGCGTTCACCGTCCTGTCGGGGCCCGCCGGCGGCGCGGCGGCCGCCGCGCTCGTCGCGCGCCGCAGCGGCCGTGAGGACCTCGTCTGCTTCGACATGGGCGGGACGTCGTGCGACGTCTGCGTCGTCGAAGGCGGCGCCGTGCGGGAGACCGCCGGACGCGAGGTCGGCGGCCGGCCGCTGGCGCTGGCGATGGTCGACATCCACACCGTCGGCGCCGGCGGCGGCTCGATCGCCTGGCGCGACCCGGGCGGCGCGCTGCGCGTCGGCCCGCGCAGCGCGGGCGCCGTGCCCGGCCCCGCGTGCTACGGCCGCGGCGGCGAGGAGCCGACGGTCACGGACGCAAACCTCCTGCTCGGACGGCTCGGCGGCGACGCGCCGCTCGCCGGCGACGTCGTGCTCGATCGCGCGGCGGCGCGCCACGCGGTCGCCGCGCTCGCGCAGACGCTGGGCCTCGACGCGATCGCCTGCGCGGAGGGGATCGTCCGCGTCGCGAACGCCGAGATGGTGCGCGCGCTGCGCGTCATGACCGTCGAGCAGGGCATCGACCCGCGCCGCTTCGCGCTGCTGGCCTTCGGCGGCGCGGGGCCGCTGCACGCCGCCGCGATCGCCGACGAGCTGGGCATGACGACGATCCTCTGCCCGCGCGCGTCCGGCGTGCTGAGCGCGCTCGGCCTCGCCGCCGCCGACCGCCGCGCGACCGAGCAGCGCACCGTGCTGCTCGCCGGCGACCGGCTCACCGACGCCGCGCTCGCGCAGGCCCGCGACGAGCTCTCCACGCAGGCGCGCGCGACCCTTGGCGACGGGACCGGCGCGCGGATCGAGGTCGCCTACGACGTGCGCTACCGCGGCCAGGCGCACGAGCTGACGGTGCGCGACCTCGCACGCGCGACCGTCGACGCCGTACGCGCGGCGTTCGAGGCGTCGCACGAGGAGCGCTACGGCTACCGGGACGCCGGCATGCCGGTCGAGGTAGTCACGATCCGCGCGACGGCACGGCTGCCCGGTCCGCAGCTCGACCTCGCCGCCGGTCGCGCGGCGGGAGCGCGGCGCACGCGCCGCGGCGTCGTCTTCGCCGGCGACGAGCACGACGCCGAGGTCCTGCGCGGCGAGCCCGCGCCCGGCGACGAGATCTCCGGCCCGGCGATCTGCGAGCTGCCGGAGGCGACGCTCGCGATCCCGCCCGGCTGGGCCGCAACGGTCGACGCGGACGGCACGATCGTGCTCGAGCGCGAAGGCGGACGCGATGGCGCTTGACCCGATCGACCTGCAGGTCGTCACCGGCGCGCTGCGGGCGGCGTGCGAGGAGATGGGCGCCGCGCTCGTGCGCAGCGCGCACTCGGCGAACATCAAGGAGCGCCGCGACTGCTCGAGCGCGCTGTTCGACGCGCGCGGCGAGATGGTCATGCAGGCCGAGCACATCCCCGTCCACCTCGGCGCGATGCCGGCCGCCGTCGCCGCCGTGCTCGGCGAGGACCACGCCGAGGGCCGGGCGTGGATCCTCAACGACCCGTACCGCGGCGGCACGCACCTGCCCGACATCACGGTCATCACGCCGGTGCTGCTCGGCGGCGAGCTGCTCGGCTTCGCGGCCAACCGCGCCCACCACGCCGACGTCGGCGGCCGCGTCCCGGGCTCGATGCCGGCCGACTCGACGACGCTCGGCGAGGAGGGCGTCGTGATCGCGCCGCGCGTCCTCGACCAGGACACGATCAGAGATCTCTCCGCGCAGATGCGCCAACCCGACGAGCGCCGCGCCGACCTGCGCGCTCAGCTGGCGGCGAACAGGATCGGCGTCCGGCGGCTCGCCGAGCTCGCGGACCGGCTCGGCGGCGAGGCCCTGCGCGAGGCGACCGCGGCCGTGCTCGACTACGCCGAGCGCCGCACGCGAGCCTGCATCGCGGCGCTGCCCGACGGTCCGCGCGAGGCGCGCGACGTGCTCGAGGGCATCGACGGCGACATCGATCTGAAGCTCGTCGCGACCGTTCGCGGTGACCGCCTGGTCCTCGACTTCGCCGGCAGCGCGCAGCAGCACCGCGGCAACCTCAACTGCCCGCTCGCGGTGACGCGCTCGGCGGCGTACTTCGCCGTCCGCGTGCTGACCGACCCCGACGTCCCGCCGAGCGCGGGCGCCTACCGGCCGATCGAGGTCCGCGCGCCGGAGCGATCGCTGCTCAACGCCGGGGAACGCGACGACGGCTCGTATCCCGCCGTCGCGGGCGGCAACGTCGAGACGTCCAGCCGCGTCGCCGACCTCGTGCTCGCCGCGTTCGGCCGCGCGCTCGGGCAGGGCACCATGAACAACATCACCCTGGGCGCGGACGGCACAGGGGAGCCCGCCTCCGGCGCTCCGGGATTCACCTACTACGAGACGCTCGGCGGCGGCCAGGGCGCCTGTCCGGATGCCGACGGTCCGAGCGGCGTCCACGTCGCGATGTCCAACACCCTCAACACGCCCGTCGAGGCGCTCGAGCTCGAGTTTCCGCTGCGCGTCGTGCGCCACGCGATCCGCCGTGGCTCGGGCGGCGCGGGGCGCCACCGCGGCGGCGACGGGATCGTGCGCGAGCTCGAGGCGCAGGCGCCGATGTCCTACGCGCTGATCACCGAGCGCCGCCGCCACCCGCCGCCCGGCGCCGACGGCGGCGCGCCCGGCGCCCGCGGGCGCAACCTGCTCAACGGCGACGAGCTGCCGGCGAAGGCGACGGGCGAGCTGCGGCCCGGCGACCGGCTCGCGATCGAGACGCCGGGTGGCGGCGGGCACGGCGCGGCGGACGGGTAGAGCGAACCGGGTCATACCGTGCGTGCGCCACATCGCGGCGATGCGGGTTCACGCGCGGCGCACACGGGTAATCAGGAGGGTCATGACAACAGATCCGGTGTTCGCGCTCATCGCCGTCGTCCTGCTCCTGACATTGCTCGTCGCGACGCTGATGCCCGCGCCCCGCCATCCGGCGGAGGACGACGCCGGCCTCGGATTCGCGCTGATCGCCTCCGCCGGCGCCGCCGCGCTCGCGATGGGGATCATCGCGCTGCTCGGGTATCCGATCGCGAGCGCCGTGCTGGGCGCGGTGGCGTGGCTGCTGGTCACGCCGTGCATCTGGCTCGCGCGCGCGCCGCAGCAGCAGGGCGGCTGGTACGACGACGAGGACGACGGCGACGACGGCGGCTCGCCCTCGCCGGATGCTCCCTCGGCGCCACCTGTGCCCGGCGATCGCCTCCCCGGCCTGCAGCCGGCGGCGACGCAGCCGGCCCTCTCGACGTGGACGCCCGCACCGCAGGCCGCCCCCGTGATGGGCGTCGCCGCGCGCGTCCAGCAGCTGCTCGCCGAACAGGAGACCGAGCGCCTGCTCGCGACGCACGAGGTCGAGCGCATCCTGGCCGCCGCTCCCGTGGTGCCCGCCCCGGCGCCCGCGATCCCGGCCGCCGGCGAGCCGGTCCTCGAACCCGCGATCGCGCCGCTGCACAAGCCCGACGCACCGCGCCTGCGCCCCGCGCCGCGCGTGCGCGCCGATCACCCCTCCATCGCGCACGTGCTCGCCGCCGTCGCCCACGCCCGCACGCGCCGGCGCGCCGCCGCCAAGGCCCGGCGGCGCGACACGACGCCGGCGCTGCACGACTGACGCCGGCGAGCGGACCGCCGCCCCCGGGGGACGCCGCCTTCGCCCGCATACGCGGGTGAATCCGAGCCGCGCCCACACGGCGGGCCGACACTAGGATGCACCGCCAGATGGCATCCGAACCACGCGTCGGCTTCGTCGGCCTCGGCATCATGGGCTCGCGGATGGCGGCGAACCTCGCCCGCGCCGGTCATGACCTGACGGTCTTCAACCGCACGCGTGCCACCGCCGAGGCGTGGGTCGCCGAGCACGGCGGCACCGTGGTCGCGACGCCCGCCGAGGTCGGCGCCGCCAGCGACATCGTCATCAGCATGGTCGTCGACGGCGAGCAGGTGCACGCGGTGCTGCTGGGCGAGGACGGCGTCGCGCACGGCGCGGCCGCGGGCACGCTGTGCGTCGACATGTCGACGATCGCGCCCGCGCAGACGATCGCGATCGGCGCCGAGCTGCAGGAGCGCGGGTGCAAGCTGCTCGACGCGCCCGTCACGGGCTCCTCGCCGAAGGCCGAGGACGGCACGCTGACGATCATGGCCGGCGGCGACGCCGGCGACTTCGTTCGCGCGAAGCCGCTCTTGGACGTGATGGGCGCGCTCGTCGTGCACGTCGGCGCGCTCGGCCAGGGCGAGACCGTGAAGCTCATCAACAACGCCGTCGCCGCCGCCAACGCGGCGACCGTCGCCGAGGCGCTGCTCGTCGGGCAGGCGACCGGCGTCGACCTCGACGCGCTCGTGCAGGTGATGGGCGCCGGCTCGGGCGGCTCGGCGATGCTCGCCCTCAAGTCCCGGCCGATGCGCGAGCACGACTACACGACGCTGTTCAAGCTCGAGCACATGCTCAAGGACGTGCGTCTGTGTTTGGAGGCCGCGGAGGGCGGGCAGGTCCCGTTCGGTGCCGCGGCGCGGGCCCGTGACGTGCTGGTCGCAGCGATGGCGCGCGGGCATGCCAATGACGACTTTGCGGCGCTCGTGGAGGCGCTCGAAGCCTTCGCAGGCATCACGCTCGAGGCCTAAGCGACGCATAAACGTCACAAGGTTGCGCCATAAAACGGGCCAATTAGCAGGTTTATTTGGCCATTTGCAAATATCGTGGCACAATCTCCGCCTCCCGTCCTTCGGTTCATCGGCATTGCTTCGAGGCGACGGGTCGTTTCGTTCTATCTCGTTCATTGTCCCGTCGTCGTCGGGGTCTTTTCTATGCCTATTGCGTTCAAAGAGTGGGCGGTTACCGTCCGAGCGCTCGCCGAGGGCGAGCAGCTCGTCACCCTACGGAAGGGCGGTATTCGCGAGTCGGAGAAGCACTTCCGCGTGGAGCACGATCGCTTCTTCCTGTACCCCACGTTCGACCATCAGCGCGGCGATTGCGTGCGGGAGTCACACGTGCCCGAGCTGGCTCGAGCACTCGAGGAGGGGGTGTGGGCGGATGGGGAGCCGCCCACCGGTGCCCTCGACGGAAGCGGCCTGAACGCGCTTCCACAGCCCGACCGCGTGCGCATCCGCGCATGGGCCGAGCTGGCAGACCCCTTCACGATCACCGATCCGCGCTGCGACCATGCGCTCTCGCCGTTCTACGTCTGGAGCACGGACTACGCGGAGAAGCGCCTGGAGTGGAAGCGCCGCCACCCGCTGCACGTGCTGCTGCTGCGCACGTACCGCATCCCGCGCCCGGTCACGGTGCGCGTCAAGGACGAGTACGGCGGCTGCCGGTCATGGCTGGAGCTGCAGCGCGACCTGCCCTTCGAGGGCACGCCGGTCCTGTCGGACGACGAGTTCGACCGTGCGGCCGAGGAGATCCGCGTGATTGCGCACGGCGGCGTTCCGGCGCTGGTCTGACCCACAGCATGCTCGCGGCGATCGCCGCGGCCGAGCGCGTCCTCGCCGTCGGGATCGGCGGTGGGGGCGACGTCGTCGGCGGGCTCGCCGTCGCCGAGCTCGCGGGCACGCTGGGCACATCCGCCGTCGTCGGCGGGCTGAGCTGGGAGCGGCGGCCGATCGACCCGCTGCCGGGCCCGCGCCGGATGAGCGAGATCGTCGCGCTGCGCCCGCTCAACGATCACGCGGGCCTCGCCGGCGCCGATACGACCGGTCCGGGCGGCTTTCACTTCGCCGAGT